>MAAB01028904.1_pt1 | contig 84639 bp, 78 predicted proteins | sample 1115991 | NCBI WGS metagenome assembly MAAB01 (sample SAMN04961124, study PRJNA320927) | seawater metagenome | isolation source: sample BD02T18 sea water enriched with oil for 18 days | place: USA:Gulf of Mexico | collected 2013-07-27
TGAATAAATAAATGCTCACCTTCACCACAGGGTAAAAAGGGTAATTGCTCAAATACTTTAAAATCACTGGGCTGACTTCTTAGTAGCCCGGCTGATGCTGGTTTACCATGTAAAAAGCTAAGTTCTGGTAACATTATTTTCCTTAAATGATCACGCTGTAGTTATTGTACTGTGCTACTTAAAAGCAGCATTAAACACTTTGTAGTTCTTGCATAGGCGGCATCGCTTGCGCAATAGGAATAAGTAGCACAACACTGTGCACCGCTACCCCTTCTTTACGTCCAACATAGCCCAGTTTTTCAGTGGTCGTCGCTTTAACATTAATTTGGTCAATATGGCAGCTTAAGTCTTCAGTCAAACACTCCCGCATCGCTAATAAGTGTGGTGCCATTTTTGGCGCTTGGGCAACAATAGTGAGATCAGCATTACCCAACTGATAGCCTTTTTCTGTCATTAAATGAACAACGTGGCGTAATAAAATACGACTAGAGATGTTCTTATATTGACCGTCGGTGTCAGGAAAATGATTGCCAATATCAGCCAAACACAACGCCCCTAAAATAGCATCACAAAGCGCATGAATAGCGACATCACCATCAGAATGAGCAATAAAACCTTGCTCAAAAGGCACTGCTACTCCTGCTAATATTAGTGGCCCAGAGCCGCCAAATTGATGTACGTCAAAACCGTGTCCTATGCGCATCTGTTTTCCTCTTCTTTACGTTGCTGGTTAAGGTAGAAAGCAGCTAAAGCCAAATCTTCGGGACGAGTAATTTTTATATTTTCTCGGCTCGATGACACTAATAAGCTAGGCAAACCTGCCAGTTCAATTGCCGAAGACTCATCGGTTATTGGTATGCCATGACATAACGCTTGCTCAATAGCGCTTTTCAACTCAATAGTTTTATACATTTGTGGTGTTAGTGCCTGCCATAAGCAACTACGATCTATGGTGCTAAACACTTTAGCCGTTGAGCCTGCGCTTGAGTTTGTGCTTGGACTCTCACTTTGCTTAATAGTATCCACTACCTGCGCCGCTAATAAGCCGCCCGAGTTTTGACTTAAGCATTGCTCAATAAGTAGATCAATGTCTTGATGACTAACACAGGGGCGAGCAGCATCATGTACCAACACCCAAGGAAATTGAGTTTCATCAACTGCACATAAGCCATTGAGTACCGAGTCAACCCGCTCTTTCCCCCCTGACACGCAGACAACATCAGGATTATTGGCTAACATTGTTTGCGCAAAGTAATCATCGTCATCACTTAATGTTAAAATTATTTTGGCTACTTTTTTATGACTCAATAAACGATTAACCGTATGAACTAAAATAGCTTCATCATTAATCTTTAAATATTGTTTCGGGCATGGCGCTAACATACGTTTGCCAACGCCTGCTGCAGGTACAACAACGATAAATTGCTGGTTAAATGCCTCAACCATTAACGTACTTCCTTGGGTGAATTGAATTAATTTTAATTATTTTTACCGCGAGTATTTTTACTGGGTATTAGGCGGAAAAACGTTTCATGTTCTTTGATCATGCCCAACTCATTGCGAGCACGTTCTTCAATCGCTTCACTACCTAATTTCAAATCATCGGTATCTGCATAAAGTAGCTTATTACGCTGTTGCAGTTTCTCATTCGCGGTTTGCTGCCGGCTAACATCTTCTTGCAAAGCAAAATAATCAGGCACACTATTCTTACCAAACCAAAGGCGGTATTGTAATAAAGCTAAGAGGATCAGCAAAAGTATGGTAAATGCCCGCATAAAACCTAAAAAACACATAAAAACGTTACAATTTTTACTATTATATGGACTTATTATTTATAAGGCTAATGGTTGTTTAAAGTCTTTCCAGTTAATGGCACAAGAAAGCAATAACTCTCGTAAGGAAGGGATAACAGGTCTTAATTTTGTTGTACTCTGATGATGTTGCCAGCGGTGACCGGCACAAGCAGCTAGCATAACTTTTTTATTCGGCTTTAATAAGCGTCTCGCATTAACATTGGCTGTGGTTTGCTCAGGTAAAGGCGTTAATGAAAACCAACCTGAAACATTGGTTCTAATACGATTTTTATCAAGATCAAGGCCGTCAATACAATCGACAATAATATGATCACCAACCAGCACTGGCGCCACTAAACCGAGTATTGGCTTATTCGCGTTGTTCAGTAACGCCAAATACCATGAGGAAATAACGCTATCGTCTTCTCCAGCTAAGGGTAAGTGGCTGCTTTGTTTCGCCGACCACGTTGCATTTTGTACATCTAACGCTAATGGCGAGTGCTTTTGCTCATTTACCTTTATCATTAAATTTGCGGTTCTATTAATATAATGAGATAAACTTTTTAAACGCCCTTGAACGCCTTTAGTCGTGGTTATTTCAGCATTAGCAAGCAAACGCAGCTCTCGTTCATAGAGCGCATTACATATTTCAGCAAAATCATTATTTTGCTTGTTATCTTGCCAAAGGGACGATTGTGTCATCAGGTGTTAAAAATCAAACAGTTATCGCTTAAGCATACTTGATTGTGACGAAAAGATAAAATTTCCCATAAAAAAACCGAGTCTTCGCAGACTCGGTTCACTCAAACCTATATAACCAATCAAATTAAAGCTAGTTAGTTCAAGAGCAAGGCACTTGCACGGAGTTGACGGGTGCAATGAGTACAAGTAACTCTGCTATTGTGCTAAGTAGCAAAAATTTTGTGGTTATTGGCTTTTAATTTCAGATAAACCGTTATAAATAGCTTTATCGCCTAAAAATTCTTCGATACGTAACAACTGGTTATACTTAGAAACGCGGTCGCTGCGACATAAAGAACCGGTTTTAATTTGACCTGCTGCGGTACCTACCGCTAAATCAGCAATGGTAGCATCTTCAGTTTCACCAGAGCGATGAGAGATAACAGCAGTGTAACCGGCATCTTTCGCCATTTTTATCGCCGCTAAGGTTTCTGTCAATGAACCAATTTGGTTGAATTTAATTAAGATAGAATTGGCAACACCTTTATCAATACCTTCTTTAAGGATTTTAGTGTTAGTAACAAATAAATCATCACCAACAATTTGTACTTTATCACCCAATAAGTCTGTTTGGTATTTAAAGCCATCCCAGTCTGATTCGTCTAAACCATCTTCAATTGATACTATTGGGTATTCTTTACAAAGGTCAGCTAGGAAGTCAGAGAATTCATTTGAACTAAACTGTTTGCCTTCACCTTTAAGGTCGTAAATACCCTTACCTTCATTAGCAGCGCCATCATAAAACTCAGAGGCAGCACAATCCATTGCTAGTGTGACATCAGAGCCTAAAGTGTAACCTGCAGCAGCAACGGCTTCTTTAATGACCGCTAGTGCTTCAGCATTAGACGCTAAATCAGGCGCAAAACCACCTTCATCACCGACCGCGGTATTTAAACCTTTACTTGATAACACTTTTTTCAGGGCATGAAAAATTTCAGCGCCCATACGTAATGCTTCTGTAAAGTTTTTAGCTCCGACAGGTTGAACCATAAACTCTTGAATATCAACGTTATTATCTGCATGCTCGCCACCGTTGATGATGTTCATCATAGGTACAGGCAAGCTATAAACACCTGGTGTGCCGTTTAAATCAGCAATATGTTCAAACAATTGTACGCCTTTATCAGCTGCCGCAGCTTTTGCTACCGCTAAAGACACAGCTAAAATAGCATTGGCGCCAAATTGTTCTTTATTTTCTGTGCCATCTAAATCAATCATTATTTTATCGATATTAGCTTGCTCAAGCGCACTTTGACCGACTAAGGCAGGTGTGATGTTATTTCTAATTGCGTTTACAGCATTTAATACGCCTTTGCCCAAGTAACGTGACTTATCACCATCACGTAATTCCAGTGCTTCGCGAGAGCCTGTTGATGCGCCAGAAGGTGCAGCAGCACGTCCCCAAGCACCCGATTCTAAATAAACATCGGCTTCAACCGTTGGGTTACCACGAGAATCCATGATCTCGCGCGCTAAAATTTTACTGATCTTTGACATTATTTTTCCTTACAAACTTTAAAATTAAATATCGTCTAAAATAAAAAACCGCAGCACTTGGCTACGGTTTGTAATTATGTTGAATTAGCTAGATTGCTGCTTTTGATAATCAAAAGAAGCCGCAACAAAGCTTTCAAATAAAGGGTGTCCGTCACGTGGAGTTGAATTAAACTCGGGATGGAACTGCCCAGCAACAAACCATGGGTGATCAGGTATTTCAATCACCTCAACTAAACTTTTATCCGTAGATAAACCCGAAAACACTAAACCAGCTTTGCTTAATTGTTCTCGGTAGTTATTATTTACCTCAAAACGGTGGCGGTGTCTTTCATTAATTGTTTCACTACCATATACGTCACACACCTTGGTACCTTTCACCAAGTGACACAATTGTGAACCTAAACGCATAGTTCCACCTAAATCAGAGTTTTCACTACGATACTCAACTTGGCCTTCTTCATCTAACCATTCACTGATTAAACCAACGACAGGATACGGTGTTTCTGCATTAAACTCGGTACTGTGAGCATCAGTTAAGCCTGCCACATTACGTGCATACTCAATTAATGCCACTTGCATACCTAAACAAATCCCCAAATAAGGTACTTTATTTATCCGTGCATATTCTGCCGCTAAAATTTTACCTTCAACACCGCGTTCACCAAAACCACCCGGCACTATAATGGCGTCTAAATCATTTAATAATTCAGTGCCTTTAACTTCTATATCTTGTGAGTCAACGTACTTAATATTAACGGTAACTTGGTTTTTAAGTCCTGCATGTTTTAATGCTTCATTTACGGATTTGTAAGCATCAGGTAATTCTGTATATTTACCCACCATACCAATAGTAACTTCACCCTTAGGGTTTGCTTCTTGGTATAAAACTTGTTCCCACTCAGTTAAGTCAGCTTCAGGAGCTTCTATGCCAAAGCGTTTTGCCACAAGTTCATCTGTACCTTGAGCTTTTAATAACGCTGGGATTTTATAAATACTGTCAACGTCACGCATCGAGATAACAGCTTTTTCTTCAACATTACAAAATAAGGCAATTTTAGCGCGATCTGAATTGGGTAGTGGTCTGTCTGAGCGACAGACTAAAATATCAGGAAAAATACCAATTGAACGTAAATCTTTGACTGAGTGTTGGGTTGGTTTGGTTTTAATTTCACCGGCAGCAGCAATATAAGGTACCAAGGTTAAGTGCATAAACATGGCACGTTCACGGCCCACTTCTGTAGCTAACTGGCGAATAGCTTCTAAGAACGGTTGTGACTCAATATCACCGACAGTGCCGCCCACTTCAACCATAGCGACGTCATAACCTTCCGCACCTTCAATGACACGGCGCTTAATATCATTAGTAATATGAGGAATAACCTGAATAGTGGCTCCTAAAAATTCACCTTTACGTTCACGCGCTAAAATATCTTGATAGATACGGCCAGTAGTAAAGTTATTGCGCTTGGTCATTTTGGTACGAATAAAGCGCTCGTAATGACCTAAATCTAAATCAGTTTCTGCGCCATCTTCAGTAACAAATACTTCACCGTGCTGAATTGGGCTCATGGTGCCGGGGTCAACATTAATATAAGGATCTAGTTTCAGCATGGTTACTTTTAAACCACGTGCTTCAAGAATTGCAGCCAATGAAGCTGCCGCAATACCTTTACCAAGAGACGAAACAACGCCGCCGGTAACAAAAATATATCTAGTTGTCATGTTTACACCGATGTAAGAAAAACAGGAATTTTGTGCTTTTTTATAGTTACCAAATAGTTACCAAGTAAATGACTGACTTATCGCCAGCAACTGCCGGTTATTTTAGTTAAGAAAACACTAAAATACGCATGAATGGCAAGGAAAATATAAATAAAGCAGGACGGGAAAGCATTATACTGAAAACCAAGACCAACAACAATAACAACAAGCTATTCAATAGAAAAAATAAGCGTTTTTTTATCAAGTATAAATCGTTATGATACTGAGATGTTTCTCTATATGGATGTCCTATGAAAAACCAATTAAAAAATGTCTTATCAGCTATCGATGATATTAACAGTAAAGATGTCAATATCACTCTATCAGACGGTGAACAGCACCCTAAAGAATTGATATATGGTCAACGAATGACGGCCTGCTTAACGCAGCATTGGCCACAAGCAAGCGAGCTATTACAAATAGCTGTACGCGCTCAGCATGTTAAACGTTGGCATTTAAAACGCAGTGAATTTGAACAAGGCAAGGCTGGCTATTATCAATGGCGTATTGCTTTAGGAAAGTTTCATGCTGAACTAACCGCAACCACCATGCAAAAACTTGGTTATAGCGCAGAGCAAGCAGCACAAACGGCTTCAATTATTTGCAAAGAAAACTTAAGAGATAAAAGTTCTAGCCAACTCAACTCAGATAGCCAAACGTTAGAAGACGTGGCTTGTTTAGTCTTTCTTGAACATTATTTTGATGACTTTGCTAGTCAATATATCGAAAAAGACAACGAAGCTAAAATTGTTCGTATTGTGCAATTAACCTGGAAGAAAATGTCGGAAGATGCTCATAATATTGCCCTGAAATTGACTTTACCTGAGCATTTATCTGCGCTAGTAGCAAAAGCACTTGCTTAGTGTAGATGTTTTAAAAAATCAACCTCTGGAAAGCACTATGCTATGGTGATCACTTACTAATAGGTAAGCGCCATAAAAAGATAAAAGGCCCAATGACTAACAGCATGACAAGCGCTGTTAGCATCATACTCTGAAGTAAAAACCCCGACCAAAACACTGATAAAACAATGGTTAATAGCGCTATTCTTTTGGCCTTCCGTGGAATACTGCGATGCTGTTGCCATTCATGAATAAGTGGTCCAAAAGTTTTATTATTAAGTAATTTTTTCTGCATTCGCGGTGACGATTTTGCAAAACAAGCCGTGGCCATAATAAGAAAAACAGTGGTCGGTAAAATAGGCAATATTGCCCCTAATATGGCTAAGCCCACACATAACAGTCCCGCTATTTTCCAACAAAGAACCTTTATTTTACTGCGAGTAGAAATAGGTACAGGACACTCATCTATTACTAAAGACTCTATGACCATGGTTGGTTTTATTACTGATTGCTGGTTCTGCTCCACAACTTACTCCCTATTTTTCATCCATTGTCGTATGTCGAATTAGCCTTATTTACTCTGACTTTATTGTTGGTATCTCGGCTTTTTCTAATCAAGGTGGTATCACTTGCAGTCTGGTTTTTATTAATTAATGACTTTGCTAATCGGTCGTAAAGTAAAACATTCACTGAAGCCGCTAAATTCATACATCCCACAGTAGGCACGTAAACGACATCATCAGCGTTATCAATTACTTTTTGGCTAATAGTGCCATCTTCTGGACCAAAAATATAAAGCGCCTGATCAGGGTGTTGAAAATGTGGCAGCGGTATTGCGCCTTCCACTAGATCTACACAAATAACTTTAGTTGCTTGTGGCAAATTGTCCAGTATTGCCTTAACATTTTCAAAATCATCTATCGCCTGTAATGGAATTTTATCACGGGCATTTTTGGTGTCGGTATTATGTTTTGAGCCATTAAACTTTACTGCATTGGCATAACGTTGCCCGGTATAAAGTACTTGTTCAACACTATAACAACCCGCTGCACGCATGACTGCGCCAACATTACTAGGACTTTTAGGATTAGTTAAGCCTATGGTTACGTGGCTGTTTTCAACCTGTAGACTTTTTCCTAAAGCAATCGTTGATAATAAAAGTTTGGTCATTATCTCTCTCGGTTATTTTTCTTGTTTTTTTACTTGTTGCCAATATTGCTCTAATTGCTCTAAATCATGTTGGGCAAAACTCTGCCCTGATTGACTGACTTGTGCTTCGACACCATGAAAGCGTTTAGTAAATTTTTGATTAGCACGGCGCAACAATGTTTCGGGATCTTGCTTGGCATGACGACATAAATTCACCACAGCAAACATTAAATCGCCAATTTCTTCCCCTAAAGCGGCTTGATTAATGTCTTCAGCCGCTAATTCTTCTCTTACTTCCAAAACCTCTTCTTCAATTTTTGCAAAAACATCATTAATATCATGCCAATCAAAACCCACGTGTGAACAACGTTTTTGAATTTTTGCCGCTTGCGATAAGGCGGGTAAATTTTTCGGAATATCAGCAAGAATACTAAGCTCTGCCTGATTATTCTTAGCTTGGCGCTCGCTGGCTTTCTCATTTTCCCAGTTCGCTTTTATTTGCGCATCAGTGCTTAAATCAGCATCACTGAAAACATGGGGGTGACGACGAATAAGCTTTTCACAAATAGCGGCAACAACACTATCAAAATCAAACAACTGTTGCTCTTGACCAAGTTGGCTATAGAAAATCACTTGAAATAACAAATCACCTAGCTCTTTATTGAGTTCGGCAAAATCATTTTGTTCTATGGCATCAACCACTTCATAAGCTTCTTCAATGGTATGGGCGGTAATTGAGGCGAAGTTTTGTTTAACATCCCAAGGACAACCGGTATTTGGATCACGAAGCTTGGTCATAATCCAACGGAGTTTTTCTATTGATGGTGCTTTATTTAACATTTAAATCTCAAATTTTTATCATTTAGGCTCTATAAGTTTTCGACATCCTAAAGAGCGTTCTACAATCGTTTTACTTCAACAACATCATCAAGTTGTCGTAGTTTATCTAGCACTCTGGTGAGTAACTCGCTACTAGTCACTTCCATTTTCACCGTCATACTCATGGTTTGTTTAGCGCTATCACTGTGGCTTTCAATGCCGACGATGCTCACTTTTTCATTGGCAATAATGGTGGATATATCACGAAATAATCCTTGCCTGTCACTGGCAATAATTTGTGTGCTTGCTTGATAACTTTGCTTATCATCAATGCCCCACTGCACTTCTACTTCCCTTTCAGGTTGTTGATTTAGCGCGTTAGCGAGTTGTTCACAATCAACCCTGTGTACAGAAATACCACGACCTTGGGTGATAAAGCCTAAAATGTTATCACCCGGTACAGGCGAGCAACATTTAGCCATGTGGGTGAGTAAATTACCAACCCCTGACACCGTGATACCATTATTGTCTGACGAGGTTTTCTTATCTATTGACGGTTGCTTCACTAAGCTTTGTGGGTCGATTTCAGCGGCTGGTTTTAACTTACCATCCAATAGCACAAAATAATTAACAACTTGCTGTAAGCGAGCATTACCTGAGCCTATCGCCGCATATAAATCATCAATAGTTTTCACATTAAAGCGTGCTACTACTTCTTTAAAATCTGCTTGATTAATCGCTACCTGGCTTAATTTAGCGAGTTCACCTTCAAGTAACTCTTTACCTTGTGCAAGGTATTTGTCTCGATCTTGCAGCTTGAAGAAATGCTGAACTTTCGCTCTCGCTCTTGATGAATGAATATAATTTAAATTTGGATTCAACCAATCACGGCTTGGATTTGCTTGTTTACTGGTGAGTATTTCAACTTGATCGCCCGTTTGTAATCGATGAGTAAAAGGCACAATTTTGCCAAATACTTTAGCGCCAATACAGCAATGCCCAACATTGGAATGAATATAGTAGGCAAAATCTAACGGTGTTGCCCCCATTGGCAAGTCAATAACATCGCCCCCAGGCGTGAATACATAAATTCTATCTTCAAAGACTTGGCTGCGTAATTCTTCAAGCAATGCGCCACTTTCGGAAACGTCATCTTGCCATTGAAGAATTTTCCTTAACCAGCCAACTTTTTCATCAAAGCTAGCCGCTTTATCATTACTTTTACCCTTTGCTGCGCCTTCTTTATAACGCCAATGCGCAGCAACACCGAGCTCGGCATCTTCATCCATTTGCTCCGTTCTTATTTGTATTTCTATCGATTTGCCATCAGGGCCAAGGACGACGGTATGAATAGATTGATAACCATTGGGTTTTGGCGTGGCAACATAATCAGAAAACTCATTGCCTAAATGGCGCCACTGAGTATGGACAATACCTAAAGCTGAATAACAATCTTGAATTTCATCAACGACAATTCGCACGGCACGCACATCAAATAATTGCTCAAAATCGAGCGACTTCTGCTGCATTTTTTTCCAGATACTGTAAATATGTTTGGGTCGGCCGTATACTGTGCCTTTGATGTGTAAATCTTGTAACTGCTGGTTTAAGTTACCAACAAAGTCACGCATATATTGTTCCCGATCAAGGCGAGTTTCATCTAACAATTTTGCTATTTTTTTATAAACTTGCGGATGAAGGTAGCGAAAAGAAATATCTTCCAATTCCCACTTCAGTTGGCCAATACCTAAACGATTAGCGAGTGGCGCGTAGATGTTGGCACTTTCTTTCGCGGCTAAAACACGGCTTTCTTCATCATTGTTTTTTTGGCTGCGTAAATCGCATAAACGCTCAGCAAGTTTAATAACCACAGCTCGTACATCTTCCACCATAGCCAATAACATACGACGAATATTATCAATATTACCCGCGTTAACTTGAGTGGTACTGTTTTGAGTAATATTGCTGTGGCTAAGACCTTGCCCTTTACTTAGTTCTTTAATCGCCGCCATTTGCTCAACGCCTCGGCAAAGCAAAACAACCTCGTTGCTAAAATGCTCACTAACAAACTCTTTAGTAATGAATTCTTTTTCTAATAGAGGCGTCAAAAATGCCGCAATTAGTGAGTCTTTATCAAGATTAAGGGTTGATAAAATTTCCACCATTTCCATGGCTTTTAGCAAACAATCTTCACGCTTTTGAAAGCTGACGGACACTGTTTGCCATAATTGTAGCAGTGCTTGCTGCTTACTTTCAGGCAAAGCAAGTTCAGCCAGCCAGTGCTGGAAAGTAGTACTAACAACTTGATGAGATTTACGCACCGAAACCATGGGTTTTCCTTTATCGCAGCATGCGACAACTAATAATAATTAGATTCTATTTGCTGAACAATATCATAGTCTCAACATGCTTTGTTTGAGAAAACATGTCAATTAAAGCAATTTTTACAATTTTGTAACCTTGCGCCAGTAATAACTGGCTATCCCTTGCTAGCGTGGCGGGATCGCAGCTAACATATAAAATCGTGCTAATGGCTAATTTAGCCAATTGCAAAACCGCTTGTTCTGCCCCTGCTCTGGCAGGATCGAGTAACACTTTAGTAAAGTTATGCTTAGCCCAGTCGTGCTCAAGCCAAGCGCTATTTAAGTCCGCCTGATAAAACTGACAATTGCTCAATTGGTTTTTAGCGGCATTAGCTTTGGCTTTATCAACCATAGTTTGCACCCCTTCAACCCCCACTACTTTTTCGATTCTTTGTGCTATTGGTAAACTGAAATTTCCTAACCCGCAAAACAAGTCTAAAAGCTGGTCATTAGCCTCAAGTTCAAGCCAGTCAATAGCTTGCTCAACCATAGCTTCATTCACATTTTGATTCACTTGAATGAAATCATCACTGGCAAAGGTGATATCAATATCATTAGCTAAGCGATACGTTAGTGCTTGGTGAGAGTTTAAATGTTCAATATTGTCGGCACCAAAATCAAAAACAACTTGCCATTGATGCTGCTTTGCACACGCCTGCCATAAGGCACGATCTTGCTCATTAAGTACTCTTAACTGCCTAATCACAAGGGTAACTAATGCTTCTCGACTTTGCGTTTGCGTGCTGATAACTTCAATATGGCCAATCGCTTTTTTAATAGTCAGCTTGGCTATTAACGCTTGTAGAATAGGAAAAATATCACTGAGAGGTTTCACTAGCGTTGTGCATGACTTTATCGGTACTAACTGGTTAGTAGATTTTTGACGAAAACCAATCGTTGGCTGAGATTTTTTGTCAAATTGCACACCAATGCGCGCTTTTCTTCGATAATGCCATGGCTGGCTTACAATAGGCTCTTGCCACGGTAATTGGCTAATGGTGACATTATTCATACCACTTCGTGAAAACAGCTCCGTGACTTTTTTCTGCTTAAAAACTAGTTGCTCATTATAATCAAGGTGCTGCAAGTCACAGCCACCACAAAAATTAAAATGTTGGCACGGCGCTTTTACTCTATTGCTGCTCGCAACATTAACCTTGAGCAGTTTAGCTCGAGAAAATTTGTTTTTTTGTTCAATAAGACGAGCTTCAACATTCTCTTGGGGTAAACAGCCATCAATAAAAATTGCTTTGTTTTGATAATGGCCAACACCACAACCATTCATATCAAGTTTATCAATATTAACCACTATTGTTGATTTGCTTTTAGCTTTAGTTGTTTTTTTATCACTGGCCTTAAAAAAGTTTGCCACTATTGCTTGTTCCTTAGTTTATAAACTATACCCATGTTACCTCAATATGCAGGATTCAGCTGGAATTAGAAACGCCTTTAGGCAAGGCATTGATTGAAGAGAATGGTTATTCCCTTGTCGAAATCAATAACGTAGTATAAAGCGTTTCTAAACCAGCCCTTTGGGGATGTCTGAGCAAATCATGCTCTTCGTTGCATCTGTTTTTAAGGGAACAACCATTAATAAAAAGATGCGCCTTGATCATGAATCGCTCAGGCATCCTGAAACTGCACCTTGAAGTATCATGAGTATATATATTTTGATATGCTTATGACATTATGGGCTTACATAGTTATGCACTTCATTCAGAAGGTTTCCCTAGCTATGTAGTGTTATTATTTTACACTAGTTCCCCCATGAGTTCTCTTACTAACTCATACTACGTAATAGGGATAGTTCACAGACAATGTATAAAATAAGCCTTAAAGACTGGGTGATATTACTCACCATTGTGCCAACCACTTTAATTGGATTTGGGCTTGCAGGGTATTTTTCTTATAGCCGAAATGCTGAAATGGATGAGGTCTTAAACTTAAGAGCCCAAAGCATTATTGAACCATTATCAATTGTGGGTAAAGCCCCCTTGGTCAATAATAACCGTGAAAAACTTCGCCGCATGATTAGTCACGCCCATCGCAGCCAATCAAGTATTATTAAAAGCATTGCTGTATTTACCCTAGACAATCAAGTTTTTGTGACCAGCGCTTATCATGGCGACACCAACAGTATGCGTTTAAAAGCAGGTGAGAAATTACCTATTTATACCCAATCTGAAATAATAAATGATTTTATTATTTATCGCAGCCCCATTGTCGATGAATATAAAGTAGATAAAAGGCAAAACTCAGTTAAAAACACGCCACTGATACTTGGTTATATTGCTATTCAAGTAGATCAAAGCAGAATAAAATTCAAACAACAGAGCCAATACCTTATCGCTTTTACTATGGCTTTATTAGGCGCTATTCTTAGTAGTATTTTTGCGATGAAGTTAATTACCAATGTTGCCAAGCCCATAAATTCTATGGTGCAAGCCATTGATAGGATTCGTGAAGGTAAACTTGAAAGCCGTGTAAACGGTCAACTCATCGGTGAACTGAATTTCCTGAAAAATGGTATTAATACCATGGCACAATCGTTAGGTAATTATCAAAACGAGATGCAAGGTAGCATTGATCAAGCCACTATTGATTTGCGTGAAAGCTTAGAACAATTTGAAATTCAAAACGTTGAGTTAAGTATTGAAAAGAAAAAAGCGCAAGCAGCTAACAGAGTAAAATCTGAATTTTTAGCCAACATGAGCCATGAGTTACGAACGCCATTAAATGGTGTTATTGGTTTTACTCGCCAAGTATTAAAAACACCTTTAAGTGACTCGCAACGAGACTACTTACAAACCATTGATAGATCTGCAAATAACTTGCTCACTATTATTAACGACATTCTAGACTTCTCTAAACTTGATGCCGGTAAAATGGTGATAGAAAGTATCCCCTTTTCTCTGCGTGAAGCTATTGAAGATAGTCTGGTGCTGTTAGCACCAAGCGCTCATAAAAAGAATATTGAATTATCAATAAATATCGATCATTCTATTCCTGACTCCTTGCTTGGTGATGCGATGCGCATTAAGCAAATCATGAGTAATTTAATCAGTAACGCCATCAAGTTTACCCAACATGGTTCGGTGGTAATTGATATAACCCATCAAAGTATTGCGGCTAAAAAGACGGCGATAAAAATCACCGTAGTAGATACAGGCATAGGCATGAATAGTGAGCAGCAGCAAACAATTTTTAAGGCCTTTGCTCAGGCTGATCAAAGCATTACCCGCTTATACGGTGGTACGGGTTTAGGTTTGGTTATTTGTCAACGCCTTGCTTATGAAATGAAAGGCGACATTGGTTTTAGTAGTAACACCAACCAAGGCTCAACTTTTTGGTTCGATTTTGAGTGTGGCGTAAGTTCTTTACCACTTAATAATGATATGGACGCTCATCACCTAGCCAATAAAAGCATTTTATATTACGAGCCACATAATCATACCAGAACAGCAACTTGCAACATTCTAACAAACTGGCAAATGCAAATAACATCTGTAGACAATTTAATTGAATTAGAGCAAGCAATAATAGAAAAAACAGCTAAAGGTGATGAAGGCTTTGAATTTGCGTTAATTGGTCACGACAATACTGCCACCGCATTAAGCGAATTGAAAAAGATCATTACTCAAGTCAAACCGCATGTTGCTAAAATTCATTTAGCCATTAATAGCAATTCTCCTAGTTTGCAGGATGCTTTGATTTCTAGCGGTGCCTTAAGTAGTTTAAGTAAACCTGTTACGGCTAATAAACTCAGCTTTGCTTTACTCGCAAAACAGCATAATCAGTTTAAGACTAATAAAAAAATATTACCGATAAAAGTGTTAGCGGTTGATGATAACGAAGCCAATTTAAAATTAATTAATGCCTTATTACTTGAGCAAGTAGCAGAAGTGACGTTGGCTGACGATGGTGCAAAAGCCTTAGAGTTATGTAAGCATGAATCTTTTGCCTTAATTTTTATGGATATTCAAATGCCTGTTATGGATGGCATTAGTACCCTTAAAGCAATAAAAAATAACACCTGCAACAATAAAACCCCTATCATTGCCGTTACTGCACATGCTTTAAATGGTGAAAAAGAAAAAATGCAACAACAAGGCTTTAATGCTTACATGACCAAGCCTATTGATGAAACGATGTTAAGCCATATTATTTATGAATATTGTGATTTTGACAATTTTGTCGGCTTGGATGATGACAACTGCCTCGCACAACTTACTGTTCAAGAAGATGTTAACGCCCCTGTTACTATTGATTGGTCATTAGCACTTGAACGTACGGGTGGAAAAGTAACGTTAGCAAAAGAGATGCTGACAGGTTTAGTCGATAGCTTAGCCAGTAATCAGCACAGTATTCGCCAAGCATTAATTGCTGAAGATACTAAGCAGCTAAAACGTTTAATTCATAAACTTAATGGCTCTTGTTGCTATACAGGTGTTCCCAATTTAAGCAATATTTGCCAACAGCTTGAGACACAATTGAAAAGAAATGTGGCTTTAGATCATTTAGAGCCTGAATTTTTTGAGCTTTTTGAACACATAGAGCAAGTGTTAGCTGCCGCGCCAAAAATACTTGAAAAAGCAGATGAAAACATCCCTTAATCGAGAAGCTTAATCACGGAAGGTATGCTTGATCATTAATCACGAATGTTAATATTGGGGGAAGTATTGATATCGCCATCTTCGGTGATCACGGCAACACCTGAGCTGCAAGTAAGTACCGCCAAGCTCCGTCCTTGTTCATTGCGAACAAAAGACAGTTCATAACCAAATTTACCTAAGCTGCTGGCTGAAAATTTTTGCGCCAGAGACAACTTATTCCACCATACAGATTGCTCTGGCGTAACGTCTCGTCTTTCCAACATAGATTTTTCTTGTGTTTGCATTATTGCCTACCCCCACTCTCATTCCCTTGTTTGAGTTACTTAAAAACACTTATTTAAAATATTCACTTAAAAAAACATCAAGCGTTTTATTTTTTCAACAGCTCTAACCTGAGTGTAGTACAGAAACCATGCAAATAAAAAGTAAGTTGACTATCTTTTTTAACCTAGTTTTTAACGTCATTGTTAACATTCTTCTCAACACAATATAACGCTATGAAAGTGTTACAAAAGCAGTGGCATAGTGCTTTTCATCGGCAAGTGATATATGCCAGTGACTAGCATTCAATGTTTTTGCCACTTCTAAAGCTCGTTCACTAAACACTAACGTGGGCTGTCCTGTCGCCAGAGAGATAATGTTAATATGCTGAAAAGAAACACCGTCAGCAATACCTGTGCCTAATGCTTTGGCGGCAGCCTCTTTACCAGCCCAGCGCTTTGCTAAATATCGTTCTGGATAATTAGTCTGCTCATAATATTGATATTCTTCTTTTGTTAGCACCCTTTTCGCTAAACGATCTCGAACTCCATCAGCCATATCAGCAATACGGTTAATGTCGATAATATCTGTGCCAATACCGACTACGGGCATATAAACTCCTTAACGAATTGTCAGTCTATAGAAGCGCATTACTTTACTTTCGACGCTTTTAGCTTCTTGCCGCTAGCATGAGCGCTTTCATATCGCGTACCGCTTTATCTAAACCATCAATAACAGCACGAGCGATAATAGCATGACCAATATTAAGCTCTATTATTTCTTCAATGGCTGCTATTGGCTTAACATTGAAGTAATTTAAACCATGTCCAGCATTGACTTTAAGGCCAATGCCATGAGCATATTTTATGCTATTAGTTAAGCGTACTAACTCTGCTTGTTGAGCTTGTTCTGTCTTGGCATCAGCATAATGACCGGTATGAATTTCGATATAAGGTGCACCACTGGCTAAAGCGGCATCAATTTGCGCATTATCGGCATCAATAAATAAACTAACTTGCGTGCCCACAACAGCAAGCTTTTCAACCGCATCAGTAATTTTACCGAGTTGTCCTACCACATCTAGTCCACCTTCGGTGGTTAGCTCTTCCCGCTTTTCAGGTACTAAACAACAAAATGCTGGTTTTACTTCACAAGCAATGGCAACCATCTCATCCGTGACTGCCATTTCAAAATTCATACGGGTGTGTAATGTTTGTTTTAAGACATGAATATCTCTGTCTTGTATATGGCGCCTGTCTTCTCGTAAATGTACAGTAATACCATCTGCGCCAGCATGCTCGGCAACACTCGCAGCATAGACAGGATCAGGATAATTAGTACCACGGGCTTCGCGTAAGGTGGCAATATGATCAACGTTAACGCCTAATAATATTTCTTTCATATTTTTGTCTCTTGTTTTATTTCTTATTTTTAATATTTATTTGTTGTTTTTACTTGTTTTTTTTAGCAAAGAGTTTACGGCTGTGTAAAGGTTTACCATCAAGTAAATGATTTATCACATCGCGCATTAGTCGTTTGAATGTTTGCTCAGCTGCTGCACTTAACGGCGGTTTTTCATGGTAAACATGCTCAGCAATGGCTTGCAAGTGCTCGGTATTAAAGTATGGCGTAGTTATGTTGTTAACCGCATACTTATAAGCAGGCATAAAACCCTGCTCAGCAAGGTAATAAAAGCCAGCAATACTATCGCTATTCTCATCAAATACAGGGCTAAAATCAAACGACAAACCTAATTCATCAAGCAAAGCTAGCTCAAAGCGCCTTAATTGTGGTGCTATAGGTAAGTTTTGGGATAATAAAGATAAGGTGGTTTGATAATGAGTAAACAATGGTTCACACATAATATCGTCATTTAATAACCGCACCAGCAGTTCATTAATGTAAAAAGCGCTATACAAGCTATTTTTACTTAAGGCATAAGATTTAGCGCTAGCTTCAACACTGGTGATCCTTTTTAAGCTAGCATCTTGCCGTTTAAATATTAACTTTATCGGCAAAAAAGGCTGTATCAAGCCTTTTTTAATAGAACGTTTAGATTGGCCAACATAAACCAATGCAGAGACCTTGCCGTCATACTCTGTTAAAAGTTCAACCAGCTGTTGGTTTTCTTGAAAAGGCCTAGCATGAAGCACAAAGGCATGTTGTTCTATCAGTTTATTTGACATCGTTTTGGTATTTAATCTAACGCGAATAAATTCCCGTCTACAGGTTTAACCCGAATAATCATCACCGTAGCCTAAACTACGTAAAGCACGTTCATCATCTGCCCAACCTGATTTAACTTTGACCCAAGTTTCTAGAAAAACTTTGGCATCAAACAAATTTTCCATATCACGTCTGGCTTCTTGACCTATGGTTTTTAAACGCTCACCTTTATTGCCTATCACCATGCGTTTTTGGCTTTCACGCTCAACTAACACTAAGGCGTTAATATGAATAATGCCTTTGTCATCCATTTTAAACTGCTCAATTTCCACGGTCGTTGAATAGGGCAACTCATCACCCGTAAAGCGAATAATTTTCTCACGAATAATTTCTGAGGCCATAAAACGGCTTGAACGGTCGGTGATATGATCTTCAGGGAACCAAAAATCACTTTCCGGTAAACTGTCTAAGCAAAGTTTAGTAATCGTTTCTACGCCGTGCCCCTTACTTGCTGAAATAGGGACAATATCAGTGAAATTGTGCATGGTGCCAAGCTTTTGCAAATGCGGTAACAAATCGTCTTTATCAGCAATATTATCGATTTTGTTAACCACTAAAATACAAGGAGAACCACTTTTTTTAACTTTGCTTAACACCAAATCATCATCGGTTGTCCAGTGAGTTCCCTCCACCAGAAAAACAATTAATTCTACTTCGGCAATTGAACTGGCGGCAGCACGGTTCATTAAACGGTTAATAGCGCGTTTTTCTTCAGTATGCAAACCCGGAGTATCCACCAAAACCGCCTGTTTATTGGCCTCGGTTAAAATACCTAGAATACGATGACGTGTCGTTTGTGGTTTACGAGAAGTAATACTAATTTTTTGACCAAGCATAGCATTAAGCAAGGTTGACTTACCTACATTAGGGCGACCAACAATGGCAATTAAACCTGCATGCGTTGTATCATTTTTCATCGTTTATTTGGCCTTTTTTTGAACGGTAAGTTTTTGCTTAGTTGCTTTTTTATCTGCTTTGTCTTTATCAATAATAGCCAGTACTTGCTGAGCTGCCTCTTGCTCGGCCTTGCGTCTGCTGGTGCCTTTAGCAACAACCTCCCGATCAATGACCTGAGTACTACAGCGTACGGTGAATTGCTGATTATGAGACTGTCCTGTGGTATCAATAACATCATACACAGGCAATGAAATTTTTCGACCCTGTAAATATTCTTGTAAGCGAGTTTTCGGATCTTTTTGCTCATGACCTGGTTTTATTGCGCTTAACCGCTTGGCAAACCAAGTTAAAATTAATGCTTTGCAAACAATGATATCTGAATCTAAATAAACAGCGCCAATAATGGCTTCAATGGCATCTTCTAATATAGATTCGCGGCGGTGACCACCACTTTTTAGCTCGCCAGGACCTAAAATTAAATATTCACCTAAATTAAAATCTCGTCCTATTTCGGCTAAAGTAACCCCTTTAACTAAGCTAGAGCGCATACGCGTTAAATCGCCTTCATCATGATTTGGAAATTGCTCGAATAATACCTCGGCAATGACAAAACCTAAAATTGAATCCCCTAAGAATTCTAACCTTTCATTGTGTTGACCTTTAGCGCTGCGATGCGTTATGGCTTGAATCAATAAAGTATTTTTTTTAAAACTATAGCCAATATTTTTTGATAAGCGCGCAATAGCTTGCTCATTATTGGCTTTAACATGTAGTGCCATTAGTTAATCGCACCAATACGCTCAAAACGTACATTAGTGGGAATCCAATGAGGTAACAAACTATCTTGGGTACGATTAAAGTCAAAACTCATCCAAATAGCAACGGCTTCCCCAACAAGGTTTTCTTCTGGCACAAAGCCCCAAAAACGTCCATCTAAAGAGTTATCACGATTATCGCCCATCACAAAATAATGCCCTGCCGGTACTAAAAACTCATCCTTTGCGGTGCCCGCTTGTTGGAAGTAGTGATTTGTTCTTGGCATGGTATATTGATCATTTAAAATGGTATGGATTTTATTGAGCATTACTGCGCTAAATTGATTCAAGCCCTCTTCGGCATCAGGTCCTTGATATTTATTGGTAAAGCTATTAACTACTTGAGTAAAGCCAGGGCATTGAGCATCTGACTCTTGGCAAGCAGGCTTAATATAAAGAGATTTATTCTTATAAATAACCCTATCACCCGGCAGACCAATTACACGCTTAATATAGTCAATACGCGGATCTCGTGGGTACTTAAAGACCACAACATCGCCACGTTCAGGTAAGCCGACCTCAATAAATTTATGACGAGCAACGGGATCTTTTAAACCATAGTTAAATTTATTAACCAGAATAAAATCACCATCAAGTAATGTTGGCATCATCGAGCCCGACGGTATTTGAAATGGCTCATACAAAAATGAACGTAAAATTAAAACAAAGGCAATAACAGGAAATATCTGTATTGATGTATCCACTAATGGTGATGGTTCCATCAAGGTTGCAATGGTTTCTTTAGGGAGCTCGACCGCACTTTGTTCTTGCGCAGAAATAACATTGACTTTGCGCTGTGGTGCTAGGTAAAACTTATTGGCAAGCCAAACAATGCCAGTAATAACGGTAATTACCACTAAAATAATTGAAAAATAAACGGCCATAGGGTTCCTTGGAAATTGTAGATCGTACTTTAAACGTAAAAATGTATCGAAATAAACGCTGCTCTACATTAATTATCTAATTTAAGTACCGCTAAAAACGCTTCTTGAGGTACTTCAACATTACCCACTTGCTTCATGCGTTTTTTACCATCTTTTTGTTTCTGTAAAAGCTTTTTCTTACGACTAATATCACCACCATAACACTTAGCAGTAACATTTTTACGTAGTTGTTTAACGGTAGTTCTTGCGATGACGTTATTACCGATAGCAGCTTGTATCGCAATATCAAACATTTGGCGATGAATAAGCTCTTTAAGCTTATCGACTAACATACGCCCACGAGAAACGGAGTTAGCTCTATGGGTGATCATGGCAAGCGCATCAACTCTGTCGCCGTTAATCATCACATCAACACGTACCATATCGGCAGGTTCAAAACGTAAAAAATGATAATCAAGCGAGGCATAACCGCGGCTAGTGGATTTTAATTTATCAAAAAAGTCCATCACTACTTCGGCCATCGGCAATTCATAGGTCACCGCGACTTGGTTACCATGATAAATAAGATCTCTTTGTACACCACGTTTTTCAATACATAAGGTGATAACACTACCTAAATATTCTTGTGGTACTAAAATATTGGCTTGTACAATAGGCTCACGAATTTCATCAATGTTATTAATTGCCGGCAAATCGGCAGGATTATCTATAGATAATACTTCGCCGTTAGTACAAGCGATTTCATAATTTACTGTCGGTGCTGTTGTGATTAGATCTAAATCATATTCACGTGCTAACCGTTCTTGAATGATTTCCATGTGCAACATACCAAGAAAACCTATGCGAAAGCCAAAGCCTAGCGCAGAAGAATTCTCAGGTTCGAAAAAGAGTGACGCATCATTCAAACTCAATTTATTTAAGGCATCACGAAAATTTTCATAATCATCGGAGCTGATCGGGAAAATTCCCGCATACACTTGCGGTTGTGCCTTTTTAAAGCCGGCTAACGCTTCTGCCGTTTCTTTTTTACTAATAGTGACAGTATCGCCTACTGGCGCACCATGAATCTCTTTAATACCCGCAATAATAAAACCAACTTCACCGGCGCGTAAAACACCCGTTTCAGTTTGCTTGGGCGTGAAAATCCCCACTTTGTCGACTTGGTGAACTTGACCTGTTGACATAATCAACATTTTGTCGCCACGTTTGATTTCACCATTCATGACACGCACTAACGAGACAACGCCTTGGTAATTATCAAACCAAGAGTCAACAATCAACGCCTGTAAATTAGCTTCTGGATCGCCCTTAGGCGCCGGAATATTTTCAACAATCGTTTCTAACACATCTTCGATGCCGACACCCGTTTTCGCAGAACAAGTCACGGCATCAGTGGCATCAATACCAATAATATGTTCGATTTCTTCGCTTACTCTTTCAGGATCAGCCTGTGGTAAATCAATTTTATTTAAAATAGGTAAAACTTCTAAATCCATTTCAATAGCGGTATAACAGTTTGCTACGGTTTGTGCTTCCACACCTTGGCCCGCATCAACCACTAACAAAGCGCCTTCGCACGATGCTAAGGAGCGTGAAACTTCATAAGAAAAGTCCACATGACCTGGCGTGTCGATAAAGTTGAGTTGATAAGTTTCACCGTCTTTTGCTTTATAATCCAAGGTGACACTTTGTGCTTTAATGGTAATACCACGTTCACGTTCAATATCCATTGAATCAAGCACTTGTGCTGCCATTTCACGTTCTTGTAAACCGCCACAATGTTGAATTAAGCGATCAGATAAAGTTGATTTACCATGGTCAATATGGGCAATGATTGAGAAATTTCGAATGTTTTTCATAAATGGGAGTTCAAATAAATAGCTACAACGATAGCGAATAAAATCGGGAATGGCGTGATTTTAACGAATTTAGCGCGCTGGGGCTATCTTTTGTTCAGAATTTTAAACCGCTAATCTGGTTTTTCATTTTCAACAGCGCCTATTTCAATTGGCTTGGTTAAAATGCGTAGAATTTTAGGCTGTAATTTCGATATATTGCTCAACTGGTTTTGCAAGTGCTTCGCCAACCTATAACCCAGATATCCCCCTAAAACGCCAAGCAATAGTGCCTGTAACTCATGCGTTAACACATGTTGATTTAGCATCAACTGACCAAAAGCAGAGAAAGTAAATAACCCCATTATCGGTAACAAATAGACTTGCCAGGCACTTTGTAATACATGTCCTTCTGGCAGCGATAAAACGGCACAATCACCCACGTTAATGTCAACACTCTGTTTAACATCAACTGATAATGATTGCGGGTAAGGTAAGGTAAAAGACAACTTTCTATGGGGGATAGCTTTTGCTATTTGACCACTGGCACAAGTACTCACCTGTGAGCAACTATTACAGCTAGATTTTACTTGGCTAACTAGCGTGATTTGATCGTCTTCAATAGCAACGATTTCTGCTAATTCTTCCATACTAACCTCAACAACTTGAGTGACTAATTAAGTTTATTAGGATTAAAACTAACCGAATTAACAATTTTTTCCGCACTTGACAACGGTATTTTACCGACAACACTCACTTCAATATTATTAACCACCTGATTTAACACTAATGTTGCACCGTCACTGGCATATTCTACTGCTCTTTGTTTGTCTTGACTAGGATTAACGTAAACTGAAATATCAACTAAACCATCATTAAAAAGCATAAATTCAACCGCTTGTTTACTGCTGTTCATACGATGCCTGTCTGATTTAACCTCTTCAAAACCATCAGGTAACCAGTTTACTTGCCAAGCCAATTCAGTATTATTTTCTTTGGCTGAGAGCTCAATCACTTTTGGTAGCTCAGTCACCTGTAACTGCTTTAAATTTTCAGATAAGCTTTCAGTTATTTCTAAGTGGGTGAATTGAATTTGTTCCAGTAGCTTGCCTTTACGAGTGATCACGGCAAGTTTTAGCATTAAACCGCTGTCTTGATCTAACCATAACCAATAACCATATCGATGAGCATCTTGAGGGACTATTCGGATCAACTGTGCAGCTCGGCCTAGCACACGGCTTTTTCCTACCGAAACAAAATGGTAGTTGTTCTCTAAAACACTGATATCTCGTCCAAAAACGGCAGGAATAGGACCACTAATTTGCGCAGAAGCTATTGAGTAAGGGGCATATTCAGGCTCAATATAACTGACCGTATTACCGACACGTAAAATATCGCGGCGAGGACCATTTAATAAAGCCAGTATTTCAAGCTCAACTTCTTGCTTAGCAGTATCTGCTTGGGTATCGGTACGATTACTTAAAGGTACTTCAGTAACACCATGTAGCCAATGGTAAGGTTCAGCTTGGTTATTTTTAACAACAACAAAGGAAGTATTAAAATTTAATTGGCGTAGTGATTGTGATAATCGTTCTAAAGAGAACTTTGCTTGCTCTGCATCTGCTGCAATAGCTGAAAAACTAAAACAAGCAGAAACAAAACAAAGTAAAAAAGATAATTTAATGGGCAACTTCAAAGATAAGCTCTTCATGCGTTCTCGACAATAGACTACAAAACAAGTGAATAAATTAATTATTCACTATTTCCCCATCTTTTTCTAGCAATGATTGTTTTGCATCTTTTGATTGGGCCGATTTAGCGGCACTTAATTTTACTTGTTGCTGATGATCAGATAATAGTGCTTGAAAGCGATGTTGTTGCGCAATTCTTTGTTCCAACGCTGTTGCTTGGTGAGATTGAGTACGAGACTGATCATTTTGCTGATAGTTAAAACTAACCGGGTTAGCAAAACCCGCTAAAGGCTTAGTTTGTACTATTTGGCTAGGAGTAATAATTTCATTGGTATCAGCAGTATTTTGTTGCACGCCAATAATCATTAAACCCGCCGCAGAAGCCGCAATAGCTAACTGTCCGACTGGTTTTATCAGCTGTACAACCTTCGCCTTAAGGCCACTTTGCGGATCATTAGCCTTAGTGAGCGTCTTTGGCGCTAAAATACTAGGTTCATCGGCAATAGCCTCGGCAATTTGCGCTGATAAGTCTAATTGCAATATTTGTGGAATTTCATCACGAATAACATCACCAATAAGATGATATTGCTGCCATGCTGCTGATAAGTGTTCATCCTTGAGCATGTCATCAATAACCTGCTCTGAACTTTGCTCAGCAACACGGTAGTTATCAACTAATGATGATATTGTCTCAAACTTACTTTCACTCATACTTTGACCTTTAAACTCACAAAAAATAATTTATAAAAGCATATTGCTTTTATGCATAGCTTAGCCATATAGCTGTTACTTATGAAGCAAGGGTGATATCTTTTTATCGATAGCATCACGAGCTCTAAAAATTCGGGAGCGCACTGTACCTACAGGACAATCCATAATAGTGGCTATTTCTTCATAACTTAAACCTTCAATTTCACGAAAGTTTATGGCAATACGTAAATCTTCGGGTAATTGCTCAATAGTTTTAAAAATAATCGTTTTAATTTCTTCTGTTAATAATACTTTTTCAGGTGAAGCATTTTCTCTTAACGCATCTCCACCATCATAAAATTCAGCATCGGCTACATCAACATCATTACTTGGCGGTTTACGACCAAGAGCAACACTATGATTTTTAGCACAATTAACGGCAATACGATATAACCAAGTATAAAATGCGCTTTCGCCTCTAAAATTTGGTAAAGCCCGATAAGCTTTAATAAAAGCCTCTTGCACTATATCTGGCACATCACTGCTGTTGCTAACATAGCGTGACACTAAATTGGCCACTTTATGCTGATATTTTATTACTAACAGGTTAAAGGCATTTTTGTCGCCTTTTTGCACTCTTTCAACCAACGCTTGGTCGACGTTCTGTTCGCTCATTTGAGCCATATCTCCTATACATACCACCAATTAACGTATGGGGCATAAATTCATTTACTACATTTGGCTCATAACAAACGCATCAATTAAGACTACGCATTTTTGTAAAAGTTCTAAATTAATTTATTTATTTTTAACTTTAGACTTAATCAGCTTTGATAACGCTATTCTCAAGCGTTAATAAAAGTTAATATCACACCATAATACCTGATTATCCCTTATATATAAATCAACAAGATTATGAATCAACAAAACAATTGTGACGTTTTAATTATTGGTAGTGGCGCTGCTGGTTTAACCCTAGCGTTGCATTTAGCTAAAAATGCCGACGTGGTAATCCTCAGTAAAAGCCACCTTAATGAAAGCTCCACTTTTTATGCTCAAGGCGGCATAGCGGCAGTATTTGACGAAAATGATAGTATAGAAGCGCATGTTGCTGACACCTTAATAGCGGGTGCAGGACTCTGTGATGAACAAGCCGTTCAATACACCGCAGAAAGCGCTAAGGCATGTTTAAACTGGTTAATAGAGCAAGGTGTAGCGTTTGATAAAGAAGAAACTGACGAAGGCGAAGAAAAATATCACTTAACCCGAGAAGGTGGTCACAGTCATAGGCGTATACTACATGCTGCTGATGCTACCGGCAAAGTGATTCAGACCACATTAACTCAAAGAGTAAAGCAACATTCACGTATCCGCGTATTTGAACGTTACAATGCTATCGACCTTATATGTCAGTCAGCTGCCGATGATGAATCTGAAAAAAAATGCATTGGTGCATACCTATGGAACAGAAATAGTGAAAAAGTAGAAAGTATTTACGCGCAAAAAACTATTTTAGCTACTGGTGGCGCTAGTAAGGTTTATCAATACACCTCAAACCCTGATGTTGCCAGCGGTGATGGTATTGCTATGGCATGGCGTGCAGGTTGCCGTGTGGCAAATATGGAATTCAACCAGTTTCATCCTACTTGTTTGTTTCACCCTGAAGCGGGTAACTTTCTACTCACAGAAGCCTTGCGTGGTGAAGGTGCTAAATTAAGGCGACCTGACGGCAGCCGCTTTATGCCCGCCTTTGATAAAAGAGCAGAATTAGCACCGCGAGATATTGTTGCCCGTGCTATTGATTTTGAAATGAAACGTCTTGGTGTTGATTGTATGTACCTTGATATTAGCCATAAACCCACTGATTTTATCAAACAACACTTCCCTACCATTTACCAACGCACCAAAGCCCTTGGTATTGATATAACAAAACAACCTATACCTGTTGTACCCGCTGCCCATTACACGTGTGGCGGTGTCATCATAGATCACCACGGCAGAACTGACATAAAACAGCTTTATGCTATTGGAGAAATGTCATACACAGGGCTGCATGGTGCTAATCGTTTAGCCAGTAATTCATTATTAGAATGTCTAGTGTTTGCCCGTGCTGCAGCGCTTGAAATAAGCGACTCACTCACGCAAAGTAATAGCTTCCCGATACTGCCTCGCTGGGATGAAAGCCGTGTTACCGACTCAGATGAAGAAGTTGTTATTCAACATAACTGGCATGAGTTACGTTTATTTATGTGGGATTATGTCGGCATTGTCAGAACCACTAAGCGACTGGAACGCGCTCTACATAGAGTTGAATTATTACAGCAAGAAATTCAAGACTATTATCAAAACTTTAAAGTAAGTAATAATTTACTCGAACTCAGAAATTTAGTGCAAGTGGCTGAATTGATTATTCGATGCGCTATGGAGAGAAAAGAAAGCAGAGGCTTACATTACAACTTAGACTTCCCTGATACTTTAGAAACAGCAGAGCCGACCATTCTCAACCCTGAATAAGCCGCTATTCAGCAGTTAATTTTCTTAACACCAAAGATAAACGAGCAAAGTCTTTTTGGCTTAAGCTATCACGATAAATAAAAAGCGGCTTGTGCTTGCTCGCAAGTAGTGTGCTATTTTCGGTGACGGAAGTTAAGGTTAACCAACATCCTAAAAAGCTTAAGCGGCTATTTGCTTGTAATTGGTAATAGCTTTTACCATCAAAAGTGCATAAGCCCTGCTGACTTAATTCAAACTGGTATATTACCTGTGCTTGTTTACCGTGTTGCTGCGCAAGTACGATACTTATCATCATCAGGGTAATTGCCGCTATAGTTAGTGCCAAATGATAGGCATAACTAAAATATAACAACAGCAGTAACAGAGTAAACACCGAACAGCCAAAAATCACTAAGGGTTTATAGCGTGATTTTTTAACCTCTATATTATACTTTGACCCGCTTGAGAATAAATTGCACCATGGCGTTGAGTTCACTGTCTTCACACGCTTTATGTCCCATAAACCAAGCAAACAAATCAGGATCTTGCTCAGTGAGTAAACGTTCAAAAATACCTTGATCTCTTGCTGATAAATTATCATACGCTTCATCAACAAAAGGAATAAAAAGTACATCAAGCTCTAACATACCACGGCGACAGGCCCATTTTAACCGTGCTTTATTCACTGGCAGTTGCGCATCTAAAGATTGAGAGTCAGCGGCTTGAGAATTTACTTCTGTTGACATATTAATTTACCTAAAAATGAAAATAGCATTATTTGCTTTAATACATACCCAAACCATCTCAAGATGTGAGTTTCAGGGCACCTGAACGAATCATGATCAAGGCGCATCTTGAGGCAAGATAGGCAATATGAGTATAGTGTAACAATAACCCCTATTTACTCGCCAATTAATTATGTGTTTTTTTACTGCCAAACTTGATTTTTGCCCAACTCACCCCTATTTACATCCTATCAACCACTGAATAGCACCTTCCTTATGCCAATAAACATGAACGAAAGCTTACCTTCTCTTGAACAATTGCCAAGCACCTACTTAGTGTCATTATCACATTACAGTGCCATATCTTTAATCGGTGCCGAGCAAAATAACTATTTACAAGGGCAAGTCACTTGTGACGTTAATGATACTAATGAGCATAGCTTGCTGGTCGGTGCTCATTGCGATGCCAAAGGCAAAGTATTCAGTGCCTTTCGTCTAATCAACCGCAATAACGCTCATTTACTAATACAGCCCCAAAGCAGTCTTACTGCATCAATTGCCGAGCTGAAAAAATTTGGTGTTTTCGCTAAAGTAGAAATAACCCAAACCAGTGAGTTAAGTTTTTATGCTCTTGTTGGTGAGCAAGCGAGTGAGTTACTACAAACAAATTTTTCGCAAGTACCTGACAGTTTAACGCCAGTTGTTCATAGCGATGGCACAAGCATTGTTTATGTTGCTGGCCAACAAACACGCTACTTATTAATTGCTGAAAATGAAAACTTAACCGAAAAACTTAACAATTTTAACTTAAACACTTATTCTACGCCGGTTTGGAATTTATTAGAAATCACCGAAGGCTTCGTACAACTCTCTGAACAAACTAGCGGCGAATATGTACCGCAAATGCTTAATCTACAAGCCATCAATGGCATTAGCTTTACTAAAGGTTGCTATTTAGGGCAAGAAACTGTCGCTCGCATGCAGTATTTAGGTAAAAATAAGCGGGCATTATTTTCATTAACAGCCAATACCAAGACACCTTTATCATCTGATGATGTCATTGAAAAACAGCTTGGTGACAACTGGCGTAAAGCGGGCGATATTTTAGCCTGTTATCAAAGTGATGATGGCCACTGCCACTTTCAAGCTGTGCTAGCTAATGATGTCGATAAAACCACTCTGTTAAGACTAAAATCTCAACCAGAAATAAAAGTAACGTTGCAACCGTTACCTTACTCTTTAATAGTTGAATAACTAAGAACCCCTAATTTATAAATATTTCGAGGATAAACCCTCTCCTATACAAAAAACTGGAAAAATATGAAAATCACAAAAAATTCAGTCGTAGTGATGCACTACGCAGTATCAGATAGCGAAGGCACTCTTATCGACAGTTCGTATGATCATAAACCTATGGCGATTATTCAAGGTACCGGTTACTTAATACCTGGCCTAGAAGAGGCGCTTATTGATCATCAAGAAGGCGATAAATTTGAAGTAGCGGTAAGTTGCGAACAAGCTTACGGTGAACGTCATGATGAATATGTGCAAACCGTACCAAAAGAATTATTACAAGGTGTTGAAGAGCTAGCCGTTGGCACACAATTACGTGCTTCTACCGATGATGGCGAGCAAACCGTTATTGTTATTGATGTTACCGATGATGAAGTCACTGTTGATGGTAATCATCCACTTTCAGGTCTTGATTTAAGTTTTGATGTTGAAATTTTAGAAGTTCGTGACGCGACAGCAGAAGAGCTTGCTCATGGCCATATCCATAGTGAAGGTGAGAGTTGTGGTGGTGGGCATAATCATGCTCATGGCGAAGATGATAGCGAAGATGCTAACAAAAGTAATGACGAAAAAAAATAAAGCTACTGCGTTAGCGTTAGTGACTAGGATTTTGAGTTAGCAGTAAAAAGGTTACGAGGGGAAAATTTCGAGTTACGAAGGCCATAATATCAAAAAATGGTTTTCATAACTCGCGGCTAACGATTCGTAACCGAAAATTAATCTTTAAAATTTGTAAACTGAAAAGACTGCTCTAAATCTGCTTTTCGTACTGCCTGCATAACGGCTTGCAAATCATCACGTTTTTTACCCGTTACCCGCACTTGTTCACCTTGAATAGCCGCTTGCACTTTAAATTTTTCAGCTTTAATCAATTTAACCACTTTTTTAGCAACATCTTGCTCAATACCTTCTTTAAAGGTCACTTGCTGGCTCCAGTTTTTCCCCGTAGCCGAAGCATCACCCACAGCCATGGCTTTAGCATCAACATTACGCTTAGTTAACTGACTACGTAACATGTCGCAAAGTTGTTTCAGTTGATAATCACCTTCCGCTTTCACCGTTACTACGGGTTTTTTCCACTCAAAACTGGCCTCAATACCACGAAAGTCAAAACGTGTACTTACCTCTCTGTTGGCATTATCTACCGCGTTTCGCACTTCTTCTAAGTCAGTTTCAGACACTATATCCATTGATGGCATAATTATTCTCTTATTATTTATGATGAAATATAATGTCATTATACCTACAGAGAAAAGCCAAACAAGCAAGCATTTATTAACCGTGGTATTATCAACAAATATTAATTCTATTTAAGTTGTTTTTGTGAAAGCTCGTCACCATTTTCTCTTTTTTATTCTATTGATAATCGCCGCCACCTTGTTATTTTTTTCCAGTGAGTTGCTATTACCCACTGAGCTTAAAAATGCGGTTTTTCGCTCGCCACAAATAGATACTATCGGTCACTTTATTGGTTTTTTTGTTTTAGCTTGGTTAATGCACTCTTTACTCAAAACCACACGAGCATTGACCTTTTTCAGCCTATCTTTTTATGGCGCACTAAGTGAATTAGGTCAGTATTATCTAGGCTTTCGCAACGGTGAATTTAGTGATTTTTTTGCCGATGTTGCCGGCATTTCTTTTTTTATCTTACTTAAAACATGCTATTCGTTTTATAAAAGAATATTATTTAGTAAAAATAACGACTATAAAAGTCAACCGACAGCCACGGTTGAGGCTGATTGATGAATTGGCTTGTTGTTGGTCAAGGAGCGATGGGATTACTGTGGTATCACCACTTATCTCAAACGCAAAAAGCTAGAACTAAAGACGATATTTATCCAGCTAATAAACTGAGTTTGTTAGCATCTAATCAACAACACTTAACTCAAAACAACTATCAATTCACGGCATTAAATAAGCAAACCTATAGTGGCATAGTAAATTATGCTCAATCTGAGCAGTTACAAGCCGCCGACACTGTTTTTCTTTGTGTAAAGTCTTATCAAATCAACCATGTGATAACACAAATAGCTGGTCAGTTAAAAGCAAACTGTAATATTATTCTTGCTCATAATGGCATGGGGACGCTCGAAAAAATTCCACACGCTTTTATTGAAAAGCATACTATATATGCACTGTTAACTACGCACGGTTGTTTAAAGAACACGCCGTTAAATATCACTCATACCGGTTTAGGCGAAACAAGTCTTGGCTTAGTATCGGGACAAAAGTCGGGACAGCAAGATAGCGTAAGAGATGCGTTGTTAACCAACACTCTAAACAAAGCTTTACCATCGGTGAAATTTGAGGCCAATATAGCCAAAAAACAATGGCTAAAACTAGCCATTAACTGTGTGATCAACCCAATCACGGCTATAAACAACATTGACAATGGCTTAGTTAACAACACTAGGTTCACTAAGCAAATAGAAGCGTTATTAATGGAGGTTGTCGCCGTTGCTAATACTCAAGGCATAGTATTAGTTAAAGAAGCATTAGAGATAAGTGTTCGACAAGTCGCTCAAGCAACCGCGAAAAATTGCTCATCCATGCGCTGCGATGTCTTGGCAAATAGAGCAACAGAAAATGATTATATTAACGGCTACATTCATCGTTTAGGACAAAAAAATATCCTTGCCACACCAGAAAACACTAAGCTGTGGCAAGAAATTAACAAGCTTAGCAAGCCAAGTTAAGTTAAGTTAAGTTAAGGACGATATACTTTTACGTTTTTAAAACCATTGCCAATTAAGTAAAGTGCTTGTAGCTTACTCATGACGCCGTGATCACAATAAAGCAAATAGTCTTTACTCATATCTAAATCACCAAATTGAGTGGCTAACTTATAAAACGGTATGTGCTTAACTTCAATATTATCAATCTTCAATGGCTTTTCGTCCTCTTCTTCAGGGGAGCGAATATCAACCACAATAGCATTTTCACTGATATTCTCGACTAGATCTACCGCGGTAATTTCTGCTTCCGTTTCTTTACCAATATCACGAATATCAAAAACACGTGTTTCTGCAACTACTTTATCTAATATTGAAAAGTCAAAATTGCCTTCTTCTGCTTCCACCTTAGAAAGTACCGCTTTCACTGTTGGTTTTTTAGAAATGACACCACAGTATTCAGGAATAGTTTTAGCAAAATCTTCCGTGCCAATTTTACGGGCGATATCAATAATATCTTGTTTATCGTAAGCGCCTAACGGGCGAAGAATAAGCGTATCAGTAACACGGTTAATCACATTTAAGTTGGTTAATGTTTGGCTAGAAACCTGCCCTAAACTTTCCCCGGTAACCAAGGCTTGAATTTTACCTTTTTCAGCAATTTTAGTGGCGGCACGCATCATCATACGCTTGAGTACCACGCCCATCTGACCGTTTTCAACCTGCTCTAAAATTTCAGCCACTACCGGTTCAAAATCGACAGCAAAAAACTTCACCTTATGCGAAGCTCCAAATTTATTCCATAAATAATAGCTGACTTGTTTAACACCCACTTCATGAGCTGAGCCACCTAAATTAAAGAAACAATAGTGAGTACGAGCGCCTTTTTTGATCATTTGATAGCTAGCAACGCCTGAATCAAAACCGCCAGACATTAATGATAAAACATCTTCTTGTGTGGCTATTGGGAAGCCACCTAAACCTTGATGGCGCTGGGTAACAATAAATAAATCATTGTTTTTAATTTCTAAACGAATAGTGACATCAGGTTTTTTCAATTTAACCTTGGCACTTTCAACCGCTTGATTTAAGCCACCACCAACGTATTGTTCAATTTTTAGTGAGTTAAAGTCATGCTTACCCGTACGCTTTGCCCGCACACAAAAGGTTTTGTTCTCAATGGTTTTGGCATGAACCGCTAAGGTTTTTTCAAAAATATCATGCACGTCAGTAAAAGAGGCTTGTTGAACTTCTAAAAACAGCGGCACACCCGGAATACACTTTAAGGCATCAACTAAGCGGGCACGGTTTTCGGGGCTGTTATCTTTGGTATTAACTTCAACGTTATCCCAATTCATCCGTGTAGTGACTTGCTCATCAACACGACGTAAAACATTTTTAATGTTCGACTCTAAAATTTTAGTAAAACGTTTACGCACAGGGCGTGATTTAATGGTGATTTCAGCTTGCAGCTTTACGATAAATTTCATCGACAAGTGACCTAAATAATAACGATAAGAATAATGGCGCACATTATACACAAAACTCACAAAAAAAGCCGTCAGTATTATGCTGACAGCTTTTGAACCTCACAAAAAGTAATTTTACTCGTATTTATTCATCTTAGAAATATTTACCACCCAGAGCACCGAGACTAACAAAGATAGCAAAACCTCCGTGCAGGCTCGAAGAGCCCTCTGTGAAGCATCGCGACTCGGTGGTGAACAGTTACTTTATTCCTTTGTATTTATTCATCTTAGAAATATTTACCACCCAGAGCACCGAGACTAACAAAGATAACAAAATATCTGTCTAGGCTCGAAGAGCCCGCTGTGAAGCATTGCGGCTCGGTGATGAACAATTACTTTACTCTATTACTTGAATGGGATCCGTTTCTTTAGCTTTACCTTGATTAATCGCAATTTCAACGCGGCGGTTTCTCCGGCGGTTTAAAGCATTAGTATTAGGCACTAACGGGCGAGTATCGGCATGACCCGCAACCACCAAGCGCGTTTGATCAAAGCCGGGCACTTTGATCAGCTCATGCGCAATGGCAACCGCACGCTTACTCGATAAATCCCAATTAGAACTAAATAGCTCTGAATCTAAACCACGGTTATCGGTATTACCTGATACCATTATCTCACCCGGTACGGTATTTAATAGCGCACCTATTTCTCGAATAATAGGTCGAAATTTTGGTTGTAAAAAAGCGGATCCTGACGGAAAAGAGCCATTTTCACGAATACGAATGATCACTTGCTGACCTAATGACTCTAACTCTACCGCCCCGTCTTGAATTTGCTGTTCAAGCTGTTCTGCTATTTTTTTAACTAAATCATTAACCTGCTCTTGCGCGGCGTTTTCCATTTGCTCTTGAGCTTGTTGCAAGGCTTCTGCTGATAAAGCATCTTCAGTATTTTGCGATTGGCCACCACGCTCTGAACCTCGTTGCTCTTGACGACCACCTGCTGAAGTTTCATCACCCGCTTGAAACTCTAACATTTGTTGAGTCATTTCCATGGTTTGCTGTTGAATAACTTCAATAGGCGTTGGTTCAGGCTTACCCGGTCGAAACTCTTGCGCAATAATACTGGTACCTTTAGGAATATCTTTTACTTCAATTTTATTTTGCACACCAAAGGCAAACTTCATTGAGCCGGCAATTTGCTTAAATTTAAGCACATCCATTTCTGAAAAAGATAATAACAACACAAAGAAACACATCAATAATGACATGAGATCAGCGAACGTTCCCATCCAAGCAGGTAGCCCTGGGGGTGGGCATTTACATTTTTCAGCCATTATTACCTCCTAACATCATTACCCTCAACATAAGCACCTCTACTACTCTTCCGTTGTGTCAGTAGCACGTTTACCTTCTGCAAGGTAATTTTTCAACAGGCTTTCAATAACTCGAGGATTTTGACCATCTTGAATACCTAAAACAGCATCAAGTACTAACTCTTGATTCATTTTTTCCTCGGCTAAACGTAACTCTAGTTTTGCCGCAATAGGAATAGCAATAACATTGGCTAAGAAGGCACCATAAAGTGTTGTCAACAAAGCAACGGCCATGGCAGGGCCAATGGATTTAGGGTCATCCATGTTTGATAACATGGCAACCAAGCCAATTAATGTCCCTATCATCCCCATCGCTGGTGCAACATCGGCTAACGCCATCATCATTTTAGCGCCTGTTTCATGGCGTTCCGTAGTGAGGTCTATATCTTTTTGTAAGGTGGCGCGCACTACATCAGCGTCATGGCCGTCAACCAACATATCAACGCCTTTTTGCATAAAAGCGTTAGTAATTTCGGCTTCTTCTAAGGCAAGAAAACCACCTTTACGAGCCGCATCTGCCATATCTACTGATTTTTCAATAAGCTCTTCAGGTTTTTCTAATTTAAACATAAAAGCTTTACCGATAATTTTACCGATACCAAAAAATTGCCCCATATTGTAATTAGATAAAACAATAAAAATTGAACCACCAAATACAATGATTACTGATTGAGCGTCAACAAACATCATAATGTCGCCAGCGAGTATCATCGCCATAACGAGTAAACCGATAGCGCCAAGAATACCTATTAACGTTGCTAAATCCACAAAACTCTCCTAAAACCACAAAACCTAAATAGTATTAATAAAATAATAGTACCTGATGCAAAAAATATTCGCTAATACTTATCCATCTAAAACCCATATTATCGCCCATACAGTCAATAACTTAATAGCTTGTTTTAAATTAATATAACGGTAATAAAAGCAAGTCCCACATTGACCAATGCCCCTAGCTAAGGTAACTTTGCGCCTAGCGTTTTGATATATACTCAAATCGATTAAGAAGTATAAGCTTCGAATGATTGAGTATAGCCGTCTTGAGTAGAAATAATGGCAAAGAAAAAATTAGAAAACCTTAGTTTTGAAGAATCACTTACTGAGCTTGATACTATTGTGCAAAGCCTCGAGCAAGGCGAATTGAGCTTAGAAGAGTCTATGGCACTGTTTGAGCGCGGTTTGAATTTAAGCCAAGTAAGTCAAACAAAGTTACAGGCCGCCGAACAAAAAGTGAAAATTTTGCTCGAAAAAAATGGCGAGCAACAATTAACAGATTTTAATATTGCAGCTGATGAACAGATATCAGGTGAGCATTTGTGAGCCAGTTAACTAATCATCAACAGTATCAACAACAAATTAATGATTTTTTAGCGAAACAACTTGATAATTTAACCGTTAATGATGAAAAGTTACTGGCAGCGATGCGTTATGGCTTACTTATTGGCGGTAAACGAATGCGCCCCTATTTAGCTTATATCACCGGTGAATCGTTAGGAGCTGAGCAAACTGATATTAACGCTATTGCCGCCGCTCTTGAGTGTATTCATGCCTATTCTTTATTGCATGACGACTTACCTGCCATGGATGATGATGACTTAAGACGTGGCAAGCCCACCTGTCATAAAGCTTTTGATGAAGCAACAGCTATCCTCGCTGGTGATGCGCTACAAACACTGGCATTTGATATTCTCGCTAATCATACTTTTTCTGAAAAAATACAGCCCAAACAAATAGTGCTTATACAAAAATTAGTCACAGCTTCTGGTTATCAAGGTATGTGTGGCGGACAAGCATTAGACTTATCCGCTACGGGTCAAATTATTGATTTAGCGCAATTAGAAAAACTGCATTCGTTAAAAACAGGTGCTTTATTAGAAGCTTGCGTTTTAATGGCAGCAGAATGCTCGCCACAAGTAACAACACAAGAAAAACAAGTATTTAAAAAATATGCCCAGTTAGTCGGTTTAGCATACCAAGTACAAGATGATATTATTGACATTACTTCCAGCGAAGAAGAGTTAGGAAAACCAAAAGGCTCAGATTTAGCCGCCAATAAAAGTACCTACCCCGCACTACTGGGTTTACAAGGCGCACAAGATAAAGCCGAAAACTTATTTCAACAAGCGCTTCAAGCTTTGTCTTGTTTGCCTTACAATACGCAATCCTTAGCTGAATTTGCTACCTTTATTATAAAGCGTAGCCATTAAACGCAGCCGCTTACCCGTTAACAGCTACATAAGAAAATATAGAAAAACTATGACGACAAACCTTGCTGATTACCCATTACTTGCTCAAATTAATTCGCCAAAAGACTTGCGAAATATCTCCCAAGATCAATTGCCGAGGATCAGTAATGAGTTACGTAGTTTTTTATTAAACTCTGTCAGTAAAAGCAGCGGCCACTTTGCTTCAGGGCTTGGTACTATTGAGCTTACCGTGGCGTTGCATTATGTTTACAACACCCCTTTTGATCATCTTATTTGGGATGTTGGGCATCAGGCTTATCCTCATAAAATTTTAACGGGTCGACGTGATCAGTTACACACCATCAGACAAAAAGATGGTTTGCACCCTTTTCCTTGGCGCGAAGAAAGCGAGTACGACACCTTAAGTGTTGGCCATTCAAGCACTTCCATTTCAGCTGCCTTAGGTTTAGCTGTTGCCGCGGAGAAAGAAGGACAAAATAGAAAAACTGTCGCCGTTATTGGCGATGGTGCTATGACTGCGGGTATGGCGTTTGAAGCGCTAAACCATGCTGGTGATATTCGAAAAGATATGCTGGTTATTTTAAATGATAATGAAATGTCTATTTCAGAAAATGTCGGTGCCTTAAATAATCATTTTGCCAAAATGCTTTCAGGCAGTTTATATACGGGTTTACGTGAAGGTAGCAAACGAATATTAAACAACCTTCCGCCGATAAAAGAGCTAGCAAGCCGTGCAGAAGAACATTTAAAAGGCATGGTTGTACCTAGCACTTTCTTTGAAGAATTAGGTTTCAATTATATTGGTCCTATTGATGGTCATGATGTTAAAGGTTTAGTTGATACCATAACCAATATGCGCAATCTTAAAGGCCCACAAATACTGCATATTGCCACTAAAAAAGGTAAAGGTTATCACGCAGCAGAGCAAGACCCTATCAAGTATCATGCGGTGCCTAAATTTAATCCAAGTGATGCTAACTTGCCTAAATCTAAGCCTGCTTTGCCAACCTATTCACAAATTTTCGGTGACTGGTTATGTAAAACGGCAGCCGTCGATAAAAAATTAGTTGCCATTACTCCCGCCATGCGCGAAGGCTCAGGCATGGTAGAATTTAGCCAACGTTTTCCTGATCAGTATTACGATGTCGCTATTGCTGAACAACATGCGGTAACTTATGCTGCGGGGCTTGCGATAGGTGGACAAAAACCTGTTGTCGCTATTTATTCTAGCTTTTTACAACGTGGTTATGATCAATTAATTCATGATATTGCCATTCAAAACCTACCGGTGTTATTTGCCATAGACAGAGCAGGTATTGTTGGCGCAGACGGCGCAACACACCAAGGCTCCTTTGATTTAAGCTTTTTACGCTGCATTCCCAACATGACCATCATGACACCTGCAAACGAAAGAGAGTGCCAACTGATGCTAAATACCGGGCATCAATTATCTTCCCCCGCTGTTGTTCGCTATCCTCGTGGTAATGGCACAGGTGAAACACTCCCTAGCATTGAGGAAACTATCGAAATAGGCAAGGGCAGGATTATCCTTGAAGGAAAGAAACAACAAGGCAAAAAAATCGCCTTGCTCAGTTTTGGCACCATGCTACATGAGGCGAATAAAGCCGCCACAGAGCTTGGTGCAACACTTGTTGACATGCGCTTTGTCAAACCACTCGATATTACCCTGATTGAAGAGTTAGCAAATTCTCATGAATTACTGATCACTATTGAAGACAACGCTATTGCTGGTGGCGCAGGATCAACAGTGAATGAATATATTTTATCGCAAGGAATAGCAATAAAAATATTAAATATCGGCATCCCAGATCAGTTTATTAAACATGGTACGCAAGCAGAAGTACATCAAGAACTAGGCTTAGATAGCCAAGGCATTATCGCTAAAATTAATAACTTTATAAGTTAAGCTGATCTTGGTTTAACTTTCCTTAAATGGCTAGTGATAAACTCAATAGCTTGGCGCTTTATTCTCTGCATGGCGTCGCAGTGGCGACTACATTTTCCTGCATTGGCTAGTGATAAACTCAATAGCTTGACGCTTTATTTCCTGTCTGGCGTCGCAGTGGCGACTACATTTTCCTGCATTGGCTAGTGATAAACTCAATAGCTTGGTGCTTTATTCTCTGCATGGCGTCGCGGTCGCGACAACACCCAAAGGGGCGTTACACGCCAAAAGCCCCTTTGGAATCCCCGTGGCGCCCTACTCAGCAGAACATTCAATCACCAACTAGCGTACACCACGATTCCTGCCGATTTATCATCCATGAACAACGGCAGCCCTCGACGTCCTGTCTCGGATCGAGGTCTACCCTTGCTCATTTGTCATTTCATTGCTGAGATGGGATCAGGTATTTTTGGCAACTACAGAAAACAAGACTACTAAAGAGTTTTTAGATAGTTAAAGCTACCACAATATCAACAAGCACCAAGTCTGCTTCTTCAAGCGCCGGATTGAAGCACAATATTCACGTATTGCTCAAGGATGATGGCAAAAGCAATGTTGCACATGACGGTACAGGATGTACCTTATTAGACAATGCAGGATGCATATTGTCCTGATGTGCCTTCATTGCTGTTACGTCGAAGATATTGTGCTGAATGTAGGATTACGTTTGATGTAGCAGCTCCGAGGGATTCCAAAGGGAGAAGAAAGAGTGGAGCCAGTCTCACTCTTTTTTTTGGGTGGCGTCGCCACCGCGACAACTAGCAAAAAAACAAACTCCAACTTGATGTTAATGGTTTCTATTAGATGCTGACATATAAACCTATTTATTTACCAGTAACTGATTGAATCAATAATATTATCGCTCAATAAACTGACAATTTTTTATCACTTACCATACCAGATTGACTACCCCTGAATGTGGTGTAGATTATATATATGTAATAAGAATTTCAAAATGGAACTTTGTAATGGAAATTTATACTACTCAACTACATCCGAATAAAAACTTAGATAAAGATTTGCATGGCCCTATCGATAATGACAATAATGTTAAAACAAATACCTCAACGCATCAGTCTGATGTTGCTGAAAGTGGGAAGGTCAAAGTCACCTTATCCTCTACAGCATTAGCAATGCTTGATATTGATAATCCCCAAAACGATAAGGCTTATGAGCAGAAAACAAAAGAATATGAAATGGCCAAACGACAATATCAGGAAAAGGTAAACGACCTCCCTGTTGATTATAGAAAAATGAAAATGCTAAAGGACAGAGTTAACGAAGAGGAAATAAAACAAGAAACATCGATACTAGAACAACAGATCGCGGTTAAAAGTTTAATAATTATAGAAATAGGCCAAGAGTTTTCCCAAAAGCTTAAAGAACAAGAGCGTAGTAACCAAATTTCTCCTAAAAGTGCAATTGATATGCTAAATACCTTCAATTCCTCCCCACCAAAGGCCCCTGTAAATAACTAGCGAGCCCGTAATACATTTTGTGTAACTGCCAATTTTAAATAAAGCTCTGTTGTTGATTTAGTCACTAGAATTGAAACTACACAACTTACACGCTCATTGCCATCCATGGCACCGCGATATACCGTTCATCCTGAACATAAAAAAAGGGAGGGTGATTAATCACCCTCCCTTTTTATTTAAATCTTAGCTAGCGAAATAGTACAACAAAACTACAAATTCTGTACATCTATTCTGTTTTGTAAGTTATCGGTTAGTGCTGCTTGTCGCTCACGTTCTTGGCGTTTTTCGCACGGGTTGTCACAGTTACACTCTTTATCAATGCCAACACTGGCCAAGCCACCACAGCTTCCCGCCAGTGTTTTATTTTGGAAAATATAACCTACAGCCATGGCGGTGCCCACAACAAGGAAAAAACCAAAGGTAATTAAAAAAATCATCATAATAATTGTATGCCTATCATTATTTACTGTCTTCGAAACGAAAAACTATCGACCGAAACCTTACTTGAGATACTGCTTGAATTTTACCGTAAACTGTTCGGTAAAGCCATGCTCGGTTTTAGAGATAAACAAGGCGGCTAGACCATGCTGCTGAGCGAATTCCATACCCTGCTCTGCTCCCATCACCATTAAAGTAGTAGACAAACCATCTGCGGTCATTGAGCTCGGCGTAATGACAGTCACTGAAACTAAATGATGATTAATGGGTTTCCCCGTTGCGGGATCGATAATATGAGAAAAACGCTGACCATCCGCTTCAAAATAAATTCGATAATCACCTGAGGTAGCTACAGCATTATCTTTTGGAATAACCACTTCGTGAATAGCTCGCTGCACTCCAGAGGGATCTAAAATGGGTTTTTCAATAGCAATAGCCCAAAGCTCACCCGTATCCTTAAAGCCCTTTAAACGCATTTCTCCGCCAATTTCCACTATATAGTTACCAATGCCATTAACTTCTATTAATTCTGCAACCATATCAACACCATAGCCTTTTGCGGTGGTTGATAAATCAATATAAAGGTTAGGAATAGATTTTGATAGCTGTCTACCGTCTAAATGCAAGTTATGTAAGCCAACTCGAGCACGGGCGCTTACTAGCGCTTCATCACTTGGCACTGTTTCTGGACGATGCTTAGGGCCAAAGCCCCAGAGGTTAACGAGCGGGCCGACGGTAATATCCAACTTACCACCACTGAGTTCACCTAAACGAATAGACTCAGCCAATACTCGCGCAAAACCAACTGAGATTTCAACGGGCTCTGTGGAATGTGATTTATTAAAAGCCGATATTTCAGAATCAGGCATATAAGTCGACATTTGCTGATTCACTTGCTGAAGCACAGCCTCAATTTTCTCGTGCAGCTTAAGCGTTTCAACCTGCTCTATGGTTGCAACAACTTTAATATTATAGGTGGTTCCCATAGTACGACCCTGTAGCAAGATTTCTTTTTTCGCAGAGTCATTACTAGGGAAACAGGCGGTTATGCTAATAGTTAACAATACCACCAGCATTAGTTTGAGTTTATTCATCTGAGTATTCCAAATTTATTATTTACATCAAAATACTTATTTAAAATAGTTTGATGTAAATATTAAATATAGTGGCTAAGCCACAGCTATAAAAAGAATAAAGACGACCTAGGTCGTCTTTATATTTCACTTAAATTCTTGATGTATATTTTACAGTTAAGCGCTGAATAGTGGTGTTAATTCAAGGCGGATGCACGGAGTTGACGTTAGTCAATGAGTACATCCAACGCTGAAATAGCGCCAATAGGCAAGCTTAACGTAAAATATTAGCCACCGAAGTCATCTAGCATAATGTTCTCGTCTTCTACACCAAGATCTTTAAGCATATTAATCACTGCCGCATTCATCATTGGTGGACCACACATGTAGTATTCACAATCTTCGGGTGCTTCATGGTCTTTCAAATACTCTTCAAAAAGAACATTATGAATAAAACCTGTCATGCCATCCCAGTTATCTTCAGGTTGTGGATCAGACAGTGCAACATGCCATTGGAAGTTATCATTATCAGCCGCTAGACCGTTATAATCATCTTCATAGAACATTTCACGTTTAGAACGTGCGCCATACCAAAAACTCATTTTACGCTTAGACTCTAAACGCTTAAGTTGATCAAAGATATGAGAACGCATTGGCGCCATACCAGCACCACCACCGATAAAGACCATTTCGTTATCAGTTTCTTTAGCGAAGAACTCACCAAATGGCCCTGAAATAGTCACTTTATCACCCGCTTTTAAACTAAAGATAAATGATGACATTTTACCTGCTGGTAAATGCAAACGTCCAGGAGGTGGCGTAGCAATACGCACATTAAGCATAATAATACCTTCCTCTTCTGGATAATTCGCCATTGAGTAAGCACGTAATGTGTCGGTATCAACTTTTGATTCGACATCGAAAAAGCCAAAATGATTCCAATCACCTTTATATTGCTCATCAATGTCAAAATCACTGTATTTAACATGATGTGCTGGTGCTTCAATTTGAATGTAACCACCGGCTTTAAACGGTACAGATTCGCCATTTGGAATTTGTAGTTTCAATTCTTTAATGAAAGTTGCTTTGTTATCATTAGAGATAACTTCACATTCCCATTGTTGAACACCGAAGATTTCATCTTCTACTTCAATTTCCATGTCTTGTTTAACAGCAACCTGACAGGCTAAACGACAACCTGATTTTGCTTCACGTTTATTGATGTGACCTTCTTCCGTTGGAAGAATATCACCACCACCTGAATGCACTTCAACGCGACATTGGCCACAAGTACCACCGCCGCCACAAGCCGAAGGAATAAAAATACCTTGATCAGCTAATGCACCTAATAATTTGCCACCCGCCGCAGTTGTCACTGCTTTTGTCGGGTCGCCATTTATACTTATCGTTACGTCACCACTTGATACTAACTTAGACTTAGCAAATAAAATCACTAACACTAAGGCAACAACTATCGCAGTAAACATCGATACGCCGAGAATAATTTCCATCGACTTTTCCTTAAATTGTTATCTAAATCGTTACAAAGAAATACCACCGAATGATAGAAACCCGAAGGCCATCAATCCAGCAGTAATAAACGTAATACCTAAACCTTTTAATCCGTCTGGCACATCAGAGTATTTCATCTTCTCGCGAAGACCAGCCATTAGTACAATAGCTAACATCCAACCCACGCCTGAACCAATGCCGTAAACAACACTTTCGCCAAAGGTAAGATTTTTCGCCACCATAAATGAAACAGCACCAAAAATAGCACAGTTAACGGTAATTAGCGGTAGGAATATACCAAGCGCTTGATACAAAGCCGGGAAATATTTATCTAACGTCATTTCCAAAATTTGTACTAGAGCAGCAATCACCCCAATAAAGGTTATAAATGATAAGAAACTTAAATCGATAGACTCTGCTGGATCAGTAATGCCCATAATGCTATCTAACGCACCTGGCGCCAATATAGCTTGGTAGATCACTTGGTTTACTGGTACTGCAATACCAAGTACCACAACCACTGCGACACCCAGACCAATAGCGGTGCTAACTTTTTTAGAAACAGCTAAGAAGGTACACATACCTAAAAAGAAGGTTAATGCTAAGTTCTCAATGAAAATAGACTTAACAAAAATACTTAAATAATGTTCCATTGGGCTAATCCTTCTCAACTTGTTCTGGTTTATACTGGCGAACAGCCCAGATGATAAAACCAATAATGAAGAATGAACTAAATGGCAAAACCAATAGACCATTACCTTGATACCAACCATTATTTTGAATTAAAGGGAAAACCTCAAAACCAAACAAAGTACCAAAACCAAATAATTCACGGAAAAAAGCAACAACCATCAAGACTGCGCCATAACCTAAACCGTTCCCTACACCATCTAAGAAGCTCACTCCAGGCTTTTCTTTCATAGCAAAAGCTTCAGCACGACCCATAACAATACAGTTAGTAATAATCAAACCAATGAATACTGACAATTCTTTTGATAATTGATACGAGAAAGCTTTTAATACTTGGTCAACCACGATTACTAGTGAAGCAATAATCGCCATTTGCACGATAATACGCACACTTGACGGTATTTGGTTACGAATAAGCGAAATAAACAAGTTTGAAAATGCAGTCACTAATATAACCGCAATGGTCATTACCACAGCGTTGGCCATTGAGCTAGTAACAGCTAAGGCAGAACAAACCCCTAAAACTTGTAAAGCAATTGGGTTGTTATCAACAACAGGTCCAAAGAGGACTTTTTTAGTATCTGAAGACATTAGTTCAATCCCCCATTAGTTATTTTATTAGGAAAGTTGGCAATAAATGGCCCATAGCCTTCGTCACCTAGCCAAAAATGTAAGGTATGCTCAACACCATCACTGGTTAATGTTGCACCCGATAACGCATCAACACCGTGAACATCACCTTGTTTAGCGCCGCCTTTAACTATTTTGATAGCAACATCACCTTGGTCGTTATACACTTTTTTACCTGGCCATAAAGCTTTCCATTTAGGGTTAAGCACTTCTGCGCCTAATCCTGGAGTTTCTTTAAGATCAGAGTAAACAACACTACGTACTGTATTTAAATCAGGAGCTAAACCGACAAAACCATACATTAAATCCCATAAACCTGAACCTATAATAGGTAGTACTATGGTATCTAATTGACCTTGTTCATTATTGACTAAATAGACAACGGCACGATTGGCACGGCGATTGATTCCGGCCATATCGTTTTCAGGCTTAATACTTATAGTTTCATCGCGCGCATCGGTGCGTTCGTCAAACATATCAGTATCACCGTCAATGATGTTACCTGTGTTCAGATCTATCATTTTGGCGACAACAAACTTGCCATAAGTACCAACGATATCAGACCCTGCTTTTTCAAGTAAGCCAGAGGCTTCAAGAATTTTAGTTTGTTTATCAAGCAATTTGTTAGCTTGTTGCAATGGCTTTAAGCCAACCGCAGAGATAGACACCAAGGCAGCACAAACTAGACAAATGATGAAAACAAAGATCAGTGTGCCACCGAAAGTTTCTTTCTTTTTAGTATCAGACATTACGAGCAAGCCTCCGTTTGATGTTGCCTTGCACTACAAAGTAATCAAACAATGGTGCGAACAAGTTAGCGAATAAAATAGCTAACATCATGCCTTCTGGGAATGCAGGGTTTACGACACGAACTAACACGACCATGATCCCCACTAAAGCACCAAACCAGTATTTACCGGTATTAGTGAAAGAAGCTGAAACAGGGTCAGTTGCCATAAACATCATACCAAAAGCAAAACCGCCCACTACTAAGTGCCAATACCATGGCATAGCAAATAGAGCATTAGTATCACTACCAATGGCATTGAATAAGAACGCTGTAGCGACCATACCACCAAACACACCTAACACGATACGCCATGAAGCAATGCCTTTATAAAGGATATAAGCACCACCTAATAAAATGGCGAAGGTTGAAACTTCACCTACTGAACCGGGAATGAATCCCCAAAATGCGTTCCACCAATCAGCATTCATTGAATAATCAACTAAGCCTTGGTTAGCAGCACTAAGCATAGTTGCACCAGAGAAACCATCAGCAGCAACCCAAACAGCATCACCTGAAATTTGTGCAGGATAAGCGAAGAATAAAAACGCACGACCCGCTAATGCTGGGTTCAAAAAGTTTTTACCCGTACCACCAAATACTTCTTTGGCAACAACAATACCAAAGGTGATACCGATAGCTACTTGCCATAAAGGTATAGTTGCAGGCACGATAAGCGCAAACAAAATAGATGAAACAAAGAAGCCTTCATTAACCTCATGCTTACGCACAGCAGCAAATAATACTTCCCAGAAACCACCAACAATAAAGGTAACCGCATAAATGGGTAGAAAGAAGCATCCGCCATAAAGCATCATGCTAAACCAGCCTGACTCAGCTGAAAGCACACCACCTAACATAGCAAACAAGGCTGTTTGCCATGTATCAGGCATAGCATAACCATTGGCTAAAGCATCAACTGCTTGAAAACCAATGTTGTACATACCAAAGAACATGGCTGGAAAAACCGCAAGCCATACTGTGATCATGATACGTTTTAAATCAATGCTATCACGTACGTGGGTTTTACCCTTGTTTACATAACCAGGAGTAAATAAACCAGTAGCCACAGCTTCATAAAGTGCAAACCACTTTTCATGTTTGCCGCCTTTTTCAAAATGCGGCTCAATATCTTCAATAAACTTTTTCAAGCCCATGACTAACCTTCCTTTTCAATTGTGGTTAGGCAATCACGAAGGTATACGCCGTAATCTGTTTTGCCTGGGCAAACAAATGTACAAAGCGCTAAATCTTCTTCGTCTAGCTCTAAGGCACCAAGTTGTTGTGCGGTGTCGGTATCACCGGCCACTAAATCACGCAATAACATGGTGGGTAAAATATCTAAAGGCATAACGCGCTCAAAGTTACCAATCGGCACCATGTCACGCTCACTACCGTTAGTAGTGGTGGTCATATTGAATAGTTTCTTCGGGAAGAAGTGAGACATATATGCACGCGTTACTGAAAATTTATTCGGGCCAGGATACATATAGCCAATAAATTCTTTTTCACGACCTTCAAGGATCAGCACAACTTGTACATGATAACGACCTAAATAGCCGTGTACTGCGCTTGCTGTTGAGCCCATTAATAACGAGCCAGAAACAACACGTAGCTCACCAGCTATTGCTTCGTTTGCCGTTAATTCAGCCGTGCTTGCACCTAATACAGTGCGAACTAAACGAGGGTTTTTAGCCGCAGGTCCCGCCAGAGAAATAACACGCGTGCTATCAAGTTCACCTGAGGTAAATAACTGACCAAAAGCAATAACATCTTGATAACCAACATGCCATACAAATTTGTCTGCACTAGCTGGTTTTAAGAAGTGGATATGTGTACCCACTAAACCAGCAGGATGTTTACCCGCAAATTCATTGACTTGTACAGCTTCGGCAACAGGAATATTCGCACCTGGTGCTTTACTAACAAAGACTTCGCCACTCGTTAAACGAGATAAAATGGTTAAACCATTTTTAAAGGCTTCTGCTTGCTCACCAATAACAACTTCAGGGTTAGCGGCCAGAGGATTAGTATCCATGGCGCTAACAAAAATTGCAGTTGCCGTAGAGTCTATTGCCGGTACTTTGCTAAATGGGCGAGTTCTTAATGCCGTCCATAAGCCTGACTCAACTAAATTTTTGACCACATCTTCTCGTGATACTGAACCTAATTCGCTGGCAGAATAACGGGCAAACGTAATTTGATCATCACCATTTACTTCAAGGACGACAGACTGTAAAACACGTTTTTCACCACGGTTAATTTCTTTGACAACACCGGCAGCTTGAGCTGTGAATTTAACGCCAGGGTTCTTTTTATCACTAAAAATCACCTGACCTTTTTTAACGCGATCACCCACTTTAACAAACATGGTTGGACGCATACCCACAAACTCTTCACCTAATGTTGCAACGGTTTTGATGGACGGACCATCATGGATTACCTGCTGTGGAGTTCCCTTTACAGGAACATCTAAGCCTTTTTTTATTGTAATCATAAACACTTGCACTACTTTTGATGGGAGTATAAAAATCAAACACTTATCAATTATTCAAAACTTAATAAAATTTAAGTTTTAAAAACTTATAAGTAATTGATTTCAGTGTATTTCAGTAAAGAACTTATTATTTCTTTCGAAAAAACAAGACCTACTGGCTCTAAGTTAAAATTTTCTGACGCGATATTACCACAAAAAGCCCTTTTTATTCTACGGGCATTAGAAAGTTTTCATTACAATTTAGACTATAGTTGCATGTTTTGCCTGAAAATTAGCCAAAATATAAATTTTTTATTTTAGCTATATGATATTTTCCACGTTAACTAGCGATTTAATACCTTATAAAATGCTATAAAATGCAATTTCGACCTGCATCTTTTGCTTGATATAACTTAGCATCGGCATCTTTTAACTTACTTTCAATTTCACCATAACTATACGCTATAGCCACACCAAAGCTCATGGTGACACGCAAGGTTTTTTGATCATGGATTATTTTCATTGTGGCAACTTTTTTGCGTACTTTTTCAGCTATTTTTAAACCAATATCATACGTAGTTTGAGAAAATAATAATAAAAATTCTTCCCCTCCTACTCGCGCAACTATGTCTTCACTACGGATACATTGTTCTATCGTTCGAGATAATTGCGTTAACACCTCATCCCCCATTTGATGACCATAATCATCATTAAAGCGTTTAAAAAGGTCAACATCAGCCATAATTAACACCATAGGAAAACTGTTATTAATGTTGGTTTTGCAGGTAGGGAAAAAAACAGCATCAACAAAACGACGATTGGGTAAATGCGTTAAAGCATCAGTATTTGCCTGCTGCTCTTTACTCAAGTTTAAATCACTCATTTTGATATGGCTCCGCTCCCGATAATGCTCATTGATATAACTAATCGCATTGACAGCAAACAAGGAGGCAAGAAAACGAAAACCTTCATGAGCCCGATATTGAGCCTGTAAATACTCGGGCAAAGCCAATAAAAGTACCAATGACAAAAAGAGTAAACAGTTGAACCAAAACCCCAAAAAACGACCTAATAAGACAAAAATAACCATGGGAAAAGGAAAAACCCAGTATAAAGCCGTATTCTCAATGCCGCCGTGATGCACCAAAGCTAAACAAAAAAAGATCATGAAAAGACCACAAATAGTGCAACACAATTGCAGGTTATGCTTAATATAATACAGCAGTAAATTGGCTAAAATAGCCGTAGCACCAATCAAAGTTATCGTGGAAATACTGCGGCTTTCTTGCATAAAGTTGCTATAGCTGAATGTAAGCAGCATCACAATACCAAAATAACTAAAAGCCAAAAAAGAATAAAGGCGACGTTTTTGATCGACATCAAGGCTGAGGGAATCATCAAAAAAGTGTGTTAACCAATAACGAGCATTCGACATAAAAATAGAGCACAGAACAAAGAATACAGTAACTATAGTTAATAACTTTAATTTGAGCTAGGCGAGAGCACTTTTCATTTAATATTTAAGTATTTACATTTTTACAGAGAAATAATATGAAGTGACTTCAAATAACATAATAGCGTTAAATCGGGGATATTAGGGTAATAAATAATCGAAAAATAATGCCTAAAAAAAGACATAAAAAAGCTGAACTCAAACAGACTGAGTTCAGCTTTTTCACTTAAACAATAGCACTAATAAAACACAAACTACAAATTATTAATGTCAACCAAATGGTTAATATCGGCATCATAATCAACACTGCCAACACCAAAGCCAAACAAATTTAAAAATTCATGGTGATAACCGACATAATCAGTCAAATCATCAATAGTTTCTGTTTCAACGGTGTTCCATATATCGGTAATACGTTGTTGAATACTGTCTTCTAGCTCTTTGTAGTTTTGACGGAAACGCCCTTGTTCATCAAGGCGCGGGCTATCGCTATAAATATTTTCTTTAAATAGGTTAGCAATTTGCTCAATACAACCCTCATAAATACCATCCGCTTTCATAACTTTAAACATGGCAGAGATGTAAAGTGGCATAATCGGAATAGCTGAGCTGGCTTGTGTTACTACAGCATTAAGTGATGTAACACGCGCTTGACCATTAACACTAGCAGTTGCAGCGTTAATAGCAGTCGCGGCTCTATCTAAATCTTCTTTGGCCTTACCTATGGTAGCTTTACCATAAATTGGCCATGTTAATTCTTTACCAATATAGGTATAAGCGACCGTTTTTACACCTTCGGCTAATACGTCAGCATCTTTAAGTGCGTTTAACCATAATTCCCAGTCAGCGCCCCCCATGACATCAATAGTGCCTTGAATTTCAGCATCATTGGCCGCTTCTACTGAAACAGAATCAATAATACGTTTTGAGGTATTTAAGTTTTTAGTAGTAACACTATTACCAATTGGTTTTAAAGTAGAAGAGTACACTTCACCGGTATCGGGATCAGTTCTCCGTGGCGATGCTAATGAATACACCACCAAATCAATTTTACCCATATCCGCTTTAATGGCTGCTATTGCTTGTGCTTTAATGGCATGAGAAAAAGCATCACCATTAATATTTTTTGAATAAACACCCGCTTCATCAGCCGCTTTTTGAAAAGCCGCCGTGTTATACCAACCCGCAGAGGCTGTTTTCTTTTCCGTTGGTGGCTTTTCAAAGAAGATACCTAACGTGCTAGCATTATGACCAAAGGTTGCGGTAATACGTGAAGCCAAACCATAACCAGTAGAAGCACCAATCACTAAAACATTTTTAGGGCCACTTTCTGTAAACGTCTGACCTTTAACATAAGCGATTTGCTCATTAACGTGAGCTTCACAACCGGCCGGATGAGCGTTAGTACATATAAAACCACGAATTTTGGGTTTGATTACCATAAGAAAACCTTTTGAATTACTTTTATAAAGAATAAAAATTTGCGCCATTGTACCTTGCTAATCAATTAAAGAGGTACGAGCAGTTGATTAAATAAATAAAAAGAAAGCAGTGTATTTAAAAAAAGCGCTACTCACAAGAGGCGCGCTTTAACATTGTATATTGTTTAAAAATATGTATCTATTCAGCTTAAAAATATTTACCACAGAAATCACTACACCGAGCATAACAAAGCCTCTGTGTAGACTCGAAGAGTCCTCTGCGTAGCATAGCGGCTCGGTGGTGAATAGTTACAAAAATATTAACTTATTTACTACCACCTAAACAATTAGACGATAGTGGTGTATTGTCGGCATAATAATCATGCCACTCTTTTTCAGTATAAGTATGTAATGCCAGCGCATGTATTTTTTCAGCTAACTCTTCTGACAATACAGCGTTAACTGCACGGTGGCGTTTTATCAAACGTTCATCTTCAAAGTCTTTAGAGACAATAGTTACTTTAAAGTGAGACTCACTGCCTGGCGGCACGTTATGGTTACTACTTTCGTTGATCACATCTAAATGTAAGGGTGAAAAAGCAGACAGTAATTTTTCTTCTATAGCGGCGGCAATAGTCATTATTTTTCTCTATAAATGTGGTGGATATTACTAATTTTAGTCCATTTAGTTTTATATATCAGGGGTAAAAACCTAGAATACGTTATTTTCAGTTAACTTAATGGTGTTGTTAGGGTTTATTTTAATAAACTTTGTCTGAGTGAATCAAGATATATACCGACAAATATGACACAATAACAAACAGATTGCTGACCACCCTAATTATTAGTCATTATGTTAAGCCCATTTTCTGCTTCAGACAAACAACTCACTCTAAATAGATTCCCTATCGCTCAGGTAAATCGCAGTTTACAGGCTTGGGATGCTGCCGATGAATATTTACTAAATTACCTTAACGAGCAACAATTAATTAAAGCTAATTGCCAAGTATTAATTTTCAACGACACTTTTGGTGCTTTAAGTACGCAATTTTGTTCACCGCTAGCGACTGGAGCGAGTCATGCTGAAGAAATCAACGCGGCAAATGTTTACTGTGTTAATGACTCCTATATTAGCCAGCAAGGTATTCGCCATAACATCCAACAAAACCAGCTTGATGATAGCAAGGTTCACTATCTCAACTGTTTAGAGGCATTACCCAAAAATGCTGACATTATTTTATTCAAAATTCCCAAGAGCAAATCATTACTTATTGAACAATTGATCAATATTAGCAATACAGTCTCTCCGCAAACGGTCTTTATTGCCGCTGATCGCGCTAAAGATATTCACAGCTCAACATTGAAGCTATTTGAAAAGCATTTAGGGTCAACCACTACTTCTTTGGCGGTAAAAAAAGCGCGGTTAGTTTTCTGTCAGCTTGATAGTGACTCAAAATCCCCGTCGCAGCAATCACCCTTTCCAACCGTGTGGACAATGCATAATAAAGCCTTAGCACGTGATTTTATTATTAGTAATCATGCCAATGTATACTCTAGAGAAAAGCTTGATATTGGCGGTCGCTATTTTATTGAGAATTTACCTAAAATAAAAGCAAATAGCCAGGTCATTGATTTAGGTTGTGGCAATGGCGTGGTTGGGTTAAGCGTACTGGCCAGCGAGCCAAGCGCACAAGTGCAATTTGTTGATGAATCTCAGATGGCGATTACTTCGGCCGAGCAAAATATCAACACTAACTTGCCTGAATTAATCACTCAGTGCCAATTTCACCTCAATGACTGTTTAACCCATATTGACAGTAATAGCGTTGATTTAATTTTATGTAACCCTCCTTTTCATCAGCAAAGTGCTACGACCGATCATATTGCCTGGCAAATGTTCAAAGATAGCCATAGAGTCTTGAAAAAAGGGGGCGAATTACGCATTATTGGTAATCGTCAATTAGCCTATCATATCAAGCTTAAACGCATTTTTGGCAATGAAACCCTTATTGCTAGCAATGACAAATTTGTAACACAGTCCGCTATCAAGCGTTAACATTAGCCTCGAAAATAAAGTGAAATATCTCCAATGAAAATAACAACTACTCTAGCCCTAACATTTGCCTTATTACTAAGCGCCTGTAGCAGTACGCCAAGCCACTTAATTGTTGCTCCTGATATTATTAGTACACCAAGTTTGCACTATGAAAATAAACAAACTCAGCTTGAGGTTGTTGATATGCGTACCGCCAATCATATTGTACAAATATTAGAAGAAGACGAAGCGGCAACCTTAATGTCAGCGCAAATTCGCCTTGAAAACACCATACAAACAACCTTAACAAATCAATGGCAAAAACAGGGTTTGCAAGTATCACCATTAGCCACCAACACCATCAAAATTGAGATTGAAAAAGCGGTGATCAGCGTTAACCAACAAACCATGAACTATCAATCACAAACTGAAATTGTTTTAAAAGTGATCGTCAATAATGGTCAGCAAACATTAACCAGTACCTTCAAAAACCGAGGAAATTCACAAGGGCCATTACACGCAGATATTGCCGTGTTAGAGCGTAATTTTAATCAACGCTTAGCAAATTTGTTAACCCAAATTTTAGCCAATGAAAAAATCAATACTTTCATTAAATAAACAGCTGTACTTATTCAGCTTAAAAATCATTACCACAGAGAATAATGAATCCTCTGTGTAGGCTCGAAGAGCCCTCTGTGAAGCATCGCGATTCGGTGGTGAACAATTTAACTAAAGAGCTTAACTAAAGAGACAATAACGATGAAACTTGTTAGCAAATTATTACTGGGTGTCTTCTTTAACCTTTTACTGTTGACATCACCAAGCCAAGCTAAGAACATTGCCATAGATCCAACCAACATATACCCGCAAGTAAAATTAGAAACCTCAATGGGGGTTATTATTGTTGAACTCGACCGGGTAAAAGCGCCTATCACGGTAGATAATTTTTTAATGTATGTGATCACTGGCGAATATAACAACACTATTTTTCATCGCATTGTAGAAGATTTTATTGTACAAGGTGGCGGTTATGATGGCGATTACACCCCAAAAAAGCTTAATGACGATATTGTTAACGAATCAGGCAATGGTCTTAAAAATGAAATTGGCACGATTGCCATGGCCAAAGAAAGCCGCCCTCATACAGCAAATCGACAGTTTTTTTTTAATATCAATGATAACAGCAACCTAGATCCTGGACGCCATTGGGGCTATACCGTTTTTGGCGCAATTGTTGAAGGTGAAGAAATATTAGCAGCGATGGCAAAAGTTAAAACCGATTATAACGAGTCAATGGGCTGGGAAGATGTACCACTAGAGCCAGTTATGTTGATTAAAGCAACACTTTTACCTGCCGAATAAGCAATTTTAGTGAATGGCAATAAAACTCTTCACTTGAAAAAAGCACTAGCTACGACCAAAGTATAACAAAAAAAACAGCTTTTTCTTTTGACAAAATAGTCATTATCACCGATAACTATAGGTATACGCTAATCGTTGTAGCGCGTAGTTTCTAGCTTTACTTTTTGTGATAAAGATCTTTGTTGAACATGACTACTTTAATATTCATCTCTGAACATTTTTACTTTTAACATTTTTACCTTAACAAAAAGAAAATCTCACCTCGCGCTAATCGACTTAAATTACTTAAACATTAGGATGCTATGGATCAGCCCTAGAGGTTAGTCATGATAATTGAGCAGTTTATCAATGAAAGGGTTGTACAAATGATCGCCTATGTTAGTGCGGTTATCAATCAAACTCTCCATTACACTGAATTAGATAAATTCATCGTTGATACTATGGAAGAATGGGCAAGTTTACATGTCACTGATGAAACCCCTAGCAATGCCCAAGAGCGCGTTTTTTGGCATTTAATGCATGAAGTCAGTTTACATGGCGCACAGGCTTTGCATCAAAATTTATTTTTTAAAAGTGAAATGAATACCTGTTTAGAGTTTTTCAATGGCATTGGTAGTTACCCTATTGACTGCATTGGCTGGCGCCCCATTGCTTAAAATTTCCTAATCTGCTTCTTCTTAATACAACTCTCTGATAAGCTTATAAATCATTTTTAATGAAGTAAGTCGTTAATGTCTACCACATCCTTTAAACAAGCCATTTTGAACAAACGTATGCTAATTTGTATCTTTACAGGTTTTAGCTCCGGCTTACCTTTATTTGTGCTGTATCAATTAGTGCCCGGTTGGCTTAGAGATCAAGGGGTTAGTTTAGCGGAAATAGGCTTATTTTCATTAATAGGTATTCCCTATGTGTGGAAGTTTCTTTGGTCACCCTTGATGGATAGATACTCACTGGGCCGATTAGGGCGAAGACGAAGCTGGATGTTGACCACACAACTACTCTTACTTTTTTCAATTGCCGCTTTTGGCTGGGTAAATCCGATCGCCAATATTTGGTCAGTTGCTTATTTAGCAGCTGCCGTTGCTTTTTTTAGTGCTAGCCAAGACATAGTGCTTGACGCTTATCGACGCGAATTACTACCCGATAATGAATTAGGACTGGGCAACTCCATTCATGTTCAAGCCTACCGTTTATCTGGTTTGGTACCAGGCTCATTAGCCTTTATTCTTGCCGATCATATTAGTTGGCAAGCTGTTTTTATGATTGTCGCGGCTTTCATGATAATAGGTGTTTTATTAACTGTCTTTATTAAAGAACTAAACACTGAACACAATGCGCCAAAATCATTGCAAGATGCCATCGTTTTGCCTTTTAAAGACTTTATTCACAGTAATGGTTTAAAATCAGCCGGTTATACACTCGCTTTCCTAGTGTTATATAAGTTAGGTGACAATATGGCCACCGCATTGCAAACCCCCTTTTTTATTGATATGGGTTTTAGTAAAACTGAAATTGGGGTTATCGCTAAAACATCTTCTTTGATCGCTATGACTATAGGCATAGTCGTTGGTGGCATAGTGATGATCAAACTCAGCATCAACCGGGCATTATGGCTTTTTGGTTTTGTGCAAATAGCGAGTATTCTTGGTTTTGCTGCCCTTGCTGAAATTGGCCATAATAACTATGCTTTAGCTATCGCTATGGGGTTTGAATATTTAGGGGTCGGTTTAGGCACCGCTGCTTTCACTGCCTTTATAGCGAGAACAACAAACCCTGCTTTTGCAGCAACACAAATAGCACTTTTTACTGCACTGGCGGTTTTACCCAGAACGTTTGCTAATGCCACCACAGGTTTTATTGTTGAGCAAATAGGCTGGACTCAATTTTATTTTTTATGCACCGCGTTAGCTATCCCAGGCATGTTAATGCTATTAAAAGTAGCACCTTGGCATGAGCCGACTAAGCAAACAAACGCGAATACACTTCCGACTACAACTAATTAAGCAGGCAATTAATATGATTAGGCTTTTTTTTATACTCCCTATTATTATGTGCGCCGTATGGTGGTGGTACCTTAATAACCGTGGTTATAGTTTGAAAACAGGCCTTAAAGGATTTCTTTATATCCTTGGCTTTAATGCTGTCATTATACTATTTTTTGTGATGATGATTTGGCTAACCCGTTAGCCGGTATTTTTTAGCTAATGTTTTCCTACGTATAATTGAAAAAATAACAGCAAATAATCAAACTGTTATTAAGCAATGTTCGGTAATATGTCTTATTATCTAACTACTAAACAAAGTAAAAATGTAAACTTAATGTATTAATGGAATTTTCATGCTAATTGTTGATCAAAATGTATTAGATGATATTGGTCGTGGTTTTTCAGTGCCTGCTCAACCGAAACTATTACTTAGTTTATTAAAACTAATGGCCGAGCCAAGCCCCGATGTTAATGCCATCGCCGACTGTATCAGTAAAGATATTGCCGTCAGTGCTGCTATTTTAAAAACTGTTAACTCCCCTTTATATGGCTTAAGCAGAACCGTTACCGATATCAAGATGTCAGTAAACTACATAGGTATATATGGCGTAGTGATGTTGGTTACGGGCAGCTTGTTAAAGAAAAGTTTTGACCCTAAAAATTGCAGTATTGATCTTGAAATTTTTTGGGCTATGACCACAGATATCTCTAGCGCTGCAATCGCACTTGGTAAACAATTCAAAAAGAATATTCCCATGGATAAGTTGTCTAGCTTGGGATTATTTCATGCCTGCGGTATCCCTGTTATGGCGATGAAATATCAGAATTATCAAGATATAGCTGATCAAGCATTAGTAACACCTGGGCTTTCATTAATTGAATTAGAAGAAAAACACTATCATGCAAATCATGCCACTATTGGCTATTACGTTGCCAGTTCTTGGCGTTTACCTAAAGATGTCTGCCAAATAATATTACAACACCACGAGCGAGATTATTTAGATCGACTTGATGGTTCAGTCGAACAAGACTTGTTTGCCGTACTGAAACTGGCTGAGCATATTGTTTCATTAAAATACCTAGATTGCGCTTCTCCCGACTGGGCTTATTTAGAAGAAGCGGCTCTTGCTATTTTAGCGATAAACCAAGACCAGCTCGCGGCCATTATCACTCAAATAACCGAATCATTGTAATGAATTTTTTTCTTCATTCATCTTAAAATCATTCACCACAGAGAGCACCGAGATGCTACACACTACACCGATAAAACTTCTGTGTAGGCTCGAAAAACCTCATCGTTCATCCCAGCTCGGTGGTGAACAGTTACAATATTTTTACCACAGAGAGTGCCGAGGCAGGTTATATGCTCCATGCATAACCTAAGTAACCTACATCCATGTAGGCCTTGCTTCGCACTACACCCAGAATAATATAGCACCAGCGTAAGCTAAAATAATCCTCTAAAGTCTAGCGATAAGCTGTTATGCATTTTGTGAGCTAAACAGTTTATGAATATCATCTTTGATCAAATATAAAGCTGGAATTAAAAACAAGGTGATCACGGTCGCGAATACAATGCCAAAACCTAACGATATCGCCATGGGAATGATAAATTGCGCTTGTAAACTTTGCTCGAAATAGAGAGGAAATATACCAAAAAAGGTCGTTAACGAAGTCAACAATATCGCCCGAAAACGTGCGGTACCGGCATTAATAACGATATCTATCATTCGTTGTCCTGTGCCCTTAGCTTTATTAATAAAATCAACCATGATCAACGAGTCATTTACCACCACGCCCGTTAACGCAATAAAACCATAGATAGACATCATATTAATGGTTTTCCCCATAAGCCAGTGACCCACAATGGCGCCAATAATACCAAAAGGGATCACCGACATAATAACTAGCGGTTGTGCGTAAGATTTAGTGGGAATAGCAATTAAACCATAAATCAAAAATAATGCCCCGATGGCCGCTAAACCAAGCTGCCCTAAAAAATCAGCTTGCTCTTTACTTGCTCCCTCAACACCGTATTTAACCGTAGGGTAATTAGCTAGCACCTCAGGAATAGTCGTTTCATTCATTTCGCTGATGACTTTTCTTGATTCTACTTTTTGGGCATCAATATCAGCAGAAATAGTAATAGAGCGTTTTTGGTTTACTCGAGTAATGGTTGAAAACCCTTGCCCGATACTTATATTCGCCACTTGATAAAAAGGCACTTGCTCACCACTCGGCGTGCGGATCCACATATCTTCTAAATCACTCACCGAAACTCTGTCTTCTTTAGGATAACGCACCATCACTTTCAACTCGTCCCTGCCGCGCTGAATACGCTGTGCCTCTTCACCATAAAAGGCTTGTCGTACTTGCTTGGCTAAATCAGCAAGTGCTAAGCCTAATACTTCGGCTTCAGGCTTAATACTTAACTGAATTTCTTGGCTACCACGACTAAATGAATTGCGAATATCATAAACGCCATCGTAAGCGCTCAATTTATTTTGAATATCAACAGCCGCGGCTTCAAGGGCAACATAATCTTTACCCGTGAGCTGAAACTCAATGGCTGCTCCCCCACCGGCATTAGCACCGGCAAAAAAACGTAATTCTTTTGTACCCGGAATTTCACCAATTTCATCTCGCCAAAGTTTTTCTATTTGATAGGCGTCTAATTCTCGTTGCTCTGGTTTAACTAACTCTAAAACAAACGCTGCTTGCGTGTTGCCATCAGTAAACACCATAGTGTGTTTAATAAACTCTAGTCCTTGATGAGGATTATTCTTGGAGATAGTTTGTGCGGCTTTTTGTATGCGCTCAATCACTTTATTACGCTCACTAACCGCACTGCCATCAATCATAGTCAAGTTTCCTTGAATAAAGTCACTTGGCACCGAAGGAAATACCTCTAACTTTATAAAGCCGCCAACCAGCAAACCCACCGACAAGATCAAAATAGCAATAAAACTCGCCATGGTGTTATAACGCGCTATTAGCGCTTTTTCTAACCAAGGTTTGTAGCGTTGATGGATAAAGTTATCTAAACCATTTTTAAATTTAATTTGTTGACGCTCAAGCCAGTTACTGTTTTGCTCAGTTAAATGCACATATTTCATGTGTACTAAATGAGCAGGTAAAATCCATTTAGACTCAATTAAAGAAAATATTAAGCAAAAGGAAACCACTAAGGCAATAGCACGGAAAAAAGCGGCAAACGTGGCGTCTATCATTAATAACGGCGCAAATGCCGCTATGGTTGTTAACACACCAAAGGTTGCAGGCATGGCGACTCGCATGGTGCCATTGATAATATTCTCGCGGGAGTGACCAAAACGCTGAATTTCGGCATAAGCACTTTCACCAATAACAATCGCGTCATCAACAACAATCCCCAGCACCATAATAAAAGCAAATAAGCTAATTAAATTGATAGAAACAGACCAGTCACCTAATAAAGGCATCATGATAAAGGCGCCGAAAAAGCTAATAGGAATACCCAACATGACCCAAAAAGCAATTTTGATACGTAAAAATAGCGCCAGCACAATAAAGACTAAGAAAGATCCCATCAGCAAATTAGAAATCATCATGTCTAAGCGAGCATTTAAGTAGTATGACGAATCCCCCCAAACGGTCAGTTTGGCACCTTCTGGTAAGCTGGGATTTTTTTCTACTACATAAGCTTTGATCTCGCTGGCAATATCTAAATCATTTTGATCACCCGTTGATTGCACCATAATGCTAGCAGTATTTTCACCATTAAATAAAGCAAAGTCTTCTTGTTCAACAAAGCCATCTTTTACGGTTGCGATATCGCCAAGCACTAAGCGCGTACCGTTACTATTAGTGCGTAACACCAATTTAGCAAACTCTTCACCGGTATAAGCTTGTCCTGTGGTACGCAGTAAAATGTCACCCCCGCGCGTTTTAATGGTGCCGCCAGGTAAATCGATAGAAGAGCGTTGTATTGCTTGGGCAACTTGATCAAAAGTTAACTGATACTGTTGCAATTTTTCTTCCGACAACTCAATAGATATTTCAAAGTCTCGGCTACCAACAATTTCAGCAATATTAACGCTGGGCAGAGCAATAATTTCATCTCGAATATCCTGCGCCATCATCTGTCTAGAGCGCCTGTCCATTGAACCACTGACCGATAACCACATCACCTGTGATTTAAATTCTTGCTTGGCAATAATAGGTTTTTCGGTTTGCTCTGGAAACGTAGTAATAGCGTCTACTTGCATTTGTACTTCATCAAGTTTTTCTGACATTGAATAACCTGATTGCAGCTCAATAGTAACGATGCCAACACCTTCAAGCGCCTGAGAGGTGATTTTTTTAATACCTTCAATATCTTCCAGTGCTTCTTCTACTTTTAAAATCACCCCAAATTCAACCTCTTCAGGCGCCGCTCCCAAATGAGCTACGGTGACTTGAATACTATTGACATTAAACTCAGGAAAGGTTTTTTTATTTAAGTTTTGATAAGAGAAAAAGCCCGCCACTAAAATAAAAACCATCAACAAATTGGCGGCAACATGATTATGAGCAAACCAAGCAATAATGCCTGAATGTTGAGTGGGCACTATTATTTGGTTTGTTGCTTTATCAGCGGCGTTATCCCCGGTACTACCGGCTTCTTTGCCTGTTATAAAATCACTCATAAGCTGTCACGCTCTGCTGACTTCTGTACTGCATCCGCCGATGGCTCTTTAGATGTATTAGCTAGCTGTTCACTTTCTTGCTCGCCATCAACTCGCAATAACATGTCAGCAATTGGGGTTGCTAACTTAGTTAAAATAAGACGTTTGCCCTCGGTAAAAATATCCGTTGTATAGGCATAGTCGGCATCAGTTCTTAAAATATTGACTTGCTCAACAAGTAAACGGTTGTCCTGGTCGATTAAATAAATAGTATTACCTGAGTAAACCGCACCTAAAGGGATAGCAACAACATTGGCGAGTTTTTTGCCCTTGGCTTTGGCATTAACAAAAGTACCGATACGTATTTCGTCATGGTCACTTTCAGCTAACACACCATAAGGGTCATCAATTTGTGCTACCACGTAATGCACACGGTTAGTGCTATCAACAACGCCCTCATAGCGAGTGACTTTTGCTGGCCATGAATGTTTCTTCCCTTCAAGTTGATAAAATAAATCGACCTGAATATTAAGGTTTTCTACTTGATTAATGCGAGATAAGTTTAAAAAGGCGACATCGCGTTGCTTAATGGGTAATCGTACTTCAGCATAATCAACGGCAAAGGTATTCGCTAAAGCACTGCCCATCGTAACATATTGGCCTAAATCAACCTGTTTACTGGTGAGCATAGCATCATAAGGCGCGATGATTTTTGTGCGAGCGAGTTTAACCTTAGCTTCACGTAAGTCGGCTTGTGCTGCTAACACTCCCGCTTCAGCTTTTTTAAGTTGTGGCAATCGCAACGCTAAAATAGGTGCTTGCTCAACAGGCTTACCGGTTAAGCGCCATTCATCTTCGGCCTGTTTACTGCGTGCCTGCTCTTCAACTAGCAGCGCTTGGGTCGATTCAAGTTGTGCTTGCGCTCGCAATAAAGCAACCTGATAAGTAATGTCATCAATGGCGAGTAATAGTTCACCTTCTTTGAAAAAACCGCCCACGTAAAATTTATCCGACACCTTAGTCACCACGCCAGAAACTTCTGAGATCAAGGTTGTTTTAGTACGCGGCTCAACGCTACCTTGGCTGCTAATGCTAAAAATAACATCCTGCGCTTGTAACGACATAACATTAACCAATGGTGCTTTAATTTTTAATGGTTTTTTCGCTGGTTTAGGAGCCAGCATTTGTAAAGCTAACAAAATAACACTCGCTGACAATATAATCGCGAACGGCATTAATACATAGCGCAAGGGCACCATGCGTCTATTATTTTTTTTGCTGGAACTTTTGTTTGAATTAACCGGGGTAGTTGTAGACATAGAAGCGCTTATAAAGGAATAATAACTATGCCATTAATTTAGCGCTTATTGAATGAAATTAATAGCTTAAATTTACTAATAATTCCCTAATAAATCATAAATTATTGGTGAATTTTGCCCACGACAATAACAGGGTTCGAAAGTCGTCAAGACCGCAAGCGGCACTTTCATTTTGATCAAAATGTATATGCTCAGAGGTGAGCATTTCAGATAAAGGCTCGGCACCATTTAAACTGGCATTGGTTTGAATTTCTACATCAGTTTGGCTAATAGCGACATTATATTCATGACCAGCAATAACAATTTCACTCTGCTGCCCTTTTTCTACCTGATCAATGGCGGTTAATAATTGCGTTAATTTGCTACTATCATGACCCAATTCAACTTCCATCCAAGGGCCTACCACTTCATGCCCTAAAGAAAAGCGCGCTCTTGCTTCGCCCGTGATCGCATCATGTAAAAATTCGTATTCCATAAGCTTGCCATATTGTTTTGCTAACAAGTTAATTGTAGCAAAAATTAAAGCTTTTAACGTTCAAAATCGCTAATAATATGCAAACTATTCATTAACCGATAAATTAATGTTAATAGAGAGCAACTATGTCCTAACCCATGTCCCAAATAATCAATTAATAGGCCTATTTAGACATTAAAAATTACCATAGAAAATAGCAACGGTGATGTTCAAAAATTATTGCAATTTGCTGAAAAAGAAAACCTAATAATAATCCCTTATGGTGGTGGCACATCAAAGTGTGGTCCATTACGCCCGAAGAAAGAGCATATAAGGAAAGTAGCTTAAATTATTAACAAAGCATTGGCTTAGCGCTATAGATGCATTAAAGCAATTGATTCTAGAACCCAAAGCCTATTGTTAATATTAGTGGGAGTCTATCAGCCTCGATGCTCTCTGTGGTGAAAATGATTAAGGACGTATATGCGCTTGCTGGTAAGTAATATTGTCAGGAAATAAGGCTTCTAGCACATCATCACCCGCTAGTTTTTTTATACGCTGATCAAAGTACTCCTTAAGCGCGTAGCCTTGTGACGTATTATGAAAAACGACAAACAGTGGTGAATATTCAACTAACATCAACTTGGCCAGCATTTTAGTTTCTGCATCAAGATAATAATCATACGCTATCACTACATCAACCTTGCCCTGTTTCATTAACCGCTGACATTGTTTGACCTCTGCTCGTACTATATTTTTATCGACAAGAAAATTAACATGTTTATTTAGTGCTGTGCCTGAATTTAAACAGGCGACTAGCTTGCTATCTTTAGCTTTAAATCGAGCTAAAGTAGCTTGCTCACGGGTAAAAACATAAAGTGGGTATTCATAATCAATATGGTAGGATGAAAAAAGAGCATTACTCAGTTTTTCACTACGATATGCACCAACTAACACGTCAATCTGATTTTGCTCAAAAGCTTGCACAGCGTTAACCCAAGTCATGCTGTTTTTTTCAAGCTTATAGGCTGAACTAAAAACTTCATCAATAATATTCCAGTAAATCCCAGAACCATCTAAATTGGTGTAACCGAGCCAATTTGCTGAAATAAAACTGATCTTATTCGTTTTTGGTAATGTCGATGCATGGCTCTTGGTTATTTGATACTTTGCTTTTAATTTAGCTAACGTGCCATTCTGCTCAAGCTGCTTAAAGGCATTCAACAATGGCTTTTTTAAATGTGCATGCTTTGCCGATAAATAATGAAAGTCATATTCGTGCGCTATGGTTTCAATAATTAAATGAGGGTTTTCATCTGCTTCTTCAGATAGTTGAAAATCCATAACCAAAGCCGAATCAACCCGCTTTCTCAAAATCATTTCGTTTAATTTTTGTGGGTTTATGATGGCTAATTTATCCATAGAAGTACGTAATGAATTTACATACTTTTCAGATATCAGGCTCCCCTTGGCATAAATAATAGAGTTAATATCTTTATCTAAGCAATAACCGCAACGTCGCCTATCACTTATTTTCAATAATTTAAAATCCAATAACTTAAAGGGTACTTTTATTAAACTTGGAAACTCTTGCTCAATGGCGCTTGCTCTTGCTAATGCCGCCGTTAACTTGCCTTTTTTAACAAGCGTTAATTCATGATTTCCTGAGGCAGCAATCCAATTAATGGTATAGCCAATTGATGTGTATGCATAAAACAATACCTCTTTAACATACTGTGCTTTATTCACCTGTGGTGGTTGCCTTAAATTTACCGTATTGTTCTTTTCAGGGTACGCTAAAGCGACCAACGAAAATGAAGGTAACAAAACGAATAATAGAGCGAGTAAAAAGTATTTTTTCATTTAAAAGTGACGGGGTTGAATTCGAGACTACTTAGCATGTACATTTATCTTATAGCATCAAGTATTGAATATCGAGTGTTAGCCACCAATGTTACCCCAGACTTTATTACCATTGATGACGACATTATCAATGATTCTTCGTGCCATTGGTGGCATAGTAGCAGTGCGGAGCAATTTTACCTTGCCGACACTTATATTTTGTCGTCACCTGAATTTACTCATAATACTAAGCATTAATAAAGCATCAACAAAGCAAGGTTGGCCATGACTATGAATAAAATACTATTAATAATTATCGCGTTTTTGCTATCAAGCACAGTTTTAGCAAATGACACTTCAGACGCGGTTGAAAATTTTAAAAAGTCCGCACAAGTTAAAAAGTTTTTCGAACAAGCTTATGGCTATGCAATTTTCCCAACCGTGGGTAAAGGGGGCTTTGGCATCGGCGGCTCTTATGGTGAAGGTAGTGTTTTTAAACAAAATAAAAAAACAGGCACCACCACGATGGCACAAATAACAATTGGTTTTCAATTAGGTGGCCAGGCCTTTAGTGAAATTATTTTCTTTGAAAACAAGCAATCTTACGATAGATTTACTAGCGGAAATTTTGAATTTAGCGCTCAAGCCTCAGCCGTTGCTATCAACGCCGGGGCTAATGCACAAACGAGTACGACAGGCAGCTCTGCTGGCGCGGCAACTAGCCCAGAGAAAAACCAGCAACAAGGTATTTATCAAAACGGCATGGCCACCTTCACCCTGATTAAAGGTGGTTTAATGTACGAAGCCGCGTTAGGTGGGCAAAAATTTAGCTTTGAAAAGCTTAAGAAGAAAGACTAAAAAATACATCTAAAAACCATTATATTTATTCCGCTTAGAAAGCTTTACCACAGAGAGTACCGGGGTCAACACACTATACCGAGCATAATAAAGCTTCCGTGTCGGCTCGAATAACTCGCTGTGCAGCTTTACGGCTCGGCGGTAAAAACCGCAATAAATTCAACGTTATATGACGTTATTACACCAGCAAATCACACAATACAACCCATTATACAATAAAGACAATACTCTATTTTTGCACTCCTTCAGATTAAACTAAATCACAGCGTCAGTGAGCACTAAAAAAATATTATAAGTTTTGGCATAAATGCCATTTGTCTACTATGTTTATCCCAACGACCTTTCTTAGGGACAAGAAATCATGGAAACTTTTTTTTCACCTGCCATTAAACTTTCAAACCAACTATCATTTAAAGCAAAGTTTATTTTAGTGTCACTCTTATGTGTAGCACCGTTACTTTTCTTTTTTGCAGCTCTAAGCCAACAACAATTAAGGATTGTTGAAAATGCTAACTACGAGCATAATGCCTCACGCTTTATTGTGCCGCTAAGAAACCTGACTGAGCATGTCGCACAAACTCGTGGCATGACTAATGTTTACTTAAACGGCGACCAAAGTATTAAAGGTAAAATTGTACAAAAGCGTCAACAAGTCGCGCAAGATTTTCAATCTTTACTTGCCATTAACAAAGAACTCAAAGCAAAACTTGCCACTAATGGTGCTCCTAATAACTTTTCAAATCGCTGGCAAGAAATTACTCAACAAGCCTTTAATGGCCAAGCAAAACAAGTATTCTCACAATATACCTTGCTCATTAGTGATATTCTTAATTTTATGGATACCATAGGTCGACAAGGAAGAATGCTACAAGATAGTGACCCAGCCAACAGTTATCTTATCAATAGTTTATTGCACACCATACCAAATCAGGTTGAAGCATTAGGCAAACTAAGGGGCAAAGGAGCCGGTGTTTTATCTTCTAATGCTCTAACCCTTGAAAACAAACTGCAAGTTTCCGCGTTGGCTGATAATAAAAATGCCCTAATGCTTAATAAAGATATTGAGTATTTATTCAACGAAGCACCAGAGTTATCTTCAACACTGTCAAATCATTATCAAGAAGTTAAACAACAATTAAACAACTATTTGTCTCTAGCTGATACTGAAATAATACATGCTGACACGGCAAATATGGACGCGAAAGAGTTTTTTGCTCAAGGCAGTCAAACTATTAGCTCGTTATTATTACTCTTTGATAGAATGCAATTAGCGCTTGATGAAAGAATGAATAACCAAATAGCAAAAGCCAAAACAAGTATTTATTTTTATATCGGCTTAATTGTTATTATTGTTGTGCTACTTATTTATGCTTATACCGGTATTTACCTAGCCATAAAAATTAACCTTAGCGCCATGAAAGAATCAGCTGATTCTATTTGCGAAGGAAATTTAAATACCCGTTTAACGTTAGAGACTAAAGATGAATTACAGCTTATTGCTGTTGGCGTTAATGAAATTGTTGAAGGCTTATCTCGCTCAATTATTGCCGTGCGCGGCTCAAGTAATGAAATAGCCATAGCCGCCGAACAAGTAGCAAGTGGCAGTAATCAAGCCGCGAAAGGAATGACAGTACAGTCTAATGAGTTAGCACAAACGTCCACCGCTATCACCCAAATGAGTGCCTCCATTAATGAAGTTGCTCAAAATACCGAGCAAGGCTCTGTTGCTGCAGATAAAGCAAGTAATGAAGCACAAAATGGTGTCAATGTAGTGCAAGAGACTATCGCCGCCATTAATACCTTAGCAGAAAACATCGATCAAGCTGCTAGCGGCACAAAGATGTTAAAAGAAAATAGTGAGTCCATCACCGGCATACTTGATGTTATACGTGGTATCGCCGAGCAAACAAATTTATTAGCCTTAAATGCCGCTATTGAAGCGGCACGTGCCGGTGAGCAAGGACGAGGTTTTGCGGTAGTTGCTGATGAAGTGCGTACTTTGGCCAGTAGAACACAGAATGCCACAGTTGAAATTCAACAAATGATTGAGTTAATTCAATCAGGTATTGGCGATGTTGCTGAGGCTATGACGGCAAGTCAAGATCATGCGGTCAGTGCAGTCGAGCATTCCCAACAATCGGGGGATGTATTAACATCTATCACCCAAGCAATAAATGAAATCACCAATATGAGCAGCCAAATAGCGGCTTCAGTGGAAGAGCAGTCTGTAGTTGCTGAGCAAGTTTCTCGAAGTATTGTTAATATAAGCGATGTCGCTAATGATGCTTCTCAGGGGGCCGTTGATCTTTCAGAAACAGGCTCTCGACTGGCCGTTATGTCAAAAGAGATGCATTTCATCATTGAGCGCTATCAATTAGATGAAGAAGCATTCAACCAGCAAGAAAAATCTTTACAATTATTGTCATGGCAGACAGAGCATAATATCGGTATTGATGAGTCTGATCGTCAACATAAAAAAATGCTTGATATGATGAATGAAGTCCATATTGTTAGCGCCCAAGGACATAGTAACCAATCTGTTAGCCAAGCACTTGAAGTGCTAATTGCTTATACTGAAGTTCACTTTGAATGGGAAGAAAAATTCTTTGATAGCTACAAATATCCTAAATCACAGGAGCACAAAAAACATCATACTTCATTAATTGCAGAGCTGCGTAATCATCAGAAGAATATAGCTATTGGCGATCAAAGGGCCATTGATAATGAACTGACTTATCTTAACGGTTGGCTGATTGAACATATAAAACAGGCTGATCGTGATTATGCCAACTATCTACTTAACAGTGAAAAGTACCAAAACCAAAATTCAACAGTAATGGCTAGCAATATTGTCTCTATAGCAAGTCAAAAATCTTTGCGTCGGGCTTAGTGATGAAAGTTAAAGTTACTCTCTAAAATTGATGCCATTGTTCACCACCGAGTCGCGATGCTCCACAGAGAACCATTCGAGCCTACACAGAGGCTTTATTATTCTTGATGTAGTGCGGTGAGCTCTGTGGTCAATACTAATCAGCTCAATAAACACACGCTTATTTAGCTTATTAGCGACTTATGAATTAATTTTTACACCTAATAATTCACGAATGGATTGTGAGATTTCCTCGATACGGCTAGCCTCAATAGGAGCGATAAAAATGGTGTCATCACCAGCAAGCGTACCTAAAATACCAGCCGACTCCCCCATGCTGTCAAGCATTCTGGAAATTAAGGGCGCGCCACCAATACCCGTTTTTAGAATAATTTGCATGCCATTATGCTTAACACTCAGCACTACAGACTCTATTGAATGCTTTGATTTGGGCACGGCAAGTTCATCAGGTAAGATATAAATCATCTCATTGTTCGCATTGCGGGTTTTTACTGCCCCTAACTTTGACAATAAACGCGAGATTTTCGCTTGTGACATGTTTTCAAAACCTTGTCCTGATAAAGCTTCTGCTAGTTGCCCTTGCGAACCATAACACTGCTCTTTTAACAAACGTTTAAAGGCATGTACTAAGTTGGATTCATTTTGTTTTCTAAGTGTGGTCATTTTAATGTTATCTCGCCGTTACTCTCAAAGCAGAGCAATATCCCAAGTTTGAGTATGAGTACCATAATATTGTCACTATTCTACACGATTTAACATCAATTGGCAGAGCTTGCTTGACTGTATATATGTACTCAAGCACACTGCCGTTGTTAACATTTAAATAACAATTGAGAATTCTTACTATGAAAAAAATAGCATTGTCATTAATTGCTGCAACCCTAGTGTTGGGCGCTAGCACAGTACTAGCCGATGAAGGTATGTGGCAGCCAAATCAATTACCGACTATCGCCAAGCAATTAACAAAAGCAGGACTTAAGTTAAACCCAAATGATTTAACTGACTTAACGGGTTTTCCTATGGGAGCCATTGTCAGCTTAGGTGGTTGTACTGCTTCATTTGTTTCCGACCAAGGCTTAGTTGCCACTAACCATCATTGTGTCTACGGCTCTGTGCAATATAATTCGACAGCAGAAAATAATTTACTTAAAAACGGCTTTTTAGCTAAATCATTTAAGGACGAACTACCTGCTACGCCGGGCAGCCGAATTTATGTCACCGAAGAAATTAACCAAGTAACCAAATTGGTAAAAGCGGGTTTAACTGATGCCATGTCAGGCAATGATCGTTACAAGACCATTGATAAAAATTCAAAAACCTTAGTGGCGGCATGTGAAAATGATGATAGGTATCGTTGTAGCGTAGTGAACTTTCACGGCGGTCTTGAGTATTATTTATTCAAACAACTCACCATACGCGATGTTCGTTTAGTGCATGCACCCGCAAGTAGCATAGGTAAATACGGCGGCGATATTGATAATTGGATGTGGCCAAGACACACCGGTGATTACGGATTTTACCGCGCCTATGTCGATAAGGACGGCCAGCCAGCAGATTATAATGAAGATAATGTCCCATACCAACCTATGCACCATTTAAAAGTGAACAAAAATAGTGTTGATGAGGGCGACTACATCATGGTGCTAGGCTATCCCGGTAGAACAAATCGCTATCGCACCGCCTATGAAGTTGAAAATCAATTTACTTGGGTTTACCCACAAGCAAAAGCCTATCGAGAGGAAGTAATTAATCTTATTCATCAACACTCTGAAGTGGGCAGTGAAGCACGTATTAAGTACGAAAGCACGTTAGCTGGTTTAGCAAATTATGCTAAAAACTATGGTTCAATGATCCACAGTTATAACAAAGGCAGTTTCCAAAATCGCAAGCAAGCGCTTGAAAAAAACTTAACTGCATGGTTAAACAGCGATGCCAAACGCAAAGCCCAATACGGCGCAGCATTAACAGGATTAAATAAACTGCTTAAAATAGATGATAAGCAGCAAGCCCGTGATTTGATTATAGGTTACCTTCGTTATAGCAAAATGCTCACCACGGCTAATAAACTACATAGATTAGCCGTTGAAAAGCAAAGACCTAATATTGAGCGTGAACGTGGTTATCAAGAGCGCGACATTGCCCGCTTTGAACAAAATATGAAAGCAGTCAATCGCCGTTATGATGCTAGAATTGATCAAGAGATCATTGTCGCTATGCTCACTCATTATGTCGCTTTACCTAAGGACGAACGTGTTAGCTCAATAGACAAGTTTTTTGCTTTAAGCAACACCACAGCAATTAACTTTGATGAGAAAAAGCTGCGTAAGCAATTAACACGCATGTATAAAAGCACTAAACTTAATTCACAAGAACAGCGTTTAGCTTGGATGAACAAAAGCGTTAGCGACTTTGAGAAAAGCCATGACCCTTTTATTCAGTTGGCAGTAACTAGCTTTAAACAGCGTAAAGCTATCGAAGATAAATCCAATGAGTTAGCGGGTAATATTCAGGCTTATCGTCCTAAATACATGCAAGCATTAATTGCTTATTTTAACGATAACAACTTACCCGTTTATGCTGATGCTAATAGCACACTACGTATAACTTACGGTAATGTGAAAGGCTATTCACCGCAAGACGGTTTAACGGCTACTCCTTACACTACCCTTGAAGGCATTGTGGCGAAAGACACAGGTGTGGCACCCTTTGATGCCCCGAAAAAGCAACTAGCGTTAATAAACAACAAACACTACGGCGACTATGCTAAAAAATCACTTGCTTCAGTGCCGGTTAATTACCTTGGCACCTTAGATATTACAGGCGGTAATTCTGGCTCGCCAACATTAAACGATAAAGCTGAGTTTGTTGGTTTAGTATTTGACGGTGTTTACGAAAGCATTATTGGCGACTGGGATTACGACACTAAGTTAAACCGTTCAATTCACGTTGATATTCGTTACATGCTTTGGGTGATGGAACATGTTGACGGTGCGACTAACTTGATTGAAGAAATGGATATTGTTGAGTAACGGTCTTGTTTAATACCAATTGAAGTAATGAATAGATCATTCATTATTTCATTTGGTATAATAAGTCAATCAGCGAAACAACTAAGCATTATTGAAAGTCTAGCAAGCATAACACCCCCTCTGTGTAGGCTCGAAGAGCTCTCTGTTTAGCATCGCGGCTCGGTGGTGAACAGTTACAAATTGACCAACAAAAAGGTCGCCATAAATGGCGACCTTTTCAAGATAACTAACGCTAAAAGCGTATAGATTAAGCAAATATACCCTTCATCATCCAGAAGAACATAATTGATAAACCAGCGCCTACAGGTAAAGTAATTACCCAAGAAACAACAATATTGCGCACCACACCTAAATTAATAGCAGCAATACCACGCGCCATACCTACACCTAATACGGCGCCAACTAAGGTTTGTGTTGTTGAAATAGGCAAACCAGCACCAGAAGCAATCACTACAGTACACGCAGCCGCTAACTCTGCCGCAAAACCACGACTCGGTGTTAAATGGGTGATGCCTTGACCAATAGTCGCAATAACTTTGTGACCAAAAATAGCAAGACCCGCAACAATACCAAAGCCACCTAGTGGTAAAATCCACCATGCAATGGCTGATTTAGCCGCAATTTGACCGCCATTATCAACAATACTTACTACCGCAGCCAATGGGCCAATAGCGTTAGCAACATCGTTCGAACCATGGGCAAAGGCCATACAACAAGCTGTCACTATCATCAAAATAGCAAATACTTTTTCTACGTTGGCATAATGGGTTTTAAGCTCTGCGGTTTCATCAAACTTAAGTCGATGAATAAACACTTTACCAATTAGCGCAACAATAACAGCGGTAATGGCCGCATAGATAAAACCATCGATATTACCAATATGCAAATCAAGATGTTTAAGGCCTTTTTTAATGGTTACTAGCGCAAGAACAAAGCCCGCTAAAAACATATAAAGGGGTACCCAGCGCTTTGCTTGTTCTAAAGGTTTATCGGTATCAAAAATCAGTTTTTGTGCACTGTTGAAAATAATAAAGGCAATCACACCTGAAATAAGCGGAGTAATAACCCAGCTACCTACAATACCAGCCACTTTAGACCAAGTAACGGCATCAACACTTACCCCCATGGCAGCAAAACCAACGATGGCGCCAACAATAGAGTGTGTAGTAGAAACAGGCCAACCTAATGCAGAAGCAATAAGCAACCAAGTTGCGGCAGCAAACAGTGCTGAAATCATGCCAAAGACGAGTAGCTCAGGGCTATCGACAAAAAAGCTCGCATCAATAATACCTTTACGAATAGTTGAAGTAACTTCACCACCCGCTAAATAGGCGCCTGCAAATTCAAAAACCATCGCAATAATAATGGCTTGTTTAATGGTTAACGCTTTTGAGCCAACCGATGTCCCCATCGCATTGGCGACATCGTTAGCACCAATGCCCCACGCCATAAATAAACCAACAACAGCGGCAATAATGACTAAGGTTGAACCTGAGTTAAGTATAATATCCATCAGTTAAACCCTATTTTCTAGCTAAAAGAATTTCTAAACGTGCACCAACACGCTCAGCAAGATCGGCCAAATCGCCAACCCAATCTATAATTTGATATAAAAACATCACATCAACTGGATTTAAGTCGCTTTCTAAGCCGAGTAAATCTTTGCGCAAAGCTATTTGCATAGTGTCAGTGTCATCTTCAATTTCGTCTAATTGGTTGATCATTTTTTCAACCAACACAACTTCGCGACCACGAAAACCGGTTTCTAATAAGTCATCTAATTCGTTAATCGCTTCAGCGGCTTTTTCTGTCGCATCAATACAGCGCGCTAAATAAGCATTAAATTGCGCTTGCAAGCTGACAGGTATTTCTAATTTTCGTCCAAGAATACGACCGGCAATATCTTTAGCTTTATTGGCTATTTTGTCTTGTTGACTAAGCAGTTCAAGTAAATCAGTTCTATCTACCGGCATAAACAAACCGCCCGGTAGCTCTAAACGTAATTGACGTTTTAAAACATCAGCATCTTGTTCTAATTTTGACAATTTACGACGAACTTTAGCGGCTTCGCTCCAATTTTGCTCACTACAAGCAGCAAAGAAAGGAATAAGTTGGTTGCTACACTTAACAACCAATTGGATATGTTTTTCTAATGGTTTAATGGGTGATTTTGCAAATACACCTAAAATTGAATTTCTGGCCATAATAAGTTTCCAGTTATTTTTGTAGTAGATTTTCGTTGCGGATAATAACGCATTTATTTTGCAATTACTAAAGCGCAACATATTCTATTAAATATAATTATCTACACAAATTATATGACACTTATGTGACAGTTTTATTACAACTATAAAACAGTTAATTTTCAATGGTTTATTTTTATAATAAATAGGGACTGACTGAACACTCCCTATTGTTTTTATTTTAAGAAAAATTTATAAATAATTTTATGAATTAACTTACCGTAAGGAGGGAAAGCGTTGGCAGCAGTATTAGTTTTACCTTTTTTAAAGACTGATTTGGCTTTTGAAAAAGTGAGGAAACCTTCATGACCATGGTATTGACCCATTCCTGAAGGACCAACACCACCAAACGGTATATCGTCTTGTACTACATGCATAGCAGCATCGTTTAAACAAACCCCACCAGCATGAGTGCGCTCAAGTACTGATTTTTGAGTATTCTCATCATGACTACATAAGTACAAGGCTAGTGGTCTTGGTCTAGCATTAACATAATCAATAGCATCATCTAAATTGTTATAACCCACAATAGGTAATAACGGCCCAAAAATCTCTTCCTGCATCAATAACATCTCGTCATTAACATTATTGACTAAGGTCAGTGGCATTTTACCAACACTAAGACATTCTTGCTCACTGTCTTTACCTAAAGACGTTAAAATAGCGCCTTTATCTTTAGCATCACTTAACCACTGGCTTAGTCGTTGCAACTGCGCCTCATTAATCATGCCGCTGTAATCATTATTATTAGCAACACTAGGATACATTTTAGTAAACTGCTCACTTAACGCTTGATTTAACGCATCAATGCGATTGAATGGGCAAAGTATATAGTCAGGCGCGACACAGGTTTGCCCTGCATTAAGGGTTTTGCCTAAAATAAAGCGTGACACCGCGTCATTAATCTCAATTTTATCATCAATAATGGTCGGCGACTTTCCACCTAACTCTAAGGTAACTGGCGTTAAATTTTTAGCGGCTGCCGCCATCACTATTTTGCCAACACGCGTTGAGCCAGTGAATAGTATGTGATCAAATGCTTGTGCGGAAAAGTGTGCCGCAACATCAGAGCCACCATTAATAATGGCCACTTTATCGCTTGGGAAAATATCATTAATAAGTTGCTTAACCACATCATTTGTTGCTGGTGTAAATTCCGACATTTTGATCATGGCGCGGTTGCCCGCAGCCAATGCTGTCGTTAGTGGCCCTAATGATAAAAAGAGAGGATAGTTCCACGGAGTAATAATACCTATAACGCCTAGTGGCTGATACATCACAAATGCTTTCGCCGGCTGGAATAACATGCCAACGTGACGCTTAGAAGGTTTCATCCATTTTTTAATATGTTTTATCGCATAATTAATACCCATAATAGTTGGCATTAAATCGCCCATTTTACTGTCATCAACACTACGACAACCAAAATCTTTTGAGAGTGCTGTAATTAACGCTGCTTTATTTTTAAGAATAGCTGACTTCAGTGTTTGCAAATCATCAATACGTGCTTGTGCTGATAAGTAAGATTGAGTTGCAAAAGCCTGCTTTTGTGCTATCAAAATGTCATCGACAGCCATAATTTCTTGTTGATCATCTGCTGGGGTGTATAAGTTATTCGCCATAGTCAGTTATCCTAAATTTATTCTTGTTATTTCTTGTTATTAATTGCCAAGTAAAGTTACTATAAAATCAGCATTAGAAAATGGGTATAACTCGCTGATCAGATGAGCCATATAAGCATAATCTTTAGTCTATGGCGACAGCTTTCTTGGCACTATATATAACAAAAATAGAATGAATGTATGAAAGTTGAAAACTTAATGAGTAAAGAGTTAATCACTCTTACAATGGATGCACCGCTAAGTAAAGCGAAGGCCGTCTTTGAAAGTCATAAAATACATCATTTACTTGTCGTTGATGATGAAGATTTATTGGCGGGGGTCATCACTGACAGAGATCTCTATAAACATTTAAGCCCCACGGTTGGCACAAGCCAAGAAACCCACAGAGACATAACACTGCTACAAAAGAAATTACATCAAATTATGTCTAGAAATTTAATCACGGTGCAAGCCCAATGTTCATTAAGTGCAGCGGTGTTGCTCTTTTACGACAACCACATTTCTTGCCTGCCTGTTGTCGATAAAAATGACAAGCCTATTGGTATTATTACTTGGCGAGATATTTTAAAAGTGTTGGCATTGCAATATAGAAAAAAACAAACCGCCAACAGTTAACTTCAAAACTAATAATATCGAAATTTGGTATTTGTGCCGCTTAAAAATATTTACCACCGAGAAAAATAATCCCTCGGGGCAGGCGAGAAGAGCTTTCGGTGGAGCATCACGCCTCGGCAGGGAATAAAACCCGTTCAAATTAAATAGGTTAGTTATTAATATTTCATCTCAAAGCGAGTTATTTCAAATTCAAGGCAAAAGCACGGAGTTGACGTTAGTCAATGAGTACTTTTAACGCTGAAGTTGGATAATACCCAAGCCACCTCAAGATACGAATTTGCATCTTGAGGTGGTTTGGGTATCAATAGCAACGAGATGTTGCATTAATCTTCTTTGGGTTCAAAGCCATCAATAGTAACGCCTGCTAAACCACCCGTGCCACCCTGTTCATTACTGCGTAATTTAATCATTAAGCGTAAATCATTCGGTGAATCGGCGTGATGTAAAGCATCGGCATAGGTGATTAAACCTTGTTGATATAAGTTGAACAAAGCCTGATCAAAGGTTTGCATTCCCTGCTCATTAGACTTCTCCATCACTTCTTTAATGCTGCCAACTTCACCTTTTTTGATCAATTCAGCAATATAAGGAGAATTCAGGAGAATCTCAATGGCAGCAACTCGGCTATTGCCATCTTTAGTGGGTACTAATTGTTGTGCTATAATGCCACGCAAGTTTAATGCTAGATCAAACAATAACTTACCATGCTGATCAGCAGGTACTAAATGCATTATACGGTCAATGGCTTGGTTAGCATTATTAGCATGTAGGGTCGCAATACATAAATGCCCTGTTTCGGCAAAGCTTAACGCATGCTCCATGGTCTCTTGGCTACGAATTTCACCAATTAAAATTACATCAGGCGCTTGGCGTAAAGAACTTTTCAAAGCGGCATCGAATGATTCAGTGTCTAAACCAACCTCACGTTGCGTGATCATACTCTTAGCATGCTCATGAACAAATTCCACCGGATCTTCAATGGTCAAAATATGGCCGCGAGAGTTGCGATTACGATAGCCAATGAGCGACGCCATCGACGTTGATTTACCGGTACCCGTACCACCAACAAACAGCACTAAACCACGCTTTGACATCACCACATCTTTTAACACCGACGGTAGACCTAATTCATCAACATCAGGAATGTCAGTGACGATACGACGAATAACCATGCCGGCCATATCTCGTTGCCAAAAAGCAGAGATACGAAATCGGCCTATATTTTCGATTGAAATAGCAAAATTACATTCTTTTTCTTCATCAAATTGACGCACTTGTTTTTCGTTCATGGCGTTGTGTACTAACCCTAACGACTCCTCTGGAGAGAGAAAGTGCTCAGTAAGCGGTAGCAACTCACCATTAATTTTTGCGCTCACTGGTAACTTGGCCGTCACAAACATATCTGAGGCATCGGCTTTAACCATTTTTTCTAATAACTGATGAAAATTCATTGGCTTTCCTATTTCTTATCTATAAATCAATTAATAACTGCTAAATTGGTTTTTATCTACCGCTTTTTCCATCGCCGCTTGCTTAGTGATCATGCCTCTATTGACCAAGTTTTGTAAACATTGATCCATGGTTTGCATACCGTGAGACATACCCGTTTGAATAGCACTGTACATCTGGGCAATTTTATCTTCACGGATCAGGTTACGAATAGCCGGTGTACCAATCATAATTTCATGACAGGCCACTCGACCACCGCCAACTTTTTTAATCAATGTTTGTGAAATAACCGCACGTAAAGACTCTGACAACATAGAACGCACCATAGACTTTTCTTCACCGGGAAAGACATCAATAATACGGTCAATGGTTTTAGGTGCTGACGTGGTATGCAAAGTACCAAAGACTAAATGACCCGTTTCTGCGGCTGTCATCGCCAGGCGAATAGTTTCTAAATCACGCATCTCACCGACCAGAATAACATCGGGATCTTCACGAAGTGCTGAGCGTAATGCGGCTTCAAAACTTAAGGTATCGCGGTGCACTTCCCGTTGATTAATCAAGCACTGTTTATTTTCGTGCACAAATTCAATCGGATCTTCTATGGTTAAAATATGATCATGTTTTGAATTGTTAATATAATCAACCATAGCCGCCAAAGTGGTCGACTTACCCGAACCGGTCGGCCCAGTAACTAACACCAAACCACGTGGTGTATCCGATATATCTCTAAAAATATCAGGACAGCCTAAATCATCAAGCGATAGAATTTTACTTGGAATGGTACGAAATACGGCCGCAGGGCCTCTGTTTTGATTAAAAGCATTAACCCTGAAACGAGCTAAATTTGGCACTTCAAAAGAAAAATCCACTTCCAAGTTTTCTTCATACTCTTTACGTTGACGATCATTCATAATGTCGTAAACTAAAGCGTTAACATCTTTGGCATCAAAGGCTGGAATATTCAGTTTGCGCACATCACCATCAACACGAATTGACGGCGGTGTACCTGTTGATAAATGTAAATCTGATGCATCATGCTGCACACTAAATGCAAGTAATTCGGTAATATCCATAGAAAACCTCGGTGGTGTTATCTGTTAAAGTATCAGTTGTTAAAGTATCAGTTGCTAAAGTATTATCTGTTAAAGTATCAGTTGTTCAAAATATTGATCAAAGCCTTAAATTCAACGTTATCCAGCTAAAAACTATGAACAAAATTAAAGAAAATATCCAAAAAGTTAAAACGCAAATTGAGCACTCCTCAAATAATAGACAAAATTCAGTCTCTTTGCTCGCGGTTAGTAAAACCAAACCGGCATCAACCGTAGAGCAAGCCTACCTTGCTGGGCAATGTGACTTTGGTGAAAACTATTTGCAAGAAGCCATAGAAAAAATCACCACACTGTCGCATTTACCGGCTATTTGTTGGCACTTTATTGGGCCTATTCAATCAAATAAAACCAAACAAATCGCTCAACATTTCAGTTGGGTTCACAGTGTTGACAGAGCCAAAATAGCGCTGCGTCTTAATGAGCACTTAAGTGAACAAAATCAGCAAAATAATTGTCAAGATACTCCGCTAAACATTTGTTTACAAGTGAATATTAGTGAAGAAGCATCAAAAGCTGGCATTATGGCTGACGAAGTATTTTCTCTCGCTAAAGTGGTTGATAATTGTGATAATATTACCTTACGAGGCTTAATGGCTATTCCGGCTAAGAATGCCGCGGTTGATAGCTATGAAAAAATGCAGCACTTGTTTAAAAAATTACAAGCCCAATATCCAACGGTAGATACACTATCAATGGGTATGTCGAACGATTTAGACATTGCCATTGCCAATGGCGCTACCATGGTCAGAATTGGTACCGCCATTTTTGGCGAGAGAGCATAAAGCTAACAGTAGGCGGGAATTTATTCTCGCTAACGCCTTATTAGTCAGCATTGAGTCAGCTATTTTAGCTAGATAATAAAACATAACACTAGGAGTAGGCGGGAATTTATTCGCGCTTAAAAATTTCATGAAAAAAATAGCATTTATCGGCGCTGGCAATATGGCACGTGCCATTATTATTGGTTTAGTTAATTCAGGTGTCGCAGCCAGTGACATTATCGTTGCCAATCCTTCCCCAGAAAAAAGAATACAACTTGCCAATGAATTTGGTGTGCAACAAACCGATGACAATATCAAAGCAAGCGAGTTTGCTGATATTATCGTATTAAGCGTTAAGCCGCATTTTATCTGCGATGTATGTCTGCAGTTAGGCAATGCTATTGATCTTACTGCTAAGCTTTTCGTTTCTGTTGCGGCTGGCACCACAGTGGCTCAAATTCAACAAGCCCTTAAGACAAAATCCCCCGTGGTCAGAGTGATGCCCAATACACCATCTCAACTTGGTTTAGGCATGAGCGGCATGTACGCCTCACGTGAAGTTAACGAGGCACAAAAAGCTGCCAGTGATAAATTAATGTCTGCCGTCGGCAAAGTTATCTGGCTCGCCACTGAAGATAAAATTAACGATATTATTGCCGTTGCTGGCTCAGCACCAGCCTACTTTTTCTTATTTATGGAGGCGATGGAAAAACAGGCTAAAACCCTTGGTTTTACTCCAGAAGAAAGTAGAATGCTGGTGCAACAAACAGCCCTTGGCGCCGCACAAATGGTTGAACATAATAGCGTCGCCATTAGTACACTACGCGAAAACGTCACTTCAAAAGGCGGAACGACCTTTGCAGCCCTCGAACAGTTTAGAAAAGATGGCATTGAACAAATGGTTAGCAATGCCATGAATGCCGCCGTTAGCCGCGCCGAAGAAATGGCCAAAAACGGCTAAAGTTTCAAATACAGGTTTAATAAAAATTATAATAGTAGCAATTTAATCGCAAATAAAATTGTTACTCAGGAGAAATAATGGAAGCAGTAATATACTTATTAAGATTCGCCTTTGATGCTTTATTGATGATTTTGATCATGCGAGTATGGCTGCAATGGGTCAAAGCCGATTTTTATAACCCCTTAAGCCAATTTATCGTCAAGGTTAGTAACCCTTTAGTGGTGCCACTTCGCCGTATTATCCCTGGTCTAGGCGGTTTTGACTTAGCAACAATAGTCGTTGCTTATGCTATAGCAGCACTAAAATTTGTCGCTTTAGCTGCGCTCGCGGGTGAAAGCTTAGGCCCGCTTGCTTTTTATATCGGCTTACTGGTGCTAGTGAAACAAGCAGGGTTCATGTTATTTATTATCATGATCATCATGGCAATTATGAGCTGGGTGGTACAAGGCTACAATCCAACGCTAATGGTATTTCACCAATTAACTGAGCCGTTTTTAAACCCTATTAGACGTATTATTCCTAATATGGGCGGGTTAGATTTATCCATGATTGTTGCTTTTTTAGCCATGAATGTCATTAATATCATGCTCTCTAGCTCATTACCGTACTGGGGCGCTTTATAATAATTTATTACTTGGCTATGAGAACTAAGCTTTTATAGCCTTTTTTCAGGTCTACTCTATACTTATATTTATCGAACAAACTAATTAGGCTAATTTATTAGGAGAGCAAAATGAAAACACTGCTGCTAAAAGTGTTAATCGTACTCAGTTTAAGTTTTTCTTTTGTTAGCGGTGCTAGCGCTGAAAACATGAAAAAGCTTGGCTCAATGAATGTTCATTACATGGCTATTGGCTCAACTTTTTTCACCCCTGAAATAGCCAAAGTATATGGTATAACCCGTAGCCGCTATAATGGCTTGGTTAATATTTCTGTGCTTGATAATACCAAAACAGGCAATCCAGCGAAAACGGTGACCATTAACGGGCAGGCAAAAAATAATCTTGGCCAATTTAAAAGCTTAGAGTTTAAAGAAGTTAAAGAAGGTAATGCTATTTATTACCTAGCGCAAATCAGCTATAACCACGAAGAAACCATACACTTTAACTTAACCATCAACGATGGCAAAGAACAGCAAACATTGAAGTTTTCACAGAAGTTTTATGTTGACTAAATCATATTTATTCAACTTAACAATCTATGACCACAGAGAATAATAAATCCTCTGTGAAGCATCGCGATTCGGTGATGAACAGTTAGATTAAATCAGGTGAATGAGCGACCTTAACATGTTGGTCGTCCTTTAACATCAACAAAGCCCCCCTAGCACCCATGCCATTTTTCCCGTATTATTAGCGGCAATTATTTCTCGCTATAGTTTCCCCATTTCATGTCCAAAATAGTTTTAGCCACAGGCAACCAAGGTAAGGTTAAAGAATTAGCTAGCTTACTCGCTGAGCAGCATATAGAAGTTGTGCCACAAAGTAATTTTAACGTGCCTGAAGTAGCAGAAACAGGCACTACTTTTATCGAAAATGCCATTATCAAGGCTCGTCATGCCGCTAAAATAACAGCTCTTCCCGCCATTGCCGATGACTCAGGCCTAGAAGTTGATGCTTTAAACGGTGCTCCCGGTGTTTATTCTGCCCGCTATGCCAGTGATCTCAATGAAAACCCAAGCGACGATGATAATACCAATAAACTGCTTAGCGCATTAGAAAACACCCCAGATGATAAGCGCAGTGCGCGTTTTCATTGCGTATTAGTTTATATGAAACATGAACATGACCCTACTCCCATTGTTTGTCATGGTGTTTGGCAAGGCAGCATTAGCCGAACAAAACAAGGCGAGCAAGGGTTTGGCTATGATCCTATTTTTTGGCAAGAGGCATTACAAATGTCCTCAGCACAATTGCCGCGAGATGTTAAAAACAAACTCAGTCATCGTGGTCAAGCATTAGCTCAACTCGTTAATAAATTAGCCGCAAAGTAGATATAGAGAACATAGTGAGTACTAACTTTTTAATTGAACCGCCGCTGTCTTTATACATTCATATCCCTTGGTGTGTAGAAAAGTGTCCCTATTGCGACTTTAATTCCCATGCCTTGAAAGCTAAAATTCCTGAGCAAGATTATGTGCAAGCGTTAATTGCTGATTTAGACGCGGATATTGCTCGTTTCAACTTAACAAATAGACCTTTACACTCTATTTTCATTGGTGGTGGCACACCAAGCTTATTTTCAGCGCAAGCCATTGAAAGTTTGCTTAGCCAAGTGTTATCACGTTTTAACTGCGACGCCTCACAAGATAAGCTTTCTCAAAATAAAACGATTGAAATCACTTTAGAAGCTAATCCGGGTACCGTTGAAGCCGACAAATTTATCGGTTTTGTGCAAGCAGGTGTTACGCGCTTATCTATCGGTGTACAAAGCTTTGAGTCAGACAAATTAATAAAACTTGGCCGAATACATAATGTTGATCAAGCCAAACAAGCCGCAAAGCTTGCCAAAGAGTCTGGTATTAACAGCTTCAACTTAGATTTAATGCATGGCTTACCTAATCAAACCGTAGATAATGCCCTTGATGATTTGAGAACGGCTATCAGCCTTAACCCAGATCATCTTTCTTGGTATCAATTAACCATTGAACCTAATACCTCTTTTCACTCTAAACCGCCAAAACTGCCCCAAGATGAAACCTTATGGGACATTCAAGATCAGGGCTTTAAAATACTTAGCGATGCCGGTTACCAACAGTATGAAATATCGGCTTTTAGTCAATCAGGACAACAGTGCCAACACAATCTCAATTATTGGCAATTTGGTGATTATCTTGGCATTGGTTGTGGCGCTCATGGCAAGATCACCAACCCGGCAACAGGAACAATTCAGCGTACGGTAAAAGTTAAACATCCTAAGGGTTATCTTGATACCAATCGCGAAGCGCTGGATCACCTAACCACAGTTGCACACAGTGAATTACCTTTTGAATATATGATGAACCAATTACGTTTGTTTACTAGCTTTACGTTAGCTGATTATCAACAACGCACAGGGTTAGCTGTAAACACTATTTTACCAACATTACAGCAAGCACAACATAAAAAACTGATGATATACACTGATAACGCATCGACCGAAGGTAAGTGGCAACTAACACCACTGGGTCATCGCTATTTAAATGACTTATTAGAGCTATTTCTTTAATGACTCTTGATAGTAAAAATATAGAGAGTGAAAAAAACGATCTCTATTTCATGCAGCGGGCATTTGAACTAGCTCAGCAAGCAGAGCAACTTGATGAAATTCCCGTCGGTGCCGTGGTGGTTTATCAAGGAAAAATTATTGGCGAAGGCTTTAATCAATCAATATTGCTCAATGATCCCTCTGCCCATGCAGAAATGATCGCTATTCGCCAAGCGGGAAAACATCGTAATAATTATCGACTACTCGATTGTACGCTATATGTAACGCTTGAGCCCTGCCCTATGTGTGCTGGTTTATTGGTACATAGCAGAATAAAAAGATTAGTTTTTGCTAGCCCTGATTTAAAAACAGGTGCCGCAGGTAGTGCCTTGAACTTAGTTGATAATGAACAATTCAATCATCAAATAGCGGTGGTTGAAGGGGTAATGCAAGAGCAATGTAGTCAGCTGTTGTCAGGCTTTTTCAAACGCCGTCGTAATGAAAAAAAGGCAGCGAAGAAAACACAATAATTTTCAGGGTACCTAAAACTATAATTTTTCAAATGCTGCTAAATCTATTGGTAATAATTCAGCCTTAACATTCATGACCAAGTTTATCTGATCATGAATGCGTTGCTATCGTGATTTTTAATATTGATGCTCAGTAAAAGGAGTAATAACTAAGTTATCTCTTCTAATCTGGCTTAACTCAATATCATCAGTACCATCATCAAAACTTGAATAAGCTTGAATTAACTGATTAAAACTCTTTTGTGCCAAGGCTGCTTGATTAGCAACATTATTGAGAATATCACTTGCCTCCCATACAGTACCATCGGCAAACTCAAACTGCTCAATACGGCTGCTGCCGGCACTGTACCAGTTGGTAATGGTGATCACCTGACCATCAGATAAGGTAATTAACATATCACTGTCGTTCGCACTAACGCCGATATCATCAGCGCTGATCCCTGCGCCAAAACGTAAGCTATCAGCGCCACTGGAGTCGCTAATGTGGTCATCACCATCACCTAAGTTATACAGGTAGGTATCATCGCCTTTGCCGCCATAAACAGTATCATCACCTAACCCCATCTCATAGGTGGTGCCGCTAGTTAGATACTTATTGTAGACATGACCGTCGCCGTTATTACCAGTAACCACCATATTCGCTAGAATATCTGCCACTGCCCATACTGTACCACCGGCAAACTCAAACTCCTCAATACG
>MAAB01029572.1_pt1 | contig 84023 bp, 92 predicted proteins | sample 1115991 | NCBI WGS metagenome assembly MAAB01 (sample SAMN04961124, study PRJNA320927) | seawater metagenome | isolation source: sample BD02T18 sea water enriched with oil for 18 days | place: USA:Gulf of Mexico | collected 2013-07-27
TTACGAGACATAGGTAAGAAAGGTGCAGTGCCGTAGCACTCAGCCCAGTATTTTGGATAATCAAATAATCCTTGCTGAGTTTTTGAAATTATTTGTTTTTTTACTGAAGTCATATCACCTTCCCATTGGGGTTATCCGATGCTAAATCATCGTACCGCGTCAGCGGGCGCGGGATTATATCAGATAATCTAGATGATTCTCAATTATATCTGTCTATTTTTTAAACGACATCAGAGAGGTTATTTACAAATAAAGATTGTATATTGTTTACAATCTTTATTTCATTTGTTTTAATCGCTGTGAACTCAAATTACACGTAACACTTACCATAATTAAAAGATGAATAAACCATAGTGCTAATCGCATTTCTGAGGAAAATATGAATAAGAATCTAAAAAGTAGCTTGTTGGCTAGTGCAGTCATTGCCGCATTAGGCTTGACCGCATGTAATGATACTGCAACTGATGTGACGGAAACGAAAACAACTGCTACTTCAACAATTGCGGCCTCTAAAGAAGTGGTTAGTTCAAAACAACAATTAGCTGCATTATATCAGCAAGCTAAGCAAAGCCTTTTTAAACGAAGAGCTTTATCTGCAACCATGTATGGCTTATCTAAAAAAGATGTTGGTAAGGTTATTAGTGGCGACATGGAGTTTTTCAGTCCGGATGATGAAAAGCGATTAAGAGCTGAGTTATTATCAATATCTAATAAAATTGCCAGTATTAAATTAGCAAATGAAGATATAACAGCCAGAAATAATCAACAAGTTATGGCTGGAATTACGCGTTATTTTGCTGGAGACCCCAGTTTTAGTATTGGTTATATTGATACCTGGATGGGACTTTCCCCGTTTATTGTTAATCAAATTAATGGTCCATTAATCGATATTCCGAGGGTGATGCAAAATGATCAGCCTATTACTACAGAACAAGAGGCATTAGATTACATCGCTCGTTTAGCTCAGTTTGATAAACTAGCTGCGACAATTATTGAAAAACAAACAGCTGATGCCGCGCAAAACTGGCTACCTTCAAAAGTAACCTTACAAGGGGCGATTAAATACTTAAAAGGCTTTACTAGTGTATCAGCGGAACTACATCCCTTTGTGAGTGTATTTCGTGAGAAAATTGAAAAAGTTAAGTCATTAACAGCAGAACAAAAACAGTCTTTAATCAACCAAGTCATCGATAACGTAAGTCAAATAGTATATCCAGCCTATCAATCAGTAGAAAAATCAAGTGCAGAACTATTGAGTAAAGCACGCTCTGAATCCGGTATCTGGGCACAGCCAAATGGTGGGGACTATTATCAAGATGCTATTAAGCAGCTAGGGGATAGCGAATTAACACCAAGTGAAATTCATCAAATTGGTTTAGATGAAGTAGCGCGTATTAGTAACGCTATGAATGACATTTTGCAAAAGCAGGGTTATAAAAAGGGCTCTGTGGGTGAACGTATGGTGGCACTTAATGAAGAACCACGATTTTTATATGAAGATTCAACAGCTGGACGTGAAGAATTACTCAATGATATTAATGGCTACATCGCTGAGATAACCACAAAAATGGCGCCAGTGTTTAAAACGACGCCGAGTTATCAGGTTGAAGTAAAGTCTTTTCCGGTAGAGGTGCAAGATGGTGCTCCAGGAGGGCAATATACATCACCTGCTGTTGATGGCAGTAAACCTGGTATTTATTGGATTAATTTAAGAGATATGAAAGCCAACCCTAAATTTGGTTTGAAAACGTTAACTTATCATGAAGCAAATCCGGGACATCACTGGCAAATTGCATTGAACTTAGATCAAGCTGAACTTCCTTTTTTACGCAGAATAGCACCTTATAACGCATATGCTGAAGGCTGGGCCCTGTATTCAGAACAAGTTGCGTATGAATTAGGCATGTATGAAGATGACCCTTTTGGTGACTTAGGTCGCTTACAAGCGGAGCTTTTCAGAGCAGTACGTTTAGTGGTTGATACCGGGTTGCATGATAAACGCTGGACTCGTGAGCAAGCCATCAGTTATATGTCAGAGCAAACGGGCACAGCTGAATCTGATGTTGTGGCAGAGATAGAACGTTATATGGCGTGGCCTGGTCAAGCACTTGGCTATAAACTTGGTATGCTAAAAATATTAAGTTTAAGAGAACAAGCCAAAGCACGGTTAGGTGATAAGTTTGATTTGGCTGAATTTCATGATGTGGTGCTTCTAAATGGTGCAGTGCCTATGGCTGTATTATCACGTAACGTAAATCAGTGGTTAGATAACAAGTTATAATAGGCTGTAATTACAATATGTCATAAAAATATGGCAAATAATTAAGCATACAAACCATAATTTTATCGCAGTGATAAAGAGAACAAAGCCGTATTGTTAAACACAATGCGGCTTTTGTATTTTAGTTCAGTCGCTATCTGTTAGTGCACTTGCGAGCCATTTAGGTGAGTTACATTTGTTCGATTATTTTTAAGTAAGAGGCAGTGGGTTTCACCTAAACGGGCACAATTATCAAGATCAGCCATTTCGTCAGCAGCAAAGGAAGCATTTGATAGAATAACTGCTGAGCAATTTCCACGACACAACACGCTTTTTATTTGTTCAATATCTAAGTGAGCTGACTTTGAATTGAGCAAGTTATTTACTTTATTTTTTCCCTTAAAACTGACACATAGTACCTTTGAAATATCAACGCCATGGGTAAGTGCTAGCTGCTCAATAGATGATTCTTCGGGGTTGATAAAAAGCAGCCATTTTTTTTCTTGATTATGTTGCTGGCAAATATTTACATAATGTGAAGACAATTCCTGATGGTTATCGACATTGGCTAGCTTTAAACAAGCTTGCTCTGCAAGGGGAATACTCGTGGCATTATTAATACTCGGGTTAATACTTGTATTGGTTGTGATCATAGTGATGCCTCATGCTAAGTCGTGTTATATAACTATACTGTATAGATGTACAGTATACGGTATTTGGTGACTATTCAAGCATTATTTGTTTTTTTTTGAGCAAAAACTGTTTAACCATATGAAAAGTCAATTACAAATAAGCAGTCGCAGTCTGGTCGCTATATAGTCATATTTAGTTTCCGAGTGATACTCAAAAATCCTAACTCAGAAATGAGCCATATGTTGTCATGCTGTCTTATTTATTTTGACATCTAAATGACTATTATCATTAAAAGAGGACTTGGCCGTACATGTTTAACATAGCGATAGAAATACGTCATTTGAAGTGCTTTAGGTATGAAAAGTTATGGGCAAACTTGGGTAATTACTATTAAATGATCTAAGTGAAAGTTGTTTTGTAGAGTTAAATAGCACAGTTGAGAAAACTTAGCTGAATAAGGTTTGGCTGAGCGAAAGATTTAGAAGAGGATTATCGAGAAAATTCTTTAGTAAGCATTAGCCATAAATAGGTCTTTGACTTATTTATGGCTAAGAAAATATCGGATATAGAACTATGTAGTTTTATTTTGGCTGTCGTTAATGAATTATCTGTTCGATCAAGCTGTGGCTAGGAGGGCAGATTATTTCAACTCAAGAGTTGATAATTGAGCTTCAAACTGTTCAGAGCCTCCTTTTACTTGATAGAGCTTTACTAACAAGTAATTTAACTCTGGCGCAAACCAAGCATAAGTGATGCGTTTTTTCTCAACAATTTCACGCTTTAATCGAATAGTTTTGACTAAACCATAGGGGAGAATTAGCTCTTCTTTACCATCATATTGATATTGATAATTTTTAATAGAACCCTTTGTACTAATAACTGGATATATAAAACGTTTCTGCTCTGGATTACTAATCAAATCAATGCGATTTTGTAGATGATAACTCAACTTATCTAGTAAACCATCGGTAAAGTCGAGTGATATCTTTTTATCTTTTTTTAGATCTGTAGCCGTTTTTCCTGCTAAATCATATTGCCATTGATAGTACTTATCACGACCAGTACCTTCACGCTGATAGTCATAATGAAAAGGTATTACTTGGTTATTTTTGATATCAACAATAGCCGTTTCACTACGAGTATCAGAAAAAATTAGCCAACTGATATCTGTTTCGTAATGGTATTTAATTTTACCATCATCAAGGTAACTTAACTCTCTGATAGCTTCTCCTACAGGATCTGATTTTCGTAACAGTGTGTAAGTCGCCCGAAAAGCAGGAATAGTTTCAGCAAATGAGTTTTGCTGCTGGGCTGCAGGCTTAGCTGATATTTCAACATCAGTAGCATAAGCCAACATAGGCATTAATAATAAGAGTATGGGGAAAAGTTTTTGCATTAAACAGTCCAGAAGCGGTGAGTATACTTTTATACTAACAGCTTCTGTCTAGAGGAGAGCAATAATTTGGTAATTATTTGTTGTGCTGGTTATAGGAATATCGTTTAAAGCACTTGAAGCATTTTTCATACAATTTATAGCCGCAAGGTTATCATGCTTTACACTGGTTTTATATTCTCAAAGAAACAGATTAGTCAGCCGCATAACCTGAAATAGGTAGTACGTTCCCATCGAGTATTGCATTATCACCTTGCATTATAAGTCTTTGCTCAGCAAACCATTTTACGACCAATGGATAAATACGATGTTCTTGCTCGTGAACTCTCGCAGCTAAATCGTCACTAGTATCACCCTCAAAAACGGGAACCTTTGCTTGAAGAATTACTGGACCGCCATCTAACTCTTCTGTGACGAAATGTACGCTAACACCGTGAACTTCATCACCTGCATCAATAGCACGTTGGTGTGTATTTAAGCCTTGATATTTAGGCAATAGCGAAGGATGAATGTTTATCAGCTTCCCCTGGAAATGTTGAACAAACTTAGGGGTAAGAATGCGCATAAAGCCCGCTAATACAATTAAGTCTGCATCAAAACAGTCAATTTTTTTGATGAGTGCTTGGTCGTAATCTTCACGACTAGCAAAATCTTTATGAGAAAGGGTCACGGCATTAATGTCAGAATTTTGAGCGCGGGTTAGGCCATAAGCGTCGGCTTTATTTGAAATGACTCCAACGACTTCTGCGGGATAATTGCTGTCAGTGCAGGCATCAATAATGGCTTGTAAGTTAGTGCCACTGCCAGAAATCAATACTACTATTTTGCTCGACATATATTTTCCTATTTTACTTAATAACAGGTTAAAAGGATTGATAACATTGTAATAAATAAAAGGGGCTATTAAATAGCCCCTTTAAAATATTCTTAATTTGGTTTAGCAAACTCGTTGTTTATGCAAAAACAACTTGTTCTTCACCTTCAGCCATATCTGCGATAGCACCAATATGCCAAGCCTTTTCACCATGGGCCGTTAACACTTCAATACTGTGTGCTACTTTATCAGCAGGTACAACGATAATCATGCCTACACCACAATTAAAAGTACGGTACATCTCATGTTCAGTGATGTTCCCTTTTTCTTTTAACCAGTTGAAGATACTTGGCCACTCCCAGCTATCGCCTTTAATTACAGCTTGAGCTGTTTCAGGTAATACGCGAGGGATGTTCTCCCAGAAACCACCACCTGTGATATGAGATAGTGCATGAACATCGACATCTTTTAATAACTCAAGCACAGATTTTACATAAATCTTTGTTGGTTCAAGTAAATGGTCAGCGATTTTCTTACCTTCTAGTAATTCATTAGTATCAGTGTTGTTTACTTCTAACACTTTACGAATTAATGAAAAGCCATTTGAGTGAGGGCCTGAAGCACCAAGAGCAATCAGTTGATCACCAGCAGCAACATTAGTACCATCAATTAGGCGAGATTTTTCAGCCACACCAACACAAAAACCAGCGATATCGTAATCACCTTTGTGGTACATGCCTGGCATTTCGGCAGTTTCACCACCAACAAGAGCACAACCTGATTGAATACAGCCTTCAGCGATACCTTCAACAACCGATGAAGCAACTGCAACATCAAGTTTGTCCGTAGCATAATAGTCGAGGAAGAATAATGGCTCTGCACCTTGAACAATTAAGTCATTAACACACATTGCGACTAAATCGATACCAACAGTATCGTGCTTGGCTAAATCAATAGCTAAACGTAATTTAGTACCTACACCGTCGGTACCTGCAACTAGCACAGGTTCTTTATAACCTGTAGGTAATTGACATACCGAACCAAAACCACCTAAACCACCCATAACTTCTGGGCGTGTTGTGCGTTTTACTGCACCTTTAATGTTTTCAACAAGGGCATTACCAGCATCAATATCAACACCAGCATCTTTATAGCTTAACGACTGTTTTTGTTCGCTCACGGGAAACCTCAGAAATTACCGACAGTATTTTAAGGGCCGTATTCTACCAGCGCAAAGACTCATACTCAAGACGATAAACAGTATCTTCGACTTGTTTTATTTTATTGTTGTATTTCCAAAGAACTGATACGAAACCTTTTAGTATCTAATTAGTTCGAGTGGATGGGCTTTGAGGCAAGGAAAGTATTGATGACATCGGTTATTTAGAAGAATATGCTCAGTATAATTAGTCTTGCATCATCCCGTTAGCTTGTCTCATCTTATTAGATGTAAACAACGTATTTCTATTTTTCATCGCTGTCATGTTAGGCAAGCCTTGCAACTCTTTAAAAACCGATCTTTATATTTTATTTACTAATGAAATATTGCAACAAAGTTATAGGGAAATGGAGCTTCACGATAAGCAGTCGTTGATTTTCTGTACGAGTCTTACTGACTTGATTAGGAAATAAAGTACATAGAATGGGTATTATGAATATTTGCGAGTATTAATTGCTGTCAATGTGGTAAGATAATACATATAAAATCATAGAGTTTTTAAAATCTTTAGTCGATATGTTTAGAATTTCCTTTGTATTAATAATGCTGGTATTTACGTTCTTTAGTGCTAATTTAGCTGCGCTTGAAGTTAACGATCTTTACCAAGCCCATGTTGTTGTCGACTCACAGGCACGGGATCAACGTGAACAAGCAATAAAAAAAGCCCTCCAAGGTGTCTTTTTAAAAATTGGCGGTAAAAAAACTGTATTAACACATGTTGTGTTAAAAAAAGCCCAAAATAATGCCAGTCGCTACGTTAGTCAATATAGATACCAACAGCAAGGAGAAGCGCTAAGTCTTGTTGTTAGTTTTGATGAAAATAAAGTAAATCAATTGTTTAAAGAGGCTAACCTCGCGTTATGGGGCAGCTTACGTCCACAGGTACTTTTATGGTTAATTGATGAGCAAGGTCTAAGCCGTAAAATCGTGGCTTCTGATGAAAATAGCATTATCCCTGAAATTATCAATGACTTTTCTATGCAACGTGGCTTACCTATTGTTATGCCTTTAATGGATTTAACCGATAATGAACAAGTCGTTTTAAGTGATTTTTGGGGGTATTTTCCTGACCAAATTTTGCAAGCATCGCAACGTTATTTTGCCGATACAATTGTAGTGATGAGAATATCAGACTCGACCTTGCTTGTTGATTCTGATGAAAAGAAGACAGCGTTAACCTCCACTGACACACAGTGCGGCCTGTTATGTGACCAAAATGAGCAGGCTACTCCTAAAGTGCTGGACTGGCGTATTTTCACCCAAGGTATTCTTTATACTCAACAATATGAAGGTGTTGATAAAATTAGTTTGATTGGAGAAGGTTTGTCAGATATTACTGAGCTAATTTATCAATCATATGCTTTATCAACCACGGCGGAAAATGATTTTGTCATTGAAGTTAAAAATGTCACCTCATTGGCAAGCGATATGCAATTGTTTGACTTTTTAAAAGACTTGTCAGCTGTTAAAGCTGTCACATTAATTAGTGCCCAAGGTGATGTTCGCCAATTCAAGTTAGATTTAATTGGTTCAAAAGCATCATTTTTAGCTTCATTAAAATTAAATGATAAATTGACGCAACAACTTGATAATCTACTTGAAGGTTTTTCTCATACTCAAGAATTTAATGTTCAACAATTTAATAGACAAGTTCAAGATGATATAGAACTGAACAGCAAAGCTAATGATCAAGTAAAGATCACAGCGTTAAGGGCTGGTGACAATACTGGAAGTGAACTTAACAAACAACCTGAGAGCATAAAAAATACGGAAGACCCCATAGATAGTAACATCGCTGTGCCTAGCTCAACAGTAGAGAATAAGAAGGATCTTAATACTGACTCTGCTGATGAACTTACTAATGCAAATGCAGATGATTTGCAGATAATAACAGAAGCAAAAACACCACTAATTATCGTACCTCAAGTGCCAGTTTTTTATTGGGAGCAAGGATGAAGCAAGTGGCTCAATTAACCTTGATGGTGCAATTACCTGATGATGAAACCTTTGATAGTTTTAAAAGTGAAATTAATCAAGGGATTGTTGGCCAGTTAAAGTCCTTTATCGAATCCAAACAAGAAACACCACACAGTTTTTTTCTCTTTGGGTTATCGAGTGTTGGTAAGTCACATTTGATGCATGCAAGTAGCACTTATGCTGCGCAGATTGGAAAGTCTTCTGTGTGTTTATCTTGTGCTGAGTTGAAACAATTACCGGTAGAAGTTTTAGATGGTTTAGAACAAATAGATTTAATCTGTTTAGATGATATTCATTTGATTGCGGGCGATACACGCTGGCAACAAGCTATTTTTGACTTATACAACAGAGTACTTGAACAAAATAATTACTTATTGATCTCAGGTGATGAGAGTGCCCAACAGTTAGGTATTAGTTTACCTGATTTAGTTTCACGACTCAGTTGGGGATTAACAGAGCAAGTTAAACCACTTGATGATGAGGAAAAAGTTATTGCCCTTCAATATAGAGCCACGCAGCGTGGATTGTTTTTATCTGATGAAGTAGTAAAATTTTTACTAAACCGTTTGAGTCGAGATATGGGCAGTTTAATTAGCTCACTAGATGTTTTAGATAAAGCGTCTATTCAAGAGCAACGAAAAATCACCATTCCTTTTATCAAGGAAGTGCTAACGCTTCAATAGCGTTTAGAAAAGCGAAGTGGAATTAAAGAGCAGTAGCAAATACGCGATTGTTTAATCGCGCTTTTTGTTGCAAGAGTTTTGTGGCACAGAAGTAATGAGCTATTAATGCACAGGTAAAGGCTTTTGATAATAACGGGTAAAATTATTTTCATCTTCAGCAGCGACGTTGATTAATGAGGTTTCAGCAATTCCCGTAATCATGGTGGCTTTAGTCAGTGGCTTTACTGATTTTCTGCTACTGAGCTCATTGGGACTAATGGTTAAATTCTCGAGCCAATTACTACCTTCAAGCATTTCAATAGGCGCAGACACTAAGTTCATTGCTGTTTGACTATCAAACTCAGGTAAGACACGACTGGCAGTAAAAAGTACTCTGTCTCGTAATTTATCGTCGCCAATACGACCACGTTGTCCCCAAGTGACAATATAATCAGCGGTGGAGATATTTTCACCACTCGGTTGGTTGGTGATGGCAACATCACGTATTACATTAAATCGGCTTTGCATCATTAACTCTTCAAATAACATGGCGTAATCTTCACGTAAACTTGAATAAGCATAATAATCTGAAGCAGATTCAGGGCTAAAAAATTCTTCAATATCTGCTGGTAAATAGTTCTTTTGTGTTTGATTAGCGCTTTCACCAGTAAAACTTACTTGCGCTAATCCACGCATTTCTTGGCTATTGAGTGGAAAGGAAATTGCGAGCTCGTCTGATTCAAATGTTGTACTAGTCGCAGCATCAAGAACGCGCTGTTCACTATTATGTACGTACCATTCATTACTTGGAAAGAAATCATTGGCGTGGGCGAGTTCATGGTACATTAAAGATGTTAAGCGATATAATGCTTCTTCTGCGGTTCGTGTTACTCGCTCGGATTTACTATAGCTTTGACTCGCATATGCATTCTGCTTCACGTAACGCCAAGGCATGGTAAATTGTAACTCTTGACCAAAATTGGCTCGATAATCAGGAGCCTCATTAATAGTGTCACGCTCATCAGGCGTTAACCAAAAATTTTCTGCGTCTAAATAAATTGCGCCTGTTGCTGCCCAATAAAAAGAAGGACGTATATCATAGGAAATAACAATCGCGGTAGTTGCTCTAAGTAAATTTTTTATATCGTCATTGGCATCATTATTCATTAGAAAATCCTTAAATCGATCCCCCATCCACTGATGTGATACCACAACTCGATCCATAATACTTTCTATTGAAGGTGTCACAGATGTGTTGTTTACCTCCTTTGCAAGCAGAGGTGTTTGGGATAAAGTGCATGAGCTGGTCAATGTATTAGAATACACACAGTTTATGAGCGCATCTGCATAAGGACTTTGTCGATTAAAAACAAAAACTGAGGCCTTGCGATCTGAAAAGTAAGCATTACTACCTATTTCAGCCGCAGGTTCAACGAGTACAGCGACTTGATCTCGATATATGGTATTGCTTTCAGAATCTGTAGCTGACGCCTCGAAGGAAATAATTGTATCGAACTCTACCTGGGGTGCATCAAAAAAAAGCGCTAACTCACCATCACTACTTTCATTGGTCAAAGCAACACGAGGTCCGTCTATTTGCTTCCACTTTAGGGTGTTCGCATCAATTGTACTGGGAAGGTGACTACGAAAGGACACCTTGTTACCCGCTAACGCTTCATGAGATAGACGTGTCGTTAACTTATGGTGTTCATCATTAACTGTAATAGTTTTTGTTAAGGTTTGCTCTACACCTTCATTGAGTATAAAACTGACAGTAAAACTGTAATTACCAGCTTGCGTTGGTGTAAACGATACTACTTTACTGCTCTTTGCTAAAAGTAATACGGGCTCACCAGATGTTTGCTCCCAATTAATCTGACTAACGCTATCAGAAGGAAAATGAAGAAGAAGATCGACGCTTTGATTTATATTTTGCACCTCATCAAGTTGTACTATGCTAGCCGTGGGGTAATTGGTTACAGGCTCATTAGAACTGCCACCACAAGCCGATAGTACTACGGTGAAAAGCATTGGTAACAACTTGATATTTCGAAAATTGTAGCGCATTCACTCCTTCCTTTTTTAATCAATCTGGTATAAGAGCTATTTACCGTCTTTCTTTTTACGAATGCTTAGACCAAGTTCTTGACCACGAAATTTGGCGTAATAAGTCGCACCAAAAAACATAGCACTTGCAAAGATTAGTTCTAATATCGCCCACAATCTGTCTTCTGGCAGCACCCAAAGGGTTGTTAAACTATGCAGAAAATAGATTAAAACAATAAAGTTGGACCAAGCATAAGTGAATGGGTTTCCTTGTAACAAACCTTTTAATGGAAACAATAACGGTAGGGTAAACATTAACAGTGACGTTGTTGTACTCAAGCTTTCACTTGGGCTTAATACGATTAACCATAACGGCATAAATATTAATAAAGAAAAATAACCTGTTAAGGCTATTTTTTTATAATTACTCGTTGAAAATCTTTGTTTGTTCATTCGGTTGCTTATCTAGATTAAGAATTTAATAGTAATTTAGGGGGTTACTGCTTAAAAAAGGTTAAAACATTTTCTGGCGGTCGGCCGATAATAGCTTTACTGCCATCAGTCACAATAGGACGTTCCATAAGTTTAGCGGTATTGGCCATGGCGTTAATAAGTTCTTCTTCATTAGCCTCTTTCAAATTACCTTCAATAAACTCGGCTTCTTTTACCCGCATCATTTCAATAGCTGAGCAATTAAGTTGTGCTAATAATTGCTTAATTTGTGTTTGATCAAGTGGTGTTTTTAAGTACTCAACAATAGTAATTTCTTGTTGTGTTTTTTGTGCTTCTTCTTCAAGTAATGCAAGTGTTTGGCGACTCTTAGAGCATCTCGAGTTGTGATAAATAGTAAACATGGTTTTCCTTTAATAATTAATTGGTAATGAAACGGTAATAAATATGCCAGCAAGTAGACAATTTTTAAATAGCTATAGACGTTTTAATCGATTCTCTTGTTCTTGTAATTGTAATATTCGGGCCTTTACTCTTTTTTGCATTAAAGGCTGTTCATCAAGAAAGGCATAGCTGGTCTGCAATTCATCAACGGCTTTTGGGTAGGCACCAAGCAACGCATATACTTCAGCTTTACTCATGTGCATTAAGCCTGTTTTTTCTTGAGTTCTATACAAGGTCGTAAGTATATCATAAGCGATGAAGTTGCCAGGATTAACTAATAAGAAGTCCTGTAAAATCTGAGCTGCAAGATCATACTGTTTAACAGTAAGTAATGCGTTAGCATAGTTTAAACTCACTACTTGATTGTTTGGCATGAATAAGTTTAATTGCTCAAGCATTTTAATAGCCTTATCTGCTTGATTATTTGCGATATAGACATCCGTTAATGCGTCGACATAAAATAAATTATCTTCGTCATTTTTCTTTAATATTTCTAATAATTGCAAGGCTTGACGAGTTTGCTTGTTTTCAAAATATGATAAAGCTAGGCCATATTGTGCCGCCGCTTTTAATGCGTATCGATTTTTCGCTAACTTTTGCTCGAAGAATGCAATGTTTGACCGCGCATCCCCTTGATATCTTGCCTTTAATCGCGCCTTGGTTAGTTCAAAGCCTAAGCTTGGTGGCAGTGGTCTTGCCGGGTAATTTAAGGCACGCTGACGAGCATCTGCGATACGTGATTCAGGCAATGGATGGGTTAGCAACATTGCAGGTGGTTTACTGGCGTAACGATATTTAGTCGACATTTTACTAAAAAAGCTGGCAGCACCTTGTGGGTCAAAATTACTGCTTGCTAGTAACGCAATTCCTACTCGATCGGCTTCTTTTTCATTTCCACGCGTATAATTAATGCTGGCTTGCTGTGTTGCTGCCATACTTGCACTAAGTGCAGCCATTCCTACGCTCGGGTTAACCAGTGTGATCAAAACACTAGAAAGCATAGCTGCCATGGTCAAACCTTGTGTTTGGCTTTGTGATTCAAGACGTCTAGCTAAATGGCGCTGAGTTACGTGTGAAATTTCATGAGCAATAACAGAAGCTAGTTCACTTTCCGTGTCTGCGGTAGTTATTAATCCACTGTGAATACCAACGTGACCACCAAAAAATGCAAAAGCGTTTAATTCGTTATTATTGATAAGAAAAAATTCAAAAGCATAATTAACACCTTGCGCATTTTTCACCAGACTATTACCCAAGTGGTTAATATATTCAATGAGAACAGGATCTTGAATTAGCGGTTGCGAAGCGCGTAATTGACGCATCATTGCTTTGCCAATTTGCAACTCTTTGTCGGTTGATAAAACGCTGTAACCTGATATGCCGATATCGGGTAATTTATTTTTATTGTTTTGATTATCAAGAGCACTGGCATTAAAGCTAGTGGCTGCAGCAATGCCTACTGTAAATAACAGGGCAGTAAACATAGGTTTTAGAGTAAACAATATTACATCCTAGGGTCATAATGGAAATATACAAGAGCGATAATTATCACTAAGGTATCTTAGGTAAGGATATTACCATTTCTTTTGGCTATTTCTTGGTAAAACTCCGCTATACTATAGCCTTTGACCACAACAATCTGGAAAGATTCGCTTAAAGTTGTGATTAATTCTTTCACTTTGTAATGCGCATATTTTAGCAGCGCTTTATCTGCTTCATCACCACTTTGGAAACAGAAAATAGCAAAAGCAACTAAGCTATTTAGGCGAAATAGCATCTGTGTCTTCTCAGGTATCCAATGATTAAAAGGACAGTTCCCCTGATCAATCATATTATGTGTAACGACTTCACCATCAATAGCTGGATAGCAATGTAACTCATAGCCCATATCATTAAATTCATGGCGTAAGACAATTTGTGGCTTGTTTTTTACTTGGATACTGCCATCGGCTTGCTTGTGAGCGCCTAGCAAAGCTAAATTCCAAGAGTTCGGATTTAAAATCTGCTTATAAGCACTATCAAAACCATGGGTAAGTATGCCGTCAACTTCACCTACTGAAGAAGAAAATATATGGTATATAGAAGAGACTTCTCCCCAGTTAATTTGCTTTTTATAAGCATTAATTTCTTTTAAACTAGCGTTGGAATTTAATGAGCTCATCTAAGTAATATTCCTAGTAATTTGATTTTCATAGGGCTTACCTTTATTTCCGATAATAAAAATGCAATTCCCTTTTGAATATGCAATATAAATGCTAATTGTGGTGTTGGCACAATCACATTTTCAGCAGGGCATACTCAGGGGAGTTTCCTCTGAATTCTATTCTTAAGCTGCATCTATGTTGAGTCTTTGTAAATCACCGTGGTAAGTTATTTGACTTAAACACTTCGAGGGTCGCTTTATATGCACTTTCAATTACCAGTGAAATCCTACACTTTGAATGGTAACGGCTATAGAGGTACGTTATGATAACTTTAATTTCTGCAATGGATTAATTGTCGCAAATTAGTGAATTAAACTAAAGCGCTGTTTTAAATTTTCTATGATTTATAAATATGATGGTAGAGGGGAGAAATGCCCTGTGCCTTTAGTAAAATTACGCTTAATATTAAAAGAAATGCAAAATGGTGATAAATGTATTATCACTATTGATGATATTGGCTCTATTAAAGATATTCCTAAACTGCTAGATAAGCAGGGATATATTTATCAACAACAAACTAATGATGTTGGTTTTGTTGAGATAAGTATTAATTTATAAAGTCAGATAAGAAGAAATTAAAAAATGGGTAGTTATGTTTAAGTTATTTAGTGATTGGTATACACGTAAGTTTTCAGATCCGCACGCGGTTACCTTAGTTGTTATTTTAGTTTGTATTGCATTGTTTATTGCATTGTTTAGCAATTTATTGATGCCAGTATTTGTTGCCATTGCCTTAGCTTTTTTATTGGATCTTCCGGTTAATAAACTAACACAAAGCTCAATGTCACGTTCTAGTGCGACAGTCATAGTTGTTGCTACTTTTCTGGGGTTCTCCTTATTAGCAGTATTAGGGTTAATGCCAATTATTTGGAAGCAAAGCAGTAATTTATTGCAAGAGGTTCCTCATATGATCAGCCAAGGACAAGGTTACTTATTAACCTTGCCAGAGAAGTATCCTGATTTTATTCATGTCTCTCAAATTGAAAGCTTTATTGTCATGGTTAATGATAATTTACTTGAATGGGGGCAGGTGGCACTGAAAGCGTCATTAAATTCAATCTCCGATATAGTCGCTTTAATGGTTTATTTGATTCTTGTGCCTTTAATGGTGTTTTTCTTTTTAAAAGATAAAACAGAGTTAATGAATAGTATTGCCCAGTTTTTACCTAAAGAACGCCGAATGGCAATTAAGGTAAGCCAAGAAATGAACCAACAAATTTTGAATTACATTCGCGGTAAAGTCATTGAGATAATTATTGTTGGCGCATCCACGACAATTGCTTTTATTTTTCTTGATTTACAATATGCATTATTATTGGGGGTTTTAGTTGGCTTGTCAGTACTCGTCCCCTATGTTGGTGCAACCGTTGTGACTATACCTGTGTTATTAGTCGCGCTTTTTCAGTTCGGCTTAAGTAGTGAATTTGGTTACGTCATGTTGGCTTATGGTCTTATCCAAGCAATTGATGGTAATGTTATTGTGCCTTTATTGTTCTCTGAAGCGGTTAATTTACATCCTGTCGTTATTATAATTGCGGTAATATTTTTTGGTGGTTTATGGGGCTTTTGGGGGATATTTTTTGCAATTCCTTTGGCAACATTAGTGAAAGCTGTCATTAATGCATGGCCCTCAATCCCAGCCACTGATGTCATCAGTGAAGGTCAAAAGTAGTAAGTCTACTATAAGGAAGAATATGGTGGTGTTGCACGCTAAACTCTTTACTTTACGAATGCTGTAGGATTACTTATCTGTCTCGTCCTAGAATACGTTGACGGTTTTTAATGAAAGGCCAGTAGCTTTTGCTTCTGGCTTTTTTTGTGCACTTGATTTGGTGTTTTCATTCCTAAACTCAAGTGCGGCCTCATTTCATTGTAAATCAATATTGATTCATCGACGAGTTGCTTTAACTCATCTAGGTTTTGACATTAATACAACAAAAATTCTTGCTTCAATATGCCATTAATCCGCTCCGCCAGTGCATTTTGATAACAGTCATATCCATCGGTCATTGATGGAGTCATGGCATTTTCATTAAGCTTTACTTGATATACCTGCGAGCAATACTGCAACCCTCTATCTGAATGATGAATCGTACTACATTGATACTGACGATTATTGATGGTCATATCTAATGCCTTAACAACATCTGTCGCCTTCATTTCATCACTGAGTTCATAGCCCATAATTTTTCGACTATAAGCATCTGTCACTAATGAGAGATAATGCACGCCTTGCTCTGACTGAACATAGGTAATGTCACTGACAAATACCTCCTCTGGCTCTTTAGGTTTCAACTCTTTTAATAAGTTAGGGTGCTTCTTCATCCAATGTTTACTGAAAGTGGTTTTAGTATAACTGCGTTTAGGTTTAACCAATAAATGTTCATTTTTCAAATAACTAAAGAAAGCGTCTCGACCTAAACTTATACCTTGCTCTATGAATTTTGGTTTAAGTAAAAAGTATAACTTTCTACCACCTAAGCGCGGCATAAAACGACGTATTTCCAATACCATCGCTTTAACGGGGGCAAGTTCAATTGCACGTAATTTAGCTCTATTCTCTCGTTGATATATCGCTTGTCTAGTTATACCAAGCAGCATGCAAGCACGTTCTAAGCTAACTACTTTTTGCTTTTGAAGGCTTCTTGCTCCTTGGCTATATACTTTTTTCGAAGAGCAGTCCCATGTTCTGCATCAAGAATATTGACCACTTCGTTGAGTAATAAGTTACGTAAGTGCTCATCTTCAAGCTCTCGTTCAAGACGCTTGATTTTCTGAGCGGGACTTTCTTTAGCTTTAGGTGATTTAGGCATAGTCATCTTAGGTGATTGTGTCCAATCCATCTTACCGTGTTTTCTTAACCAAGTAAGTACGGTTGAACGACCTTGTATGCCATAAACTTTTTGGGCTTGTTTATAGGTCATATCGCCTTTTTCTACAGCGTTGACAACTTGTAATTTAAAGCCTAATGAATAATCTCGTTGTGTTCGTTTAATCGGTGTATTGTTTGACTTGGTCATAATAAGTCCTAAATGTGTAAACACATTTCAGGACGAGACAATCAATGTAAAAAAAGCCCTAAGCTAAATACTTTAGCTTAGGGCTTTTCTATAAAATAAATACCGTGTTTAGGCTTACATCGGTTATTGATTTAGTTCGTTTAAAACGGCTAGAACCACATCGTGATGTTCTTTGGTTTTAAACTTATTAAATACATGGCTTATTTTGCCATCAAGGCCGATTAAAAAACTCAGGCGGTGAATACCATCATATTCTCTTCCCATAAACTTCTTTAAACCCCAGACACCGAATTGGTCTGCTACTTGATGATCAACATCAGATAATAATGAGAAGTTTAATTCATCGCGTTGACAGAACTTTGTTAAACGTTTTACTTCATCAGGACTAATACCAAAGACAACAGTATTTAACGTTGTTAATTCAGCCTTGATATCACGTAGTCCTTGAGCTTGTACGGTACAGCCTGGTGTCATTGCTTTAGGGTAAAAGTATACTAGAACTTGTTGTTTACCAATATAATTAGCTAATGATACTTGCTCATCATTTTCATTGTTTAAGGTAAAAAGTGGCGCGGTATCACCAACATTTAGAGTATTCATAATAAAGTCACTTCTCTTTGTTTTGAAAGTTATTTTTTAATTATAATAAATTTGCATTAGCTTTTTTGATAAAACCTTGCACACCAGTTTGTTGACAGAGTTCAAGGAAGTCATATTCCAAGTCATCAATACTAATTTTTTCCGTTAAAGCAAACAATATGTTAGCGCTCATATGGTTGGTCTTAGGATCTATTTCCGACTTTAACGAAGATATATCTATTTTACGCGTGGCAAAAAAAGCGGTCATTGCTTTTAAAATACCTGGCTGATCTATGCCCGAATACTCTGCTTGATAATGCTTTACTAGGTCAAAAGTTCTGTGACCAGATGTACGTTTCATCATAGTGATCAAATCTAAACTATGCGCGAGCTTAGGAATTTTAACTTCAATCTTATTGATTGCTCTATTATCACCAGTTAGCAACATAATGAAGGTAAATTCAGAGCCAAAAATGGCCATCCGACTGTCTAAAATATTACATTCGCATTCACTTGCTAATTTAGTCAATTCACTAACACAACCAGTTCTATCCGATCCCATCGCTGTTAGCACTAAATAATGTGGCATTCATTAAGCCCAAGTTATCAATAAAGGCGCATTGTAACTGATCGTGGGAAAAGTTGGAATCATCTTACATTTTTGTGGTCATATACCTTGTGTTTGTAAAATCAGGCAAGTACCATGGGGCGCAATATTAGCCTTGTCTTATATCTATTTTATTTTAGAAATTTTCAGTATTTTTTAGTGAGCTTAGCAGGTTTTGAATATCAATAACCTAAGCCACAGGAGTTTTAATGAGTTGTAGAGCGTTATATTTATCACTGTTAGCCTTATCACTAACAGCTTGTGGATCAGTTAATAATAAACAAGCACAAGGCAGTTTTGAGTATCAGGATAAGGTGGAAGCTAACGACCTTGTGATTCCTGCCAATTTAAATAAACCAAAGCAAGCGAATGATTTTTTTGTTACCAATAATATAAATCACCAAGGCCCAATTGGTGAAGATATGGATATCAGAGCCCCTTCATTAGTTATGCCTGTTGCCGCATCTTCTCGTGTAGTTGAAGAGTCTGGCATTGCTATTATTTGGTTTGATAAGGTTTTAGAGAATAAAGATTTATTGGGTTTTATTGAAAAGGTTGTTGTTGATAAATTAGCAGAAGATCAAATCACCTATAACTATATCGAAGAAGATACGGAAGTTACCTTAAGTAAGGTTACTGAAGGGGCCACTAGTTTAAAAGAAACTAGCATTAAACGGGAAGGGATTAAAACAGCCATTATTGAGTCTGATTGGTATCATGATGAAGTGGATGTCGGTTGGATTTTTACGGATATTCAGTCTTCAAAAAGCATGCGTTTTCGTTTTCAATTGTTGGCAAAATCACATGGTCGTAGTGTTTCATTACGCGTTTCATTAGTTGATTTTTTACAAACAAATGAAAAGGGCGGCAGTAAAACCATGGATCCTATTGATAAGCAAAGAGCTGAAAAATCTATGTTGAATGAGCTTATTGCTGCAGTTGATTATAATTACCGACTGCAACAAAGAGCTGATCGCTTAACACGTGCGAATCAAAAGCTTGTAACAATTGGCAAAAATATTGAAGCAGAACAAGCATATATTGTTGAAATGGGTTTGGATGATCTGTGGGGAAATATGCCGTTGTTCTTTGAAAAGCATGGCTTTACTATCACTGACTTAAATGAAGATAAAAAGATTTACTATGTCGAGTTTGTTAAGCCTGAAACGAGTGTTTGGGATAGTATTTGGGGTGATGATGTGCCCGTTATTGATGTTAGTGACGCTAAGTACCAATTTGTGTTAGCGCCGGCAGATGAGCTTGACCAAAAAACTTCAGTGACTATCTATAACGCCGATGGTGAGCCATTGACTTTAGAAGCACTTGAGCGGATTTTCCCTGTAGTAGAAAAGGGACTATCATTTAGAGATGTTTTCTAATCATCACTGTTATGATGTATTTATGATGTAACTATAAAGCAGTAATATCATTACTTTAGACATAAAAAAACTCCACTTGTTGGAGTTTTTTTATGTCTACATTTTGCTGATAACCATTGAACTTGGTGCAAAAATTAAGGCTTATTCTTCTCTATAGACTCCATTTTATGTGCACTTTTATTGGATCTTGGTAATGTTTCTTCACGATCGTTCAAACTTTTTTTACGCATCTTTTGTTTTGTACTTTTTTGAAATGTACTAAAATTTCCTATGATAATAACAACTGTTATTACTATCATAAAAATAGCTAACCAATTATCCATTGGAATGCCTCTTGGTAAGTTTGTGAAAATTAAAAATTAGGCTATTTGTTCTGGTAGTATAACATTGATTGGCGGCGCACAAACATTGTTAATATAACGACTTGCTATGCCATCAAGGTTATCGATAATGATACGCTTACCTAATATACTGCTATTGTTCAGTGCGTGTGCTAACAACTTGATGTCAAAAGCTTGCTGGTACAGTTGAGCTAATGGTAGGTACGATATATGCCAAGGCTCTTGGGCAACACCGCCTTGATATTTAGCATAAGGGAAGTAAAATCCGAATTGATGTGCGTGTTGTACAAGCCAAGCAGATAACTTTGCTAAGGGGCCTTGTTCACTATATTCCCATGGCTCGAGTTGTAACTGATACCCCCGCGTTAATAAATTTGGAGCGTAGACATCAATATCACAACCCCAATGATGTCTGCTTGCCCCAGGAAGAGCGGAATAGAGCAAAATACTCTCGACTAACTCAAGTGGGGATAAGTGTGTAGGAGAAATAATATTACCAGTACTACTCTTAATTGCTGTTTTACCAGAAAATTTATTATTCCATAGCACAAGTTGCCGATCAAATGATCTAAAACCACTGGCGATTGTCAACTCGATAGCGTCGGCTTTTGCTGCATCGACCATTGCATTAAAAGCACTTTTCATCTCTTGATGAATGGCAATTCGCTCACTGATATAGCAGAGATGCTCTTCATTCTGCCCCAGTAATTGGGCTGAATTTATACTCTTGATGTGATTGGTCGTATGCATTGCTAACTGATACCTTATATCTAACTATACGTATAACTATAGAACTATAGGATAGTTTTATGGGTACATAACACATTTACCAAACAATGATAGTAAATATCAACAAGCTTTTCTAAATCATCACAGCACACAGACTCATTGACTTGATGAATAGTTGCGTTACATGGGCCAAGCTCAATGACTTGGGCTCCGGTCGGTGCGATAAATCGACCGTCTGATGTACCACCTGAGGTTGAAAGTTGTGTCTCTTTACCGGTAACGGTCAATATTGCTTGACTAACGGCGTTTAAAAATCCATGTTCTGACTCAACATGCTCTGTAATGAATGGCTTGCCATTGAACGTCCACTTAATATCATAATCAAGTTGATGTTTATCAAGGATAGACTCAACTTGCTCAACAATAATTTGGTCCGTTAATTCAGTGCTATAACGTAAGTTAAATAAGGCATTGATATGACCAGGAACAACATTCGTCGCGCCAGTTCCTGCATGAAGGTTAGATAACTGGAAACTTGTGGCAGGGAAATAATCATTACCTTGATCCCATTGCACTAAACTTAATTCTGTTAGTGCGGGCATGGCTAAATGAATAGGGTTTTTAACGTGTTCAGGATATGCAACGTGCCCTTGTTTTCCTTTAATATCAACTTCTGCTGAAATAGAACCACGGCGACCATTTTTTACAATATCTCCGACAACATTAGAACTTGAAGGCTCACCAACGATACAATATGTAATCTTTTCATCGCGGGCCTCTAATGTATCAATAACTCTTGTGGTGCCATTAATAAAGGGGCCTTCTTCGTCACTCGTTATTAAATAAGTGATTGAGCCTTGGTGATCAGGGTGATCTTGAACAAAACGTTCTGTTGCCACTATCATAGCAGCTAAGCTGCCTTTCATATCAGCCGCTCCGCGCCCATATAACATACCGTCAATAATCGTTGGTTCGAAAGGCGGTGTATTCCATAATTCAAGATTACCTGCTGGTACTACATCGGTGTGACCAGCAAAACAAAAAACTAAGTCTTCTTTTTTTGTCGCAATGGTACTGTTACGTCGAGACCATAAGTTTGTAGTATCTGCAAAAACCATGCTTTCATTAGTAAATCCCAGTTTTGCTAATCGCTGTGACATCAATTTTTGACATCCCGCATCTTCAGGAGTAACTGAGGCTCTAGACATTAATGCTATTGCCAACTCAATAACTTCGCTTTGATTTTTTTGTTCTATTTGACTCACAAGAACTACCTTTACTTAATTTTTATTAGATGAATTTGATGCTTACTTGTTTGCGAAAAGTGCTTGGTACTGATCAACTTTAAAACCGAGGTTAAGAGCCCCATCTAAAGGTAGAAGGGGCCTTTTCAGTAGCGTAGGTTGTTCAAGAACTGCAGCAAACATTACCTCATCGGTTAAGTTGTTTTTTATTTCATCAGGTAAGTTACGAAATGTTGTACTGCGTTTGTTTAATAATAATGACCAATCACTTTGACTGACAAACTCTGATAATAGTTCAGCAGTTAATGGCTGTTTCTTAAAGTCATAAAGTTGATGAGCAATATTGTTTGCTTCAAGCCATTTTGTCGCTTTTTTCACAGTATCACAATTTTTTATGCCGTAGACAGTGATCATAGTTTTCCTAATACAATGTTATTTTAATCTAAAGTTAAGATTATATTACCAGACTTTACTTTATAGGTAGTGCTTCAATTGCAGTATTTATATATTTTTATTATCAAAAGATCTTGTTCAACAATAAACAGTAATTGCTTGTTATGAAGTCTATTTGCCAGAATTATTGTTCGTGCTGCTAGATAACGAGGATTAACAAATTTATGCTTATTGAGGAAAGCAATCTAAAATGGCTGTTTACGAAGGTTTTACTAAGATATTTACGGAAAAATGTCACGAGTAATCTTTGGTTTTTATATCCACAGAAGCTGTGAGTATGGTTGTGGATAAGTCTTAGTGTGTTACTTTATTTATTGTTTATAAAGGAAAAAATCAGTAGTACATTTTTTGTCTAACAAGTGTTTAGATATAAATGAATAAGATAATCGTTCAAAATACTAAGTTGACCGTCTTTATATGTGAAATTATAGATTTGATACGGTTAAACCTTCAAAAAGAAAGTTTAACCGTGAGTTAATGTAATAAAAGTCTAACAAGGATTGCTGTTACATTGTTGCCTGTATTGCGGTTAAGGCAATGGTATAAACAATATCATCGACTAATGCGCCGCGAGATAAGTCATTAACGGGTTTATTCATACCTTGTAACATAGGTCCAATACTTACTAAATCAGCAGAACGTTGCACTGCTTTATAAGTCGTATTACCTGTGTTCAAATCAGGGAAGATAAATACCGTTGCTTTACCTGCTACAGGGCTATTAGGTGCTTTTTTCTTGGCAACATTCTCCATAATAGCAGCATCATACTGAAGTGGCCCATCAATAATTAAGTCAGGTCGCTTAGCTTTAGCAATTTCAGTGGCCTTAGCTACTTTTTCTACATCAGCACCATGTCCCGATTTTCCAGTGCTGTAACTAATCATGGCCACTCTTGGTTCAATATCAAATGCTCTCGCTGAATCTGCAGATTGAATGGCGATATCAGCTAATTGTTCAGCGTTAGGCTCAGGATTTATAGCACAATCACCATAAACCAGTACTTGATCAGGTAACAACATAAAGAAAACTGAGGAAACTAATGAGCTTTCTGGCGCCGTTTTGACTAATTGTAAAGCAGGCCTAATTGTATTCGCTGTAGTATTGACTGCGCCTGATACCAGACCATCTACTTGGCCAAGTTGCAACATCATGGTTGATAAAACAACATTATCTTTTAAATTTTCTAAGGCGATAACATCCGTTAGACCTTTATTTTTTCGAAGTTCGACCATAGGTCCAACATAGTTTTCTCGAATGGAGTTGGGATCTGTTATCAATAAGTTATCAGGCAGATTGATACCTTGATGTTCAGCAATCTGTAGTATCTCTTCCTTGTTACCGATTAGTTGGCAGCGGGCAATATTACGTTCACAACAAATTGCAGCAGCTTTAATGGTTCGTATATCGGTTCCTTCCGGTAAGACGATTAACTTATTTGCACGGCGAGCTAGCTCGGTTAATTTATGTCTAAAAGCAGGCGGAGATAATAAGTTATAGCTATTGTTTTTCGAGGTTAAACTTTCAAGCCAACTAGTACTTAAATTATCAGCAACATGCTGTTTTACTTTATCTTGTCGCTGAATATCATCTTGTGGTATTTCAGGATTAAAACCCATAATATGACGTGATGTTTGCCATGTGTCCCAAGGTACTGATAAAACGGGTAGACCAGCATCAAGCGCTTGTTTACATAATTCCCAGACTTGCTCTGACGGTTCAAAACCATTGGTTAAAATCAATCCACCTAATTTAGTACCATTTAAGGCAGATAAACAGGCGGCAATAATAATATCAGTGCGATCGCCAGGTGTAACAATGAGTCGACCGGGCACTAAGTAACTTACCAAGTTTGAAACGGTTCTGGCACAAAATGCAACACTACGAAAACGTCTATGTTCCATGTCGCCATTATTAATAACTTTAGCTTCAAGGTAGTTACTGATATCGCAGACACGTGGAGCGATGAGATCTATTTCCCACTGAACCGTGCCAAGTAAATCAAAATGTCTGCCTTTAAAAATTGATAAATCTAACCAATGATTTAAATTAAAATCATTTTCTATAGCTTCTTCTTTTGGTAGTAAACCAAATTCTTCTTGATCTGGGCAATTTAGTTTGTTGATTACGCAGCCAATAAGGTGACGATTCTTGATTCCACCATAGGTTTCGGCACTAACTTCAAGTCTATCTTCAAATTCTTCTGCACTGTCATTGCCAGGGCTTGCAACCAAAACAATATTTGCACCAAGTGCTTGAGCTACATCACGATTAATACGACCAGCATAAGGCTGTCTTGGTGTCGGCACTAAGCCTTCAATAATAATAACATCGTGATCTGCTTCAAATTCATTAAAATTAGCAACTATTTCTTCTAAGACGACATCGTGAAGACCATCTCCCATTTTCCCTTCAACATAACTTAACGATACACTCGTACTGTTTTGAGACAGACTAATGGCATCAATGGTTTTATTCTTCTTAGCTAAGCTATTACGCGAAGGTTGACTAATGGGTTTGAAATGTCCTACTTTAATCCCTTTTTGCTGACAAGCATGCAATAAACCTAACGATACGCTGGTTAAGCCGACACCTGATCCAACAGGGATTAACATAATTCTATGTGGCATAAATTAAATCCTACTTATCTGTTTATCTATTTGGCTAAATTTGAAAGTAACTGGGCAGACTGTTCGGCAATGACCCATTCTTCGTTTGTTGCAATAACCCAACAAGCTCTAGAATCTGCAGTAGCAATATTGCCAGAAGCACCAAAGCGAGTGGATGTATTTTTCTCTTCATCTATTGAAAAGTTTAATAATGCCAATTGCTTAACAATTTCAGTACGTACCCAACTCGAGTTTTCTCCGATACCACCAGTAAATATAAGGCCATCCAATTGTGTTAAGCTGGCACTATAAGAGGCAATTGTCTTGGCTATGCGATAACAGAAGACAGTTAATGCTAAGGTCGCTTGAGCATGATTACCCGCTAACATAGCTTCTTCCAAAGTCCGCCCATCATTGCTTAAGCCAGAAATGCCTAATAAACCACTCTCTTTATTGACTAATTTATCAACCTCAGCAATTGAGTAACCTAGATTTTCGACGAGATGAAAAATAATACCAGTATCGAGATCGCCACAGCGGGTACCCATAATTACCCCTTCACCAGGTGTCATACCCATACTCGTATCAACACTTTCACCATTTTTTATAACGGTGACACTGCAACCGTTACCTAAATGAGCGCTGATTAAATTACACTGCTCAAGCGGTTTATTTAATTGCTCTGCTGCCTGTTTTGCCACAAAGTAATGACTCGTACCGTGGAAGCCGTAACGTCTTATGCCATGCTCTTTGTACAAAGAATAGGGAAGGCCATAAATATAAGCTTTATCGGGCATACTTTGATGAAATGCTGTATCAAAAACGGCAACTTGTGGTAAACCTTTAAAGGCTGTTTGGCACGCTTTTATTCCAATTAAGTTAGCAGGATTATGCAATGGTGCAAGTTTTGCCAATTGTTCAATTGTTTGTTCAACCTCTTGGGTAATTAGTGTTGGTTGTGAAAATTGTTCACCACCATGAACCACACGGTGCCCAACAGCGGTAATATCTTTGACTAAGTCAAGTTGTTGTAGTTGCTCTACTAAGACAGAGAGTGCTGTTTGATGATTAAACGGATCGGGTAACTTATGGGCCTGTTTTTCTCCGTTTATTTTGACAATGATTTTAGCATCTGAGGTGTGTAGGCACTCTGCTAAGCCTGATAAAAGTGTTTCACCGCTTAGTGGTTTTATCAAAGAAAATTTAACAGAAGAGCTGCCACAATTAATTACTAAAGTTGCACTAGTACTTGCAGGCTCTGTGCCGAAGGAGGTTTGTTGAGTCATGTTTGTTATCTTTTAAAATTGAAAAGTTATCGAATAATTATAGCAATAATAATATTGCGGGCATTATATCGATGCTGTTAAGTAGAAATCTTGATGCAATGCAATAAAATGATTTATTTTACCCTTTAATGATTGTTATTCGTAATGAAAGCGTAGTTATATCTACAGTTGTTGTTTAATTAGCCGTACTAAACAAGCCGTATGTTACAGAGTTCGTTTTGAATGCTAGCGGGTATAGAGACTAGCTGCTATAGTAATGGTATGAATATCTCAGTAGTACAACTCATTAAATTGGGTCAAAAATACCTATCTCTTTGGCCAGACAAACCCGAATTATCTCAGTATTTTGAAGATTATCGAGGTGTGCAAAGTGCGCGATTTGTTTGTCGATATTTTCCTGCTTTAGCTATGTTTACTTTTATAATGCAGTTATATGTTGCTTCAGGGTACCCCCTTGGACAAGGCTCTATTAGCAATGCACTAAACGCACTACCTCAAGCACTTGTTTATGGGTTGTTTTTAATAAGTATACCTGTCCAAGCCCTAGTTTTTTCAGGGGTTAAAGCTGATAAGTTATTACCGCCATCTCTGGCCTCTTGGTATCACAGCGGTTTAGAAAAGGTCCAGCAGCAAGTCGCTGAGCAAAGTCAGCGTAACAATAACGATAACAATAATACCGCTATTGAAAAATTAGCGAAATATAAGCCTCGGTATATCGATCTTGCTCAGCTTTTACAGTTAACATTCGCTACAACAAAGTAGTGAATCAATTAACCATCTAAAACCTACAGTGTTTTTTGATACAAACGTAAAACAAAGTCTGCTTGGCAGTTAAATTGTTTTTGTTGTTTCAATTGCTCAATTACTTCTTCGCTGGCTTTAAAAGCAAAGGGCGTCATCGCTAACAAGTTTAATACGTCATTACTGTCAGTGAAATTCATCGGGTAATTTAGACGTTGCTCTTCAACTAAGGTTAATTGCTCAATCACTTGCTTAGTCGTATCATGCTTATTGGCATGGCGATATATCATCGATTTAAGTTCAAATAAATGATTGTCGGCGGGAGTTACCGTTAAAAAATAGCCATTTTTTTGCAATATACGGCTAAATTCACTTTCTAAAATGGGGGCATAGACACTATAAACCCAGCCAAATTGTTCATTGTCATAGGGTAAATCAGAGAGAGTAGCCACGCTAAAAAAGCAATTTTGATAACGCTTTGCCGCAATCTTTATAGTTTCTTTAGCAATATCCACACCGTATACAGTGTTATGCTCAGTTTTATGTTGATGGGTGTAAAAACCTTCACCACAACCGGCATCAAAAATGGCTGCGTTTTTATCGCCATATTTTTGGTATAACGCAAGCATACTGTCTACTAAGGGCTGGTAATACCCCTTATCTAGAAACGCTCGTCTAGCTTGCACCATTGCTTTGTTATCGCCGGGCTCTTTTGAGTGCTTAAATTGCACTGGCAATAAGTTAACATAGCCTTGTTTTGCTTGATCAAAGCTATGATTATTATCACAACGGTAACTCTTTTCGTTGAGCATTAAAGCCTGCTGGCAAAGAGGGCAACGGTAATGGGCTATTTCTTTAGTAGAGATGTCAGTGTGCATTGATAATAAACCTTATGAAAATGTTGACCAAATAGGCGCATGATCTGAAGGCTTTTCTATTCCACGTAATTCGTAATCTATATCAGCTTCAACACACTGTTTTGCCATGTTTTGTGTTGCAAGAACGACATCTATACGAAGACCTCGATTGTCGTCAAAACCACGGGAACGATAATCGAACCATGAATAACGCTCGGTGGTATCAGGGTGTAATTGTCGGAAAGTATCAACAAAACCCCAATTCATTAATGTACTTAACCATTCACGCTCTTCAAGTTGAAAAGAACATTTACCGCTTTTTAACCAACGTTTCCGGTTGACTTCGCCAATGCCTATATCAAGATCAAGAGGTGAAATATTGATATCACCCATCACGACAATATTTTCGTCTTTCACATGATTGTCATTAAGGTAAGTCATGAGATCTTTGTAGAATTTTCTTTTATAAGGATATTTTGTTTCGTGGCTAATATTTTCGCCTTGTGGAAAATAGCCATTTAATACGGTTACTTGCTCACCTTTGTCGTCGGTTGTTGTAACCATAATCATTCGACGTTGAGCTTCATCATCATCGGTAGGAAACCCACGTTGTACTGACTGAGCTTCTTTTTTACATAACATAGCAACGCCATAATGCGCTTTTTGACCATGAAAATAAACATGGTAACCCATAGCTTCAACCGCCTCTTGTGGGAAAGCTTCATCATGTACTTTTATTTCTTGCAAGCCAATAATATCAGGTTGATGCTTATCGATAATCGCTTGCAATTGGTGAAGACGAGCTCGAAGGCCGTTAATATTAAAAGAGATAATTTTCATAGTATTCCTAAAGGCGTTTAGCTAACAATACCGTTAAATATTGTTTGGTAATATCATTCGCAAAAAGAAGTGTGTACTGTCTTATACGAACAGCTACAAAGTAAGGCAATGATCTTGCGTGTTTATCTAACTTCTCGCAAGTTTTATTTTTCACACCCTGTTATAAAATGTAATTTATTCGTAACAACTGGTAGAGCCTATTGTTTAACCGTAATAACTTGTTTAAGCTAACCCTAAATGAGTAGAACACTATTGAAAACTGTTAATACAGTTATTAAAACAGTTATTTATCAATTTACATTAAGAACACGTAATAAATAAGGAAATGAACATGCCAGATAGTAACTCAAGCGTAAAAAAAATATTATTGGTTGAAGATGACCGCCAACTATCCGATTTAGTCACTGATTTTTTAACAAGTGAAGGCTTTCATGTTAAACAAGAGTTTCGTGGTGACACAGTTGCTAAGCGAGTGAAGCTATTTTCTCCAGACCTTATTATTTTAGATGTCATGTTGCCCGGTAAAGATGGTTTTGGTGTTTGTCGTGATTTACGTCCAGATTTTAATGGCCCAGTCTTAATGTTAACAGCCAAAGGTACTGATTTTGATCAAGTACTTGGTTTAGAAATTGGTGCTGATGATTATGTGATTAAACCTGTAGAGCCGCGTGTTTTACTCGCACGAGTCAATGCTTTGTTGCGCCGAGGAGAATTGCCAAATCAAAGTGAAGAAAAAGGTGAGATCACCTGTGGTAGCTTATATATTAATAAAGCGTCGCGTAAAGTGACTTTACAAAATGAAAATGTTGACTTAACTAGCCAAGAATTTGATTTATTGTGGTTACTAGCAGGTAAGTCGGGTGAAGTGCAAAACCGGGATTATATTTATAAAGCGGTAATTGGTCGTGAATATGATGGGTTAGACAGAAGTGTTGATGTGCGTATTTCTCGTTTACGTAAAAAACTACATGATAGTACTGATACGCCATTTAGAATCAAAACAATTTGGGGTCAAGGTTACTTATTTGTTCCTGATGCTTGGAACTAGTTTTCGAACATTATATTACTGCGAAGATATATAGAATATATTAAGGCTTTGTTTCCCCATACGGTCGGAATAACAAAGCCTTTTTCTTAAGCTCATTTATACTACATTTTCTTGAATAAGGTGCGTTGATGAAGTTAGGTCGTTCGTTTTTTAATCTCTATTTTTTTATTATCTCCACATTTATCATCTTTTCTTGGGCACTTGATGAAGTATGGAACTCGTATCTTGAGCAAGATATAGAGTCATATACGGGTTATAAAACCTTGATGATGGCTACAGGTGACTATGTTCAAAAGCACCCCAAAGAAGAATGGGAAGAAATAATTGCCGGTGCAGCCAAACGGTGGGAGTTGCCTTTAAAATTAGTCTCTTTAGCTGAGGTCGAAGCCATAGATCATACAGATCACAATGCTTTACCGCACTCAAATGCACATATTTATTATTTTGACGACCAAGTAATTATTCATTATTTACTCAAAGATAGTGAGTCAGTCATAACGTTAGGCCCTGCGAAAATGCCAACTAGGCCAAGAGTCAAAGCGACTTACCGTGTTATGATTTTAGCAACCTTTGGTATTGTTATTTTTATTTGGTTATGGCCTATGTCTCGCGATTTGGAATTGCTGAAAAGAGCAACAAGAGATTTTGGTCAAGGGCAGTTTGATAGTAAGGCACCTGCGGCCAAATCAACCATGATAGCGCCTATGATAGCGTCCTTTAATATGATGGCAGCAAGAATAAAGCGACTCATTGAAGCACATAAAGAGTTAACTAATGCGGTTTCACATGAATTAAGAACCCCCTTAGCACGGACTAAATTTGCCTTACAGATGTTAGACTCGATCAAAGATGACGAAAAGCGGGCCAAATATCAAAAGCAAATTAGTAATGATGTTTGTGAGCTTGAAGAATTGATCAATGAAATGCTTATTTACGCTGCTTTTGATAACGACAAACCAGAACTTAATTTTACCAGCACTAATTTGAATGATTTAGTGAAATTCCAAATAGCCAGTCATGACCAATTTGTTAACTCGATAGAACTTGTTAACACTATGCCGGACAGCTACGTTTGTTGTGACGGCCATTTTATCGATAGGGCGGTAAATAACTTTATCAGTAATGCTATTAAATACGGTAATGATAAAGTAAGGGTTACTCTTGCTATTGAGAATGACCAATGCATTATCTGTGTGGAAGATAATGGTGATGGGGTATCAGATGAATTCAAACAAGTCATTTTTGATGCGTTCTCACGTGGAGATCAATCAAGAAACCGTGAAACAGGTGGTTTTGGCCTTGGGCTAGCGATTGTAGCTCGTATTATGGAGTGGCATCAAGGTCACGCCTCTATTGGAGATAGCGAACTTGGTGGCGCAGCGTTTACATTGACTTGGCCTGTAAAAATGAGTTAGTTCACCTTTGAGTTAACTCGATAATCTAGGGTAATAATTGATTCAATAATTATCCTAGAATTTATTGTAAATTTTTTGCCTTTTTGACTAAATGTTTTTTATATTCAGCCGATAACTTAATTATCAAAGCACCGATAAATAAGTGAATACGCATTGGCAGTAGAGCTTTCACAACAGTTTTCAACAAATAACAGCTCACAGAGTAATAACGTGATAAAGAACAGTGCTGGGCATTTAGCCGCTGATCTTTCATCGACTAACGTTTTACTTCATGAGTTGCAGCTTGGTGAGCAACTAAATGAAAGTGTTGAACAAACTCGTCGTGCTGATTTTAGCTTGATGTTGGCTATGTTAGCGGAAGATGTCCGTGAACAAAGCCAATTTTTGTTACCCAAATCACAAGAGGTAACACCTGCAGATTTGTCGAATATTGCTTTGAGAAAACAATTTAATCTCCCAGATCGAGCTGCATTAGCATTAACCACGCCGAATGATGTTACACAATTTAATCAAGCTCAATCTCTTGTCGATAATGATCTTGCTAATATACATTTAACAAATGCTATGGTGCCGAAACCTTTAGCATTTCGTGATGATAAAAAACATATTGAAACGCAAGTCCTGGAAAATACAAGTTTATTTACTCAGATAAAATATAAACAAGCAGCTAAGGCATGCCAAATAAAGTGTAATCAATTAGCACAAAATCAATCTACTGTTGCAATTGAAACAGGTAAGCCGCTTAGTCAGTCTTTAAACTTTAATGCTAAGGCATGGTTAGACGGCATTCAACAGTCTTTAGTTAAAGCACCACTAGTTAACTGATTGACGTATTATTTAGCACAGCAATGTTTAAATTTTTTGCCTTTTTTTACTGACCAAGCTGTTGGATAATTATTACATGGGCAAAGTTCATTACGGTTAACTTTCCGCATTTCATTGTGAACAAGAATCTGACCATCAATATAGCGCCACTGATTTTGCTCCATGGCGAAGTTAGACTTTTCCCTCAATTCACATAACGTATTATCAACTACATAATAAGCTGAAAACTCTACGGTAGTCTCGTCACTGTGATGTATAGTTAATGCTATCCAAGTACATTCATCAGCCCATGATTGGATTTCATTGATAGATTGTTTCAATCTTTGTGCAGTGCCATAAGTTTCAAATATATATTGGCCGTTTTTTGTTGCATAAGCACTAAAACGTGAGCGCATTAAAAGCTCTGGAGTTTTAGCTGGAACTTGTTGTGTAATGTAAAGTTGGCAACAAGCATTAAATGACAATGAGGAACCGCAAGGGCAAAGCATAACAATGTGTCCATTGATGATATTATTTGTGAGTCGTTTATCTTACCGTGTTTTTAACGCAGATAATGGGCAATTGGTCGTTTTCTTTAACACATTTTATTCTTATCAATTAGGATAACGGGTCTATTTCAAGAGTCACCAGCGTTATTATTCTAGTATAGTTAAGGTAGCGACTCGTCATTCATTCTTAACACAAGAACTCCACAAAAGAATTTATTTTATGAAAATACAAATTATTGCCGCAGCACTGAGTTTTTCATTAGCCGCTTGTAGTAATACACAACTTAATGAGCAGTTCAATAAAAGTACACCAGTGAAAGTTCAAAGTGCTGTAGCAGCCAATGCACAAGCAACAGATACTATCACTTTAGAACAAATAATGGCAGATCCAGATTGGTTCGGGCGAGCGCCAGAATCTTGGTATTGGGGCGATGATAGTAACACCGTTTATTATCAACAAAAGCAAATTGGTAATCCACTACGTGATTTATACGCGGTAAAATTATTGAGCAATAATGAAACTTCACAAGTAGATTTATCAAGTAAACATAAAATTGCCGATCAAAATGGATTATTGAATCAAACGAGAACACATAAAGTGTACACCTTTAATGGTGATGTTTTTGTAAAAGCTCTTGCCAATGACGAAGTAAAACAACTTACTTTTACTTCGAATACTGAGCGAAATGCAGTCTTTTTGACTAATAACAACATTGCATATCAAGTGGGCAATATTTTTTATGCACATAATGTACAAACTGGACAGATCAAAGAACTGGCTAATTTAAAAATGTCAGAAAAACCTACTGGTATCCAGCCCCCTAAAAGTTACTTAGCAGTAGAGCAACATAAGTTAATTGACTATATCGCCTTACAACAACGTAACAGTGAATTAAAGCAGGCGCAAAAAGAACGTTTGGCGAATGAAAACCAAGCAATTCATGATACTAAGTTTTATTTTGGCAAAGGCAATAGAGTAGCACATGCTAGTTTATCTCCAGCAGGCGATAAACTGTTGGTGAGTATCACCTCAGCAAAATCAAGCCGTAATAAATCAGATATCATGCCTAATTACATTACCAAAGATGGTGTGATCGCAGCAGAAAAGGTTCGAGCTCGTGTTGCCAACAATAGACAATACCAAGAACAGTTATTCCTACTTGATTTAGCTACAGGAAAACAGCAAGCCTTAAGATATGATAACTTACCGGGCTTTGATGATGATGTCTTAGCAAGCGTAAAAACTGAGAACTTTGCTCGTAAAGGCAAAGTATACAAATCAGAGAAAAAAGCGCGTAATATTCACGTGCTGCAAATGTACAACCCAATAAAATGGAGCGAGGACGGTCAACAGCTCGCGTTAATGTTAGAAGCTTGGGATAATAAAACCCGCTGGTTAACCACTGTTGATTTTGTAAAAAATGAACTGGTTACTCAACATAAGCTACATGACGATGCTTGGATAAACTGGAGCTTTAATGAATTTGGTTGGTTAAATGCTAACTCGAAGGCAAGCCTTTACTATTTATCTGAAGAATCAGGTTACTCTCATCTATATCATAAAGAGCTCGATGCAAAGGCGGTTAAATTAACGTCTGGTAAGTTTGAAGTGAGCAGTGTAACTCCCATGCTCGATAGCCAACGATTCATTTTTAAAGCGAATAAAAAGCATCCGGGCATTTATGAAATATACCAAGTAGATTTAGCTAAAAAATTAATCGCCTTGACTGATTTAGGTGGGACAAATGATTACACTCTAAGCCCTGATGAATCAAAACTGTTGATTGAACATTCTACAGTAACAATGCCGCCTGAACTTTATGTTCAACGCTTAAAAGTGGATGATGTTGCGCAACAAATAACCCATACTGTATCTGAGCAATTTCTAGCGTTACCTTGGACCGCTCCTTCTATCATAGCCATTGAGTCGAGCAATCAAAAAGCGCCTATATACTCAAAAGTGTACTTTCCTCAAAACTTTGATAAAACCTCAGAAAAAAATCGAGCGGTCATGTTCACCCATGGCGCGGGTTATCTGCAAAACTCTCATTTAGGATGGTCTGGGTACTTTCGTGAATTTATGTTTCACTCTATGTTAGTACAGCAAGGATATGTAGTTATTGATATGGATTACCGAGCATCTGCAGGTTATGGACGAGAGTGGCGTACGGCTATTTATCGTCACATGGGTAAACCTGAAGTAGAAGATATGCGTGATGGCGTTAATTGGCTAATCGAAAATGCAAATGTTGATGAGAAACGTGTAGGAACTTACGGTGGCTCATACGGCGGTTTTTTAACATTGATGTCAATGTTCACTGACCCTGACTTATTTGCTTCTGGTTCAGCGATCCGTTTAGTATCTGATTGGGCATATTACAACCATGGTTATACTTCAAATATTTTAAATACACCACAAGATGATGCAATAGCATATGAACGCAGCTCGCCTATTTACTTTGCAGAAGGATTGAAAAAACCACTATTGATCAATGCTCCTATGGTGGATGATAATGTGTTTTTTGAAGATACTGTTCGCTTAGTTCAACGTTTGATTGAACTGGAAAAACAAGATTTTGAAACGGCGATTTACCCTGTAGAGCCACATGGCTTTGTCCAACCAAGCTCTTGGTTAGATGAATACCGTCGTATTTATAAGTTATTTGAGAACACTTTATAATATGTATTAGTCTGTTAGGCTTACCTAACTTTTATATAGCGCTAAAATAAAAGGCCCTGATAATAACTATCAGGGCCTTTTTATTATGTAAAAGAAAAGATACGTTAATCTATTACCATGAAAATAACAGCTAAATAGACCAAGATACCGTTTGACTTATATTTTTTTGCCATGTTCCCAAAGATTCATTCTTATCTCCGACAACAATGATGTTACTTTGGTTAAACTCAAGAGAGCTGCCAAAAAGTGCCTCATCATTAAAAGAATCAGTAAAACTTAATTGATCATTTTTAGGTACGATAAAGACAGTAACAGGGCTTGTTTTGCCTTGATAGACTAAATGCAAACTTTTCATGCCATCAAACCGACAGTAATCTGCCCATAATAATTTCCCTAAGGATTGGCTGAAATTACCATCAAAAGTAGCCATTTTCTGATTTAAAGATGCTAACGTTACTTGGCTACTGGCGTTATTGGCCACATTCCCTTGTTCATGGTAAACATGAGCTAAAGCATAATCACCTAGGTTGTGATAAGCGCTTGAAAACTGCATAAAATTAAGTACTAAACCACCAACAATGGCAACAGAAGCTGCTAACGCTAAATGCACACGAGTTTTACGTTTTTGCACTTGATGGCTTGCTAATGTTTGTCGCAAAATTAATTTGTCGAACAGATCATCAGGCACAGGTACTTGCAGTGCTTGTTTTATTTTTTCATCTAATTTGCAAACCTCTTGAGCAAATTGTTTTTTGCTCGGGTCTTGTTCTTGCGCCAATTTAGCATCATCATCTTGATTATTGGGATCGGCATATATAGCACGTCTAAATTGCAAATCATCCATTGTATATACCTCGCTTTACTGGCTCTGCTTCTAATGCTTCTTTAAGTTGATTTCTTGCTCTAAATAAGCGTGTCATTACTGTGTTTTTATTTAGATCTAACATAGCGGCAATGTCTTCTCCGCTAAAGCCACCTAATACTTGTAAAATTAATGGTTCAGAGTATTCAGGAGGCAATTGTGATATTTTATCTCTTAACCAATGGTTTTCGAGATCTTGCTCTGTGGTTACTGATTTAGTATCGGTTATGCTTGCCTCTTCATATTCACTCATGTCAAAACGCTTTCTCTCGAAGCGTCTAGCATTTTCTCGTCGTAAAATGGTAATTAACCATGACTTGGCAGCTTTTTCATCTTTAAGCGAATCAAGGGCACGCCAAGCTCGTAAAAATGTTTCTTGCACTAAGTCTTCAGCCACTTGTTTTTCGTGGCATAGCCAATAGGCATAGCGGTATAAATCACCGTGTAGCGCCTTTACTAGCGCCTCATATCTAACTTGTTTTGTCATCATATGTTTATAGACCCTAAGAGTCGGAAGTTTATTTCAAGCATTATTGATTAATTACTTAATAGCGTGGTTATTTTGTCACTACGCTATTAAGTAATTATATACGCAAAGTGAAACTTTACGGATTGAGCGGTAATATTTGATGAGTATTTACTTTTTCACTTTGCTGTTTTTGAACGATTTGTATGGCGTTCAACAATGCGCTACCTTGCCAAGATGGCGCACCATCAATAGCACTTTTGCCATAAAGGTGCTGCTGAAGGTCATTAAGGGCAGTGGCAAAACTTTGTTCTTGAATAATTTCTTGAGCTTGAGCAATGTTATTAATTTCTAGTTCAGATTTATTAATCGTTAATAATTGTCTCAACCATGGCAATATTAGCTGTAAGGCTTGTTCGGCATTGTTTTTCTTACAGGCAGCTAACAAGGCTAAATAGTGGTTGCCAGAATGATGTCTACGCATGATATGAGAACTTTCTTTGGCCTCTTTTTGATTTTTATTCTTTAAATAGAAGAATTGAATTAGCCATGCCAAACTTGTTAATAACCATAAGCTAAGAAACAGCCATTGTAAGCGCTTATCTTGCACTAATACTTCGGTGACAACTGCAGGGCTCCGTCCTGTTAATTTATCAGCGCTATTAGCCGTATTATCAGAAGGATTATCGGATAGAGTGGCCGAATCAACTGCGTTTCTTAATGAGTTGTCCTTTAAAGCACCTTCTCCAGCTTTAACGGAGATGGTTCTTGATGGCAATGTCGCCACTTCTATTTTATTCGTGATGGTATTAAACCAGGTAACCCCGACCTCCGGTAATACAAAATCTCCAGCAGTGCTAGGCACTAGGGCAAAGTTTTGTATCTTTTGACTGACCAACCTTTCATTTCTAAGAGCTGCATTTAACTCAGCTTGGTCAGGATAAATTTTTAAACCAGCAGTACTTTGCATTTCAATTTTGGGCAGCTGCGCCTTTGAAAGTCCAGCAGCTGTTAAGGTTATCGTGCGCGTAATTGGCTCACCAACAGTAAACTCTTCATCTCCTGTTGGCCATTCTTGGTGCAGAGTAAGTATATCCGTAGGCAACCATTGTGCATTAGCAGGGTAGTTTGCCGGTATGGGTAACACGACAATTTTCAGTGCATCACCTAAAATACTGATGGGTTTTGTTTGCGCAAAACTTAAAAAACTAGAGCGTCGTTTAGATGCTTGCAGTATTTCACCTGAAAATAGCGGAGCTTCTAGGGTAAATTCACCACTTTGCTCTGGAGTAATTGCATAAGTTTGTTCAATTACTCGATAACGCCTGCCGTTTATAATACTATCTGATTGTTTGTCTTGGCCGATTTTCTCTATAGAGGCGCCCGTTAAGTTTGGCTCAGTTAAGTTGCCACTTTTAAGGTCAACGGCAAAATGTAACTTTATCGTTAAAGTTAACAATTGTTGAACGTAAACTTCCTTTTGAGATAATTCACTGGTAACAAAAATATCAGTTTGAATCGAGTTATTAGCGTCTTTCGCTGGCACAATGGTTAGCTCAACCGGATCACTTTGTTGATTTTCGATGGTAAGGGCAGGGATGATAAACTGCCCTGCGTTGCGAGCTATTAATACTACCCGCCATTTGGTAATACGACTCGTTTTAAAATTAACCATACTGGTTTGAGAACTAACCGACGTTTGACCGACAATAAAATCTTTCAGCAATGGACTGGTATCTAGCGCATTGCGGTTTACATCATCATCAGCAGTGACAGTTAATAAAATCGATTCATTTATCATTGCAGGGTTTTTATCAACAACCGCTGTTACTTTTGATAAAGCGTAGACGTTATCACTAAACAGTAGTGTGGCCATAATCAAGATAAATAACAACAAGGCTTTCTGGGTATCGTAAAAGCCTTTAACTGCTTGCATTGAAAAATTTATTACCACTTTTTGGTTACTCCTTGGGGCGCACCTTCACTTCGGCGTTTTTGGTATTCGAGTCTCATTTTATTTCGTAACAGTAAATATGGATCGTCTGTAACCTTATTTAACAGTTGTTGATGTTTTTGCTCAGCTTCTTGTTTTTTATTGTCACTCGCTTGCTGTGCTATTGATTGCTCATCGCCTGGTTCTTGCTCATCATCAGACGCTTTGGCTTGTTTAGCTTGTTCTTCTTTTTCTTGCTGTTCACTTTGCGCTTGTTGCTGAGCATCCTGCGCTTGCTGGTTCTGTTCACTGTCTTGCTTTTTTTGCTGCTGATTACTTTGTTGTTGATCGCCTTGCGACTGATCTTGAGGCTGTTTCTGACCCTCTTGACCCTCTTGACCCTCTTGACCCTCTTGACCCTCTTGACCTTGTTGTTTGCCTTTTTGCTCTTGTTGATTACCTTCTGATTGATCTTGAGAGTCTTGATCTTTCTGATCACCTTGAGATGACTGTTTTTGTTGTTCTTGCTGTTTTTTAAGTGCTTCTAATTTTTCTAAATTATCTTTGGCATCGCTAAGCTTAGGATCTTTATCCAATGCTTTTTTATATGCGTCAATCGCTTCATCAACTCTTTGTAGCTGTGCTAGAGAATTGCCTTGATTATAAAGTGCTTGAGCACTATCGCTTTGTTTAAAAGCTTGTAATGCTTGTTCATAATCACCTGCTTTGTAGTGAGCACTGCCTTGCCACTGAGAGTCTTCAAACTGTTTAGCGGCTTGCTGGTAATCTTTGTGTTGATAGTGTTCTTGGGCTTGTTGATCTGGGGTTTTCCATAGGTTTTGCCAAAGTTGACTTGCACTATTATCCTTAGGCTCACTCCTTGGTTTATCACTCGTGTTTACCGTACCGGACTCTGACGCGGCAAAACTGACAGGACTAATGGATGAGAGGCTAAATAATAATGTCAAAGGCATAAGCCATGTTATTACCAATACACTGCTACCACGACGAAAATAAGTTAAAAGTAGTGGCAGTATGATAATGAGTAACCAAGGACCTTGCTCTTGATACTGATCACCTTGCATTGCTTGTTTACTTTGATGATTGTTTTGTTGAGCATTTGCACCTTTTGACGTTCCAGAGCTGATTTTATCATCGAGACTTACAGTTAGGTGAGCAGTCAAAGCTTTAATATCGGAGTCGTCATTGGTCATGGTATGATAAACACCACGGCTGCGCTTAGATATAGCCTCCAGTCTAGCCTCTGGTAGCTTGGGAATAACGATAGCACCTTTATTATCTTTGAGTAGTTTGCCGCCACTTAGTTTTATAGGTGCACCTGTTTTATTACCAACCCCTAATATATTCACTTTATGACTGTTGTTATTTGCCCAATCATAAATATCAGACATTTCCTCATTATCAATATCATCAGTAAACCAATAAATATCGCCGCTGACATGACCGGCGTTCTTTAATGTTTTATCCGCTAGTGTTAATGCGGCAAGAGCGTTAGCGCCATGTACGGGCATAATATCTGGAGAGAGAGAAGGTAATAGCAATTCTATGTTTTTAATATCTTGCGTCAGCGGACTAATAATAAATGCATCACCTGCATAAGCGATCAGACCAACATCACCTTCGTTGATTCTTTTAAGTAAATCGATGGCTTTGTAACGTGCACGGGTTAATCTGTTAGGCTTCACATCTGTTGCGTACATGGAGTAAGACATATCCATAACAAGCACAGCACCACGCTCAAGTTGATAAACTGGTTGTGGTAGTTTTTGCCAAGCAGGTCCTGCAAGGGCAATAATAATGCAGCTACCGATTATAAAAGGTTTTAACCAATAGCGGGGCTGTGACGAAGCACTCTGACTGCTTTGGCTTTGTGAGTTTTCTAATAATGCATTGGCTAAATGAGCAGGAATAAAATGTTGCCATGGGGATTGGTAATAACGAATTTTCTTTAAGATAAATAACACGATAAACAAAGCTAAAAAGGCTAATAACCACCAAGGTCGAATAAAGTGAAAATTATTGACTATACCATCGAAGCTGAAAATGGTGGTTAATTGAGTTAAATCAGTTTGTTGTGCTGGCATATTATTTACCACCCAAAGTGCTGGCACCAGTGTTACTGGTGTTTGTCGTTTGTTTTGTATGAGCGTTTTTAGTGGGTAATAAAAAGCTGAAATGTAAACTGAGTAAATAACCAAAACAAAGTAAGGTCGCTAATGATAGAGGCCAATAATACAATGCGCTTAGTGGGCGCATCTGTTGTTGTTCTTGTTTGATTGGCTCTAATTTATCCAATAATCCATAAATTTCACTCATGCTTTGGCTATCGCGAGCACGAAAGTATTGACCTCCTGTTTTCTCAGCGATACTCGATAAACTTTTTTCGTCTAAATCGCTGGATGGATTAATACGTTGTGTACCCCACATTGATTGTTGCAGCATAACATCAGCGCCAATGCCTACGGTGTAGATAGTAATGTCTTTAGCAACGGCTAATTCTAATGCCTGTTCTGGGCTTATTTTCCCCGCAGTATTTTGACCATCAGTTAACAATAATAAAACCTTATTAGACTCTTGTTTTGCATCAAAACGCTTTACTGCAAGTGCTATAGCATCACCTATAGCGGTTTTTTTACCGACTAAGTTGAGTTCACTCTCATCTAACATTTGCTTGACCGTTTTTCTGTCAAAGGTCATCGGTGTTTGCATGTAGGCATCATCGGCAAATAATATTAGACCAAGGCGATCACTGACACGTCGAGCAATAAAGTCACCAAGCACTACCTTAAGCATCTGTAAACGATTGACATTTCGACCATTAAGGCTCATGTCTTCTATTTCCATACTGCCAGAGAGATCTACGGCAATCATCATCTCCCGACCTTCACTTGGGATATCAATTGCCTCACCAAGCCATTGCGGACGACTCATGGCGAGAATCAATAAAACCCAGCAGATTGATAAAACAATCAAAGGTCCTTTACGTTTCTGTTGAGTAGTGACCGCTGTGCTTGTGACATTAATCAGTACAGGCATGACAAGCGCGCTTTGTTGGTTAGCACTCTTTTTAGCGGGCAAAAAATAAATAATTAACGGGAGAGGTAATAGGGCGAACAACCAGGGCCAAGCGAAACTTATCACTAGCTTAACTCCTTTTCTTTTTCAAATGGCATCGTTTTATCATTCATCATGGCTTTATCAATAGTTAATGGGGCTATGATCGGGAGCGCATGAGTAAGCCATAATTTGGTGGCTTGATGGCAATCACTATTGATATTGAGTGCAGTTTGTTCCGCTTGATATTGCCCCTTAAAAGCGGCAGAGCTTAATTGAGCAAAGGTATCTTGATGCTGTTGGGGTAATTGTTTTGTCAAAAATTGTTGAAAGTCAGTACCATATAACTTGGCTAATTGTTGTCGATTTACATACTGCATCGCGGCCCACTTCAATAATACTATGCACTCTTTGGCAGTTAGTTTTGGGTTATTTGCTAATACAGCCAATGCTTGTTTTTTACTGGCATTGATGCGTATAACTTGTTTACGTTTTCTATAAAGCCATACAGCACTTATCATAAGCAATGCCAATAAGAGCCACCAACCCGGTGCAATAGGGAAGTTACTGATTTGCTCAGGCACATGAATATCATGTAATTGTATTTGAGCTGATTGACCTGAGGAGGGTTGACTGGGCAAAGTTGCTGGGTTTGTTAAAGCCATTATAATGATGCCCCATATTTCAATTGCTGCTCGAGGCTTTCCCCTGCACTAAAGTGAATCACTCTGGCACCTGTTGATTGAAGTAGTAACTGTATTTTTTCATTTTGCGCATGTGCTTGTTGTTGGTATTGCTCTGCTGTGTGATTATCACCCAAAGTTAATTGCTGTCGATTAATACCATCGGTAAATGTCACCGCTAATTTTAACGAACTCTCGGGTAATGCTTGCTCTAGAGGATCGCTTATTAAACACAGAACGAGCTCACAATGCTGACTGATTTGGCTTAGGTGTCTTAATGCATGGGGACAATTCTTCTCATCTCGCAGTGCATGGCCATCGGTTATCAAATAAACAAGAGAACCAGGTTTTGCAATATGCCTTAATCGCGCACAATGTTGATCAAAATATTGATGTATATTTTGTCTGCTATTTTCTGCTTTTTCAGTTTCTATAGCGTCACTTTTTTCGGAATAAGTTCGTTTTTTTTGATTATTTAAGGTGGTTAATGCATGCAAATAATGCAAAACCCCCGCTTTACGGCTACGGGGCTTTAATTCAATATGCTGGTCATCACAAAACACTAGACCACCCAAACGATCACCGCGGATTTTTGCATGCCAAGCAATGAGTGCTGCTAAGTGAGCAGCCTGAACTGATTTAAATAACAGCTTACTGCCAAAATGCATATTCTGGCTTAAGTCAGTGGCGACCAGCACAGGCCGCTCTATTTCTTCTCGAAAAAGTTTAGTGTGGGTTTTTCCTGTTCGTGCAGTCACTCGCCAGTCAATGGCGCGAACGTCGTCACCTGTTTGATAATGACGTACTTCATCAAACTCCATACCACGCCCTTTGCTGCGTGATAGATAATTCCCAGCTTGTTTGCCTTGTATATTTTTTTTACCCGCTAAGTCAATCAAACGACTTTTGTTTTGGTACTGCAATAATTCCTGCATAGATAAATCTATGCCATTACTATATAAGTCCGTAAGTAAAGATTGGGCTGAAGCTCTATCTAAGCTTTTTAACGACGATTTTTTTTGACGATTAAACCACATAAAGTAACTCTATTTGCCATTCGATTTTATAAGTTATTCGACATTAAGCAACGGCAACTTGGCTTAAAATATGATCAAGTACTTGGTTTGCAGTAATACCTTCGGCTTCGGCCTGATAACTGAGTAAAATTCTATGTCGAAGCGCATTATGGAAAACGGCTTGAATATCTTCAGGGCTAACAAAATCACGATTATGTAACCAAGCTCTGGCCCGGGCACATCTATCTAAAGCGATAGTGGCACGAGGACTTGCGCCAAAGGCGAGCCAACTACTTAACTTATCGTCATATTTTTCAGGTTGGCGCGTGGCAATTATCAAATCAACGATATAGTTTTCTAACGATGGGGCCATATGTATATTTAGCACTTGTTGCCGTGCTGAAAAAATTTCACTTTGACTTAATGTACGTAGACTGTTTTCCTTTGCGGACGTTTCTTTTTCGTTTGACTCAACAGCATGATTAGCATTTGATTTCAATGCTTCACCACGGTTTAGTTTTAGTATCTCTAATTCGCTTGAAGCATCTGGGTAACCAATTTCAATATGCATTAAAAAACGGTCTAATTGAGCTTCGGGTAACGGATAAGTACCTTCTTGCTCAATGGGGTTCTGTGTAGCCATGACTAAAAATAACTCAGGTAAGTCATATGTTTTACGGCCGACGGTTATTTGTCCTTCTGCCATAGCTTCTAATAAAGCCGACTGTACTTTGGCTGGCGCGCGGTTGATTTCATCAGCAAGTACTAGATTTTGAAATAAAGGACCGGGTTGAAAAACAAATGATCCATCTTCTGGGCGGTAAATATCAGTACCAGTTAAATCTGCCGGTAATAAATCTGGTGTAAATTGAATCCGGTGAAAGTCAGCTTCTAGTCCTTGTGCTAAAGCATTAACGGCACGTGTTTTTGCTAAACCCGGTGGCCCTTCGACAATTAAATGACCATTAGCCAGTAAGGCAATAAGCAAATTTTCAACTAACGCTTCTTGACCAATAATTTGTGAAGATAAATGTTGTTTTAAGGTAGAAAAATGTTCAATTGCCATACGGATAAATTCTTTTAATATTGGTCGTTATAAAGTGAAACTTAGTGATAACTTGGCTTGGTGAACCTTCCTAGGAGGGCTTTCACCGTAAACCGTTAAACTAAGAAAAAAGTAATATAAATTAAGCTAGTATTTTATACTCAAGCCACTTAAAGATGCGCGTTTCAGGACGCTTGAGCAAATCATGATCAAGGCGCCTCTTTTTATTAAGGGTTATTCAGGAGAATATGCTCCTGCATTCTCAAATAAGCTACATCCATATAGCGTCCTTAAAAAAGGAAGCAACGAAGAACATGGCTTGCTCAAACGTCCCCACAGGGCTGTTTTAGAAAAGCTTTATACTACGTTATTGATTTCGACAAGGGAACAACCATTCTCTTCAATCAATGCCTTGCCTAAAGGCTTTTCTAATTCCAGCTGAAACCTGCATTTTCATGCGGCTTGAGTATATATAAGGTTTTTATGTAAGAAAACAAGTGAATGGTAACAAAATTTTAACAGTTATTTATAGCGAAAAAACGTGAAGAATTGTCATTATTTTTTTTTGAACTCAGGTAATGATTGAATTTTTTCGAGAGTTAGTTAGAATCAAGTTAACTTAAGAGGTCTGACCTCTTGGCTTTTAATTATAAATACTGAGTGTGTGGAGTAATAAATGACAATAAAAAGACTAACAACCTCGACGGGTGAGCGCATAGCAATTGTTGCTGGCTTGCGTACTCCGTTTGCTAAGCAAGCAACAGCTTTTCATGGTGTGCCAGCAGTTGATTTGGGCAAAATCGTTGTTAACGAGTTATTACAAAGACATGATGTTGACCCTGCTATCATTGACCAACTTGTTTTTGGTCAAGTAGTACAAATGCCAGAAGCGCCAAACATTGCACGAGAAATTGTATTAGGGACAGGTATGAGTACGAGTACCGATGCTTACAGTGTTTCTCGTGCTTGTGCTACTAGTTTTCAATCGACGGTTAACGTAGCTGAGTCCATTATGGCTGGCCATGTTGATGTGGGTATTGCTGGCGGCGCTGACTCTTCATCAGTAGCACCGATAGGCGTTTCTAAAAAGCTTGCCCGCACGTTAGTTGATTTAACCAAGGCAAGATCACTAGGGCAAAGGCTGTCATTACTTAGCCGTCTTGGTTTGAAAGATCTATTACCTGTTTCTCCCGCTGTTGCTGAATACTCTACGGGTATTTCTATGGGACAAACAGCAGAACAAATGGCGAAGACTTATCAAATATCACGTCAAGATCAAGATGCATTAGCACACAGATCGCACTCTTTAGCGACCCAAAATTGGCAAGAAGGCAATTTAGCTGGGGAGGTTATGACAGTCCATGCAGAGCCTTATAAGAGCTTTATTGAGAAAGATAACTGTTTTCGAGAGAATTCTGTTTTAGAAAGTTATGCGAAATTAAAACCTGTTTTTGATCGTAAACATGGCACAGTTACCGCAGCTACTAGTACGCCATTGACCGATGGTGGTGCAGCAATCTTATTGATGCGAGAAGGAAGAGCTAAAGAACTAGGTTATACACCATTAGGTTATATTCGTAGTTTTGGTTTTGCTGCTATCGATGTTTGGCAAGATATGTTAATGGGACCAAGTTATGCCACGCCTATTGCATTACAGCGTGCTGGAATGGATTTAGCTGACTTAGATTTAATTGAAATGCATGAAGCATTTGCAGCTCAAGCACTAGCAAATATGAAAATGTTTGGCAGTACTAAGTTTGCTCAAGAGCAACTTGGAAGAGATAAAGCTATTGGTGACATTGATATGGATAAATTTAATGTTATGGGTGGCTCACTTGCTTATGGACACCCTTTTGCTGCAACGGGAGCAAGGCTTATCACACAAACTCTTAATGAATTAAATCGTCGTGGCGGAGGTGTTGGTTTAACGACAGCTTGTGCTGCAGGTGGTTTAGGTGCGGCAATGATTGTGGAGACGGACTAATGACTCAAGAAATAAAATCAATTGAAACTGAACAAAACTCTGACGTAAATAATGAAGTGATTAAAACAGTTGAAAATAGTGCTGTAGAAACTGAAAAAAGCGATGTAGTTGAGGCAAAAACAAAACACGAAAAGGTGAGAGAAAGTGATGAGTCTGCCCAGTTAGCAGCAAGTGCTTTTTCTATAGTTCGCCATGATAATGGTATCGCTCATTTAGTGATTGATGTTATTGGCGAGAGTGTAAACACCCTTAAAGCAGAATTTACTGAACAAGTTAATGCGGTATTAGCAGAAATTAAGGCTGATAAATCTATTACTGGTATAGTGCTGTGCAGTGGAAAAAAAGGTACCTTTGTTGCAGGTGCTGACATTAATATGCTTGATGCATGTCAAAGCCGGGACGAAGTTGTAGCTCTATCTCGACAAGGACAACGAATCTTTTCTTTACTTGAACAATTGCCTATTCCAATTGTTGCCGCTATTGATGGTGCTTGCTTAGGTGGTGGCTTAGAGCTTGCTATGGCATGTCATGCTCGAGTATGTAGTGATAATAGTAAAACAGCGCTGGGTTTACCTGAAGTACAGCTTGGCTTACTGCCTGGTAGTGGTGGTACTCAGCGTTTACCTAAGTTAGTTGGCTTACAAAAAGCCTTAGACATGATGCTAACGGGTAAGCAGTTACGTGCTAAACAAGCATTAAAAGCTGGTTTAGTTGATGATGTCGTACCAAGCAGTGTCTTGCTTACGGTTGCTGAAGAGTTAGTCATATCTTTGCGTGAACGTGGTAAAAAAACAACGCAACGTAAACAAGCCTTAATGGACAAGTTGTTAGAAAATAATGCCGCTGGTCGAAAAGTTGTTTATCAACAAGCGCAAAAAACTGTCTTAGCAAAAACGCAAGGTAATTATCCTGCACCGGCTAAAATCATTGATTGTATTCGCACTGGCATCGAATCATCAGCTGAAAAAGGATATAGAGCAGAAGCAGAGCACTTTGCCGACTTGGTGATGAGTGATGAATCAGCACAATTACGTCAGTTATTCTTCGCCACAACAGTCATGAAGAAAGAGCAGGGCGTTGCTGATGTCATGCCGGAAGAAATGAGCAAAGCAGGAGTTTTAGGCGGTGGTTTAATGGGAGGAGGTATTGCTTTCGTTACCGCAACTAAAGCCAATATGCCAGTACGGGTTAAAGATATAAACCACAAAGGCATTAGCCAAGCATTAAAATATAGTTATCAAATACTCAATAAAAAAGTTAAACGTCGCTTTATCCTTCACAGTGAAATGCAAAAACAATTAGCTATGATCACTGGTAGTGTTGAATACACAGGGTTTAAAGCCCTAGATATTGTAGTTGAAGCAGTATTTGAAGATTTAACCTTGAAGCAAAATATGGTGACTGAAGTTGAACAGCAAGGGCATGATAAAACTATTTTTGCCAGTAATACCTCCAGTTTACCGATAGGACAGATTGCTGCTAAGGCAAAACGACCAGAAAATGTTATCGGGTTACATTATTTTTCACCGGTTGATAAAATGCCGTTAGTGGAAATAATTCCTCACGATAAAACCTCAGATCAAACCATTTCTAACACCGTTGCTTTTGCTAAAAAACAGGGGAAAACCCCTATTGTGGTCAAAGACAAAGCTGGATTTTATGTCAATCGTATTTTAGCCCCTTATATGAATGAAGCCGCTATTTTGCTTCTCGCTGGAGAGCCCATTGATAAAATAGATAAAGCCTTGGTGAAATTTGGTTTCCCTGTTGGGCCAATGCAATTACTTGATGAAGTAGGCATTGACGTAGGCGCTAAAATTGGACCTATCTTACAGGCAGAGCTGGGGGAGCGATTTGCAGCACCTGCAGCATTTGATAAATTACTTTCAGATGGGCGCTTAGGTAAAAAAGCCAATAAAGGTTTTTATCAGTATGAAAAGGCCACTTTCAGTAAACAGTTACAGAATCGTCTTAAGGGGATTAATTCAGGTAAAAAGCAAGTTGATGAAACTATCTATAACTTATTGAGTATTCAGCCAACGGGAAGTTTATCTGCAGCAGAAATCAGTAAACGTTGTACTTATATGATGTTGAATGAAGCTGCTCGATGTGTAGATGAAGGTATCGTAAGAAATGCTCGAGATGGTGATATTGGTGCTATCTTCGGCATTGGGTTTCCCCCTTTCTTAGGTGGGCCACTTCGCTATATTGATAAAGTTGGCGCTAAATCAGTAGTTGCGCAACTAAGTCAATGGGCTGAAAAGCATGGTGAACGTTATGCTCCATGCGAAGCATTGATAACGATGGCTGAAAATGATGCGGTCTATTATCCTAACTAAAGGAATATAATAAAGCGACATAGCAGTAAAGCTGTTGAGACAATAAGAATTTATCTGTTCTATTGCGCTTAACAGCTTTTTTTATAACGTTTTGAAGGTTTGTTTTAACTGGTATATTTGTTATGTTGTTTTTAGTACTTAAGCGGACTCGTTTTAATAAAAGCTTCTATATCTGTAATTATTTCGCCTTTAGGTTTGTGTGCTTGTTCGAGTAACTCACTTTGTGAATATAAAATAAAGCGGTCGGGCTGACAACGGCTGATTAAATACTGAGTCACAAACGCTTTTACTTGCGCGAGTGATAATGTTAACACTGCTTCAAGTAACTTTTCTTTTTGTTTAAATGCCTCATCTTTATTGCATATAGCCGCCCAAAAACGTTGGCTTTTAATGCGTAAGTTATGATCTTTTTCTTGTAATTGACTCGCTAAACCTTGTTGCAAATGTTGCCATTGCTCATTAGTGATGTCATCAATATGGCTAATGCTATCACTAATGAACTCATCCATCGCTTGTGCGAGAGTAAAAGCATCACAGTGAGGTGATTGGATATAAAAAGCGATACCTGGATAGCTATTAATAGGTACATAACCTACGCCCACTAAATAACCATACTGCTTCTCTGTACGCATTTGCTGAAAAAACAAAGGCGATAAAATATGGCTAGTGATCATCGCGAGTGCCACTGCGTTATCATCCTTGTATTCAAATGCAGTATAAATCACACAAGCGTGGTCATGCTCAGGTAAACTGATAGGCAACAATAAAGTTTTTTTGTCTGCAATATCTGTTACCGGACACTGTATCGCATATTTTTCATGTACATTCCCTTGAAAACTCTGCTCGATAACCTTGCATAACTGGTGTGCGTGTTCAATCAGCCAATTACCATGAATAAGCACTTCTAATGTTACTTGCTTAAATAGTTGCTGACTAAAGTGCTGATATTGGCTAAAGCTGATCTGGCGTAGTGCTTGTAACATTGCTTTATTTGTAGGGTTATTAGGTTGCATCACAGAACTTAGATTAGCGAATAACTGTGAAATTGATTTACTTTTGCTCGCGTTTTGCCAATGCTGCAGCAATTGCTGCTTAAATAGTAGGAAGTGCGCTTCAGTTACTTGGTGGCTTTGCAATCGTCTCAACAGTTTACCTAACAATAAATGTTGGTTTTCGCTATAGCCTGATAGTTGCATGGTTACGCCGCCTTGATGGGCATATAAATGATAATGTATGCCAGCTAATTCTGCTTGGTAATTTTCTTCAATGACAGTATCTGTATATAAATCTACGAATAAACGCGTCATGGCAATATTTGCGACACTAGCAACGACAAAAGGTGAATCAATACCTATATACAAATAACCTTTAGGAACGTTAAAGGTCTGATCTTGTTTATACCAAACTACAAGGCCATGTTGACTTATAATTTTTTCAGGGAGAACGGCCTCTTTCTGTGTATCTTCTAGGTAGTCTTTTTTCTGGTAAAGGGCTGGATTTTCTACAATATAAGGGTTAGGCGCGGGTAAATATAAACCTTTAGTATGCGTTTTTTCGTTTGAAAAAACATTGTGCCAATCAAGTAACTGTTGTTCAGAAATTGGGGATACATGGTAGGGCACCTGATACCAAAAACTATTTTTGGAAAACGTATTTTTCTGGCTAATATGAGTAAGTCGCATATTACTCACATGTAAAAAACTAAGTAACCTCTTAATGTTTTCCTTTGACATACCAGACATAACATAATCCCCAAAAATATAATCTTCTTCTGGGTAATATTGCATGTTGATTACGAGTTGGCTGACACTATCAAGGGGTCTCATTCTTTCATGGTAAAGAAAAGCCAAATTACTAATCTTTTGTTTTTCTAGATAATAGTATTCAGCGATTTCGGTATTATTTAATAAGGCTATATAAGCCATTACAATATCAACAACCTCATTGAGGTGCTGCTCTCCTAATTCTGTCAATGCGATACTAATATTAAAATCTTTAAAATTGGAGCCATTAATACCTGAGCCCGCAGTAAGCGCTAGGGCCCATTGCTGTTTTTTCAGTGATGATAAAATACTGCCTTTGCCTTCATGCCCTAATAAATAGGCGAGGATTGACTCAGGTTTGTCTAGGTAATATTGATCAATGCTTTCCATGGCGAAACTGATAATAAGCTGATGATCATTTTTGACAGGGCAAACATCTATTTTGATATTTTGATGTTCGGGTAAGTATAAAGGCTCATCAATATCGGGCAAGGGTGAATCAGCAGATGGTATGAGACAGAAAAGTTGCTCAGCGAAATGCTTCAATTCTTTGAGGTTTTGCGGGCCCTCAAGTGCTAGTGTCATGTGCTCTGCTCGATAATATTGCTGAAAGAATCCTTGTAATTCTTGGCTTATGTTTTGACCATCTCTATCTGCTAAGGTATCTAGGTTACCGACAGAGAACTGGGAAAATGGGTGATTAGGGTTAATCGTGTCTTTATGAACATCGTATAAGCGTCTGATATCATCCTTTAATTTTAAGGTGAACTCAGCATCAATGTTCTCACGTTCTTTAACGACAAACTCGTCAGAAAGTAAAGGAGCAATAAAAAACTCACTAAAGCGTTCTAGTGCGGATAAAAAATGTGTTGCGGCAATATCAAAGAAAAAACAGGTATGCTCAGTCCCTGTCCAGGCGTTGTGGTTTCCGCCATGTTGATTAATGAATTTTTGATATTCACTGCCATCAGGGTAGTTTTTTGTCCCCAAAAATAACATGTGCTCTAAAAAGTGCGCTAAACCTTGTCTATCACTTGGGTCATTGAAGTGTCCAACATTAACAGCTAAAGCTGCAGCGGATTTAGTAGATTCATTATTATGAATTAGCAGAACGCGTAAGCCATTGTTTAGAGTAATAGCTTGATATTGTTTAGAATCATTGGGGCTTTGTTTCAACACTAAGGCTCCTAAGAACACTTTAAACAACAAAGCGTATGACGAGAATATGTGTAGTTTCAGAATTCAATAGGAAGATAAAATGATTCCCTAATTACTTAAAGGAATAAAAAAAGCCTATTTATTCTTAACTGATGTTACTAATGCGCGTTTAATTCTATTACTATAGCCGCAAAAATAACTTAGACTCAATACTTTAGCCGATTAAATTGATAAAAGTGCTAAAAATTGACCTAAATCGCTATGGTAATTTACAAGTAGTCGTCGAGAAAATTAATGCAACTTTATATAATGCGACACGGAGAAGCTCAAAACTTTGTTGAGCAGGGCAGTCGTGATGACAGCCAGAGAGTGTTAACCGCTCAAGGTGAAATCGAAGCGAAAATGATGGCTAATTGGTTGCAGAAAATGCAGGTAAGTCCAGAACAAGTCTTTGTGAGTCCTTATGTAAGAGCTCAACAAACGTGTGAGATAGCAACTGCTGCTATGCAAAGCACGATTACCACACTCGACTTTATTACACCGGCGGGTGACGCTAAACAAGTACATGACTTTATTGATGGTTGGTGTAGTGAACAATTATCAGAGTTAAGTGAGCAACTATCAGCTGAACCAGAACAAAGCTTGCTTATTATTTCTCACATGCCTTTAGTTAGTTATTTAGTCGCTGAATTAACACATTCAGGAAATGCCCCCATTTTTGCTACAGCCGGTATTGCCCAGATTGATTATGATACCAAGAAAATGCAAGGGACTTTGCAACGCCTCGTTTCACCTATTGAGCTGTGTTAGTGCTTAGCTATTAATCCCGAGTATATTTATCTTTTAATTCGATTAATGCCAAAATAGCGCCATTTCCGCCCCATTCTAATGGTGCTTGGTGAAATGCCATGACATCAGGGTGTTGCACTAACCAGTGTGGAACCTTGTTTTTTAAAATATGTGAGCCTATACCATGAACGACGCATATACATTGTGCGTGTTCCTTTTGGCAGGCAAAGAGTAAGGCTGCTAGCTCTTTCTTTGCTTGATGTTGGTCTAAACCGTGTAAATCAAGAATTAGATCGGGGCGATAATGACCGCGACGAAGGTTTTTAACTTCAAAACTATCAACGCCTTCGCGCACATATTTCATTGGTCCTTGTTTATTTAAGTTAGGTTCAAACTCATCTGAAAAATGAAATTGCGCAATGGCTTTATTTGCCTTGTTATACGCTTGGTCATTTTTTTGGGAAGTGTTAGACTTATGGCCGTTTTTAATCAATCGAACTGTGTCGTTGAGCAAAGGTTTAACTTGACCGACAGCCTCGGCAAAAAGTTGCCTGTCATCAGGCAATACATCTTCAACAGATTCTTTAGTTTTTTGTAATGATTCAACAGCTTTTTTTTGCTGATTCTTACTTTGCGCGTTAGCTTCAATATTGGCGCGTACTTTGGCTTTTATTGAAGAGAGTTCGGATTTTAGGGCTTTGTTTTTCATTGACGCAGTGTAAAACATTTTTGTATTAATACAAATAAATTAATACAGCTAACCTATCATTAGGCTACGCAATAAGATGAAACAGCAAGCCTATATAGCAAACATAAAAGAATGGAAACATCTTTTGAGGAAGAAAATGTGAGCAATACCAATATTGAAAATATAGCAGAGCAATTACACACAATTGCCGACTTTTGTCGTTATGGCGCCAGTATATTTAATCAAGCAGAACTTTTTTATGGCCATGGCAATGACAATGCTTTAAATGAAGCACTTACCTTGGTCATGTTTGCGTTATCCCTACCCGAAGAGATGAGTCAAGATGTCATGACTTGTCGCTTAGTTGATTTTGAGAAAAAAAATATTTTAGCGCTTTTTACACAACGCATTGAGACACAGCAACCTATTGCATATATCACCAACCTTGCTTATTTTGCTCAATTACCTTTTTATGTTGATGAACGTGTTCTTGTACCTCGTTCTCCTATTGGTGAATTGATTGAAAAACACTTTTCCCCTTATTTTACTGAGAAAAATCCACCGCAAAGAATTTTAGATTTATGCACTGGCAGTGGTTGTATTGCCATTGCTTGCGCCAGTTATTTTCCTGATGCAGAGGTCGATGCGGTCGATTTATCAATTGATGCGTTAAATGTTGCGGAAATAAATATTGAAAATCATGGCTTAACTGAACAAGTTATTCCAATACAATCTGATGTTTTCTCTGGGATTGTTGCACAGAAGTATGATTTAATTGTGTCTAACCCACCTTATGTAGATCAAGACGATATTGATAGCTTGCCGGCGGAGTTTACTCACGAACCTGAAATGGGCTTAGGTTGTGGTGAAGACGGTTTAGATATCGTAAGAATTATCTTGGCACAAAGTGCCCAACACCTAAATGATGGTGGTGTACTCATATGTGAAGTCGGTAATTCACAATATCATGTTGAAGCGCTTTACCCAGATGTAGACTTCACTTGGTTAAGCTTTGAAAGGGGTGGTCATGGTGTCTTTATGCTAAATAAGGCACAATTAGAGCAACATGGTGAAACGTTTTTAGCTGCCCTTAAAACAGCGTAAGTGACACAATAAAATCTATCTAGGTGACAGTATTACTTAGAGTGAATATAGATTTATCATACAAAATAAAACGAGTAGTAAGCTTCAAGTACTAATTACAGAGTGTACTCGCAGCTTTAAAAATTTAATTAATAGGCGGTAATGTTCAATGTCAGGTAATACCTTCGGAAAATTATTTACAGTCACCTCATTTGGTGAAAGTCATGGATTAGGTTTAGGCGCAATTATCGATGGTTGCCCACCTGGACTTGAGTTATCTGAAGCTGACTTACAAATTGATTTAGATAGACGCCGTCCTGGTACTTCTCGATATACCACTGCTCGCAGAGAGTCGGATGCAGTCAAAATTCTTTCAGGTGTATTCGAAGGTAAAACGACAGGTACACCTATTGGTTTAATGATTGAGAATACTGATCAACGCTCTAAAGACTATGGCAATATTGCGGATAGCTTCCGTCCAGGCCATGCAGATTATACTTACTGGCAAAAATACGGATTACGTGACTATCGTGGGGGTGGTCGTTCTTCTGCCCGTGAAACTGCTATGCGAGTAGCTGCAGGTGCAATAGCCAAAAAATATCTTGCTGAAAAATTTGGTATGTCTATCCAAGCGTGTGTCACTCAAATAGGTGATATCGTTGCCAGTGGTCCAAAAGGTACTCCTTTTGATGTTAATACTGTTGATTGGTCTATTGTCGAAGATAACCCTTTCTTCTTTCCTGATGAAACTAAAATTGAACCACTGGGTGAATACCTGCGTGATATTATCAAAGAGAAAGACTCTATTGGAGCGAAAGTGACCGTTGTAGCCACAAACGTACCTGTTGGCTTAGGTGAGCCTATTTTCGATCGTCTAGATGCAGATATTGCTCATGGATTGATGAGTATTAATGCTGTTAAAGGTGTTGAAGTTGGTGATGGTTTTGAAGTAGTCAGTCAAAAAGGATCTGAGCATAGAGATGAACTTACCCCTGAAGGCTTCTCCACTAACCACGCAGGTGGCGTGTTAGGCGGTATTTCGTCAGGACAGCAAATTATTGCGCACTTAGCACTTAAACCTACATCAAGTATTGGGGTGAGTGGGAAAACGGTTGATTTAACCGGTGAGGCGACGGATATTATCACTAAAGGTCGTCATGATCCTTGTGTAGGTATTCGTGCTGTACCTATTGCTGAAGCAATGTTAGCGTTGACACTTATGGATCACTTTCTTCGTCATCGTGGACAAAATGCTGATGTTCGGTGTAATACTCCAGACATAGAAGCCTAAATAATATCAGCTTTTAGTGTATTTTAGTGAGTAAGCCCATTTTCTTACTCACTAATACTCTGAATGCTCAGTTTCTTTTACCTTCATCGTAAGGCTCGTACGCTTGACTCCTATCAACATCATGTTTGTTCGATTATCTTCGAGTTACTTTTTTTATTTTGCCCTGCTGGGTTTAACCTCACCTTATTTAGCCATTTATCTTGATGGACAAGGTTTTAGCTCTCGCCAAGTCGGTGAGATTCTTGCCATTATGACTGCAACAAAAATTGTAGCGCCAAGCTTATGGGCAACATTTGCAGACAAATCCGCACGACCATTATTTATTATTCGACTCGGGGCTTTGTTAGCGCTGGTTAGTTTTACTTTCCTCTTTTGGTTTAGTCACTATTGGCCAATAACCTTTTCTCTCGCGCTTTTTACCTTATTTTGGACCGCAATTTTACCGCAGCTAGAAGTGCATACATTAAATTCAACCAAGCAAAGCAGTAAAATTTATGCTCGGGTTCGCTTATGGGGAAGTTTGGGATTTATCGCCTTAGCAATATTAGCTGGTGAAGCAATGAGCCGTTTAGGTTATCAAGTATTTACCAGCATAGGTGTTATTATTTTAGCAGGCTTATTTGTCAGTACTTTGCTGTTAACGCCAAAAAAAGGGGGAAAGCTAAGCAAAGGCAAGGCTGATGCCCCTGAGCCCATTGTTAATAAGCTCATGGATGCTCGATTTTTAAGCTTCTTTATTGCCGGTCTATTATTACAAATTAGTTTTGCGCCTTATTATGGTTTTTTTGCCTTGTTTCTGCGTGACTTTGATTATTCTGGCGTTGCAGTTGGCTTATTTATTTCATTGGGGGCTATCGCTGAAATTGTTGCATTTATCTATATGGGAGCATTGTTTAAACGCTTCTCTTTGAACTCGCTATTGGTGTTCAGTGTAGCGATTAGTGCCTTGCGTTGGTTTTTGATGCCACTTGTTGCTGACTCAGCACCCTTGCTAGCACTAAATCAATTAAGCCACGCTGCTAGTTTTGCCATTTATCATAGTGCCAGTATGAAGTTTATTTCTACGCATTTTACTAAGAGTCAACAAAGCAGGGGACAGGGAGTCTATTTAGGTGGTGTCTATGGTGTTGGTGGTGCTATTGGCGCTTACCTTACTGGATTATTGTGGTTAGGTGGAGAAGGTGCAACTAATGCTTTTATTATGGCTGGCACAACGGCGTTACTGGGTGCAATCATTATGATCTTTAGTAAAAAGTAATGGCATCATTCGTTTAGCTAGGCCATTTCGTTGTATAATATATAGCATTGATACAATTATAAATAAGGAGTATTTAGATATGAAACATACTTTAGTTAAAAAATTTGCTTCGACGCTGATTGTGATTTTAGCTGCGGCCTCAACTTGGCAGGTTTGCGCAAAAGATATTAGTCAAACTCAATTGCAACAGGTGTTGAAAAATGACAAGCAGGTGATTTTACTTGATGTTAGAACTGTTGAAGAGTTTGAAGAAGGGCACATACCGAGCGCTATTAATATTCCGCATAAAGAACTTGAAGCGCGATTAGCCGAGTTATCTGGTGCTAAGAATACACAAGTTGTTATCTATTGCCGTTCTGGTAGAAGAGCAGAGGTTGCTAGACAAGTACTGGAAAAAAGTGGTTTTAATCAGTTGGACCATTTATCAGGAGACTTTAATGAATGGAGCAGTAAAAAACTGCCTATAACTAAAATGAAATAAATGCTGATTAATTGTCTCGGGGTATTCTTAACATGGTTTCCTCGGTGCAAATATAGCTTGAAGCTATTTAAAGCCACTGTATTGACTCTTTGATACCAATACAGTGGCTTTTCCGTTTAGTTCAAAGCAAAATCAAACAGCTAAGCTATATATGCTTTTACCGGTGACCAAACAGCAAGCTCATTGCCACTAGGTTCGAGAAAGTGAAAGCGTCTTCCGCCTGGAAAAGAAAAAATGGCTTGGCTAATAATACCACCCGCTTTTTTCACACGCTGTTCGGCAGCCTCTAAATCATCACTGAGTAAAACTAACAAACAAGCACCATTCTCGGTTCTTGAGACGAGTTCAGACAAAAAGAACCCGCCTTCAATGCCTGAATTGCTAAAGGCTGTGTACTCTTCACCATAATCTATGAATGACCAGTCAAAGACACATTCGAAAAATGCTTTAGTTGCTGGAATATTTTTTGCGGGTAACTCTACATAATTTATCACTTCGCGGGGTGTCATAAATTAACCCTCCTAATTGTACTCACTATAACTTAATGGAATTAATAGTAGTGTTTTAGTTTGTTTTGTGTTGCCAACATAAAGAAGCTTATTGATTTTCCTGATGTTTTAAGTCCCTGTTGTCTTTTCAGTATTTTTGGAAATATTTTTCTCATTATGAGAACATTATGATTTTTATTGCCATAAAAATCAAAGTGATACCACCGAATAATTCAGCCTTACTCTCTAGCCATGTACCACCTTTAGTACCTACGAATACACCCAACCAACTAAAAGTAAAAGTAATAGCAGCAATAGTTAAACAAGCGATAATTGGGCTAACTGGCATAAGTGTTAAACTAAATCCCGCTGCCATCGCATCAATACTGGTGGCGATAGCTAAAATTAATAAAATACGATGTGTGATCTTACTGATATCCTCTTCTATGCCTTCAGAAAATGAATCAAAGATCATTTTAGCACCAATGAGAAAAAGCAATATAAAAGCAATCCATGGTGTATATGATTCTGCCCAACGTAAAAAACCTTTCCCACCAAGATAACCCATTATCGGCATTACTCCTTGAAATAACCCAAAATATAAAGCGACAATGATACCTAGAGGTGCGATGTTACTGTGTTGTTTGGTTGCCCCTAAACCAATAGAAACGGCAAAGGCATCCATGCTTAATGCAATTGCGAGAATAATGACTTCTGTCATGTGAAGTGTCCTAATGTAAAAAGCGAAATGACTTACGTATTAAGTCATGAATAGTTTTCAACGTGTGTCAGAGTTAGTTGTTATGACTGGAAAAAAGCTTGCAAGTGTTAACCCACAATCTGCACTGATTGATACCACTAATGATACCAAATGCTGACCACGATTGTTGATGGCTGAAAGGAGCCTCCACTTTGAGATTGGGTGATATTATCAATCTTTATGTTGGGCTGTGTCGCTAGCCAAAGGTTGATTTCACCTTCTAAACCGTGATCTGTTGCGGTATCTGATTTTGGGAGAAAACCTACTTTAGGTCGTAAAATCTTAGTAAATATTTTAACTTCCATGAGAGCCTCATATTTCACTTTTGGTTAAATATACTAACAACTTGATGAGTATTTGAATTATCAACTCAATACCTTTATAAAAAGGTTATGTTAAAAAATAACATATGTCATTAAAAACTAATACTTAGTAAATTTATGTCGGGTAGGGAAAAGAAATCTGTGAACAGGTCAACTACATCTAGCTATCATCTTATCGCCGTAATCGTTTTTTTATCTTCTGTTTCTTATGATATTTTAAGCATTAATCGAGGGATTTGAGTAAACTTTTAATTTCATCTCTTACGTCATCAATGGAACCTACAATGCTATCTACTGTTTGCTGTCTACTTGCAATAGTCTCCCAATGTAGCGACCAAACTTCTTTTAAGTCGGTGGTTGTTGTTTTTACATCTTCATTAGTAAGAACGCTTAAATCATCTATCAGGCCAACAATAACCCAGCCTTTTCTCGGGTTACCTTCTTTTAAGTCTTCATCATAGTAAGCTGAATAAACTAATTGCTCTAAAGAGGATAAATTTTTCAACATCTCAAAACTCGCGGTTCTCATATTATTATTATTTTCAGAAACTTCCATGCGCCAAACATTGTAAGAAAAACCTACCAGAGTAAATAGTAGGCTAAATATTACTGTTCTCTGATATAAATTAACCCGGTTATCAATTTGATTATCCATAGTTCTTCACCGTTAATGCCCTAAGATATGCCAAGAGAATCATTGGCTAAAACAAAAGAGGCAGAGAAAAATGCAACTACCTTTCTCTTGTTTTAAAAGCCATCTGCTTTACTTATTAGATACCACAATTTAAATAAATATTTCACCAGCCATATAATCTACGGCATTACCTGTCAAAATAACGCGTTCACCTCTCAATTCACAGCTCACTATTCCACTTCGTTTAGATAGCTGGCGACCTTTTAACGAGGGTAAATTTAGCTGTGAACTCCAATAGGGAGCTAATTCACAATGGGCAGAGCCAGTGATAGGATCTTCATCTACACCAAGTTTCGGGAAAAAACAGCGGCTAACAAAATCTACATTATTGCCAACAGCTGTAACTACAACACCTCGGAGATCGAGTTTAGACCACATAGACAAGTCAGGCTTAAGATGCTTAACTTCTTCTTCATTTTCTAAAACAATGACATAGTCGAAAGAGGCCATCACTTGTTTAGGTACAATGTTGCCTAAACCTGCTATTAAGTTACTTGGGCTGTCAATTATTGTTGGGCTTGAGGCAGGGAAGTCCATACTAAAACCTGACTCATTTTTAGTCACAATTAACTCCCCACTTTTAGTCTGAAATTTAACCTGTGGTGATTTATAGCCTAAGTGTTTATATAATACGTGTGCCGCAGCTAAGGTAGCATGACCGCAAAGGTCTACTTCTTCACGTGGTGTGAACCAACGCAATTGAACTTCTAGAGGAGAGCAAACAAAAAAAGCGGTTTCTGATAGGTTGTTTTCTTCGGCAATCTTTTGCAAGATTTCATCATCTAACCATTCATCTAGCGGGCAAACTGCGGCAGGGTTTCCTTCGAATACGCATGATGCAAAGGCATCAACTTGATATATTTTAATTTTCATGAAACTCCAAGTATGACTTTAAAAAAGATTTAACAACTATTAGAGGCCAAGCTAAACATAAACTTAATGTACGTTTAACCGTTCAGTCATAAGTCTTTATTTGTTGAAAAAAGGTATTTGTCTTCGTTACATTTTGTATCTGATATTACTGTTTTACCAATGCTGATTTTACAATAGCAAAACCAATCATCCCTAATAACGCACCGGTAACTTTGTCAATGTAATAGGCAGCTTTGCTGAATTTACCTCGTACAGTAGGCGTTGAAAGAAGGTAAATAATGGCTAAGTCCCATAAAAACACCACCATGGTCATCCAGACCCCTAATACTAACTTAAAAGCTAAACCAACCTCAGGTGTGAGCACAACGGTGAAAAGACTAAGATAAAATAATAGGTTCTTTGGGTTTAATATTCCAGACATGAATCCAGTAATAAACTCTTTTAGAAATGTTGATTTGTTGGTCTTTTCGTTAGTCGACTCAGCTAGGTCTAGATTGTTGTAGGAACTTTTGCTTGCGCGTAATGCTTGCACCGCGAGATATATTAAAAACAGCCCACCGATAACTTTTAGTACAACCATTATGGTTACTGAAGCAGCTAAAATAGAACCGACACCAATCAAACATAAGCTAATATATACAGCGTTAGCTGATGCAATACCGAGGGCAACACCTAAAGCGTTCTTACCTTCGTTTTTTATTGCACTTTTCACAACGAGTACAAAGTCTGGACCTGGGCTCAATAACGCAAGAAAGTGTGCTATAGCCACGGTGACAAAAATTCCAATTAAACTAATATCCATTTAAAATACCTTTGTGAGTTGTAGGAGTGAGCGCTAGTTTTGATTAAATAATAACGCTAGTGTTATTGTGGGAAAAAAGTATTGATTAAATTTTTCTTGATAACCAAAGCATGATATTTAATAAAAACTGTTCGTTTTGTTCAGCTCCTTTAGCAATAACGCCCATTTTCATTTTTTCTTCACCACTGACTTGTGCAGTAAACATTGCCGCTTCACCAAAGACAACAACTCTGCCTTTGCCGAACTCCAATGTTGCCCCTTGATTCCAGCCTTTTACTGGTATTTCAGGTGTATCGGCTGGAAACTCCCATGACTTTGTCGGCATATAGGAAATCGCGGAATCAGCAAAAACTAACAATGGTTTTGCATCAGGCGGAGATAAGAAAGCCTGACCTGTAAATGCTTTCACTGATGTTATTTCTTCTGTTATCCCTGCTCCTTTCAAAATAGGGTGATCGAGCAAAGTACCTTTATTTACTTCAAATAACTGTGCTTTGTTAGTTATTTCTTCGACATAACCATTGTTAAATTGAAAGCCAAATATTGCAGCCATATCTTCTGCCGCTTTTGGAAATGGCATATGGTCTGCAATCAGAAAGAGTGAGCCGCCATTTTTTACCCAATGATAGACAGCTTTAATTTCTTCTCTCGAAAATGCAGAATAATTTGGTAAATCCCAATTTTCTATATTATTACTATGTAAAGCATTAGAGATTATCAATATATCAGCTTGTGATAGACTATCTTTAGTGAACCTTGTCTTATTTTTTTCAACGGAATAACCATCACTTTTTAATATATCAACAAAAGGTCGATACCTTCCATCCATTGTATGAAAGTTATGATGGGCTTCATCTAATAGCACGACAGGGGATTGGCTTGCCGAAAATGTTTTCATTGTATTTTTTGGCTTAAAATTAGTGTCACCAAGTTGTTGAGCGTGAATAGATAACGATATAAAGATCATCAAGCTAAATAATAATTTACCCACAAAAGTATCCTTTTTTATTAAATGAAATTGATCAGTTATGAATACTGAACAACGTTTAAGTCCTGTTAATTCTCAATAATACCTCTATCTGTAAATACCTCTTTAGCGACTAACATGCCATTTAACGCTGCTGGAAAACCTGCGTAAACTGCCATTTGTATAATGACTTCTAATATTTCTTCAGATTTGCAACCAACATTTAATGCGCCGTTAATGTGGACATTCAACTGTGGTTGGCAATGTCCCAAAGCAGTTAAAGCGGCAACTGTTGCTAACTCCCTACTTTTGAGATCAAGTCCAGGGCGTTGATAAATATCCCCAAAAGGAAATTCTATTGTATATTTTGCTAAGTCGGGAGAGATTGAGGCTAAACTATCAATGACTTTTTGACCAGCTTCTCCATCAATTTCTTTTAATCTATCAAGTCCTGATTTATAACGTTGATTATTCATTACTACTCCAATTCTATTTCTTGTGCTTATTCACAATACTAGAATCTACTACTTAGAGTTAACTCTAAGTCAAGTTGTAAATTGCTATTCAATTATTTCACGGTAATCTTGTATTTTCTTTCTCAATATCTGAAGGTGAGATTGCTCCTCAGATATTCTTTCTTCTAGCAATACAGCATGACGTTCTAAAATTTGCATTCTCGATTTAGAGGTAGAAATACCGATATTTCTTAAATCAGCATATTCGATAATGTGTTTAAGTGGCATGCCTGTTTCTTTTAATCGTTTAATGAATGCAACCCATATCACGTCTTTTTGTGTAAAATTACGATGACCACTGCTATTACGATCAATTTGCTTAAGTAAGCCTATTTTTTCGTAATATCGCAGAGTGTGAGCCGAAATATTGGTTAAATATGAAAACTGTTTAATATTCATTTCATTCTCCAATAAAGCATGTGTACCTATTTTTAGGAGGAAAATAGTTAGATTACTTCCAATCTCATAACAACTAAAAACCCTTCCTGTTATGACTTTTGAGGTTGCCCAGAAGACATTGTGAATCGGAAGTTTACGAATTAATGATTTCTATCGAATGAGAAATACACATTGCAGGCTGTAGCATTAAGCAAACATGGCAATACTTATTAATCGCTTCTTCAATTGCTTTGTTAAGCTGAGTTTCACTAACCCCTTTAGCCTCTATTGAAAAATGTAAATTCACTGATTTATATAATTTAGGCTCAGTCTTTGTCAGCTGATAAGTTAAACGGTTATTGAGACTTTTAAGTTCAATGCCATTATCTTTGAAGTAAAGTGCGACATCAGTAGCACTGCAAGAGCCTAATGCAGATAATAATATTTCTGTTGGGCAGGGTGCTGATTCACTATCGGCATCAATGAACACTTCAAATCCAGCTTCGGTAACAACATGGAAACGGCAATCTCTTTGCCAAGTCACATTAATAGTCATAATTATCCTTTTAAATAGCGCTACATGATCACAAATATTTGTTGCGAGTCATGGCGGATTTCTCGTTATGTTTATTTACTCTTAGCGAGCAAATGTGTGGTGAGGGCGGGGCGTATTTCGGAAATAATATTCATAACATTATCGCTGGTATGATTTAATAAAACCCAACCATCTGTGCCCATCACTTCAATAGAGCTAACATCTATTTTAGCAACCTCTTGATTTTCATGCTCCCAGTACACACAAATGCGAAAAATACCTAAGCTTGTATTGATGCGACTAATAGTAAAGTTACTCACGAAACCTCTGATAAATATAATGTTGTTAACTCACTGATAATACATAGTTAAAGTAGTAAGTTATAAAGGCTGCTAAGATTGATATTACGTCTATCTCTCTTGTTAGCTGCAAAATTCATTTAAGACTTTTAACGCTAATTCAGCTTTTTCTGTTTGAACAAATATGTGATCATGATAATAAGCGGCTATAACATTGGCGCTTATATTATTAGTGGCTAACTTAGCCGAAACAGCTGCAGTGAGACCAACAGCATCTAGGCTAGAATGTATGGTTAAGGTGATCCCACGAAATACAGACTCAAAAGGAAGTTGATTAGCAAGCGCCATCTCTTTAGTGATGACTAACGTTAACCCTTCAGCTTCATGAAAAGAGGCTAAGGGGGATAATGCATTAAAATCAATGTATTCACCTTGGACTGAGCAAAATACATATTCATCAGTCATTAAGCTAGGTGACATAGAGGCCAACAACGTAGTTAAATTGGTTTCACCACTCATAAAAATCCTTTGTTATTATGCTCGTCAATTGGGTTAATTACTGCTAGTAAAAATCTCAGCAAAAAAATAACCGATCTTATGTTTGATTGTTCCTGATATCTCTTGTTTATAAGCTTGCCCATTGCTGCTTAAGGCCTATGAGGTGGATAATACCAAAACATAAACAGATCGAAGAGCTCCACAGCCAAAATTCAGCAGAGCGCCCCATCGGTGAACTGACAAAAAAGAAACCAGCAATACCACGAACTAAATAAATACTCGTAATTAGAATAAGGGCTACACGGACTAGAGGTAAGCGAAAAATAATACCTGCCGCAGAAAATGCATAAAGCGACCAGATAGACAGAACAAAAACAATTCCACTAGTGATCAAGGTCGGTTGAATACTACCTCGCTCAGCAAGTACCGCCATTTGCTCTCCGGCGCCAAAGAAACGATACCAAGGAGCACCAAAGTAAATGCATCCTATGTGAATTATGGCGGCGATAGCGCTTAAAATACCTGCAATAATTAAAAAAATATTCATATCTTGATAGAACTTCCGTGTTACTTACTGCTCAATCAAGCAGACAAAAGTAGCGGCTTAAACGTCAATGAAGAAGATAAGCAATTTTTTGTAGCACAATTTATTGTTAGTCATTATTGTAAGTAATAATGAGTTCGAATTAGGGGACAAACTTTAATTCACACGCTTCAACTGTTTGGTAGATCAAGGTGTTTATCGTCATCGGTCCTACACCTCCAGGTACAGGCGTATACGCTTTCACGCGATCGACCAATGGTGTTAATTCAATATCACCTACACCACCTTCATGATATCCAGCGTCTATCACTACAGCATCATCCTTAATCCAATCGGCTTTGATGAATTCTGGCTTACCAACAGCACCGACGATGATATCTGCATTTTTTATGATTTTATCAAGGCCTGTTGTTTTTGAATGACAAATAGTAACGGTACAGTTTTTATTCAGTAACATCATTGCCATGGGTTTGCCAAGAATAGGGCTTCTACCAACCACAACGGCATGTTTACCTTCTAGCGGGATATCATAGGCTTCTAAAATCCGAATGATACCTTTTGGGGTAGCGCTACCGTAAGAGGTTTCATTCATTGCCATTCGACCGAAACCCCAACACGTTACCCCATCAACATCTTTAGATAAATCAATGGAATCAAAACATTGTCTTTCATTAATTTGTGCAGGTACTGGGTGTTGTAATAAAATGCCGTGAATATTCGGATTGGCATTTAGTTTTGCAATTTCAGCCAATAATTCTTCTGTTGTTGTCTCTTCTGGCATTTCAACTTTTAATGAATCCATGCCAATTCTGGTACAAGCGTTTGCTTTCATTTTGACATAAGTTGCTGATGAAGGATCATTTCCCACTAAGATGGTGGCTAAGATAGGTATTGCACCGTTACTCAATTCTTTGAGGCGTGCGACTCTTGAGCGCAAATCTTCTTCAGACTTTTTAGTAACGCTTCTCCCATCTAGAATCAATGCTGACATATATACAATCCTTAACTACAATTTTTAAAAGGCGAATACCAGTCAAAATAGTTCATTAGCCTGACTGGAAAAATACCCAAATAACGGGCAAAATTTAGGTAACTAGAATAAGCGACAGAGCAATAAAAGCCAACAATATTTTGTCCTTGTTTAACAGCTTGTTATGAACAGTTACCACTTTTCTATCGATAATTTTGGCCACTGCTCTTTCCATCTCGTTGCTTTATTCTCGTAAATAGTTTGGTTTACCAATGCTTTATTTGGACGAACCCTCAAAGAAAACATATCTTGAAACCCATAAGGGGCTATAAATTCTAATTGATCTTTATTCATGCGCATTGCCAGACACGCCCCAATAACTGGCCAAGTAGCTATCGATTCTTCAATGCTATGATATTGAACCTTGGGTATAGCAAAACGTTGTTCATACCATATATGTACTCTAGCAATATTTTTGATATCAAATGGAATATTTGTCTTCGGAAAAATCTCTGTGAATAAACGAATATGGTTATTTTCTGATGCCCAAGTTAAATCATTGTCATCCCAATATAAAACATCAATATCTTTTACATAGGTATTTAGTTCATAACCATGAATCACGTTCCAGACATTTTGAAAGATGATGCCTGCGCCAACCCATGCATTGGGAAATTTAGTGATCTCTTCTAAAATTTGAGGCATGCCTTCTATGGTCATGACAAACTCAGTTAGTAAATTGACTTGTTCATTGAGAGAAAGGTGTTGGCCATTTAATAATTTGTTTTTCATAGGTTTTAAGTCTGCTTGAAATCACTAAATTCACTAAGAGGTTTGAAGTTAATGACTAAAATGTGAGTTAAGAAAACAGAATAGTGATCTGTTGCGTGATTACACCTCTTTTGAGTCAAGGGGGGAAGAGCTATTTAGTGATTCGCGAACACGTTCTTGAAGCCTTGGCAGCAATTCTATCTCGAACCAAGGGTTCTTCTTAAGCCAAATATTATTCCTAGGACTAGGGTGAGGCAGTGGGATGATATGTGGCCAATAGAGTTCCCATGACTTAACCAAGTCTGTTACTGAGGTATTGCTTACGCCCATGTGGTATTTTTGCGCATAACTACCTAACACAATAGTGACTTCAATTTGCTTAAGGTGAGCTAGGATTTTTTCTCTCCAAGCTGGCGCACATTCTTTTCTTGGCGCAAGATCTCCTGTTTTCCCCGTGCCGGGGTAACAAAAACCCATAGGCAAAATAGCGACTCTTTCTGGATCATAAAACTCTTCTCGTGTAACTCCCAACCATTCACGCAAACGTTTACCACTGGCATCATCAAAAGGTATGCCTGACGTATGAACTTTCAGACCAGGTGCTTGACCAGCGATCAAAATCTTTGCCTTGGGATGCACTTGTAACACAGGGCGTGTGCCATGGGCGAGTTGTGAAGCACAAATGGTGCAACGTTTTATATCATTAAGTAGAGCAGTAAACTCTGTCATTTGTACTCCATTTGTCATGTTAGATAGCTGTTAATTATTCGTTAAATAGCAAAGGGTCGAACGCTTTAAAACTAAGTACTTCACCTGAATATCAAGTATGAATTATACCACTAAATACTGATAACGCTTTTGGTATGTGTAGTAATAAGTCACATCAAGCTAAATATAAGTAAATTAGTTAACTAATTGTATTGGAAGATTAATCTTCTCTTGTACTTGTGGTTACTACTCAATACAATCCTGCCCTAAATACCATACTTATCACACTAATTAGGGAATATCATGAATTTAAAGGGAGCTTTTGCTCGATACTCAATCATCTTAACCACATTGTTAACACTTTTGTCTGCCTGTGGCGGAGGTTCGTCAGATGGAGTCGTTCAGGAAGTCGCAGAGCTAACATACCAACCATTAGCCAGCACAATGACAGTTAATGAAGGAGAAACGGTAAATTTAACATTGAACTTAACTGGCGAAGGAGCCAAAGAAGTTAAATTCGACTGGCAAGTAGAAGGAGATATTACTTTTAGCGGTCAAGGCTCTGATAGTATTAGTTTTGTCGCACCAGAAGTCGATACTATCCGCAGTATTAGAGTGCAGGTCAAACTTGCTGACTCAAACAGTCGAACTATTGGTTTTAGTAGTCAAAGCATATTTATAACAGTTCAAAATATCGAAAAAATTACTGATCCCGATAACAACGGTGAAGAATCTGATATACCTGTGGTTACTGCGTTAAATTTTAATGAACTTAATGACGCAAGTACTTGGTTCCACGAAACGACTCAGTTTACTAGTACATTAAATGAAGATGGCACAACAACGACTATTGAAACGCAACAATTAAGTTTAGTGCATATAGAAACGGTAAATGTTGCAACAGAAACGGTGTCACTGTCAGAGTGCGGCTTAAGTGGAACAGTTGATCTTATTGTTCCAAGTTATAGAGAGAGTAATGATTGTGGAGATCTTCAAAGCTCGCTAATTATTCGTCAATCTGAGGGAAAATTCAGATTAGAGCGCATGTGTGGTGAAAACCTTGTAGCAGCAAGTACATACACTAAGAAAAGTGATGATCTCTCAAACTCAAATGGTGAACTAAATATCGACTTTTCAACCTATGACGATCTAGAGAAAACAAGTGATGTATGCGGAATTGTCGCTACTGCTGAAGTTAAATCGTTTGATTCAAATAGTACGCTATCAGGGACGGCCAACGCGTCAGTATTACGTTTATTTACTGAATATCAAGGCAACCCTCTAGAATTACAGTTTCAGATAGATAAATTTCCTACAGCTGGCTTTGCAAGTTTATCTACAGGTTTTTTAAATGATAACTTTGCTAAGATATTCTCGAATGTATTACCCGACATTAATAACTTATCAGAGAGTGACTTCGGCAGCATAAAGTTTGATTTTGACAATGATGAGAAAAATATTAAGGCTGACTTTGATTTTTTCGTCACCTCAAGAGCGGGTTCAAGGGAAACCATTGAAGGTGATTTAATGTTGGTATTTGAATAGGACAATACGCATTTTATTAGCAATTAAACAATTGGTAGTGCTTTTGACACGCACCGCCATTTGTTTATGTTTATAGTAATATATAAATCAATGATTTGTATGAAGACAGGTGTTTTTCTGTCTTCAATTTTATACCTTGGTTAACTATCAAATAATAGTTAAGTCTGTGTTTTGATAATTTGTTTAACAATATCTTTCATTGTTGAAGCATAAATATCAGGCTGACGGTATAGAGGGTGATAGATTACATCTGAGCGATTGATATAGGCAGCCCTCATTCCTACCGACAAAGCACCATGAGTATCCCAATCATGCGTTGCGACAAGTCTCAAAGACTCCAGTGGTTGATTTAATTGTTTAGCTGCAAATTTATATACGGCAGGATCAGGTTTAAAACTACCGGTTTCTTCAACTGAAATAATCTCATCAAAATATTCTGTCAAACCTGCATTGGTCATTTGAGTTGATATGAGATTGAGCGAAGAATTTGAAAAAGCCACAGTACGAAAACCAGCCGACTGTAACTGAGTCAATGCCGGCTTAATATCATGGTGAGCAGGGAGGCTAGCAAAGCCGTTAAGAATATCATCACGCGCTTTATCAGAAAGCGTTATAGCCATGCGCGCAGCAATCGATTCAAGCATAGTGCCAGCTAAAGTAGCAAAGTTAGTCCGCACATTCGTCATAATACACACAGTAGATGAGTGCAATAGCATTGAAAACCATGTCGCCATCACACTTTCGTCCCCAAAAGCAGTTTTGAACTTGGGTTTTAATGTATTAAGGTCAAGGACTGTCTCATTTATATCAAACAATATTGTATGTCGTTTCATCGCAACCTCATCTTGTGAATTTATAAAGAAAAGTCAATATAGGCACTTTCTTGTTGGGAACTATTAGGTAGATAAAAGCTATGTAAACATTCCGCTTCACTTTTATCTACGCATTGTAATAAAGGTTTCCTGACATGACTCCCCCCATTATCTTTAGGAAGAAAAAGCAATAACGCGAGTAGGGAAAAAGTAATTGAGAAAGGAATATGTACTAGCGCATAGCCAATATGCTCGCTTTTAGCTAGTGAATTATCAACAACAGCAATATAAATATGAATTAAAGTAACCAGTGTTACAGGCAGGAAAAATAAAATAAATAAATTTCCAGCGTATTCAATATTAAACAAAAAAAAGATGATTGCTAAGCAGATGTGTGCGATTGAAATAATAGGGGGGAGAGCTAACAATATTTTTAACATTTAATTTCTAAATATTCTGAGGCGGTAAAGTTACTTTTAAAGGTAAAAGCATAGGGCGTATCTCCATTGCTGCGAAGGAAATCTAATTTCTCTACTGCTTCTTCAATGGTAGGCACATGACCAATAGGTACCCACCATAAAACATAATTATCCTCTGGTATATTATGAAACCATTCCTTTTTACGTCTAAGAAAATTTCGATGATGGGTTCTAAACATGAAGTTTTTAAGTGCATCGGGAGAATCCCATACAGACATATTCACGATAACATCAGGATCTGAAAAAGCCTGAATATTGGTAGCATCACCCTGTTCATCTTTTAAGCGCCAGATAAAACCTTCACTCGACTCCGCTAGATTATTTACTGGCTCTAAATTATCTACAAAATCTTTAATTTCAGGGGCATCTAATGAATATTTAGCTTTGGCAATGTTTAATTGTGCTAGGTGCATGTCACTTCTCCTTGGTGAATAACGCTTGATTTAGCGTTTTTTAAGTCTTTCTATCCTAAGTCATAGTTACGATAAGTGGTCATTTTTAGTTATCAATACGATAGCTATTGGTTTCCAAAAACTTCTGAGCATATTTCATTCGTTAACCCACTATTTTTTTCGAGCACTGAGTTTTCTAATCACTTGAACTAGGGTTCCGATAAAAAAATAACCCACAAATTGACCAGACATAAAGAGTACCATTTTAGGGGCAAAGTAAGTCTCTTCACTAAAAAAGCTGAGAGTCAATATAGCAGGAGACACTAATACGCTATACCCTGGTAATGATACTGGAACCATATAGTAATTAAACAAAAAAGCGCAAAGTCCAATTGAAATGCCAGTAAATCCCCAGATTGAAGAAAGCTTAAAATTTATCATAATCTATTCACTCTATGTAACTACCAACTAAGATAGTCAAGGACTAGGGAATGTTCAGCTCAGTTAACTGGGTAATAATATTAACGTTACTCGGCGCTGACTTTATATGCTCCCCAGTAAGCCAGAAAGCTTGTATACCTGCAGAAATGGCAGGTTTGATATCTTTTTCTAAGTTATCACCAACCATAGCGACATTAGCAGAGGGGACGGCCAGTTTTTCTAAGATAGCATGGAAAAATTCGGGAGTTCCTTTGGAGAAACCAACATTAGCTTTACAAAAATAACCCGATATGAATTTATCTAATCCCACCCGAGCAAACGCTTGTTTAATGTCTAATTCAGTTGAGTCTTCAGCCCCAGTAGCAATATATAGAAGTGAATGTTCAGACAATGTTTCTAAAGTTTCTTTTGCCCCAGAAACCGACGTAACTTTTTCCCAATGACACATTTTGCCAGCAACATCCGGGAAATCGACCATTAAGGTGTCACCCCAATCAAATAGGTATACGCTTATCACTAAACCTCCTTGTATATAAATCTGGCTATTAAAAGCTATTTTACCTGCCGTAAGCCTTTTAAAATCGTTCTTGGGAGCTTGTCAGAAAAGCAGTAATTGCACAATATGTGAGATATAGAATGACTATACCAGCAAAATTTTGTTAGTTATAACTATTCAGGCAAATCTCTAACGATGTAATAAATTTAATGGAACTGGTATTCTTAGCCTGCTCTGCTTCCATTTGGCATGTCGGTTTCAGGCATGGCTAAACAAGCGGTCAGTTTATCTTCATAACCAATATCAAATAACATGCCTTGAGATATTTCTCCTGCCATCTTTTTTTCTGGAAGGTTCACAACGAATAACGCTTGTTTACCTTCAATCTCACGCGGGTCTTTTCGCTCTTGCTTAATACCTGCAAGTATTGATCGATTATGATCACCAAAGTCGACAGTTAATTTCATTAGCTTATCTGATTTCTCTACCTCTGAAACCAAAGTAATTCTACCTACACGAATATCGAGCTTAGCAAAATCGTCAAAGGTAATAAGTTTTTTAATCGGTGCTGATTTCACAATAATTCCTTGATAAATTAGACGCCCAAATGAATGGGCTATGTATTCAGTTGGTTAAATATTTGGGGCAGGGCAACACAATCATGGGGTTGTGTTTTATTCATTTCCCTATTTAGCGCTAAACCAGGTAAGCGCTAGTTGTTCATGTTTTTGAATGAAACCGTTTTTAAGCATCATGTAAGTCTGAATATTATTGCCGCTTTGTGATGCAGCCATTCTTTTTACTTTATCATAGGCTAACAACGTTTTTGGGTGTGCAATTAAGTACTCTTTAAATGCTCTATGCCGACATAAATGCATATCATTAGTTTGAAAAGCATGAATATGATGACTACGTTGAAGACCACCTTTTTGAAAATAACGCCTACCCGTGATGCCATTTTCTCCTTTTACTAAGTAACCAATATCTTCAATTTTTTTATTTACTCTATCTAATGCGGTAAGGCAGGTGACCTCAATTAGAATATCAATAATAGGCTTTGCAGATAAACCAATAACTGATGTACTTCCAATATGCTCAATTTTTAAAGCGTTCTGGCCAATAGCCTTAGCCAATAACACCTTTTCACTTTCAAATAATTTAACCCAACGTGAATCGTAATTAACAACCTCTATAATTCTACCTGTCAAATTGTTCTCCATTTATTTGTCATGAACATTTAAGGAATTGATGGTTATTTAGTTAACTTAAATTGCAAAGCAATACTGTTAACAGCTCACCCAAATGTTAGTTATAGCGGGTTAATCGATCGACATTGCTAGTTTTTCAATTCCATGAGACGGCTTCCATCTTTTATACTCAACAAAACCATGTTTTTTGTATAAGTTGATTGCTGGAGTATTTACCACGGCTGTCTCTACACTGGCTTTTGAAAAATCAAATGTTTCTAGAATATACGTGATTAGTTTATTGGCTATACCTTTTCTAAAGTAACGAGGGTCAACAGTTAAGCTATTAATTTCTAAAAGCCGATTGTTTATATCGACTTCGATAATAGCAGCGAGACATCCATTTTCACTAGACCCATAAAATAGGGTGTCTGAATTTTCAATATCTTTAGTACTTCGCAATAGTGGCGGAAAATTAAGCGTACCTATTAACTTTGCTTCAATTTTATAAGAATTCTGAAATATGGTAAAAATTTGATGAGCTATTTCTTTATTCGACTGATTAAGTTTTTTTATCATACTACGTTGAGTCTCAAAATATGCGCTATGTTATAGCGTCACGTTACGCTGAAAGTTATCAGTTAACACTTTAAATAAGTGAAAGCAGCCATTGGCTATTTATTGTTAGTCCTGATTCTCTTGCAGGCTTTTGATAAAAGTATCTAGATCTGGCGGCATGTCATCATGTTTGATAGCAATATCTGAAATATCATCCCAACTAGCTTTTGAACTACAACATAGATGTGTCGTTATTTTGATATCAACATTTTCGACCAAACCCATAGGAACCCAATAATAATTATACTCTCGAAGCCTATTTGGAACAGGGCACCCGCAGTGTTTGCAAAAATCAGAAGTAAACCCTGAAGCCTTTTTCCAATGGCTAATTGAGTCAGAACCGGTAACCCAGCTAAAGTCTGACTCTTTGACAATCGTTGCCGTATTAGATGTTGAACCCGACTGTTTTTGACATAACTTACAATGGCATTGGTACAAAGCTGCTACCTTGCCTGAAACGTTAAAACTTACACTTCCACAATTACATGAACCTTTCATATTAACCTTCACTTTAAGTTTGTTTTTGCCCGACACATAATGTGCAACTAAAATTTATTCATCACTGCGAAAAGCATGGTGCCAATTTATACGTTGCTTTAAGATATTTCACTGATCTCAATATATCAAGAGCCCAAGAAAGTCTTCAACAGATTCATTCAATCAATCTTTAATTGCAAAAGGCTAAAAAACGAAAAAATGCCAACTATTAATTTTCGTTTAATGTACTTGTTATATGCTACTTTCTACCTAGAATTCTGAGTATACGTAAAAACAAGTTAATAATGTCCATATACAATGCAGCGGCACTATCTACAGCATTATCATATGTTTTAGGAATTGCATTTGCTCTAGCCCAATCATATCCAATATAACCGCAGAAGATAATCGCAACAATCCAATCTAAAATTCCGTGATGAGTATTAAAGATGAATATTTCAATTAATTCGACGACGATTACGCATAGTAAAGCTATTGTAAGTCCTCCAGCTATTTTATTGAAAAAGGCAGGATACATAGATCCTAAAAGCATCATGACGAAAGTTACCATGCCCGTAACTCTTATAGCTTCGAGTACAATATCTGGATTATATTGGCTTACAACTAAATTAATAATTAACCCGAAAGGAACGACGACAAAATTATAGCCAATAAAACTGACCACTGGGCTATCAGATTTACTAAAGAGATAAATACCAAAAAAACATGATGCAAAATAACCAATGATGAAGACTATCGGATTGATACTGCTTATAGATTCTACAGGAATGTTTAGAACCATTAACCAGTTTATAGCAAAGCCCCAAATCAGTGTTATACCAATGACAAAATTGTAAGTTGAACCACTTATTATCTTGTCATTGGTTTCTGTTCTATCAAATACATCTACTTCCATTTTATTTCCCTATAGTTTGAAGTTTTCACAATTCTTTCCTAGTGCATAACGCGCGAATAACAGGTTAAGCAATGATTGGTCAAAATGTGCAACGAAGCGGAACGCAGCCAACAGTTACGTGTCCTTTCTTATTTTTTGTTAGACGTACTACGGCTCCCATATCCCGAACATAGCTAATATGAACAATGGTCCTACAATAATCAACACTGAGCCAATTAAACAAAGTAAACCAAATAAAAGTACCCGCCAATTTGATTGAAACTCAAAATTATCTGAGTCGATAATAGCCGATTTTGTCATCTGATATTTTTCAGCGATTAGCCGAGCGGTGATGATGTATAAAATTGTGAATGGTGTACTTGGTATTTCATCGGGCAAAAATGGTAAAGCGATAATAAGCACAAATAAAAATAAACTACCATAGATGATGGTGTTCTTTTTAAGCCTATCATTGCCCAATGTTGAGAAATTCGAATGAAGAAAATAGATTAATCCGACAGGACCACCTATCGTTCCACATGCTACTTGGGTAGGGGAGTATATTTTAACTCTATTCTCGCTGCCGCTTACATGATCATTATCCATAACACTATTATATGTATTCTCAGGCACTATTAATTCTCCTTATTAATTAGCTTGTTATTTTTACGGTAATACAACAACAACCTCAATTTCTAACAAATGTGACTTACTCCAAAGTCTTTTAACTTCAACCCAACTTGATGCTGGAAATTTATCACTAAAGTAAGCTTTACGAAATGGAATCGTTGCCTTTAATTTTTCAATATCTGTAGTGAAGATAACCTCTTTCACTATTGCATTTGTGCCGACATTATAATCAGCCAATATTTTCTGGATGGTACTGTAAATATCATCAATTTGTTCTTCAAAAGTTACTTTGTCGCTTGTGATGCCTGATATATATAAAGTGTTATTAGCTTTTACCACTTGCGAATAGCCTATTTCACTTTCCCATGAGTGGTAGTTCTTTCTTTCAATTTCCTGGTCTGTGGTACTACAGCCCAAAAGAAATAGACCACAAGATAAGAGTAGTGATTTTTTAACCGAATTTAACAATTTAACTCCTTGGTTATTAAGTAAATTTACCACCTAAAAAATTGGCTAGGTAATCGTTGGCTAAGATGGCTAACTAAGCTCAACCAGCGGTTGCATGCTCTTGGAATCGACTTATAGCCTCATTTAGAAATAAATATTTAAACCAACCAAGCCGTAGTTGGTATAAGAAGAAACATTAAACTCTGTTTTTATCTCTATCATTTTATTGAATTTATATGAAAGGCCAGCTCCAAATAATAATCCTCCACCTGACTCATCAGCGTAATTATCTACAGATGGAATAATAGAAACATCACTACTTTGAGAAAGATAACCCAGCCTCCCAATAAGATTAAAATTTCCAATTGGATACGTATAAAGTGCTGAGAGTGAGACTGCGTCAGATTCTATTGAGTATTTAGTATTCGATTTTGTTAAATCATAGCCACCCAAGTCGAGGTAATTTGCTTCAACAGAAAATGATGAATTTATTTTATACCCAAAGTGAATTTCATAACCTGCATTATATTTAGATTCTCCAGCTAAATCTGTCTCAGCACTTAAGATTGATGCACCAGCATAATATTCTGATGTAGCAGCGAAAACATTGGTTGAGAGTAAAGTACCTAAAATGGCAGATATAATCCTTTTAATCATTTTTTATTCCTTTAGTTAAGTTAATACTACAGTTTACTTTTAAAACTAACGCTCACATAAGCGAAAAATTATAGTTCTTGTTAGTGGAACATTTGTGAAAACAATGAGGTAACACTTAGCGAACAACCAGAAAAAACTAACACTTGCTGAAGCCTTTGGCTAATTAGTACTGGAATAACATAAGACTTAGAAAAGACTTGTTTAATCGGAATAAAAAATAATTTAGGGGTCAAAGCTAAACCTAAGAATATTAAGCTGCTTCCTATTGCGCCGAATAAATCAGATAAAGGGGCCTGTTCAAAGACAAAGCCGTAAATTCGAGTGCTTAGCGTCAGAATAACTATAAATAGACAGGCGGCTATCGCAATTTTTTCTTTCGATGAAACTCTTTCCATGAGCTAAAATCCTAGTTGCACTAATGCCTTGTTAAGAGGCAATGAAATGGTTTACTAAAATAATCGACGATTCAGCAAAGACCAACTATTTTACGTCCGTTTAAGCAATTTATATGGATAATTCATCCATTAAAATTACAGTTTAAAATCCTTTGCGGGTAATGTGAGACTCTGGCTTAAGGTTACCTTGTTGTAGTTCGATTGAACAAAGCTCCCCTGTTGAGAGACCGATAACAAGAACGAACGGGACAACGGATTCCATACACCACACTCGAATAATCTACCAGATCTCGCCCCTGCATTTGCAAGTTAGAGCTAGCATATTATGAATACAAAAACTAATCAAAACATAAATATAGATGTTAATAGAGGAAAGTATCAACTCGCTCACCTACAGATATTCTAACGTCTTTATTGCCCAGTGATACTGCGCCGTCCTCTTTACATGCTGGTTTGCCACACCTTGGGCTGTACCGTTTTTTGCTAAAATTTATGAGGAACGTAAACAGCCAAATATTACGTCTGCTTGTTGATTTTTTTGTTAGCTTTGACGACTAATTAACATCGCCACGCCTAACCAAGAAAACCATATTATTTGACCTAAGCCGAATATTTCTGTCAGTATTTCAGCAGGATAAATAGTGAGAATACCCACAGAACCAATAAATAATCCGAAACAGTTTAACAATTTTGGAAGCTCAATAATTTTTAAGCCAGCAACACTCAATAAAAGAACCCATAAGCCGCCAACAACTTCGTTACCTCCCCCTAAACCTTCAACGATAGTATTGATAACTACCCAAAGAGTCATTGCTTGTTCTGCATTTTTAGCAGATAAATCGATTACAGCACCTAACCCTATATTTGCAATCATTCCACTCGCTATGACGAGCCCAACCCAAACAATACCGAAGATTGAAGCCAGTTGTGATAAAGCAGGGGCTTTATTTTTCATGCGTTGATGGATCGCTAAAACTAATATAGCCAAAAAAAGACCAAAGGCGACATACATAGTTAAATTAACTATCGACAAAACCACCTGATTATTAGTTAGAAAAATAAATTTTTGTGCATCCTCTGCACTTACAGGATAATCCCAGAACACTCCAAAAAAAACAAAAGCAGATATGTAAATAGCGGCCTCAAAAAGTGCTGCAATGCCACCTAATTTTTGTAAATTATTCACGACACTATCCTTGCAAAGAAAAACTCAAGTTAATATAAAATAATAGTCGTTAATGACTTCAATATGTAACAAAAGCTAACGCTCTGTTAAGGGAAAAATTATAGCCTCCTCAATGTTATGAGGAAGTGTCCACTACTTCAAAGTACGTTTGATTGCCTTGTATGGTTAATTCACCCGTTTGACTCGTTCTTATTACTTTGTAAAATTTTGATGCTTGCGTTTAATTCTTTAATATCTGCTTGGGAGTTCTCCATTATATTTAGCATTCGCTTAACTCGTTTAGAAATTAAATAGATGAATACGGGAACCGTAATCCATAAAAGCCCTAAAAGTATATAAGCAAAACCAGTGAACAGACCAAAATAGTTTGGGGTAAATTCCATTTTAAATTATCCAATTAAGCTAAAGCCCTAATAATGGGCAAAAAATAGTTGGCTAGAATAAGCGACGAAGGAACAAAAGCCAATTGAATTTTTCTGATGAAACAACTTATTATTCATACAGGGCACAATACGTTGAGCTACTTTTTAGTAATACATTTATCTTTTATTTTCCCGTCTGAGTTAATGCACATATTTTTATCTTTTTTGACACAATCATATTCCGGATCTTGAGAAATTGCATTTAGCCCACCGAAAATAACTGCTGTTAAAGCATCAGAACTTCCTTCAGCCCCCTCAACTGCATTGCAGCTGTGTTGCTCAAAATTGTTAGAGCTACAAGCAGATAAAAATAAGCAGGATATAAATAAGTTTCGAATGAGCACAGCAATTCCTTATATGTATAACGCCCGTTAAGGGGAAGTTTATATGTTGGCTACAATGTTTGAGGAACGAAAATCAGCCAATTGTAAATTTTTCGTTAAATTGCCTTGTTAAGACTATTTATTTAGGCCAAAGATTTATTAATAATTGATTAATCTCTCCTCGACCAGACCAAGCACGCCAGAACGCGGCAAGTGCTATAGAAGAAGCTACTGCTAGCATTAGCCATTCTTTGTGAACAAGGTGCGTTCCAATAGCGCCAAGCATAAGCCCCCCCAGACATAACGAAGAGAGTGAGGATAACCGTGTAATTAGTAAGCCTAATGCGCCAAAAACTTCAACTATACCAGTAAAATACATAAATGTACTTGGGTAACCCCAACGTACAAATGCCTCGACCTCGAATGGCAATGATAATAATTTTGCACAACCCGAAGCGAAAAATATTAGTGCGAGAATATAGCTCAAGATACGTGCGATCATTTTAGCCCTAATGCCTCATTCAGAGGCAATTAATTGTTGGCTAAAATAACGACGCAGGAGTAAAAAGCCAACTGATATTTATCCTGCTGAAATGACTTGTTAGATGTTCTCTTTTACAAAACTAAGAATATCATTATGAATTTTCAAGTTAGTACCATGCCCAATGTCTTTATATGTATGAAAAACAGCATTCACATCGTTTGCTTTGTAAATATCTTGGCATTTAGTCCAACGGTCAGGTTGCATATTTTGTCCTAACACTGAATAGATAGTTTTTCTTTCTACACCTGAGTATGCATCATCGTATTTAACAGCGTCATTGGTATCGTTTTCGCCCATAAACAAAAACTGTGGTAAAGATGCCCATTTAGTTTTATTAAAACCTGTACCTGTAATTTTTTTAAAGTCATTGATACCTAGAGGGTAATTTAAATTCTCATCTGAGACTTTATCGACAGGTAACATTAAAATTCCATTTAACCCACCAGCAACGACTAACTGAAGGCTATCTGGATGCAACATAGAAAAGCGGTTAGCCAAACTTCCTGAAGCAGAAAACCCAGTTAAAATAACTTTACTGTGTACTTTCACAGAGTGCTTTGTGAGTTCTATTTTTGCTTCAGAAATCATTGCTAGTAATTGTAAGTCTAGCCTTTTTAAATCTCCAGATTCTACTAACAACGTATCTCTATCTAATGCGTGTGTATATATTTCCCAATCGGTTTTTGAACGAGGAAAAATTGGAATAAGTATTGGGGAATTTAATTTTTTTGCTACCCATGGGCCTACTGCATTACCCACTATAGCTTTTTTAGCGCTTTGATAATGTACATCGAAATCATCAGAAACAGCACCAGTATTGTTAGTTTCAACCACCAAATAATTTGTGTCGATATTCGTAGGAATCTTTAATAAAAACGGAAAGGAAAAGCCTTTCTTGGGATCAGCATTAACCTCAATAATTTTTTCTGCATAGCTCACGTTACTTATCAATATAAAAAACACAGCAACACTTTTTATAATTAACTTTTCGATTAGCATGATGAATCCTCCTTGAGAGCATCTAAGGTCGCCATTAACAGTCGCCGCGTATTTTTTACGGCGTCAGTGTTAAATGGCCTTGTTAGAAGTTACTCTGTTTATTCCACTCAACTACGGATATAAAATATGTTGTAAATCTCCGTCCCCAAAGTTCTGTCTTCTGAACTTTAGAAGCCTTTCTTTTCAAAAATCTGTACTCTGGGCGAGTTTCAAGCAGGTGGAACATTATTTCTTTATGTCCCAATTCCTTGGCCCAATACATTAACGTCTTGAATATTGAGATACCAAAACCCCAATATTGCTTAGATATGACAATAGCTATTTCAAAACCATTGTCGTCAGGCTGAATGCCACACCAGCCTGCCAGTACGCCATCTATAAATACAGCTCGAACACGACAACCAGGAATAGATTCTGATTGGGTCTTCTCATTCATCCACTCTATGATACTAACAGAATCAAAATGCATATGATCAATTAGGTGCTTTCTCAACGTTTGATCATTAACAACTGGCAAAAAGTCTTCTGGATTTACGTGCTTGAAATTTACGTATTCAATTTCACTCATATCTAAATATTTTTAACGCCACAATAAGCGGCTAAGTAATGGTTGGTTAAAATGTGAAACGAAGTGGAACGCAGCCAACTGTTACATATCCTTGTTTATTTTCTTGTTATATTTTAGTTATTTCTTTGATCTGCTAGGAATGCTGCATATTCTGATCTAGCTTTGCTATCAGGTTTTATACCTTTAGATTCACACCAACTTACAAGTTTACTGATTTTGATAGATATTTTTTTAACCTGCTCGCCATTTGCTCTAAGTTCGCTGATAGCATTTTCAGCATTATGTCGCCATTCTTGATATGTATCATCTAGAGAATTTGGGTCGTCTACAGTTTCCTTTAAACATTGCCATTCTTCAGGTTGAAACCACGCGAAAGAATATACTATTTGTTGTTCACCCATGCTTGAATACTCCGTGAAATATTACGCTTCGCTAAGAGGCGAGTAATAGTTGGCTAAAATGTGAAACGAAGCGGAACCGAGCCAACTGTTACGAATCCGACTTTATGGCCTTGTTATATGCCACTTACTCTACACCTATTTCTTAATGTTTTTGGGTATATAACCAAGTAGTTGTTCAGAGCTTTGAATGGTTAGCCGCTGCCCTGGAAACTGGTGCAATTTAATATTTAAGTACTCAGTGCCAGAAATCAACTTACCCATACGCTTAAGAAAACTAGGTGTTGTATCAGAAAACAAACCACTTTCCGATGTAATAGCTGCAATATCCTGCCAAGGAATAAACAGGTTTTTATGACCAAACCTGAAAGGAAAAGGTACTCTTAAATAAACTCCTTTGCTGTTTGCTGCAACCTTTAACATACCATTATGTCTTGTTGTGCCAATATACCCATTTCCAGTTTGGAAGTTTTCGTCTGGATTTTCGTATTTATTATTCCCATATTTTTTAGCTAAATTTTGCCAGCCACTTTCTTTTCCTAACGAATAAGATACCCCAAACCAACCAGCTACAAAAACAATAAAAAACCAGTGGGAAGTTAAAAAAGACTCTAATAATCCCTGAAAATTGATTACATACTCTTGTGCAACAGGAGGTATTTCACCGCCCGTTCCAGAATAAAAGGAAAGGACAAAAAATGAAAGAAAAGATACAGCCCAAATTAATCCAATAAACTTTAAAACAATCTTCATACTACCCTTGTGGCTTATAACGCCTCACTAAGAAGCAAATAATAGTTGGTTAAAATAAGCGACGAAGGAGCAAAAACCAACTGTTATTTGTCCTGATTAATTTGCTTGTTAGCTACCGATTACTCTGAAGTAGTTGCAAGAACACATCCCGCACCAATAAATGTTGCACCAAATATTTTTCCAAGTAACTTTTGTTCCTGAGTATTTATTGTACTTGCTTTAGCACGCTGTGCTACTAGCGCATATGAAGACAAACAAATAAATGATAACAACATGAAGCTTAATACTAAAATAGAAAACTGAAACATAAGAGGATCAGCAGCCACAATAAACTGAGGAAATAATGCTGTAGTAAAAATAACAGCTTTGGGATTTGTTAATGCAACTAAAACCCCTTGGGTATATAGATTTAAGGAACTACCTTTAGATTTTCTTGTTGAACCTACCTCAATATTACCAACACCATTTACCCAAAGCTTGAAACCTAAATAAGCTAGATAAGCCGCCCCAAATAATTTAATAACAGTAAATGCCACCGTAGAATGTAAAACAACAGCACTTAATCCAAGTACCGAAAATGTTGACATAATAAACAGCCCAGTAACATTACCTAGAACAGTGATAAGAGATTTTTTAAAACCAAAAGAAAGGCTATTTATTGAAACAAGTAATGCCGCAGGACCTGGTGTAGATGTAGCCAATAAAGCGATAGAACAAAACATAAACCAATTTTCAAATTGCACCAAATTCTCCTTAGGTTAAATTGTGAGTCGATTTTATTATTTCTTTTTTAAGATCGTCAAAAATATCAAAAAGTACATCTAAGATACGCTCTAACTCCTCAAAGTTTTTATATTTAGGGAGATTGTATAACTTTCTATCGAATTCTACTCCCATTTGCATGGGCATAAAATCAATTCGTCCACTCGGCATAATTACCACATTATTGACTCTAATACCTAAAACAGTTTCGACTAAACCATCTTTTAAAACAAATTGCATACCTAAACTAAGTTCACCGTCGATTTGGGAATTAAACCTAAAAAATGATTCTCGTCTGTCTGCTTCAATAACATAACCATATTTTTCTAAGTACTCTTTATAAATATCATGATGGTTTCCACTTAAATGATCACTTTCCGCATTATAAGAACCACATAAATCTTTATAACGACTTACGATATTTATTTTATTAAGCATGGCTATAAAGATATCTTTATTCATTTAAGTACCAATATAATTTATTTAACTGAAAGGTCTCATTTCTAAAGTATGAATTGAGGGCCACGGGGAGTCCATGTAGCCCAAATAACAGGCTAAGTAATTGTTGGCTAAAATGTTAAACAAAGTGGAACGTAGCCAACTGTTACGTGTCCTTGTTTATTTTCTTGTTAGCTGCGATGTTTTCATCGAGACCAATAACAAACTTTTTTAATTCTATCAATGATACATTTTCACTGTAAGTAACTTGTGATTTATAGCTAGTAAGTGCTTTAGAGAAAACTTTATCAGCTTCTTTATTTAAGTCTAATTTTTCATATAAAAGCCCTAGACGTAGGTATGACAATGCAAGGCTAGTTGGGCCTGTTTTATGTAACAGTTCACTAGAGCGATCTGACTCTTGTAATCTGATTAAAGATTCCAGAGCATATACTCCTATTTCAGGTGAACTATAGGCATATATTTTATAGGATATTTCTATTTCATTTAGTAAAAAATCAGACGAAATATTATTAGCAAGGCTCAAATTTGAAGTAATTGCCGTTAGTGCTATCAGAGTAGTTTTGATGAATATATTCATATTAATTTCCTTATTAAGTAAAAATACTGCTAAACACCGAAAGCAGCTAACGAATGATATGGACTCCCCACTCGGCATCTGTCGCTAGCGAATGTGCCATAGTGAAGTTGATAAGAAGCTTCAAATGAGGAGAGTCCATATGCCTTTAATTAAAGCCGTAGGCATTGATTTAGCCAAACTTGTTTTTAGTATCCATGGAGTTGATGTTAATGACAAGTGTAAATTACGTAAAACAGTCAAAAGAAACAAGCTGTTAGCAGAGGTTGCTAAGTTACCACC
>MAAB01001193.1_pt1 | contig 83615 bp, 76 predicted proteins | sample 1115991 | NCBI WGS metagenome assembly MAAB01 (sample SAMN04961124, study PRJNA320927) | seawater metagenome | isolation source: sample BD02T18 sea water enriched with oil for 18 days | place: USA:Gulf of Mexico | collected 2013-07-27
AAAAATATGATGCCAATCCAACCAGGTGATGTACCTGCTACATTTGCAGATGTTACTGATTTGGTTGAAAACTTAGACTACAAACCAGAAACTTCAATTCAGGATGGAATTGATCAATTCGTGGATTGGTATATAAAGTTTTTTGGAAAAGGCAATAATTAGTTTGACTTTAATAAAAAACAAACAAAAAATAAATGATATAAATGCATATCTATTAATTGCGTTTGCATTTGCATTACCTTTAACCGTTGCAGGTGCGAATATTATTGATGCATTCATTGTCCTTCTGTGGTTAGCACGTGGAACTTTTAAAGAAGATTGGAATGAAGTTAAAAATAACAAAGTTGTTTTAGCTGTTCTTGGGTTTTACTTATTACATATAGTTGGACTTCTGTGGACTGAAGATATGCAATGGGGTTTGCATATCCTTAAAAAAGAAACTAAGTTTTTGATGATTCCTATATTTATGTTATTTATTAGGCGTGAACATATTAAATACTATATTTATGCATTTTTATTAGCAATGAGTTTAAGTGAAATATTATCGTATGGAGTTTGGTTTGAAATTATTCCTGAGTTTAAGAATGCAACAGTAAATAACCCTACACCATTTATGAGTCATATTTCGTATAATCCATTATTAGCATTTGCTATATATTTGTTATTAACAAGTATGTTATTTAATAAAAATTTGAGCAGAAATGAAAAGATTATACGCATGGTATTTATCATTACTATGAGTGTTAATATGTTTATTACGGGAGGCAGAGCAGGACAAGTTATGTATTTTGTGATGCTAGTTATTGTTTTATTTCAATATTACAATCGACAAATTATAAAATCAGTTATTATTTCATTTATTATGTTACCATTGATATTTATTTTAGCTTATAATAGCAGTAATCTGTTTCAAAAAAGAGTAGATATGGCACTATATAATATAAAGAATTATGATAATAATAAGCATAACTCAATAGGTGAAAGATTGACTTTCTGGATTAATTCTTATGAAATATATATAAACAATAATATTGTATTTGGTGTAGGTACTGGTGACTTTAGAAATGAGTATAAAAAAGTAAATCAAAAAAATACACCTAAAATAGCAAATACTGATAATCCACATAACATGTATGTTCTTGAATTGGTTCAATTTGGATTGATAGGAGTTTTCAGTTTACTTAGTATTTTGTTTTTTCAAATTATACATGCACTTAGATGCAAGGAAAAAATTTTAAAATATATTGGAATAACTTTACCTTTATTATTTTCTGTAATTATGTTAAGTGACTCCTATTTATTAGGGCATTATACGGGTATGTTATTTATCTTTTTCAGTGCTTTTTTATATAAAGATTATAATGATAAAAATTTAAATCAAGATAAGGTTTTAATGTGAAGATTAGTGTAATTGGTACGGGTTATGTTGGATTGGTATCTGGAACATGTTTTGCTGATATGGGAAATGATGTAATTTGTGTAGATATTGATGACAAAAAAGTCAAAGATTTAAAAAAAGGTATTATTCCTATTTTTGAACCAGGACTTAAAGATATGGTTTTAAAAAATCACGACAATGGTTCATTAACTTTTACAACAGATATAAAATATGCTTTAGAAAATTCTACACTTTGTTTCATTGCTGTTGGAACTCCTATGGGTGAGGATGGAAGTGCAGATCTAAAATATGTAATTGAAGTTGCTAAAAGTATTGGTGAAAATATGACACATCATATGTATATTGTTGATAAAAGTACTGTGCCTGTTGGAACTGCACAAAAAGTCAAGGAAACTATACAAAAATCTCTTTCCTCCCGCAATTCAACACTTACTTTTGATGTTATATCTAATCCCGAATTCTTAAAAGAAGGTGCTGCTATTACTGACTTTATGAAACCAGATAGAGTTGTCATTGGTGCAGACTCAACAAATGCATTTGAGATAATGCGTGAATTATATTCTCCATTTACAAGAAATCATGATAGATTGGTTACCATGGATATAAAATCTGCTGAAATGACAAAATATACAGCCAATGCAATGCTTGCTACAAAGATATCGTTTATGAATGAGATTTCTAATATTTGCGAACTTGTTGGTGCGGATGTCAATATGGTACGAAATGGAATTGGAAGTGACTCAAGAATTGGATACTCTTTTATATATCCTGGTTGTGGATATGGTGGTAGTTGTTTTCCTAAAGATGTACAAGCACTGGCAAAAACTTCAAAAGATTTTGGTTATGAATCAAAAATATTAAATGCAGTTGAATCTGTCAATTATGAACAAAAAAAGGTTATTTCTAATAAAGTTATAAAAAGATTTGGAGAAGACTTAAGCGCTTTTACTTTTTCTATTTGGGGGCTTTCTTTTAAACCTGAAACAGATGATATGAGAGAAGCTCCTTCTATTACAGTGATTAATGAACTAACTTCAAGAGGTGCAAGAATAAAAGCATATGATCCTAAAGCTATGCATGAAGCCCAAACTTTTTATCTTAAAAACAATGATAATGTACAATATTTTGACAATAAATATGATACATTAAATGAATCTGACGCGATGTTATTATTAACAGAGTGGAAAGAGTTTAGAAGTCCTGACTTTGATGAATTAAACAAAAGATTAAATAATAATATAATCTTTGATGGCAGAAACCAATATAATAAGAATAAATTGAAAGAATTCAATTTTGAATATTTCCAAATAGGTGTAAAAAACGATGTATATACAAAGTGAGAAAATGCTAAAAAATAATTATAAAATTTGTGTTATTGGATTAGGATATGTTGGGTTGCCATTGGCTGTTGAGTTTTCAAAACAATACAATGTAAAGGGACTCGATATTTATCAAAATAGGATTGATGAATTAAATTCTGCTTATGACCGAACACTTGAATTAGAAAAAGATCAATTAACAGATGCTTTAAATAATAATATTGTATTTACTTGTAATATTGAAGATATAAAAGATTGCAATGTATATATTGTTACAGTACCTACACCTATTGATAAAAATAAAAAGCCAGACTTAACTCCTTTATTAAAAGCCAGTGAAACAATTGGAAAAGTATTAAAAAGAGATGATATTGTTATCTATGAAAGTACGGTATATCCAGGTGCAACAGAAGATGATTGTGTTCCAGTATTAGAAAAAGTAAGTGGGCTGAAATTTAATCGAGATTTTTATTGTGGATATTCACCTGAGCGCATAAATCCAGGTGATAAAGAGCATACCGTGAGTAAAATATTAAAAGTTACGTCGGGAAGTACACCTGAAATAGGTATAAAAGTAGATGCTCTATATGCTTCAATTGTTACTGCAGGTACTCATCTTGCACCTTCAATTAAAGTTGCGGAGGCTGCAAAAGTTATTGAAAATACACAAAGAGATATAAATATTGCATTTGTCAATGAACTAGCAATGATATTTAGTCAAATGGATATTGATACCAATGCAGTTTTAGAAGCAGCAGGAACTAAATGGAATTTTTTAAAATTTAAGCCTGGGCTTGTAGGTGGACATTGTATTGGGGTTGATCCATATTATTTAACCCACAAAGCCCAAAGTTTTGGATATCATCCGGAAATGATTCTTGCAGGCCGAAGAATTAATGACAATATGGGTGTTTATGTAGCCAATCAGGTAGTCAAATTAATGATAAAAAATGGGCACACAATAAAAAACTCTAAAGTGTTGGTTCTTGGAATTACCTTTAAGGAAAACTGCCCAGATATTAGAAATAGTAGAGTGATTGATGTTATTAATGAACTACAAGACTTTGGCTGCTCAATTGATGTTGTTGACCCATGGGCAGATAAAGATGAAGTCAAACATGAGTACAATTTAGATTTACTCGAAAGTGTAAATTTTAGCGAAACAAAGTATGATTCGATTGTCCTAGCTGTAGCACATGATAAATTTAGAACTTTAGATTTAAATTTAGAAAATACAATTATTTATGATATTAAATCTATATTGGAAAAGGCTGATGGTAATTTATAAGTAATATATTAAGGTAGGTAATAATTAAAAAGTGCAAAAAATAAATAAATCATCATTGAAAAAATCAATTTCATATTTATTCGCTTCAAATATTTTAAATTTTGGAATTATTTTTATATCTTCAATATTGGTTTTTCGAAATATAAATAGAGATGACTATGGATTATATGTCTTAATTTTGTCTCTCTTTGCAATTGTTGAACTGTTTATGGGTGGATATAATCAATCTATAACTAGATTTTTAAAAGAAAACATACCTGAAATAGATAAAGTTCAGATTATCTTGTATACAGTTTATTACAAATACTTTATACTGAGTATATTTTTATTATTTATATTCATAATACATCAGCTAGATTTAATAGTATATCTTATTCGAGATTATTCTGATGTATCAGATATATTTGATAAATATATTCTTATAGCAGTTCTAGGAAGTGTTTTATCTGTTTTATCTGGAATTAGCTCTACGATATTAACTGCTTTATATCATTATAAAATTACAAATAATTCTTTGATTATAAAGAATTTATGCTATTTAATCTCAGTTGCGATTTTAATTTATTTTACGAACGACTATTTTGTCTTCTTATATGTTAGTTTATTTTTAAACTTAATTTTATTTATCTTTTTATCTTCTGTTTTATATTCAAAGTATCCAGAGTATTTGTTTTTTAGACTTCTAAAGAAGAAGTTGGATTTAGGTATTTACAAAAAGTATTTATGGTCATATGCAACTCCGTTAACTACTATTTCAATTTTAACTTATGTTAAAAATCACTTACCTATATTAATACTTGGTAAAGAATTTGAACTTGAGGATGTGGCAATTTTTTCTATAATTAAAATTTTTTTTAAGACCTTACATACAATCTCAGGATCTTTTTTACAACCTTTATTATCAAAATTTATTACTGTTAAAAACGAAAGTATAAATGAATATAAATTTATTATGAATAAAATATATTATGCAAGTTTTTTTTTAAGAATTGTGATATATGTGATTTTATTAATTTTAAGTGATTATTTCTTTTTGATATATAAAATTGAACAAATTTTTCTTTATGGTTTGATTTTTTCTATATTAGGATTTGAATTTATTATAGCAGGTATTATGATTGTTTATGGAACAATTTTAAATACGAATAAATCGAGTAAGTATTTATTATATACAAGTATTATAAGATTTATAATTGAATTATTGCTAATTTACTTTATTTTGTTTAAGTATGGAATACTTGGTGCTTCATTGATATTTATGGTATCACGATTTATAGAAACTCTCAGTGCATATTACTTTGTAAAAAAAGAAGAAGTATTAAAATTTGATTATATGTGTATATTGGTATTAATTCCTTTTATTATATACTTCTGTTTAAAATTATTGTAAATTGTGGAGAGAAATGTTAAAAAATAAATTAAATAATAATGAACTTACAATTGGTTCATGGATTACAATACCCAGTACTGATGTGGTTGAAATACTGGCCTCAGCTAATTTCGATTGGTTGTGTATTGATATGGAACATTCATCAATTGATTTAGAGATGGCAAAATTATTAATATTGACAATTCAAGCTAATAATATGAAAGCACTAGTAAGAGTGCCTAAAAATGAAGAAGTTATTATCAAAAGAGTTTTGGATAGTGGTGCTGATGGTATTATTGTGCCAATGGTAAAGACAAAAGAGGATGCTGTAGATGCAGTCAACTTCGTAAAGTATCCACCCATTGGAAAAAGGGGTGTTGGTCTTTATAGGGCTCAAAATTATGGCTTAGGATTAGATGAATATAAGAAAAAAGTTGATGAGGAAATTGTAATTATTGCTCAAATTGAACATATTGATGCAGTACTTAATATTGAAGAAATATTGCAAGTGCCTGGTATTGATGGAACAATTGTAGGCCCAAATGATTTATCAGGTTCTATGGGATATCCGGGGGATTATCATAGAGATGATGTCAAAAAAGCTATAAATGATATCAAAATTGCTTGTGAAAAGTTTAACAAACCATTTGGTTTTCATGTGATTGAGTCTGATCCCAAAAAATTAAATGAACGAATCTTACAAGGGTGTACTTTTTTGGCTTATAGTTTAGACTTTTTCTTTTTAGGTGACAGTGCCAGAAAAGGTATGCAAATAATAAAAAAAGGGTTGAGTTAATGAGCATTATTTCCATTATTCCTGCACGAATGAACTCCAGTAGATTCCCAGGAAAACCAATGGCTGATCTTCTAGGCATGCCAATGATAGGCCACGTTTATAAAAGAGTTAAAATGAGTAAACTTTTAAATGAGGTTTATGTGGCTACTTGTGATAAAATAATTTATGACTATGTGGAGTCTATTGGTGGAAAAGCTATTATGACGAGCACTTCTCATGAAAGATGTTCCGATAGATGTGCAGAAGCAATGCTTAAAATAGAGCAAAAAGAAAATATAAAGATTGATATAATGGTTATGGTACAAGGGGATGAACCACTCACTTTTCCTGAAATGATTGATGAATCAGTTGAACCAATGCTAATTAATAAGGATATATTGATTACAAATCTGGTTGCAGATTTAAATTCCATAGATGAATTTGAAGATCCAAATGAAGTAAAAGTTGTAATGGATAAGTTTAATAATGCAATTTACTTTTCTAGAGAAGCAATACCTAGTAGAAAAAAAGGACAATTAAATGTGCCTATGAAAAAACAAGTTTGCGTGATACCTTTTACTAGAGATTTTTTACTTGAATTTAATAAAATTGAGCCTACACCTCTTGAAATTATTGAATCAATTGATATGCTGAGAATTATTGAAAATGGGATTAAAGTTAAAATGGTACCAACAAAGTACGTAACTAAAGCTGTTGATACCAAAGAAGACTTGGGAAAAGTTGTAGAATATATGAAAAAAGATTTGTTATTTCAACATGGGTATTAATGAAAGAAGAAGAAATAAGACCTAATGAACTTTTTAATACCTTATTAAATTTAATAGTTGAAGATGTAGATACTTATTTTTCAGATGCAAAATATACAAATACTAATTGCCCTGCTTGTAATTGTCAAGGATCATTTGTATTTAGTAAAAATAAATTTGATTTTGATGAATGTACATATTGTAAAACATTCTATGTAAATCCTAGACCAGACAAAAAATCTTTAAATAAATATTATACGGAATCAAAATCCACAAGATTTTGGGCTACTACCTTTTATAAAGCGACGGAAAAAAATAGACGTGAAAAAATATGGAAACCCAAAGCGAAACTCATATATGATAAAATAATGCAGTACGGAAAAGAGACGAAAAATATTGTAGATATTGGTGGAGGATATGGTATTTTTATCGAAGAGTTTAATAAAATATCTTCGCTTACTCATTTGATTATTGAACCTTCACATGATTTAGCTCAAATATGTAGAAGTAAAAATCTATTTATTGTTGAGAAGTTTTTGGAAGATCTTGAAATTACAGATTTGAATGAAGGTTCAAAAACATTTGTAAGTTTTGAGTTATTTGAACATTTGTTAAGTCCAAAACTATTTTTAGAAACACTTTATAAGGTTATGGATAGTAATGATCTATTTATATTTACCACTCTTAATGGTATGGGGGTTGATATTCAATCTTTATGGAATGATTCAAAAGCTATCTCTCCTCCTATGCATTTGAATTTTTTTAATCCAAAATCTGTAAGTAAATTATTAGGTGCAATTGGATTTGAAATGTTAGAAGCAAGCACTCCTGGAAAATTGGATATAAATATAATGGAAAATAATATTGATAAAATAAAAGATAGATTTTGGAAAAACTTCATTGACTATTCATCTGCTGAAGAAAAAGATGAAATGCAAAAAAACATTTCAGATAATCTGCTAAGTTCTCATATGATGATAGTTTGTAAAAAGGTATAATATGATTATAGTTGCTACTTCTCCTTCTTTTTCAAACAATAAAATCTTACAGAAAGAGATATTTAAACATTTCCCAACTGCCAAACTTAATTTTAATGGAAAAAGATTTAATCAAAAAGAACTAATATCTTATATACGTGAAGCGGATGGTATTATTGTTGGTTTGGAAAATATAAGTAAAGAGGTGATTGATCAATGTCCAAACTTAAAGATAGTATCAAAATATGGTGTAGGATTAAATAATATTGATTTAATTAAATGTGAAAAAAAAGGCATCAAAATAGGTTGGACAGGAGGAGTAAATAAACTCTCTGTTGCTGAAATGACTTTAGGATATATGCTGATGCTTTGTAGAAATATATTTGTTAGATCAAATGAATTAAAAAATGGTATTTGGAACAAAGCAGGTGGCTTCCAACTTAGTGGTAAAACAATAGGTATTTTGGGCGTTGGATATATCGGTAAAGAAGTCATAAGGTTACTACAACCATTTAAGTGCAAAATACTGGTATATGATATTATTAACCAAGATGATTATTATAAGGAAAATAATTTAGAAGAAGTTTCAAGAACTGAGATTTTTGAAAAATCTGATATATTGAGTATTCATACACCCTATAATGAAGATACCGAGAATTTAATCGATTTGAATATTTTAAAAAGTATGCAAGACACGGCGTTTATTTTAAACACTGCAAGAGGTGGTATAATAAATGAAAATGATTTAAAATATGCATTACAAAACAATATAATTGCGGGTGCTGCCATAGATGCCTATATAGAAGAGCCTCCTAAAGATCTGGAGTTGTTAAAACTTCCAAATCTTATTTGCACCCCTCATATTGGAGGTAATGCTAAAGAAGCAGTTGAAGCTATGGGACTTAGTGCTATAGCACATATGAAGGAGTTTTTCTACAAATGAAAAAAGTAGTTATATTTGGAGGAAGTGGATTTTTAGGAAGTTATATTGCGGATGAACTCTCCAGGCGAAATTATCAAGTTATTATTGCAGATATATGTGAATCTCTATATATAAAGCCAGGTCAGGTGTTTAAAAAAGTTGATATATTGGACTTGGATAATATTTTAGATATTATTAAAGATGCAAGTATTATCTATAATTTTGCAGCAGTTGCTGATCTTAATGAAGCAATACACAAGCCCATTGAAGCAATGAACCTTAATGTAATGGGAAATTTAAATATCTTGGAAGCATGTAAAAAGCTGGGAACAATACAGAGATTTGTATATGCAAGTAGTGCTTATGCTTTAAGTAATGAAGGTTCTTTTTATGGTATTAGTAAACAAACTTCAGAAAAGTTAACCCAGGAATATTTTAAACGGTATGGCCTTAAATACACAGTAATTAGATATGGATCTTTATATGGTGAGAGACCAAGTCATAACAATTATATTTACAATCTTTTAAAAAATGCTTTGAAATATGGAATCTTAGAATATAAAGGTGATGGAGAAGATTTAAGAGAATATATTCATGCAGCAGATGCTGCAAAGCTCTCTGTTGATATCATAGAAGATGTACAATATGAAAATGAACACATTATTTTAACTGGTATTGAAAAACTTAAAAGAATTGAATTATTAACCATGATTAATGAAATTATGGAAAATAAGTTAGAATTAAAACAAATAGTAGAAAAAAATGAAGGACATTATAAAATTACGCCATACACTTTTCATCCAAGTGTTGCAAAAAAACTTGTTGCCAATCCTTATATTGATTTAGGACAAGGATTATTAGAGTGTATTCAAGAAATATATAAACACTCAAACAAAGAGAAATAATGATTTTTTTATCACATATACTTGATAATAATACTCCAACCTATGGAAATAGAAACAAGTTTGATGTACATAAAAAAAGTGATATTTCAAGAGGGGATGTTGCAAATGATAGTCATATCTCTACTACCGCTCATATAGGAACACATATTGATATGCCATATCATTTCTATGAAAATGGAAAAACAATTGAAGATTATGCAGATGATTTTTGGATATTTCGTAAGCCTTTATTTGTGAGTATAAATCCAACACAATTGTTAATTAAGTCCGATTTACTAAATAAGTTGAACACTATAAAAGATGAAAACTATGATATCTTAATTGTAAAAACTCAAAGTGATGATTTTAGAAGTGAGGAGCGATTTTGGAAAGAAAATTATGGGTATCATCCAGATGTTTATGATTATTTAGCAAAAAAATTCCCAAAATTAAGAGTATTTGGATTTGACAGTATTTCAGTATCTAGTTTTCAAAATAGAGCTATGGGTCGGGAAGCACATTTGAGGTTTTTGAATAGCACAAAAGAGATTTTACTTTTAGAAGATATGAAACTTGATTTAATCAATGAAAAGACTTCCTTAAATAAGATAATAATAGCTCCACTACGTATTCGACAATGTGACGGTTTACCCTGTACTGTTTTGGGTTTCACAGATGATTAAAAATATTTTATTTGATTTTGATGGAGTTATTTTAGATAGTATGAAAATCAAAGGCGACGGGTTTGTTGAATTATTTAGTAATGCCCAAAATATTCATATACAACGATTGGAAAAGTATCATTATGAAAATGGTGGAATTTCAAGATTTGAAAAAATAAAGTACTTTTATCAAAATATACTCAATAAAGAAATATCAAATGATGAAATAATTTCTTTGTCAAATAAATTTTCAGATATTATTAAAAATAAGTTATTTGATAAAAATAATTTGATTAAGGAAACAATCGAATTTATTGAAAATAATCATAAAAAATACAATTTGCATATCGTTTCTGGTGCAGAACACGAAGAACTAAATAATCTATGTAAATACTTTGATATTACTAACTACTTTTTAACGATTAAAGGGTCACCTATTAAAAAAGATATTTTAGTCAAAGATATTTTAAACCAATATGATTATAAAACAAATGAAACTATATTAATTGGTGATTCTATTAATGACTATTATGCATCTAAAGATAATAAATTAAATTTTTATGGCTTTAACAATTTAAATTTACAAAAAATATCAGAACAATATATCTATAATTTTGGAAATATACCACTATGAATAAAAAGTGTATGATTACTGCAAAATCAACAAATATTACTTTAAATGATATAGATGTCTATTATATTGAGGACTATATAGGGTTTGGAAATGTAAAAGAAGCGAGAATATGTACGGATAAGATATTTATGAGTAATAGAAGTTTTATTGAAAGGTATGATTATGATGGATATAAAGTTTCCTGGGCCTGGTATGATCAAATATATCAAATAAGTTTAAAGTATACGGAAATTAAGAATCTGATACATAAACTTGAATATATGAATTATGATAGTATGACTATAGAAGGAATTCATCCTTCCTATGAGAAGGTCTTGATACACTATTTTTTTGATAAAAATCTAAAAACAAATAAAAAAACAAACGTAAAATCAAATATCAAGTTTTTCACTATTAATATAGTATTACTTTTTTTTTCCATTATATCAATTGTATACTTTTTCATAAGGAACAAAAAAAATGTAGGAATTCGTACCGAAGACTTGATCTTTAAAGGTACAAAAAGTGACTTTAGATTAAATCATTTGTATAGCGAATTAGATAATAATAAAATAAATTATATCGAATTTATTAGAAGTCGAAATTTTAAAAGTTCTATAATAAATATTTTCATACGTAAAAAATTTGCTATCTATTATGACTGTATTGCTTATTTCGTAAAATTATTTTCAAAAAATAGAGTTTATGAAATAAAACCAACAAATTTTCAGGAATCAGTTTTATTTAGATGTTCGAATAACAATGAGGTACTAATAAGTACCTTGAAATATATTAGGATAATTTATAAATTATGTCATATTGATAAAATGATTATTACAAGCTTTAGTTCAAGATCAGCTTCTTTGTGTGTCGCAGCTAAGTCTTTAGGGATAACAAATATCGGTATAATGCATGGTTTGTCTATAAAAGACTATGCTGTCCAAGAATTTATGGAAAGTTATAGTGAAAATAAAAATATAGGTCCAGATGTTTTTGGCGTATGGAGTGACCATTGGGTAAAGTATTTTCAAAAATATTGTAAAAATATTGGAATCCAAAATATATATCATAGTGGTTTATTGAGGCCGTTGAATAACTTTAACAGAAATGAATTTTCTAAGGTACCTAGTGATAAAATTAGAGTCTTGTTGATTTCAGAACCTCTAGTAAGTGCTGAAGAAATATTACCATATATAAAAAAAATCATTGAATGCGATGAATTTGAAATTGGCATAAAAGTTCGACCTATGATAAAAGACAAATTTTATGAGCAATTGAAAGATTTGTATCCTGAAATAGAAGCTATTCCAAAATATGATGGGAAGATACTTGAAGATGGAAAAAATTTTGATATTTTTATTGGAAGTAATAGTACAGCCTTGTTAGAAGCATCTTTAATTGGTAAAATATCAATTGCCGTTCAAACCAACAAATGGGGTGATTATTTCAGTTTCGATGAACTCATTCATGAAACTAATTTGTTGGTTTGTAACTCAAATGAAATTTGTGAAAATATCAAATATCGCTTTCAAAATGAACATGACTTGAAAACAATAAAATTGATTAAAAATAAATTTTTTGGTGAAGGTAAAGATGGAACCCACTGGATTATCCAAGAAATTAGAAAAGATTAAAAAATGAAGATATTAATTTTAAGTGATTTCTTCCCTCCTATATTAAATGCAGGTGCTGAAAATATTGCATACATAATGACCAAAGAATATGCAAGATTGGGGCATGACGTTACAGTTGTTACTATAAATAAAGAATTACCAAAAGGAACACTTCATAAATATAAAGAAGAAAACTTTACTGTAATACAAATTGGAGCAAATTATGATGAAAGATTTGTTGCTTATGTGAGTTTATATAATTTTACTGTTTTAAAGCTTGTATCAGAGATAATAGATGAGAGTTTTGATTTTGCACATTTACATAATATACATAAATATATATCTTATGGAGTTATAGGTTTATTAAAAAAAAATAAAATAAAATCAATTATGACAATACATGATGCCATGAGTTTGGATTACGGAAAATTTACCCAAGGAATTAATCGTTCTGATCTCTTGGAAAAACCAAAAATAAATTATAAAGTTTCAGCATTCAAAACTTTTTTGCAATATAAAAAAAGATACAATCCCTTTAGAAATATTGTTAACAAATATTTTTTAAGAAAATTAGATAAACTGATTGTTGTTTCTAAAGAATTAGAAAAAATTTTAAATCTAAATGGTATTTACAATACTATTGTGATTCACAATGGTATAGAAAAAATGGAAAATGAATTTTTCAATACTGATTTAAATCAGTTTAAAATAAAATACAATATTAAAGAAAGTGACAAATTAATTTTATGGGCAGGTAGATTATCTGCTGGAAAAGGTTCAATGCAAGTAAAAGAAATGTTATTGAAATTGATTAAAAAAGATAAAAGTATTAAATTACTGATTGCTGGAAATGAAAAAGTGAATAATAAGAGTATACAAAATAATGTTATTTCTACTGGGTGGTTAAATAAACAAGAAATGGCATTTGCATTTGAAGTTAGCGAACTTACTCTCGTACCTTCAATTTATCCAGATCCTTTTCCAACAATTATTTTAGAATCTATGAGACAAGGTGTTCCCGTAATTGCATCTTGTTTTGGTGGTGCTAAAGAATCAGTGATTGATTCTAAAACTGGATATATTATTAATCCATTTGATATTGATACTTTTTATGATAAAGTTTTTAATAGCCTTAAGAATAAAGTATTATTGCAAGATATGAGTTTATCTTCAAAACAAAATTTTAATAAAAAGTTTACTATTGCTCATTGTGTACACAAATACCTCAAGATGATAAAAGATCTATGAATAAAAATAAAACCAATATATTAGTATTTACTTCAAGTGTAAAACCAGAAGATGGTTGGTCGGTTGTTGGATGTAATATTATTAAAGATTTAAATGAATGTAATACTGAAATATTTTGCAGCGAAGAAAAAAAACAAATAAAGTTTGGCTTTAATCGTTTAAAATCTGAAATGTACGAAAAATACAAATTGTTAGTAGTGTTTTATGATGTGATTAATGTGCTTATAAAAATAAAGAAAAAACCTGATTTAATTTATTGTAATGTGGAGCACTATGCACCTTTAGCAATGATAATAGCTAGGATATATAAAATTCCGTATACAATTACTGCACATGGAACATATGGTGTAGTTTTACCAAAAAAATTTAAGATTTACAAAGAAGCATTTAAGCGAGCAAATAAAGTTATTACAGTTAGTCAATATACTAAAAAAAGAATGCTAGAGGAACATATCAGGGCTAATTATGAAGTTGTTTGTAATGGAGTTGATAAAAATATATTTACTTCAGACTCGAAAGTAAAAAAAGAAAATATCATTACTTTTGTGGGAAATTTGAAACCCAGAAAAGGTTTATCTTTTTTGCTGGAAAGTATGATTGCTGTAAATAAAACCAGACCTGATATTAAATTGATTGTTATTGGAAATATTGATTTAAAGTGTGAAAAATATTTAGCAGTTTTTGATTATATTCAGTCCAATAATTTAAATGTGGAGTTTCTAGGAAAAGTAAGTGAAAATGAATTGATTTTCCACTACCAAAAAGCAAAATTAAATATTTTACCTTCTCAAACTGAGCCATTTTATTTTGAAGGTTTTGGATTGATTCATATTGAAGCAAATGCATGCGGTACCTTATCTATTGGAACTAAAAATAGTGGAAATGAAGACGCCATTCTTGATGGAAATGGTTACTTAATTGATTATGGAGATAAGAAGAAATTGCAAAGTTTAATTTTGAATATTTTTTCATTAAGTAACTACCCCAAAATCGATATGCATAAAATTAGTAGTTGGAAAGAAGTCTCTCAAAGATATTTTGAAATTTTTAAAGAGGTAATAAATGACTAATATAATTTTATGTGGTGGCAATGGCACACGTTTATGGCCCGTGAGTCGTTCACTTATGCCTAAACAATTTGTAAAGTTGTTTGAGACTAAATCACTATTTCAACTCACTGTTGAAAGAAATTCCAAAGTTTGTACAGAACAGATAATTGTTTCAAATGCAGAGCAATACTTTTTAGCAGTAGATCAATTGGAAGAAGTGAAAAAATCCAATAATAAATATATACTTGAGCCATTTGGAAAAAATACAGCACCTTCAATTGCATTTGCATGTATGAGTTTGAAACCTGATGAAATTGTTTTAGTAACTCCCAGTGATCATCTAATTACTAATGAGACAGAGTTTGACTATGCAATTGATAAAGCAAAAGAACTTGCCCTAGAAAATAACTTAGTTACCTTTGGAATCACTCCCACATATCCTGAAACAGGCTTTGGATATATGAAGGCAGATGGTAATTATGTTGAAGAATTTTATGAAAAACCTAATTATGATTTGGCTGTGAAATATCTTGAATCTAAAAACTATTATTGGAATTCTGGAATGTTTTGTTTCAAAGCAGAGGTTTACTTATGTGAGCTGAAAGAACATGCCACAGAAATTTATGAGGCATGCCTTGTCGCTTTTAATAATACAAGTAAAAATGATAATAATGTTATACGAATAAAACATGAGAATATGATTGCAATCCAAGAAAATAGTATTGATTACGCCGTGATGGAAAAATCACATAATGTAAGAATGATTCCTTGTGATATTAATTGGCGGGATTTGGGTACATTTGACGCCTTATACAAAGAACTTCCAAAAGATGAAAATAACAATACGATTAATGATAAGTATATTTCTATTAATAGTAAAAACAATTTAATATATGGAAATGAGAGATTAATAACAACGGTTGATATTGATGATTGTATTATTGTTGATACAGGGGATGCTCTTCTGGTTTCGAAAAAAGGCTCGTCTGAAAAATTAAAAATATTGGTTCAAGAAGTTCAGAAAAGTACTAATCTTCATAGTATTAATTTAACAACATATAGACCATGGGGCACCTATACTGTACTTGAAAGTGAAAATGGCTATAAAATTAAAAAAATCATTGTAAACCCAGGAAAGAGACTTTCTTTGCAAAAACACTGTCGTAGAAGTGAACATTGGATTGTTCTATCAGGAATAGCTACAGTGATAATAGGGACTCAAACAAAGACTATAAAACGTAATGAGTCTACGTATATCAAAATTGGTGAACTACATAGACTTAGCAATGAACAAAATGAAGAACTTGTGATTATTGAGACACAAGTAGGAGATTATACTGAAGAAGATGATATTATTAGAATCAGTGATGATTTCCATAGATAGCTAGATTTACAGAAGAAGTATTCAACGATTATTTGCTGATATGTTGATAATCTAGTAAAAATATGATTTAAGGCAATAATTAGTACGAATTGATAATTAGATATAAGGAACTAAATATGAAGACATTGTTTAAAAGAATTGACAAAATTCTTTTTTCCGAATTTACAGTAAAAAAATATAGAGAAAAACTAAAAAAGAATGAAATTGAAAAATTCATTTCTTCTTTAAATTATTCATATTCTTCTTATTATCATAAAAATTATCATTCTCTTTTTTCAAAACTTTGTGATAAATATGGCTCAGACAAAGGTGAAATTGATACAAATGGAAACCCTTATCCTTGGCCCTCTCATACTTATGCTGATTACTATTCAAGACTATTTGATCATTGTAGGTTTAATATCACAAAGGTTTTTGAGTGCGGTTTAGGTACTAATAATCCAAATTTAATTTCCAGTATGGGTTCAAATGGAAAACCAGGTGCCTCATTACGTGTTTGGAGAGATTACTTTCCTAATGCAAGTGTCATTGGTGCAGATATTGATAAAAGTATCCTTTTTAACGAAGAAAGAATAGAAACTTTTTTTGTAGATCAAACAAATTCAAAGTTAATTAATGAAATGTGGAGAGATATAAGTATTTGTGATTTTGATCTGATTATTGATGATGGATTACATACTTTTGAAGCTGGAATTTGTTTATTTGAAAACTCCATTAAAAAACTATCTGATAATGGAATATATATAATTGAAGATGTGCATGTAAGTACTTTAGTCAAATTTGAAAAATATTTTGATGATAATAAATATCAAGTTGATTTTATTAACTTATTTCGCCCAGATATTGATTTAGGTGATAACTGCCTAGTTGTGATACGAAAAGTTAATTAGTGTCCTTAACTAAACTTATATATATAACGAATACCAGACTACCATCAGAAAAAGCCAATAGTTACCAATCAATGCAGATGTGTGACAGCTTTTCTAAGGTATTTAAAGAGGTAGAAATGTGGGTGCCTCTAGCACATAATACAAAAGAATTGAGTGAAATAACTGATATTTACGGTTACTATAGTATAAATAAAAGTTTTCAAATTAAAAAAATTTACCAATTTGATTCTAAAATATTGATGAAATTAAATCAATTTGTATGGGCCAATACGAAAGGTGTTATATTTGCTCTTAATGTTATTTTACATCTATTGAAATACCGAAATGATAAGAATATTGTGATTTACACCAGAGACTGGTATGTAATGCTTTTATTTGGATTTTTTAAAAGAGTAGGAATATTTAACAATAAATTATTTTATGAAAGTCACAAATTTTCTAAATTTTTATTGAAAGGAATTAAAAAAGTAGATGGCTTAATTGTCATTAATGATTATCTATGTACTTTATATAAAAAAGAAAATATACAATCAGTTATAGTTTGTCATGATGGGGTTAATGTTGAGGAATACCAAAATTGTTTTAACAACAAATTTGATAAAAACAAAGAAAAGTTTAATCTAGTATATACAGGAAGTTTATATAAATGGAAAGGTGTGTACACACTTGCACTAGCAATGAAATATATAAATAAAAATGTTGAACTAATCTGTATTGGTGGGTCAGGAAAATATTTGGATGATTTTAAAAACTTTGTAAAAGAATTAGATTTAAAGAATATAAGTATTGTTCCTCATGTACCTAAAAAAGAAACAATCAAATATATTGAAGATGCGGATGTTTTAGTATTACCAAATTCGTCTAAAGACAAAATGAGTTTATATACTTCTCCTATTAAATTATTTGAATACATGGCTTCATCAAGACCCATTGTTGCTTCTAACTTACCTTCAATTTGTGAAGTTTTAGAAAATAATGTAAATGCAGTTTTATTTGAGCCTGATAACCACCATGACTTGGCCATAAAAATCAATAATGTGCTAAATAGTGATTTTTCAGAAATAACTCAAAGAGCTGCTTATGATGTGAAACAGTATACTTGGGAAAAAAGAGCAAAATTAATTAAAGAGTTTATCGAGCTTGAATTAAAGGATGAAAATGGTTAATATTTTAATTGGTGGGATTCCATTTGTTGTAGTTTTATATTTAATTTATTTTAGAAAACAACACAGTTCTAATAATATATTTATAGTTTTAATTTTTCTGTCTTATATGGTATTTGCGACTAATTATGAAAACTACGGTTTGAACTTTGACTTATATAGGTATATACACAAATCTATAGGTGTGTTAGTATCGCTAAGTTTAATTTATTATTGTTTTAAAAATGGATTTGATGTCATCAAGAATAAAATTTTGATTTTTATAGCACTATATCTAGGAGTAATTTGTTTAAGTTATTTTGGAAATGATTTATATCTTCCCCATTATATTCTTTATGTAAAAAACTTTGTATTTATTTCTTTTATAATGTTGTTTATAAATTATAAAATTGATAATCAAAAAAATCTTAATGAATTATTCAAATTTATAATTAATATGACCTTGATTCTGTCTTGTTTTGTCATACTTGAATTAATACTAATTGGTGGATTTACTCGTATTTTTCTATTTTACCCAAACCCAAATTATCTTGCTGTATCTTTAATATTTGGATTTAGTATTTTGTTATTCAGTGAATTAAAATTTAAGTTTCTAAAGATTGTATTAGTTATATCTGCAATCTTATTAACTGGATCTAGAGCCGTTGAACTGGGTGTTATTATATTACTTTTATTGTTTTTATTTAAAAATAGAGAAAAAATTAAAATAAAGTACATTTTATACGTATCTGTTTTTCTTTTAATCATATTTGGATTGTTTTTAGAGAAGCTTCCAGGCGTTAAAGAGTCAGGCAAACAATATAATAAAAGCAATATTATAAATATAATAAATACTGATAAAGGAAGAGGAAATATTAGACATGCTTTAGGAAAAATAACTCTTCATATGCTAGAAGAGAATACAATTAATGGAATAGGATATGGTCAATTTAGAACTAAGTATTCCCATTATATTGATGAAGAAATAACAAATATGAATATATCTGAGTTGAATATTAAAGTAGCAAAGAACGAAGAGCTGATGTCTCATAATGATTTGTTTCAAATTATTTCAGAACTTGGGTTATTGGGACTATCATTTATTCTATTTTATTTGTATCAACTCTATTATGTGTTGAAACAACTTATTATAAGTAATAAAGATTATTTTTATATATCAATTTCCTTACTTGTGGGTTCTTTGACTTTCTCTATGTTTCATAATAATATCACTTCGTTTGTATTTTGGTTTATTCTATTTGTCCCATTTATAATGAATAAATTGTGTGAGAATAAGGCATATAGATAACAATGAAAAAATTATGTTATGTTTTGCCTCAATACTATAAAAATAGTACTGAAAACTTTTATCACATTATAAATTTTCTGGAGCATTTAGCTACAAAAGTTGAATTATACGTTATTATTGAAAACAGTGATGACAATCCAATAATTAAAAATGCAAAAGAAATCTTTGTTATCAATAAAGAAAAGAAAATGAATTGTTTTTTTAGATTAAGTTTAATGATTCAAATATATTTTAAACTTTATAAAAAAGGTGTAACTTGTTTTTTTGCTAGAGCATCGACAACAGGGGCTTTTCCAATGCTAATCGCCAATAGGTTTCTAAACTTTAATAGAGCAACGATTATATTTTGGAGTTGTGGGCAAGATATAGTACCATTGTCTTTTGAACCTACAAAGAAAAATTTTAAAAGAATAGTAACTAAACTATTGAGCAAGTTTATCTTTAGTAGAATTAATTATTTAGCTACAGGGCCAGAATTGATGGTTGATTATTATAATGAATATTATAAGATTCCAAAAGAAAAAATTTTGCTACTTTATAATGATATATCTTTGAATAGATTTATTCCTTTAGCTATGAGTGAAAAATTGAAATTAAAAAAAGAATTGTTAAATACAGACAAGAAAATAATGTTGTTTGTGCACACTTATAATTATTCTAGAGGAACAGACTTATTACACAAAATTGCATTAGAAATAAAAAAGAATAATGCAAGTGTAAAAATTCTAGCAATAGGAAGACAAGGAGATTATACCAGTCAACTAAATGAAGAAATAAAACAGTATGACTTAGATGAATATCTTATAAATTTGGGTTCTGTAGCCAATAAAGATATTGTTAAGTATTACCAAATGTCAGACTTATTTATTATGCCCTCGAGAGGAGAAGGCTTTCCTCGAGTTATTATAGAAGCAATGGCTTGCAAATGTGTCCCTTTTGCATTTGATGTTGGGGGCGTAGCAAATATTTTACATAATGAACTAATTGAAGATACAATGGTTAACGTAAATGATGTAGATGGGTTCATACGTAAGAGTCTTAATTTAATTGAAAATGATACTTTATTATTAAAGTATGCAGATTTATCATATGAAAAAGTTAAAGAATATGAAACTGAAAAAATTGTGAAGATGTATTTAGATACATTTGACTTAATTGATGATAAAATGCAGAAAATAAGTTTAACTGTTTTGGATAAAACTGATTCTTCTGATATTGAAAATATCGTAAAAATGGATTATCAAGCTTATGAAAAATATGGTAAAAGTTACTCCAATGAAATATGGGATAAAAAGAATTTTTTATATGCATTGCCTCAAAAAAAAGAGTTAAGTTATATTTTTAAATATGAAAATGAAATTTATGGATTTTGTATTGCATCAATTAAGAATGATTCTATATATATTCATAGGTTTTTAGTACGACAAAATTCAAAAAAATTATCAAAGGTTTTTTTTAAAGAACTTGAAACGTATTATAAAAGCAAAGATATTATTCTCATGGTTAATGAAAAGAATATAAATGCAATAAAATTTTACAGCTCCTTTGGCTTCAATATTGAGCAAAAGAACGAAGCTATTAAGAGCTATGTTTCAAAGAGCTTGGAAGTAAGAGATAATTTAATTAACGTTGAAAAGGATTATACATGTTGTCTCATGGTAAGAAAAAGATAATTGCAATTGGTGCACATCCTGATGATATTGAATTGGCCTGCGGAGGAGTTCTTTCAAATGCAGTTGAAAAAGGACATGAAGTATGTATGGTTGTAGTTACAGGAACGGGATCAACAGATCATAATGAACAAGACATTAGAACAGATACACAAGCTAAAGAAGAACAGTTAAGGGCATGTAAAATTTTAAATATTAATAATATTATTACTTTAGAATTTGATGATATGGATGTTCCTTATTCTAAAGAGCTTATTTCAAAATTGGATGAAATTATTAATAATTTTAATCCTGATATTGTTTTCACTCATTTTGTTTTTGATACTCACCAAGATCATATACGAACAGCCAAATCTACATTATCTGCATCTCGAAATCAAAATACTGTGATGTTATATGAGCCAATTAATCCTTCTGGACGTGGTTATATACCATTTAGAGCACAAGTTTATTTTGACATTTCAGAAACAATTAATAAAAAAATCAATGCTTTAAAGGCCCATGAATCTCAATATAATAAATATGGAGAAAAGTGGATTGAAGGTGTAAAAGCAAGAGCAAAATTCAGAGGTTATGAAATGGGAACTGAATATGCTGAATGTTTTGAACTTGTGAGAATGGAATATTCTTTATGATTGTGACAATACATCAGCCTGAGCATATGCCTTATTTTGGTTTCTTGGATAAAGTAAATAAAGCAGATGTATTTGTCATTTTAGATGATGTTCAATTTAAAAAAAATAACTTTCAGAATAGAAATCAAATATTGACACATAATGGACCTAAATGGCTTAGTATTCCTGTTCAAATGAAAAATGTGATAAATAAAAATATCAATAACAGGAAAACCATTGCCAACTGGAAAGAAACATATAGAAACAAATTAGTGTATACATATAAAAAACATGCCTATTTTGACGAAACTATAGAGTGGATAGATGAAATTTTATTAATTCAAAGTAATAAACTAATAGATTACAACCTGGCAATTCTTAAAACAATGTTTAAAAATTTGAATATAAAAACAGAAATCATTTATGCATCTGATCTTAATATCCAAACCCAAAAAACACAAAGGCTTTATGATATTAATAAGATGCTAAATGCTACTCATTATTTGGCTGGACAGGGTGCGATTGATTATTTGGATGTTGATATTTTTAAGGATATTAAAATCTTAAAACACGAATTAACTCATCCCGTTTATACACAATATGATGCTTCAACATTTACACCGTTTATGTCATCTTTGGATTTTTTCATGAATATTGGAACAGATAAATTAAGCAGATTACTGAATGAATAAAAAAAAATACTGTTCAATTTCAAATCAAATACTAGCAGGTGATATAAGTTCAGATACCTTAAATTATCAAACCTATGTTAAATTATTAGAATATTTTAATGAGGTTCATATTTATGGTAGAACTTATAAAAAAAGTAGTTATATAAATAAGGATAAAAGTTATCCTATATATGTTCATTATGTAAGTGTTCCAAAGAACTTTTTCTTAAAATATATAATAACCATAATAAAACTATTTTTTACTATTCTGAAAGATCACAAACAAGAAAATTTTTCTATTTTTGATGCAAGTGAACCCACAACAGGAGGAATTGTATCTTGTTTATTAAGACTCTTTATTAAAAAGCCATTTTTTCTGCAGGTACAAGGAGAACTTACTCGTATCTCGCCTAAAACAAATGGTATCGTTATGTCTATTGGATCAAAGTATTTGACACTTTTTTGTTGCAAGTTTACAAGCAGAATAAGAGTTGTTTCTAACATAATAAAGAATCAATTAATTGAAGATGGTGTAAATGATAAATTGATCGAAGTTTTGTCACCTAGAGTGAATTTGGAGCTCTTTGAATATTCAAAGTATATTAATACGAATGATAAATTAAAAACAGAATTCAATATTCATAATGATAGAAAAATTTTACTTTTTGTGGGTAGATTGGTTTCCTTCAAAGGCTTGAAATATTTAATTGCTGCTTGTGAACACCTGAATCAAAATGACTATCATTTATTAATTGTGGGTGATGGAGAATTAAAAAGCGAATTAAAGGCATTAACATCAAAACTTGGATTAGAAAATAATATTACTTTTGTGGGTAAAGTGGATTTTATAAAAGTACCATATTTTATGGCAGGAGCAGATTTCTTTGTTCTACCATCACTTGATGAAGGATTTGGACGTGTCATTTTAGAGTCTATGGCTGTAAAAACTTTGGTAATAGCCAGTAAGGTTGGCGGAATACAAGATATTATTATTGATAAAGAAACTGGTTTTTTCATGGAACCTGCAAACATAAAAGATATATCCAATATCATAAAAAAAGTTTTAGTAATGAGAAGTGATAATATAGACGCAATTATTGAAAAATCACATAAACTTGTAAATGATAAGTATGAATTTAATAATTCTATGAATAACTTTATCAAATTATATGACAGGACGATAGTTGAATATGAAAATTCTTAGAATTTATACTCGTGTTCCTCCTATGAGAGGAGGAATGGAAAAACATATATATCACTTAACTCTTGAGCAAAATAAATTGGGACATGATGTGACTGTATATTTTAATCGAGGTGAGAAAATTACAGACAAAGATGTGCAAATTACAAAAATACCTCTTGATGCGACAAAACCGAGATTCGTGGGAATTATTTTATTTTATTTTTTAATTGTAATAAAAGTATTGTTTAAAAAAGTTAACTATGACGTTGTTCATATTCATGGAGATTGGAGTTCATTGATTTTTTCAAAACTCATAAAAAAACTAACTAATGCAAATGTATTGGTCTTTTCAATTCATGATGATATCAAGGAAAACTTTATATATAAATATATTTTTTCAGTTTTATTAAAACAAGTGGATATTATTTTCTCAACTGGGTTTAGTGCTGCTAAAAAAATAAAACTAATAAGTGATAAAAACGTCATAGTTCAACCAAGTGGAATCAACAAGATATTTTTTGAACCCAATATTAAAAACCATAACAATGCGACTATGCAAGTTATTACTGTAGCTAACTTGGTTCCTAAAAAAAACCTTAATCTTGTGTTGGATATTGCAAAAGAGCTTCAAAGTATAAATTTTATTATAGTAGGAGATGGCAATGAAAAAAGTAGAATTCAAAAAAGAATCACTAATGAAAATATCGATAATTTAAAATTATTAGGCTTTAAGACACTTGATGAAGTAAAAACTTTGTATTGTGAAAGTAATTTATTTCTATTAACATCATATGCAGAAGGTACTCCAACAGCAATTTTAGAAGCAATGAAATGTGGTCTACCCATTGTATGTTCAAATATTGGTGGGATAAAAGAGCTAATAAAAGAAAATATAAATGGGAATGTAATTGATGGCTATATTAAAGAAGATTATATTAAAAAAATGCTAAAATTCGATTCCAATTTAATAAAAAAAGTATCTGAGAATAATAGCTTATTGGCAGATAGATTTAGTTGGGGAAAAGTATCATTAAAAATTACAAAGATAATCTATAGTCACAAATAAATAATTTGTTTTATCAAGTAGTGGTGTATCTTAATGCATAAAATTTTAATGTAAATTTAAACTTAATACTATAAAGGTTCAAATGAAGTTGTTTTTTAAAAAGTTGAATGTATTGTTAACCAGACGAGATAGACAAGTTTTAATATATCTGTTGTTTTTTTCTATATTTATTTCTATAATTGAAACTCTTGGTGTTTCTGTAATCATGCCTTTTTTAGCTGTTGTATCAGATTCTTCTTTAGTGGAAAACAACAAATATTATAAATATGTATATGACTTTTTTGAATTTAAAAATAATAGTGATTTTATTATATTTTTTGGATTTACTCTGATACTATTTTATATTTTAAGAAGTGTGTTTAATATGTTGTATATCTACGCATTGGTTACCTTTGCTCAAACTAGATATCATCTTTTGGCATTTCGACTTTTTGAAAACTATATGGGGATGCCTTATAAGAAATTTGTAAATAAAAATTCTTCCATGCTAACAAAATCCTTAATAAATGAAGCTGCAAATGTAACATCGTTATTTCAATCTCTCTTACAAATATTTACTGAATTACTTGTAATGATTTTTATTTATAGTATGTTTTTGTATGTAAATTATGAAATAACTATGGTTATTACAATTGTGATTATAATTAATACGATTATAATTGTGAAAACAGTTTCGAAAACTATAAAAAAGAAAGGTATTAAAAGATCCGGACTACAAGCAAATTATTATGAAGTGATTAATAGTAGTCTTGCAAATTTTAAAATGATTAAACTTCAAATCCAAGATAATATAATACTAGAAAAGTTTCATAAAGCAACAAAAGATTATGCACAAGTTGGCATTATTACAGCAACTTTAAAAAGTGCACCAAAAATGATTTTTGAAGCAATCTCTTTTTCATTAGTTATTTCATTGGTTATATATTTGGTTTATAAATATGAAGATGATGCTTCCTCTCATATTGGATTACTATCAATATTTGTTTTGGGACTATATCGATTTATGCCTTCTGTAAATAAAATATTAGATGGATATAACAATATTATGTATCAATATAAAGCACTTGATATTGTACATAATGATTTAATATATGATATTGAAGATATTGGAAATAAAAAAGTAAACTTTGAGAGTTTGATAAAAATTAAAAATTTAAGTTTTGGATATATAGAAGGGCAAAATATTTTACAGGATATTAATCTTGAAATAAATAAAGGTGACAAAGTTGCTTTTATAGGTGAAAGTGGTAGCGGGAAGAGTACATTAATTGATCTTCTTATAGGATTGTATAAACCTTGTTCGGGTGGCATTTTTGTTGATGATAATCTTTTGTGTGATAGCAATATTAAATCTTGGAGAAATAAAGTAGGATATATACCTCAATCTGTATATTTGTTTGATGGTACTGTTGCAGAAAATGTTGTTTTTAATCGAAAATATGATGAACAAAAGATTACCGAAGTTTTAAAAAAAGCAAAGTTATATGATTTTTTACAGGAAAAAGAAGGCCTTCTCACAGTTGTTGGGGAAGGTGGAATATTGCTTTCAGGTGGACAAAAACAAAGAATCGCTATTGCTCGTGCATTATACGATAATCCGGATATCTTAGTGCTTGACGAAGCCACATCTGCACTTGATGATGAAACAGAAAAAGAAATTATGAGTGAAATTTATGAAATGAGTGAAAATAAAACTCTAATTATTGTTGCACATAGATTAAGTACGATTGAAAGATGTGAAAAAATTTTTAGAGTTGAAAAAGGAATTTTGAAATGCGAAAAGTAATTCTAATTCAAGCAAGACTCTCTTCTTCGAGATTTCCTAAAAAAATGTTACATCAACTTAATGGAATATCATTAATTGAATATGTTTACAATAGATGTAAACAATCTAATAGGGCTGATGATGTAGTTGTTATTACTTCAATTGAAAAAAGTGATGATGAGTTGTTTGAATTATGTAAAAGTAAAAATATCGCTGTATATCGTGGTGATTTAAATAATGTTTTAAAAAGATATATTGGGGCTTCAGAATTTTTTGATGTTGATGTTATTTGTAGAGTTTGCGGCGATTCTCCTTTTGTAGATATTGAAGCTATTGATAAAATGTTTTTGCAGTTCAATGATGTAGCTACTTTAGATTATATGCAAACTAAAAACACTTTAAATGGTTTTATGTCAGAAGTATTTACTTTAAATTTATTAAAAAAAATATATAATGCGGACTTAAGTGTAGAAGACAAAGAACACGTGACTAAATATCTTCGTGATAATATGTCTAATTTCAATACAAAAGAATTAATTTTAGACTTAAGACCTGAAGAACTAGCTAAGTTTACGCTTACTATTGATTATCTTGATGATATATTTATTGCAGAAAAAATTATAAGGCACTTAATTAATTATGAATTTAAATCAAATGATATAATTGAAATACTAAAAAAACTAGAAAGAGTAAAGTAATATGAAATATAAAGCACCAGATTTTCCAAAGAGACTTGAAGTTGAACTTGTAAGCGATTGTAACTTAAAATGTACATACTGTCCTCGACATTATGTTAATGAGTTAACAGGATACATGGAGATAGACTTATTCAAAAGAATTATTGATGAAGCAGAACCTCACCCAGAGATGATTTTTGTTTTACACCGTAGAGGTGAAAGCATGATGCATCCAAAGTTTAATGAAATGTTAAATTATATTGCTGGAAAATTTAAAGAAGTTCAAATGGCTACTAATGCAACTATGTTAAATCCAAGTAAATTTGAAGCAATAGTAAATGGGCTTGACTTTTTATCTTTTAGTTTAGATACTCCAGACAGATTTAATCAAACCAGACTACCTGCCAAATACGACAAAGTTGAAGCAAAAATTTTAAAATTTTTGGAATACAATAAAGGTAGAGTGAAAACACAAGCATCTATGGTAAAAACTGCGGAAACTACAGATGAAATGTGTATTGAATTTACTGAAATTTGGAAAGATAGAGTTGATAGAGTTAGAATTTATGAAGAACACTCAACAGATGGGAATTTTGGTTCTTTGGATAACCCAAGAAATATAAGAAAACCTTGTGTTATGCCTATATATGAGATGCTTGTCTATGATAATGGTGTTATTGCTAGATGTAACCATGACTGGGATAGTGATGGTATGGGTGATATGAGAAAAAATACGCTTAAAGAAATTTGGATGAATCCAAAATATGTTGATTTAAGAGAACAGCACTTGACACAGAAGCTTACAGATCCTGTTTGTAGTAAGTGTGATAGTTGGTATCCTGAAATTGGGGACCAAGGTACTGGAGAAGTTATTGAAGGTGAGTAAATTTATACCCTTAGCCAGACCAGATATTAGTGATGATGAAATTAATCTTGTAGTTGAAACATTAAAGTCAGGATGGTTAACTACTGGTCCAAAAGTCACTGAGTTTGAAAATGCACTATCAGATTATATTACAGATGATAATCAAGTTTACTCAATTGGATTAAACTCATGTACTTCTGCACTTTTTTTAGCATTAGTTGCTTTAGGAATCAAAGAGGGAGATGAAGTTATCGTTCCTACTTGGACATTTGCAGCAACTGCTCAAGTGGTAGATTGGATTGGAGCTAAAGTTGTGCTGTGCGATATTGAGGAAGATTCTTTAAATATCGATGTAAGTGAAGCTGAAAAACTTGTTACAAGTAAAACAAAAGCTATTATCCCTGTACATATGGCAGGTTATCCTTGTGATATGCAAGCATTATCTGAGTTAGCAAAAAAATATGATCTTAAAATTATTGAAGATGCTGCCCATGCTATTGGTACTAAATATAAAGATACAAAAATCGGAAATTTCTCTGATATTACCTGTTTTAGTTTTTATGCAACGAAAAACTTAGCTATGGGTGAAGGTGGTGCGGCTGTTTCAAAAGATGAATCTTTAATTGAAAAAATTAGAAAATTAAGTTATTTTGGAATCAATAAAGAAGCATTTAAAAGATATGAAAAATCAGGCCGATGGTTCTATGACATTGAAGAACTTGGTTATAAGTCAAATCTGGATAGTCTACACGCAGCTTTAGGTATTATACAGCTGAAAAAACTAGATAAAATGAATAAAAGAAGAAGAGAAATTGCTCAATATTATAGAGATAATTTATCTAAGAAAATCAAATTTAATAAAGATTCATCTGAACATTATCACACTTATCATTTATTTCCAATTCGATTACCTGAAAATATGAATCGAGATGATTTTATTGAAACACTCAAGTCGAACAACATTGGAGTAAGTGTACATTTTATTCCATTACATCTGCATACATTTTATAAAAACAGATCCAATACTACGTATCCCGTTTCAGATAAAATTTTTCAACGTATTTTATCAATACCAATGTGTTCAGCAATGTCTGATGATGAAATGAAATATGTAGTTAGAACAATAAATAAAATTTTAGGTTAATAAAATGAATAAATTTAAATTAAATTTGCTAAAAAATAAAAGAATTTCTGTGTGGGGTTTGGGATATTTGGGTTATACTACAACTTTAAAATTAACCAGTGCAGGTTTTACTGTTAATTTATTTCAATTTGATATAGATGATATTGAAAACAAATTGGTCAATGGGACCTATCCATCTAGTGAACAAAAAAGCCTATGGTCTAAAAATACCGAGATTCCTAAAATTAATCTTTCAAATGTTTCTATTAAAAAAAATTCAAAAGAAATGTTTAATTCTAATGTTCACATAATAGCAATGCCAATTTTAGGCTATAAAGAAAATACTTTATACGATTTAATAGAAATATTCAAACTTAATTATAATGTAAATGATGATGCTTTAATATTATTTCAAGCGGCTGAAACACCTGGCTGGATTCAAAATAAGTTTATAGATGTTCTCATTCAAAATGAATCAAATTATTCCTTTGCTTCGGCTTTTAGATCAGATTGGAACATTGAAGAGTTCTTTTTTGACAAACAAACCAGAATTATTGCTGGATATGATGAAACATCAAGAAAAAAGGTTTCAACACTTTTTAAGTTGTTTAATATAAAGTATTTAGAATTAAGTTCAATTAAGGAATCTGAAGTATATATTAATGCAAAGAAATCTTTGGAATTTACTATGTCTGCATTTCTAAATCAACTTTCGTTGGCTTATCCTGATATCAATATCAACAATTTTTCGGAAGTTTTATTAAATAATATCGAATCTGATGCTATTAATTTGGGATTTGGATCAACTGATTTTAAAAATGCAAATTCTATTGACCATTTACTTCAAGGTGTTGAAGACGAAAGTATTTATACAATCATAAAAGAAGCACAAAGTACGAATGTCTCTCTTTTATTATATTATGCTGACTTGTTAAAGAGGAAAAATGTAAAATCAGTATTGATTTTTGGTATATCATCTCAAGATTCTTTGAAAGATATTCGCTTCTCACCCTCCATAATTCTTGCAGAGTATCTAAATACATTAAACATTAAAGTATATATTAATGATCCCAATTTTGATGGATTTGAAATGAAAGCATTGCTGCCATTTTCTCATAACTTTAATTTGAATGAAACTGTAAATGAAGATGCAGTTTTTATTATGAAGAGCTACAAAGAGTATAGAACCTTAAGTCAAAATATTATTGAAGAAAATGGTTTGTATAATACAGGTATTGTTATTGACAATATTGGTTTATTGACTGATTTTGTTTTTTCAGAAAGTACTTTATATCATCATATGGGTGATGGTAATTTAAAAAGGTTGATGTCATAATATGTGTGGGATAGCTGGCTTTATATCAGATAATAAGACATATGACTCAGAATCGATCGTTTCAAGAATGTTACAAAAGATTTCTCATCGAGGTCCTGATCAAAATGCCTTAAAGCAATACGACAATACAACTATAGGTATGGTGCGATTAAGTATTATTGATGTCGAGAATCATCCTATACCATTAGAAGATGCTAGTGGAAATTTTTCCATTGTTTATAATGGTGAAATTTACAATCATGATAGTATTCAAAGTTCATATGCAAGTAGATACTCATTTAAAACAAAATCAGATATTGAAACGGCATTGGTTAGTTACATATTTGATGGGGTTAAATCTTTTTCTGAGCACAATGGCATGTATGCTTTTGCTATTTATGACAAAAAAAACCGAGAAACAATTGTTGTAAAAGACAAAGGTGGTGAAAAACCATTATATTATACTCAAGGTAAAGATTTTTTTGCATTTGCAAGTGAAGCCAAAGCTTTGTTAGAAATAGTTGAACCTAGATTTAATTTTGATGCTATTTCTTATGATGCATATGAGTTTACTTCTGGAAAAGAAACATTGTTTAAAGATATCTATCAACTTGAACCTGGAGAGTATCTTAAAATAAAAAATAACAGAATGGAAGTCTGTTCTTATTGGAAAATCTGGGACAATATATATGAAATGGAAGATGACGAGCAAAAGATACTTAATAATTTAGCTGAACTTGTTGAAGATTCTATATTATTAAGAATGAACAATTGCACTCATCAATATGGTGCATTTATAAGTGGGGGAATAGATAGCTCTTTAATTGCCTGTATAGCTAAGCCTGATTACTTATATACAGCTCACTATGACTACAGCGATTTTGATGAATTGTATTTTGCAAAACTTGTTTCAAAACAAATTGATAAAAAATTAACAATTGTGACACCCCAAAAAGATGACTTTCTGAAAACTCAAAAACAAATAGCTTATAGTTTAGATACTCCATGTACTTGGACAAGTTTTACCCTGTGGATGTTATCTCAAAAAGCTAAAAGTGATGGTACCAAAGTTATTATGAGTGGTGAAGGTGCGGATGAACTCTTTGGAGGTTATCATCGATATCATTTGCTTAATCATGATGAACAAATTTACAAGTTAGAAGCCATGAAACAATATGACTATTTAATTGGTAAGTACTACGGGTCTCCCGTCGATAGATACATGAAACTTGTAAATAGATGTGATAATATTTACAATGAAAATGTAAATAAATATTTGAACACTAGTATTGAATATTATCATGAAAAAATGAAAGAAGATATTATCCACTTTATGGGATTAAATGATTTTTATAGTACGATGCAAGTTTTACTTCAAATGTCAGATAGAATAAATATGGCACATAGCATTGAAAACAGATCTCCTTTTTTAGATCATAGATTAATGGCCTTTGCTTTCTCTATGCCATCAAAATATAAGATTAAAAATGGTATTACCAAATGGGCTTTAAAAGAAATATCTCGAAAGTTTATACCTACTGAAATAGTTGATAGAGTAGATAAAAGAGGTTTTGCAGCGCCAATTAATAGATGGTTTGAGTGGGATAAAACGGGTAAGTATAATAGAAGTGCTTATAAAAATATGGTTTTAAATGATTGGAAAAAAATATATAATGTACAGGGTCAATAAATGAATAAAACTTATGTAATTGCAGAAATAGGGATAAATTTTAATGGTAGTTTAGACAATTGTTATAAAATGATTGATGTGGCATCGCAAACTGGTTGTAATGCTGCAAAATTTCAAATGTTTACGGCAAAAAATATGTATCCTAAAAGTGCTGGTGATTTAGATTGGAAAGATGATAAAGAAGAATATAGTTATGATATATATGAAGCTATTGAAAAATTCGAATTGCCACTTTCTTGGATTGAAAAATTAATAGCTTATTGTGAAAATAAGGAAATAGACTTTATGGCATCAGTATTTGATGTTGAAGGTTTAAAATTGATGATTGATAAAGGTATGAAAGTTATAAAGTTATCTTCGTATACGATTACGAATATACCTTTAATTGAAGCTTCTGCAAAAACTGGACTACCAATTATAATGAGTACTGGTGGTGCAACTATTGGCGAAGTTGATGATGCTGTTAAAACTGTATTGAAATATCATAAAGATTTGACAGTTTTACATTGCTCAATCCAATACCCCACAGCACTAAAAGATGTTAATATGGGAATTATGGATACTTTTTCAAAAGTTTTTCCTGATGTTAAAGTAGGTTATTCAGATCACACAGAAGAACCTTCATTCGCACCTGTTCAATCAATATATTTAGGAGGGAGTGTTGTTGAAAAACACATAACTTTAGACAAACAAATGAAAGGCCCAGATCACTTTTTTGCTCTAGAGCCAAAAGAACTTAAAAAAATGGTGGATGATATCAGAATTGCAGAAAAGCACTATGAAAATAAGAAATTTAATATAGATGATATAGTGTACGGTAGTACTGAAAAATTCTGTCATGATCATGAACAATATTTAAGAGATTTTTGTTATATGACACTATTTTCAAAAAAGGAAATAGCTTGTGGTGAAGTTATTAAACCTGAAGATATATCTATTTTAAGAGCAGGTAAGAAAGAAAAAGGTTTAGAACCAAAATATATTGACCTATTTAAAAATCATGAAGTAGTAGCCAAAAAAGATATCGGTTTTGAAGACCCAATTCAATGGGAGTCAATACTTTAAAGTGAAAAGAATTCTTTTTCGAGCTGATGCTGCACCTCATATTGGAATAGGTGACTTAATGTCTTTAATTAATATCTCAAAATATTTTAAAGATGATTATGAAAAGTATTTTATTGTTAAAGATTATAAAGCCAGTATTGATTTAGTTCATAAATACGAGGTTGAAAATTGTTTTATAATTCCTTCAACTATACAATTAGATAATGAAGTTGAGTATATTAATAATTTTATTAACCAACATGAAATTGATATTGTTTTTTTTGAAATTACTGAACGAAAACTATCTGATTATAGTGAGATTGTACCTCATGTAAAAAAAGTTTGTGTAAATTTTGATGGATGCATACCTAATCATTTTGATTTAGTCATTGATTGGGACGTTGAGGCATACAAATATTTCGATACTTTAAAGTACCCTAACACTAAGTTTTTGTTGGGCCCTGAATATGTTATCTTACCCAAAGAATTTTATTCTGCTAAGGTTTTAAATCGTACTTACAACAAAAGGCAAAGAGTTATGATTGCAATGGGTGGAGCGGATGAGTTTGACTTTACAAGTAAAGTTGTTGGTATATTAGTTAGGTCAAATTTAAAAATCGATTTAAATATTATTGTTGGTGCGGGTTATGAAAATATAAAAAAACTAGAAAAAAATTTGCAACATACAAATCTCAAATATGAAATCAAACAAAACATAACAAATATGCTTGACGAGTATTTGAGTTGCGATATTGGTATTGGTGCGGGAGGATTGACCTCCAGTGAATTGGTTGCAACGAATACTTCTGCTATTCTTATTGCTACTTATGAACATCAAATTGCAAGATGCGAATATTTTGATAAACAAAAGTGGGCTAATTATTTAGGCTTTAAGCAATGTAAAAAGCATGATTTAATAAATGCAATTTTAAATCCAAACATATCAAGTTCCAAAGTAACTTTCAATACTATGGGAATAGTGGAGGAGATTAATGAGTTGTTCTAATGACATCGTTATAGAAGATCAAAATATTAGATTCTATTTTGAATATTTGGAATGGGATAGCGAGTTTTTTTCTAAAAAATCTTATTCTCTTAATATTTATAAATCAACTTTAGGTACGAGTGTTTTGATAAAAGAAGAGATTATTGATAAATTTAAAAATTGCTTTATTACAATAAAACTTTCCACAAGTTTAGATGTATCAATATTATTTTTTTTACAAAAATGTGGTTTTTATTACGTAGATACTGAAATTGTTTTAGAGTATGTTTTAAATAACAATAGTCAAAAAAAAGATGATAATATTAAAATTATTAAGAAAAAAGTTAACTCGGATCTTCCTTATAATGAATTTGGGAATGCATTTTCATTAACAAGATTCCACACAGATATTAATATTCCAAATTTAAAAGCGAACGAGTTATGGATTAATTATTTAAAGAATTATAAGCTTTCTGCGAAGAAGCATATGTTTACTGCGGAAGACAAAGGAAAAGTAGTTGGTGTAATATTGGTTAATATTGAAAAAGATATTGCAATACTTTTTTATGTTTCTGTTTTAAAGGAGTATGAAGGTTTAGGTATTGGCACGCAATTAATGAATGAAGTTTTAAAATATTTTAAAAATTACAGGATAGTTACTGAAACGCAAATTAAAAATATTAATGCTATGAATTATTATATAAGAAATGGATTAAATAAAATCAATAATACTTTAACAGTATTACATAGGTGGTAAATATGATAAACTTAATTATAGCTGCACATCCAGATGATGAAATTTTGGGATGTGCTGGAATTATTAAAAAATATAAAGAAGAGGACTTTTATGTTTTAATTTTATCCGCTGGTGCTGATACTAGATACGGTAAATCAATGGAAAATGTATTACGTGAAAATGCTATAAAGGCAAATAAAGTAATTGGAACAAAAGAAGTTTTTTTTGAAAATTTGCCTAATCAGAAAATGGATAATATTCCTATTCTTGAAGTGACTCAAACTATTGAAAAATATATAAAGCAGATTAAACCCCAAAGAGTCTTCACTCACCATATAGGAGATTTGAACAAAGATCATCAAATAATTGCTGAAGCAACGTTTACTGCAACAAGACCTATTGTTGGGCAAACAGTACGAGAGGTGTATAGCTATAATGTTCCATCTTCAACTGAGTGGAATTTAATTGAAGGTGAAAAGATATTTATCCCCAATATCTTCATAGATATTAAAGAAGAAATAGAAACAAAACTTCAGGCAATGAAGTGTTATGACAGTGAATGCAGACCATATCCTCATCCAAGGAACCCACAATCCTTGAAAGCTCATTCAAATTATTGGGGATTAATTTCAGGTTACGAATATGCAGAACCTTTTAAGTTAATACGAAAATTAAATTCACTATAGGAAAATATATGAAAATTGTTTATATTGGTGGGGTGGAAATAGGTCATACAATCTTAAAATCTGTGTATGAGACAAATACTATTGTTGATACTGTGTTTACTTTACCCTTTGATATGGAAGATAAAACCTCCGGTTTTATTGATTTTGAGCCTCTTGTTAATTGTAATGAAAGTCAACTAATAAGAGTAAGTAATATTAATGAAAAAAAGTACATTGATAAAATAAAAGCTATATGCCCTGATTTAATTATTGTCTGTGGATGGCAAAGGCTAATATGTAGTGAAATTTTGGATATACCAAAACTTGGGTGTATTGGATTTCATTCTTCATTACTTCCAAAATATAGAGGAAGAGCTCCTGTAAATTGGGCAATATTAATGGGTGAAAAAGAAACTGGAATTACAATGTTTTATTTAACACCTGAGGCTGATGATGGAGATATAATAGCTCAAAGAGCATTTCCTATTTTACTTAATGACGATTGTAATACTATCTATAAAAAATCAGCATCAGCAGGTGCAGAACTTATTAATGAATATCTGGGTAAAATCGAGACTCAAAGTGCTCCAAGACTACACAATCCTTCCGGAAGCTATCCTGCTTATCCTAAAAGAACACCAGTTGATGGATTAATAGATTTTAAAAGAAGTGCATCTGATATTTATAATTTTGTAAGAGCTTTAACTAAGCCCTATCCAGGTGCTTATTATTTTAATAAGAATGGAATAAAGATTATTGTGTGGAAAATAGAAATTGTATTTGATGAAACAAGATTAAAAATTGAAGATGTTCTTTTCGATACTTTGGATTTAAAAGTGAGATTAATAGATTTTAAGGAAGAAAATAAATGAGATATTGTAAAAAATGTTTGATGCCAGACAGTAGACCAAGAGTTGAATTTGATGAAAATGGTATTTGTAATGCTTGTAACTATTCTGAGTTTAAGAAAAATAGAGACATAAGCTGGGAAACTAGACATGATGAATTTGAACTAATGTTGGATGCGCATAGACGTGAAGATGGCTATTGGGATTGTATTGTTCCTTGGAGCGGAGGAAAAGACAGTACGGCTAATGCTCTAAAGTTAAAGAATGAGTACAATATGAACCCTTTATTAGTTACTTTTAATCCTCTTATGCCAACTGGCGTAGGTGAGCGAAACCGTCAAATGTTGCTAGAATTGGGATTTGATCAAATTTATATACAAGCAAATCCAAAAGTTTCCAAACTACTGGCTAAAAGGTTTTTTATTGAAAGAGGAAATCCAAAGGTTCATTGGGATGCAGGAGTTAATTGTCCATTAATAAAACTTGCAACGGAATATAATATTAAATTGGTATTTTATTCAGAACATGGAGAAACAGAATATGGTGGAAATAAAATAAGCGATGATTCAGATAAAGTGCGTGATTATTCTGAGGTTCTTGAAAATATGATTGGGGACCATCCCCTAAATTGGGTAAGTGATGATGTATCTATAAAAGATATAAATCCTTACTTGTATCCTGAAGTAGAAGATGTTGAAAAAGCTGAAATTAAAGCTGTTTATATGAGTTATTTTTTTAAATGGGATCAATGGTCAAATTATGAATATGTAAAACAGCATTTTGATTTTGAAGAGTCACCTTGCGGGAGAAGTGAAGGTACCTTTACTAATCATGACAGCTTGGATGATAAAATTGATGACTTGTATTACTACATGCAATACATCAAGTTTGGTTTTGGAAGAGCAATTAGAGACGCTTCTAGAATGATACAAAATGGGCATATGGATAGAGAAGAAGGATTTGAACTTGCGAAAAAATATGATGGTGAGTTTCCACAAAAACATTTTAAAGAAGTTCTAATGTATTTAAATATCACAAAAGATGAATTTTTTGAAATTATTGATAAACATAGAAATGAAGAAATCTGGGAAAAAGTTAACAATAAATGGAAACTTAGATTTCCACTAGTATAAAGGTATTAGATGTATGTAGCAGTCATTGATTATGGATTGGGTAATGTTCAATCTGTTATTGGAGCTATTGAGAAATTGGGATTTGATGCTGTTTTAACAAATGACCATGAAAGATTAACTCAATCAGATATTTTGATACTACCAGGAGTTGGTGCTTTTGGTGATGGCATGAAACATTTGGAAAAGAATAACTTGATTGATATCTTAAATAAATTGGTTCTTGTGGATAAAAAGCCAATTTTGGGTATTTGCCTTGGTATGCATTTGTTTGCGACAAAGGGATATGAATTTGGCGAATATAAAGGACTTGGATGGATAGAGGCAAGTGTTCAAAAGTTTGAAATACCAGTAGAATTTAAATTACCACATGTAGGGTGGAATGATATTTCAATTTTGAGAGATTCTGAGTTATTTAGCAAGATAGAAGAAAAACTATTTTATTTTGTTCACTCGTATCATTTTGTTCCAAAAAATGAAAAAGTTATTTTGGCAACTTGCAATTATGGTATACCTTTTGTGGCATCAGTAAATCAGGCGAATATTTACGGAACGCAATTTCACCCAGAAAAAAGTCAAAAAGAAGGCTTGTTAGTATTGAAAAATTTTTTAAAAAAGTATGATAATGCTTAGAAAAAGAGTTATATTTGGTTTGTTATTTGACCGAGGAGTACTGTTTCGTACCAGAAACTTCAAGCCAGTCAATAGGTATACTCAAAAATTTGTAGATACGTGGTCTGTAGATGAAATTGTAATGCTGGATATTTCTAGAGATGATGAATCTATCAAAGAACAAGAAAGCTTTTTTGAAATAGTCAATAAGTTTTCAAAAAATTGCTTTGTACCCATATGTGCTGGTGGTAAAATCAGAAATCTTGATGATGTAGCTTATCTTTTAAAATTGGGTGCTGATAAAGTTATAATTAATACTGAAGCAGTAAATAATCCACAGTTTATATCTGATATAGCAACTAAGTATGGAAGTCAATGTGTAGTTGTTTCTATTGATGTAAAAAAGGTTGATGAAAACTATGAAGTTTATATTGAAAATGGTCAGAAAGCTACAGGCATTTATTTAAAAGAGTGGTTAGAAGTAGTAGCTAAATATGGTGCAGGTGAAATTTTTTTAAACTCCATTGAAAAAGATGGATTATTAACAGGATACGACATACCATTGTTGAAACTTGCCGAATCTTATGTTAGTCTTCCAATTATTATTTCTGGTGGTGCGGGAAGTTGGCAACATTTTACGGATGCACTTAACGAAGGCGCATCTGCTGTTTGTACTACAAATATCTTTCACTTTACAGATGTAAGTATTCAAAGCGCAAAAAAATATTTAAATAATAAAAATATAAAAGTTCGATTTTAGAGGAGAATAACTATGAGCAATAAATTAGGTAAAGAATTAGAAGAATGTGAATTATGTGGATGTGAGGAATCTTCCGAAATACCATATATTAGAGAATACACTAAAGATGTACCTTTTCATATATGTAAAGGATGTGGGTTTGTATATTATAAGTTTAGAAGAACACCACAAGAGCTAGCAGAATATTGGGAAAATGAAATGTATAACAAAGGTAATTACGTTGCACGTAATCCTTATTTTAAAGCAAGACACACCTATGCTGCTGAATTTATTGATATGCATTTAGATTTAAATGGTAAGAAAGTAACTGATATAGGTGCAGGAGACGGGCAGTTTTTAGAATTTATCAAAAAGTATGGTGCTAAAGGTTTTGGCATTGATTCTTCTTTGACCAATGAAAAAATTATGAACGAGAATGAAATTGAAAACTATTGTGGAACAATAGAAGATTATGCTAATGACATTATTGAGAATGAGAATTTTAAAGCTGATTCGGATATTGCAACTATTATTTGGACATTACAAAATTCTCAATCTGCAACTGATATGTTAAATAGTACATATGATGTTCTAAAAGAGGATGGTTATGTATATTTACAATTAAGTATTAGGGTATTAAACCCATTTAATAAGCCTATGGGTTTATATTTTGCTATTAATCAACCAGGTGATGTGCAACCTTATATTTTTAGTATTAGAAGTTTACAGGGCTTTTTAGCCAAAGCTGGTTTTGAAATCAAGTTTACAAATAATTATTGGGATCAAGAGATTATTAATATAATTGCTCAAAAAGTTCCAAAGACTGAAACTGTTTCTTGGGAAAAAGACAATTTTGATGATGTTGTAAACTATTTTATTCGTTGGCATAATGAAAGTAAGCAAATGGTTGATTATATAAAAATTCTGGATTTGGATTACAAGTTTTATGATAGAGCGACTTTCTATAGAGACAAAAATTTGGTGAAATAAAAATATTTATGGAAACTTCAAAAAAGAAAATTATCGCTACAATTGAGTGTCGTATGACATCAACGAGACTTCCAGGAAAAGTTCTCATGCCAGCTGTTGCTGGCATGAGTTTTTTAGAACTTATTGTTTCAAGGATTAAAAAAGTAGAAGAACTTGATGCTATAGTTATTGCTACAACAACAAATTCTACTGATGACGAAATTGAAAAACTTGCAAAAAAAATGAATGTGAGTTGTTTTAGAGGTTCAGAGGATGATGTTTTGCAAAGAGTCTTAGGTGCTGCACATTATGTTAATGCTGATATAATTGTAGAACTGCATGGTGATTGTCCGTTTGTTGATCCTCAATTGATTTCTCAAATGATTAATTTTTATTTAAAAAACCCTTGTGATTACGCAAAAAACTTTGAACCAGATACTTACCCAGATGGCTTGGATGTTCAAGTGTTTAGTACAGCACTATTAGAAACAGCTGATAAGTTAGGTAAATCTGATGATGATAGAGAACATGTGAGTTGGTACTTTAGAAATAGACCTGAAGAGTACAAACATCTAACTTTGAATGCTCCCAAATCTTTAATGTACACTGATTTAAAACTTACCTTAGACACTAAAGAAGATTTACATTTCATTGAATCCATCTTACCTGATATATATGCGCTCAATGAGAATTTTACTATTTACGATGTAATCAATTATATGAGAAATAAAAATGAAATTTAGTTCCATTGTAATTGGTTTGGGAAATATTGGGCTTACTTTTGATTTAGAAGGTGATAAAAATACTATTTTTTCTCATACAAAAGCCTATATGAAAAGTAATAATTTTAATTTAATAGCAGGTATAGATAAGGATCAAAAAAAGCAGAATGAATTTAAAGAGTATTCCAGTGCTAAAACTTTTAGTGATATAAATTCATTTAAGAAAGAATTTAAGCAAGTGGATGTAATCTCTATTTGTACACCAACACATATACGACTAAGTTTATTCAAAGAAGTTTTAACCTTAAACCCTAAATTGATTATTATTGAAAAACCAATAGCAACGACAATAAAAGAAGCCAATGAGATTAAAGAGCTTGCTTCAAGAAGAAAAATTAAATTATATATTAATTATATGAGAAGGGTAGAACCTTTTTTTATGAATATAAAAAATACACTTCAAAGCACAAATGTTAAATCTATAACTGTGAATTATACAAATGGCTTATATACAAATGCTTCGCACTTTATTGATTTGATGCATTATTTTTTTGGTATGGAAAAAAAAATACAATTAATCTCCTTACAAAAAATGGAAAAAGATTACAATGCCACTTTTGTATTGTATTATGAGAATTTTCATGTGGTATTTATTGGTTTAGATAATTTGGATTATTCTTTGGGTACTGTGGACATAATTCAAAAAGATAGTAGAATTTTAATTAAGGATTGGGGTTTTGAAGTTGACTATTTTGATTCTGTAGAAGATCCACTTTTTCCAGAACTAAAAATGTTACAAAAAAAAGAATTAGAATTATATCCAAATATGCAAGAATACATGTCTTATGTTATGAAACATATTTATAATATTTTAAATGATGATGAATCAATCATCTCCTCTATTGACTCAAGTATTGAGACATTGACAAGTTGTGAAGAAATAAAAAATGCATCCAATTTATGATAAACTATATGAAACAGTTTTTGTTGTATGTTATGAAGCAGGTTCTGCTGAAGTGATTTCATCATTAGTCAAAAATAAAAACTTTTATAAAAATCTACTAATTTGTACGGATGGTCCATCAAAAAAAATTTTTGAAAAAAAACTGGGTTTTTTCAATAATTTCACACTCAATAAAATATCTGATTTAAATGAAAATGATTTGGTTCTAACTGGAAGAAGTCTTGTTCCAGAGTTAGAAAGAGAAGCTGTCTTTTTAGCTAAAAAAAATAACATAAAGACCATTTCTTATATTGATCATTGGGTGAACTTTGAAAAATTTTATTTTCCTATAAAATATAAAAATAATGAAACTAATAATACTAAACTTATCTCCCAATACATTCCGGATTTTATACTAGTGGGAGATAAATACGCATTTGATATTGCTTCCAATTATTTTAATGAGAAAGTTTATTTGATAGAAAATGAATACTTTAATGATCTAAGAAACGAATCTAAGGAAATTGAACAATCAGTTTCAACGCAAAAGCGTTTGCTATTTATATCAGATCCCTTATCTTTAGACAATAAACAGTTGTATAATAATAAAAAAATATATGGCTTTGATGAATATGATATTATTCATGATATTATAAATAATTTTGAAATATTTAGAGATAAGGGCTTTACCCAACTTGTCATTAGACCACACCCAAACCACAATGTTAAGGAATTTAAAGATATAATCGCAACTATTTCAAGCAATAATAACATTAATATTTTAATAGATTCCACCACTTCACTTTTAGAACAAGTTGTTACATCTGATGTGATTTTGGGTATAGAAAGTATGGCCTTAGTTGTTGCACTAGAATTAAATAAAAAAGCAATTAGTTATATACCAAAAAATGAGTACAACAAAACATCGTTGCTACCACATGTTGGAATAATTAAAATAGATAAAATTGAAAAAATTAGGGAGTACTTGTAATGCAATTAGCTATCAATGGTGGAAAGCCAGTAAGAACTAAAAAATTTAAACCATATAATACAATTGGTAATGAAGAAAAAATAGCTGTAAATAGAGTTTTGGATGAAGGCGTTCTTTCTGGTTTTATGGGTTCTTGGGATGAAAAACAATTTTTTGGCGGCAAAGAAGTTCGTCAATTTGAAAATAATTGGTCAAAATTCATTGACGTTAAACACACAATCACTGTTAATTCAGCTTCTTCTGGATTACATATTGCTTTAAAAGCCTGTGATATTAAAGCTGGTGATGAAGTTATTGTCAGCCCATTTAGTATGTCTGTATCAGCGTCTGCTCCATTGTTATGGGGAGCAAAGCCAGTTTTTGCAGATATTGATGAAAAGCATTATAATATTTCACCTCAAAGTATCAAAGAACAAATAACTAAAAAAACAAAAGCAATAATTGTAGTACACATTTTTGGCTGCCCTGCTGATATGGATGAGATAATGGAAATTGCTAAAGACAACAATTTATGTGTAATAGAAGATGCATCTCAGGCTCCTGGCGCATTGTATAAAGGCAAAAATGTTGGATCAATAGGGGATATTGGTATTTTTAGTTTAAATGTCCATAAACATATTCAAACTGGTGAAGGTGGGATTTGTACAACCAATTCTGATGAGATGGCATTAAAAATGCAACTTTTACGAAATCATGCGGAAGTAGTTGTAAAAGATATTGAGAGAGAAGATTTAAGCGATTTAATTGGTTTTAATTTTAGATTAACAGAAATACAAGCCGCAATTGCAACAGAGCAATTGAAAAAACTACAAAAAGAAATTCAAATACGCCAAAATTATGCTAAGCAGTATGATGATGCTTTCACAGCTTACACTTTTTTAGAATCAACTCAATTACAAGATAGAACGCACGCTTATTATATACAAGGATTTAGATATTATCCTGAACGAACAGGTGTACCTCGAAAAGTCTTTTTAGATGCAGTAAGAGCTGAGCTTACAACAGTAGAAAAATTTGAAGATGACGGTGTTCCAATTTATGATGGCTACATGAGGCCATTATATAAACTCCCGATTTTTGATTCAAATGAATGTTTACCTATTGTTGAAGAAATGTATAATAATGTACTCTTTTTTCATGATTTTACAAAGTCGTCATTGAACCAGGATGATGTAAATGATGTTATTAGTGCGTATAAAAAGGTTTGCGATAATATTAAGGAGCTTTAAATGGAAAATAATATTTTTTTAAACAGTCAAAACATCTATCTTAGACCACTAGAAGAAAAAGACATTTCTAGTGTTTATCTCAATGGAATTAATGATCAGGATAAAGACCTTTTTACAGATCATGCTTTGTTCCCTAAAAATATTTACAGTTTACATGAGTTTGCATCTTCTCAATGGAATGGGACAAATATTTGGCTTGGAATATTTTTGAAATCCAATAATGAACATATTGGTAATATTGAGATTTTTAATTTTGAATTAGTACACCGCAAAGCTGAATATTCAATTATTCTTTGGAGTCACTCAGGAAATGGGTATGCTTATGAATCTAGCTTTGTATTATTAAAGCATTTATTTAATAAATTAAATTTAAATAGAGTTTCTTTGTCTGTTAATGCTGAAAATATTGGAGCTAGAAAGTTATATGAAAAATTAGGGTTTCAAGAAGAAGGGACGCAAAGAGAAGCATTTATTCGTAATGAAATCAAGTATGATTTTATTATAATGGGTTTGCTACGAAGTGATTTTTTTAAAATAAGTAAAAAAGAAATCTAATTGTTATTTAACAGCTACGAATTTATATTTGTATTTTTACCTATTACTTTTATAATATATTTTTACTTAAATAGTAAAAAACTAACCGAAGTCTCAAAAGGCTTCTTAGTATTAAGTAGTTTATTTTTTTATTCTTGGTGGAATATTATTTATTTGCCACTTATTTTAATATCTATGTTATTTAATTATGTATTGGGAAATAGTTTATCCAAATACCAAAAGACGAAAAAGACTTTTGCCAAAAAAACAATTTTAATCTTTGGTATAGTAATGAACTTGCTCCTTTTAGGTTATTTTAAATATTCTGACTTCTTTATTGAAAATATCAATTTTATTACCACTAATCATATCTCAACTTTAAATTTAGCTTTACCCTTAGCCATATCTTTTTTTACATTTCAACAAATAGCTTATTTGGTGGACAGTTACAAAAATGAAACTCACGAATATGATTTTTTAAATTATGCAATATTTGTCACATTTTTTCCTCAATTAATTGCAGGACCAATTGTCCATCATAAAGAGATGATGCCTCAATTTGAACATGTTAGAAATAAAATTAAAAATTACAAACACATTTCCATGGGTATTTTTATATTCTCAGTTGGTTTATTTAAAAAAATTATTATTGCAGATACTTTTGCAGTTTGGGCTACAACTGGTTTTGATGTTAGTACAACACTAAGTTTTTTTGAGGCATGGTCGACAAGTTTATATTACACTTTTCAATTGTATTTTGATTTTAGTGGATATACAGATATGGCCGTTGGAGCAGCACTTATTTTTAATATTAAACTACCTATAAATTTCAATTCACCTTATAAATCTTTAGATATACAAGATTTCTGGAGACGGTGGCATATTACTTTATCTAGGTTCTTAAGGGATTATGTCTATATTCCATTGGGAGGTAATAAAAAGGGTAAATTTAGTACATACAACAACCTTATGGCTACATTTCTTATTGGCGGCCTTTGGCATGGTGCTGGATGGACATTTATCTTTTGGGGTTTTCTGCATGGTATAGCTTTATCAATTCATAGAGTTTGGCATAAACTAGGATTTCGATTTCCGAAAATTTTAGCTTGGTTTATTACCTTTAACTTTGTGAATATTGCCTGGGTGTTTTTTAGGGCTAAAGAATGGGATGATGCAATAAAAGTTTTAAAAGGTATGATTTCATTTAATGAAATAATGATTCCTTTAAGTTTGTCATTACCTAATTTTCAACAATTAAGTGGCGAAAAACCTAGTATTGTTCTACTATGTTTGGGATTCATTATTATACTTTTATTTAAAAACTCAATTGAAAAACTACGTGTGTTTCGCTTGGGTTATAAAACAGTTTTATTATCTGTATTTTGTTTTGTAAGTGGAGTATTGTCACTTACTAAAGTATCTGAATTTTTGTATTTTAATTTTTAGGATTGACAAGTGAACAGTAAAAAGTGGCTGAAAATATGGATTCTTTGTGTATTGTTTTTTGTTTTTATTGTAGGATTGTTTAATTATGTAGTTGACCCCTATGGACTTAAGTCTAATTCTGATAAGTACGTACACTACTTACGTGGTGGAGGGCCTCGATTGGTTAATGTCAAACTTAAAATGAACGCTGATTATTATCTAATAGGAACTTCAAGGGTTGATAGAATTGATCCTACAATCATTGAAAACTACATAAATGGTCATGTGTATAAAATTAATATGGATAGTTCAAATTTAAAAGATAATATTTTATTTGCTTCTGAAGTTAAAAAACAGAATAAAAACTTTATATTTGGTTTCGATGCAAGTACATTAAATAAGAATCGCTCCTTACATAAAGAAATTAGTAATAGATATAATGCCTATTACGATGAAATCAAGAACAATGAGATATATAGTTTTTATTTTAATTCAAGTCATTTATTTACAAGTGTAAGAGACTTAGCAAAACGATTTATGAATGTTGATTTACAAATGGTTTTTAAAAAAGAAAATAAAGAAAATATAATTACAAGCTTTGAAAAAATAAAAGATTATTTAGGAGTTTCTGGACAATTGTCCTCGTTTAATAATTATGAAATTTATTCAGATGATGAAATAATAAGATTAGCAAAAATGGCGAATAAAAATGATATATTTGTTATTTACCCCAAGTTCTATTTAACTTATATGGGCTTTCATAAATATCAAGATATTGAAAAAAAATACTTCCATGCCTTGAAGGTATTAGTTAAGAATACGAAAGCAAAAGTTTGGAGTTTTTATCAAGTCAATGAAATTACAAAAAATACATATAACTTTGATTACTATGGTATCCATTTTAAACCAAAAATATCAAAAACTATTTTTGCAAAAATATTTTCTGATAAAAAGCTTGAAATACCAAAGAACTTTGGAATTTTACTAAGTAAAGATAATGTAGATTTTCAAATAGATGAACTTAAAATGCAATTATTAAAAACTTATAAGTCTGATATCTTGGATAAATAAACTATTTAATTTGCATAAATAAGTTTTTAATTAAATTCAGATAATATACACATAATTATTTATGTTAAAAGGAAAACATTTTTGGGAAATATTATAACAATTATACCTAGTAAGAGTCATATCAGTGATTTTATATATGACCTCTTGGATGAAGCTTCACAGATACATACCGTTTATACACTGAAAAGTAAGACATTAGATCCAGATATAAAAAACAACATTAAAAATTACTCGACTATTGAAATTGATGAATATAAAGATATTTTGCTGACTGATGAAAAGAGGCAATTGGCAATAACTCTAATTCATTCAATTGAAAGTAAATTAAAAATTAGTTTTAGAAGTATTATTTGTGCAGACCGTCATATATCATACTACTATATGGATAATAATATTGATTACGCATATAATCAATTAACTAAAGACAGTGAAGATTATGATATTTTTCATGATATAGTTTATCAACTTGTACTTTACGTTAATGATTTGATGATAGAATTAAAACCAAAATATTTATTAATGTCGTCTTCAAATTTCAAAGGTGCCGTTTTTGTGGCGTTGGCAAATTATTATGGCATTAAGTCTTATACTGCAATGCATTCTGTATTGCTGAGTGGATTAGAATTGCGTTTAGTTTTAGTTAACCAACATAATTGGTTTAATTTTACTGCACAAGAAAAATTTTTACAAAATAATTCAAATCGTTCAGTAAATGCAAAACTTGTATTGAATAAGTACTTAACCAATCCAAATTCGCCAATAAAATTGAATAATAAGTTAAATTATTCACATAAAATAAGAAATGTTTTATCTCGATGTTATAATAAATTTATGGGAAGAATTGATACTTCGTCACATGACCAATCCTATGTTTTATCAATTATAAAAAACACTTTGAAAACTTTCATAAAATACAAATACCAAAGTAAATTAAATCTTGTAAATAGTGACCTAGAAAAGATGAACTATACTTATTTTGCTCTAGGAGCGTTACCTGAATTAACTTTACTTGAAAATGCGCCTGAGTATATAAAACAATCTAATTCTGTTGAGCAAATATCGAGATTTATTCCTTTTGATATGAAATTAGGAGTTAGAGAACATCCTGTAAACGTAGGGAGAAGACCATGGAGGTTTCACAAACATTTACTTAGTCTTGGAAATACAGTTTTACTTAGTTTCCGAAAATCTCCATTTGAAATTATGAAAAACTCGGACGCTGTTATTACTATAAATGGTACAACAGGCTGGGAAGGACTCATTTATAAAAAGCCTGTATTCTATTTTGAAAGTACATTTTATGATGTACTAGGATTAGCCAAAAAACTGGATAACTTCCAAGATTTAGAAAGTGCATATAAGTTACATCAAGAATTTATTAAAAATTTTGACAATGATAAATATTATGATATTATATTACGTTACATTCAAGCTGAATTCGATGCGAGCTATGAACCTTCGCGTACTGGTGTGATTGATGCACTTCATATTTTGGAAAATGACTCCGTACTAAATACAGAAACCTATAACTATTGGAATAAGTAATTATGAATAAGAAGATGAACTTAGCAAAACATTTAGAAAGTTACGCTCGTAAAATTAATTGGTATAGAATTTATTTACTAAGAAAAAAATATTACTCTAATAATGAAAATCTTATTAATATGTATGATAATGCCTTTAGTATTAAAAAATATGATTCTGTAATTGTGCCTAAAAACAATTTACGTATGGATGCTGTTGAAATAAATAAAACATGTAATTTAGATTGTATTATGTGTCTACCTTCATTATCTTCAAGAAATAAAAAACTAATGGATATGGATGTTTTCGAAAAAAGTTTAATAGAGGCTAAACGACTTGGGCGAAATAAAGTCTCTTTGTTTACCATAAATGAACCTCTTATACATCCTAATTTAGAAGATATTTTTAAACTTATGAGAAAACATAGAATGACTACTGGTATTTCAACCAATGGTTTGGTATTGGGGAAAAAACTTGATTTACTTTATTCATATACGGATGTAGTTAGAGGCATTCGCTTTTCAGTTGATGGTGCAACAAAAGAAATATTTGAAAAAATAAGGAAACCTGGAAAATTTGATAAACTAATTGAAAATATGGACTATTTTCATAAAGAGTATAAGAAAAGGCCTTATTTTGCTCTTCAAATGTCTAGTATGGTTACAAAAGACAATCAACATGAAATGGCCTATCATCTTAAGTTTTACAGTAAATATTTACCTTTGGAAAATATAGGAATCTACTTAATTAATGGATTGTCTTTAGATAACTCGTATTTTTTTGAAAGTTCATCTTTTCCTAGCTTTATTGAAAGAAAAGATAATTGCCAAATGCTAATGAATGGGCTAATAAATGTTAATTCTGATGGTAATTTGACACCTTGCTGTAGAGATTATGATGGGGATCTTGTATATGGAAATATAAAAGATGGTAATATTGAAGATTTATCAAATAATAAAAAAATACAAAGTTTCAGGCAGCAACATTTAAATGGTATACCTCCTACAAAATTGTGTGCAAATTGTTATAAAGTGAATGATAAATTATTAAATTTATACCACGTGTTTTATAAAACATTGATTCATAGAAATTGTAAAAATTGGGATGTGGAAAAAATGCAAAAGAAATTTGATTCTTTTTTTGAATTAAATCAAAAAAATATTATGTCAAAAAAAGCTTTTTTAGAGCTAATTAATAATTAAAGGATAAAGTAAAGTGTTTAATAATAAAAATATTTTAATAACAGGTGGAACTGGTAGTTTTGGAAAAAAATATACAAAAATTATATTGGAAAAATATTCTCCAAATAAAATCATTATTTTTAGTAGAGATGAGTTAAAACAATATGAAATGGCTCAAGAATTCAATCATAAATGTATGCGATATTTTATTGGGGACATAAGAGACTATGAGAGATTAAAAGTTGCTATGAGGGATGTTGATTTTGTTATACATGCCGCTGCACTGAAGCATGTTCCTATTGCAGAGTACAACCCAATGGAGTGTATAAAAACGAATATTCATGGTGCTGAAAATGTAATTAATGCCGCCATCGAAAATAAAGTTCAAAAGGTTATTGCTTTATCAACAGATAAAGCTGCTAATCCTGTGAATCTTTATGGTGCAACAAAACTTGCATCAGATAAGTTATTTGTCGCGGCAAATAACTTGGTTCCAAAAGATGGAAATACTGCATTCTCTGTTGTTAGATATGGTAATGTTGTTGGAAGTAGAGGTTCTGTTGTGCCATTTTTCAATAAGTTAATCAACAGAGGTGCTAAAAGTTTGCCTATCACTGATACTAAAATGACTAGATTTCTTATCACACTTGAAGATGGAGTGAATTTTGTTCTTAAAAATTTTGAACGTATGCAAGGTGGAGAAATATTCATTCCCAAAATACCTTCAATGCAGATTACTGAATTGGCTAAAGCACTTGCACCCACTTTGCCTCAGGAAATTGTAGGTATTAGACCAGGTGAAAAAGTCCATGAAATTATGTGTCCTTCTGACGATAGTCATTTGACATTAGAATTTAAAGACCATTTTGTAATTCAACCAACAATAAAACTTCCAAAAAATATAAAATTTTCAATAAATCTTGTAGGAGAAGTTGGTATTCCTGTTAAGCAAGGATTTGAATATAACTCAGGAAATAATTCCGAATGGTTATCTCAAGACGACTTATTAAGTATGGTAAACAAAGGCGAATAATTGAATTTTATTCCATATGGAAAGCAAACTGTTGATTCGGATGATATCAAAAGTGTTATTGATGTATTAAAATCTGGATTTTTGACAACTGGACCCGTAGTAAAAAAATTTGAAAGCGCGATATCAGATTATTGTGGTGCAAAATATGTAGTTGCTGTGTCGAATGGAACAGCAGCTTTACATATGGCATCTTTAGTGTTGTTGAAAAAAAATGATAAAGTTTTAACCACACCAAATTCATTTTTGGCCACATCAAATTCAATATTATACGTTGGTGCTAAACCAATATTTGTTGATATCGCAACTGATGGCAATATTGATTTAGATTTGTGTGAAGAAATACTTAAAAATGATAGCTCAATAAGAGGACTGTACGCTGTTGCATTCTCTGGAAAAATGTTAGATCAAGATAAACTTTCTAATTTAAAAAAGAAATATAATATTGTTATATTAGAAGATTGTGCTCATGCAATTGGAGCAGAATTTAATAGTATTAAAGCTGGTTCATGTGTTAATTCAGATTGTTCAATCTTTTCTTTCCATCCTGTAAAACATATGACAACTGGTGAAGGTGGTGCAATCACGACAAATTCTAATGCAATATATAATAAATTACTGTCCCTCCGAAACCACGGTATGTACAAAGATTCACTTATGGAACCATGGTACTATGAAATGAGGGATTTGGGGTATAACTATAGAATTACTGACATCCAATGTGCATTGGGGTTGTCTCAAATTTCTAAATTAAGTAGCTTTATTAAACGTAGAATTGAGATAGTGGAAAATTACGATAATGCATTTTTAAATACTAGTATCACACCTCTGTATATGTATGATACTAATTCATCTTACCATTTATATGTAGTACAAGTTGATTTTGAAAAACTTCATATTGACAAAGTTCAATTAGTGCAACAACTTAAAGAAAAAAAAATAGGTGTACAAATTCACTATATACCTATCAATAAACAACCGTATTATACGCAATTGGGTTATGGGAATGAATCTACACCTAATATGGACAAATATTATAAAGAATGTTTTTCTTTACCTATGTATGCTTCTTTATCTGAAGAAGAACAAACATATGTTATTAAGACACTATTTGAGGTTCTAAAGTGAAATATATTGAATATAATAATGATAAAATTTCGAAATTGGCTATAGGGACTGTACAGTTTGGTTTAGATTATGGAATTTCAAATGTGACTGGAAAACCACCTCAAAAAATTGTAAATGAGATTATAAATTATATATATTCTAAAGGTATCAACTGCATTGATACTGCACAAGATTATGGAAATAGTGAAGAAGTTGTAGGAATCGCAACAAAAAAATTAAATAATAATTACATTATTTCAAAAATGAAGTCTGACGTTTTTGAGTCTAGATTAATGGATAGTTTAAATGATTCATTTAAAAGATTAAAAGTTAATAAAATATTTTCATTGATGCTACATGATTGTAAGTTATTATATAATTGGAATTTAGAAAAAACAAAAAAAGTTGAAAACCTTAAAAAAAAGAATTTAATAAATCATTTTGGAATGTCTATTTATAGTAGTCAAGATTTTGAATTGGCATTAGAAAATGATTCTATTGATGTAATCCAAATACCTTATAATTTATTTGATCAAAGGGCTTTAAATAATAATTGGTTTCATAAAGCAAAAGAAAAGAATAAGTTAATATTTATAAGAAGTATTTATCTTCAAGGTTTACTCTTGATGCAGTGTAATGATGCAGAAAAAAGAGTTCCCGGTGTTATGAAATATATAAAAAAATTGGATTTTTTTTGTGAAAAACTAAAAGTTACTCGTAATGAATTGGCATTAACTTTTGTTTATAGTACTTGTAACGAATCAGTTATACTCTTTGGTTGTGAAACTTTAAATCAAGCAAAAGATAATATAAATACTTTTGAAAATATTAAATTAATAGATAAACGAATTTTAAGTGATTTTAATAGTTACTTTAAAAATATAGATGAAAAAATTTACAATCCTGTTAACTGGGAATATTAATGGAAAGAAAAATTGTTGCATTTATACAAGGGAGGACTGATTCAACAAGACTACCTAGAAAAGTTTTGAAAAAAATATTAAATAAACCTATGATATTACATATGTTAAATAGAATAGATAGATCTGTTTTAATAACTAAATTAGTACTCTTAACTAGTAGTGAAGACAATGATAATGAATTGGCTCTAATAGTAGAAAAAAACAATTATGAAGTTTTTAGAGGTTCAAAAAGTAATGTTTTAGAAAGATTTTATAAAGCCTCGTCTAAATATAAATTAGAAGACTCTGATATTATAATTAGACTAACAGGCGATTGCCCAGTACACGATAGTGATATAATGGATGAACTAATACAATTATTTTTGGATTCAGATAATGATTATATGTCAAATTGCTTACCACCTGTATATCCTGATGGTTTTGATGTTGAAATTTTTAATTTTAGAACCTTAAAAGCGACATATGATAACGCAAAAACAAATTATGAAAAAGAACATGTAACTCCATACATTAAGAATTCAAACAAGTTTAAATGTCAAGGTTTACAAAAAAAAGCAGCTTCTCAAAACCTTAGATTAACAGTTGATAATAATGAAGATTTTATTTTAATTGACAAAATTTTTAATCATTTTGGGAATGATATATTTAAATATGATGATATTATAAAATATTTAGTGGAAAATAATAGTTTACTCGATATAAATAAACATATAAAAAGAAATGAGGGAACTCTTTTTCAAGAAGGAGAAAAATTGATTACTAATTTTGATAAATCAAATATACTAAGAAAAAAAGCAAGTAAGTTAATTCCAGGTGGAGCCCATACTTATTCAAAAGGTGATGATATATTCCCTAAACTCAGTCCCCATTCAATAGTTAGGGGAAAAGGTGCAAGAATTTGGGATGTTGATGGAAATGAGTATGTTGACTGGGGCATGGGCCTTACCTCAGTTTTATTAGGTCATGCTTATGAACCTGTATTAGAAGTTATTAGAAAAGAGCTTGAGAATGGAGTGAATTTTATAAGACCTTCTTTTATTGAAGCTGAAGTTGCTGAAGCAGTTTGTGATCAAATCCCCTCTGCTGAGATGGTTAAGTTTGGTAAGAATGGTTCAAATGCAACCACAGCTGCGGTAAAACTAGCACGAGCTTACACGGGGAAAGAAGTTATTTTAAGATGTCAAGATAATCCATTTTTTAGTATAGATGATTGGTTTATTACTGATACACAAGTTAACTCAGGTATCCCTTCATCTTTAAACTTGTTAACCAAGAAATTTAAATTTAATGATATTCAAGATTTAAAAAAAGTGATATCTTTACATAGAGAAAAAGGCATTGCATGTGTAATATTGGAACCAGCTTCAATTATTGAGCCAGATAATGGTTATTTACAACAGGTTAAAGACACATGCGATAAGAATGGTATTGTTTTGATTTTCGATGAGGTTGTTAGTGGCTTTAGATTCCACCCTAAAGGTGCTCAGTTTTTGTATGGAGTTACCCCCGATTTGTCAACATTTGGTAAAACGATGGCGAATGGTTTTTCAATTTCAGCACTTGTAGGTAAACGTGAAATTATGGAATTAGGTGGACTTGAGCATAAAAAAGAGCGAGTATTTCTTTTATCAACGACATATGGTGGTGAAACACATCATTTAAGAGCTGCACAAAAAGTAATGTCGATATTAAATGAAAATGATTTTGAGGTTACAAAATATATTTGGAAGGTTGGTAAAAGAATAAAAGAGGCATATAATAATTTAACTACTACTTATGGACTCGAATCATATACATCTATGAGTGGAGTTGACTGTAGACCCTATTTTATCTTTACTGACAAAAATGGTAATCCTGATCAAAAACTAAGAACTCTTTTCTCTCAAGAGATGATTAAAAGAGGGGTATTATTACAAAGTATAATACCATCATATTCACATGGTGAAAGTGAAATAATACAAACAATTGATGCTTTTGAAAAATCGCTAAAAATACTTTCTTATGCAATAGAATCTAATAAAATTTCTTATTTATTAGTTGGTGAACCATGTAAAGCAGTATTTAGAAGATATAATTAAATGAAGAATATTCTTTTTAGAGTTGACTCATCAAGTAACATTGGAATAGGTCATGTCATGAGAAGTTTGACACTTGCTGGACAATTGAATAATTTTATAATTTTCTTTGCTTCTCAAAATTTAAATGGAAATATAAATTTTAAAATTAAAGAGCATGGGTATAAGTTTGTCTTGTTACAGTCAAACGATTGTTATGAGTTAGAAAAAATAATTTTAGAAAATAATATCGATATTGCTGTATTTGATCATTATGAAATTGATTATGATTTTGAAAAAAAAATTAAAGAAAGAACTCTCATAAAAATATTTTCATTTGATGACACTTATGAAAAACATTTCTGCGACTACCTCTTAAATCAAAATATGTATGCAAACCCGAATAGGTATATAAATCTTGTACCAACTTATTGTAAAATCTTTTGTGGACAACAATATGCTCTATTAAGAGAAGAATTTCACATTACTAAGCAGAAGAGGAAAAAAGAAAAAAATTCTAATGTGTTGAGAATTTTGCTAACATTAGGGGGTGCGGATTCAAATAATGTAACGGAAAAAATATTAGTAGCACTAAATATGATTAATATTCCTTTTGATGCGACTGTAGTATTGGGAAAAGCCAATGTACATCAGAAAGAAATTTATGAAGTAGCAAAAAATAAAAAAAATGTTAAAGTAATTGTTGATGCGAATAATATGTCAGAATTATTTTACAATTCTGATTTTGCTATAATGGCTGGTGGTAGTAGCGTATTAGAGGCTCTATATTTACAAATACCTTTTATTAGTATTATTCTTTCTAAAAATCAAGAACTTGTTATAAAATCACTTGTATCAAATAATCTTTCAATAAGTTTAGGTTGGTATAATTCCCTAAGTATACAAAGTATAATAACTTCTATCGAAGATTTTATCTTACATAGAAAAGATATTTTTTTAAAAAAAAATCTAAATATGATTGATGTCGCTTCATTTGATTTTAATGGTATTTTTTCTGAATCCATTTTTTTAAAAGTAATAACTAAAAAAGATACAGATTATTTATTTAAACTAGTTAATGAAAAAAGTGTTCGAGGAAATGCTCTAAACTCTAAGTTAATTACCTACAATGAACATCAAAAATGGTTTAATGAAAAATTAGAGGATATTAAAAATAATAAATCCAAAATTTACCTTTGTGAATTTAATAATAATCTTATTGGGCAAATTAGAATTGATAAAAAAGGTATGTTTTGGATTGTCGATATAGCAATAGAGTTAAAATACAGAAGTCAAGGTTTTGGTCATAAAATACTGGATAGTATGTTAAAAACTAATAGAGATAAAATTTTTATTGCGTACATTAATAAAAAAAATATTAGTTCAATAAAAATTTTTGAAAAAACTGGTTTTGTAAAATCTAAGGAATACAACGAGTTTAATTTTTATAAATATAAAAATTTACATGACTAATTAGTCATAAAAACACTACATGTTATTTTACTAATAATATGTAGATTATACAATTGAGGTAAAATATGATAGATAAATGGTTATTGTTTGGCGCAGGAAAAACTCTTTTAAGTACAATTATTTACTTAAAAGAGTTAAATCAGAATGTTAGTTTATTTTGTGCAAATAGACATTTATCCAGTAGGATGGATAATTCGACATTTAAAGAGATTCTTGATCAACATAATATAGAATATTTTGTTGTAAATGATATAAATAATTGTTCTGAAATAGATCAATTAATGAATGATGAAAATAAGATTATTGGAATATCTATATCTGCCCCTTGGATTTTTAAAAAAGATTTAATAGAGTCATTTAAAGGGAATCTATATAATAGTCATGGTGCTAAACTTCCAAAAGATAGGGGAGGTGGCGGCTTATCTTGGAGAATAATGAATAATAATAAATTAGGTTATAGTGTAATTCATAAAATAGATATAGGAATTGATACTGGTAATATCATATTATATAATGAATACTTATTCCCCAATCATTGTAAGGTGCCAGCTGACTATGAGAAGTATGCATTAAATGAAAATATTCAATTATTTAGATTATTTATTGATAGAAAAATTTCAAATCTACAATGCGATAATATAAGTCAGCCTCCTTATTTAAGTACTTATTTCCCTAGGCTAAATAGCGAAACTCATGGATATATTAATTGGAATTGGAGTGGCAAGGATATTCATAGTTTTATATGTGCATTTGATAATCCCTATTGTGGAGCAAGTTCCTTTATTAATAATAAAAAAATTAGACTAAAAAATTCTACTTTCATTACAGAAGATGGAGTTTTTCACCCTTTTCAACAAGGATTAATATATAGAATAAATAGTACTTCTGTATTTATAGCATGCTTTGATGGTAGTATTATTTTAGAAAATATTTTAGATGATGAGGATAATGATGTGCTTAAAAATATAAAGTTAGGAGATAGAATATACACTCCCATAGAATATTTAGATGCTGCTATGATTAGTAGAGTTAATTATAACGCAGATGGTATAATCAATAAAAATGAAAGGAAACTATGAAAATTAATAATAAAATTATAGATGCTAATTCTGCAGTATATATTATAGCTGAAATTGGGATAAATCATAATGGAAATATAGTTCATGCCCTTCAAATGGTTAGAGAGGCTAGTGAAGCTGGTTGTGATGCTATTAAACTACAGGTAATTGATGCGGAATTAAGTTATAACAAAGATACTTTATCATACGAAATATTTAAAGATGCCACTTTAAGCTTAAATGAAATAAAAGAAATCAAAAAACTATGTCATAAACTTGATTTAGATTTCCTTTCGACAGTTGGAGACAGTAATAGTTTAGCTTTAATGGAAGAAGTTGGTATTGATGGATATAAAATTTCATCTGGATTAATGACTAATTACCCGTTAATTGAAAAAATTCTATCAATTGGAAAACCTGTAATCTTTTCAACGGGTATGAGTCTTGAAAGTGAAATAAAGGAACTTATATCTTTTATAGATGAATTTAAATTTGACAATTATGCTATATTACATTGTGTTTCTGAATATCCTTCTCCTTCGGATGTTATTAATATAAAATATATTAATTCATTAGAAAAACTTACTAATAAAGTTGTTGGTTATTCTGACCATTATCTTGGAGAAACTGCTGTTTTGTCAGCAGTAACATTAGGTGCAAAAATTATTGAAAAGCATTTTTCTTTTGATAATACATTGACGGGAGCTGATCATAAGATTTCTGCCAATTTTAAAGAAATGAAAAGTATGGTTACTAAACTTAGAGAAATTGAAAAAATGATTATAGGCTCCGATGTTAAAGTTCTATGTGATTTTGAAAATAAAAATAAGAATAAGTTTAGACGAAAGTTAATAATAAATAAAAACTTAAAAGAAGGAGCCAAAATTACGCTTAGTGATTTAGATGCGCGCAGATTTAATGATATTGAGTTGGGCACCAGTCCAAAAAAATATAAACAATTTATAGGTAAAATTTTAAAAATCAATTTAGAAAAACATTCATTAATTAGTTTAAAGGATATTTATGAATAAAAAAAATGTTTTATTAACATCAATGGGGGGAAAATCGGCTTATGAGTTTGTTTCATCATTTGATAATGTAGAAGACTTAGAATTATTTATTTGTGATATAAATGAAAATTCAATATCAAAAAATCTAACTAAAAATTTTTTTACTGTTTTGCCTGGAAATGATAAAAACTATTGTGCTGATTTACTTTTAAAAATGAAAAAATTCAAGATTGATATGGTTATCCCTGGATCTGACGAAGAAGCCTTTGCAATAATGGAACATAAAAGTTTATTTGAAAATGAGGGTATTATTACAGCTATTCAAGACAGCAAAAATTTTAAATATCTTGAATCTAAAACATCAATGTATGATTATTTAAGACATTTTGATATTAAACTACCCAAATATAAAAAAATTACTGATAAAAATAGTTTGATTAAATCATGCATTGATTTTGATATTGAGAATAAATTATTATTAATTAAACCCGTACAAGAAAGAGGGGGACGAGGTATTTATGTGTTGTCAAAAACAGAATCACAATTAAATGAAAATTTACTTAATTTAACGTTGGAAAAATTTATAGAAAATCATTATGATGAGCAAAGAGACTATGTGTTAATGGAGTACATAGAAGGTATTGTTTATGATATAGACGTTTTAAGATATAAAAATGGTGACGTTTACTTTGGATCTAGAAAAAGGTTTACAAATATCACTAAAGATTTTACTGGCAATATTTTTGATTTTGATGAAAGAATTATTGATTATTCAAAAAAAATATATGAATGTTTACCTTCCGATTATTTATTAGATTATGATTTAATAGTTACTAAAAAGCATGAAATTTATTTGTTAGAGGTTAATCCTAGACCAAGTGGCAGTTTAATATCATATTTAGCTTATGACATCAATTTGTATGAAATTTTATTTAGATCTTATTTATTTGGCAATAATAAGTCTATTCCAAATTTGGATTCAAAAAAAGCTTTGATTTTCAATAAAATTGTTAAGGCATAGTGTGAATATATTAATTTCAGATGGCATGGGTAATGAAGGAGTTCAAAAACTTGAATCTGCTGGTTTCAGTATATCGAAACTTAAAGATAAACATAATCCAAATGAAATCCAAATTGTAATAGTTAGAAGTCGATTTTGTATAAATGAAACTTTTTTGAACAAATATGCAAATGTTAGATTAGTTGCAAAGTTGGGAACGGGTCTCGATAATATTGATGTTGTTCTATGTAGAAATAGAGAAATTAAAGTAATTAATGCTCCTGGATTAAATGCTAACGCTACTGCAGAATTTACATTAGGCATGATGATATCAATTGTAAAAAAGATTACGACGGTGAATAAAAAAGTTCTTAATAAAGATTTTAGAAGATCAATGTATTATGGAAGAGAATTAAAGTTATTAAATGTGGGAATAATTGGTTATGGGAATATTGGTAAATTAATACATGAAAAAGTAAAATTTTTAGTAAAAAATATTATGATTTATTCGCGAAGAACTGACTTTGATAATTCGGTTTCCTTAGATACTTTATTGAAAAAATCTGATGTGGTTATATTGGCTTTATCTTTAACAGGAAACGAAAAAATAGTGAATGAAGATTTTTTAAATAAATGTAAAGAAGATGTGCTTTTGATGAATATAGCTAGAGGAGCACTTGTTTGTGAAAAAACATTGATTGATCATCTTAGAAAGAATGAAAAATTTCAGTATTACACAGATGTATTAGAAAAAGAGCCAAATTATAGTATATCACCAAAGATTCAAAATTATGAAAATAAACTATTTGCGCATAATAATTTTATTTATACTCCTCATATTGCTGGTATGACAACAGAATCACAAAGAGACATTTCAAATTATATATCAGAAAAAATCATTAAGGAGTTTATTCATGAATAAAAAAGTGCTGGTAGTAGCTGCACATCCAGATGACGAAATATTAGGGTGTGGTGCGACAATAGCAAAAATGAAAAAAAATGGTTTTGAAGTTTTTACGTTAATATTGGGTGAAGGGGTAACTTCACGAGATACTAAAAGAGATAGAAATTCTAAAATTAATGAAATAAAATTATTAAATGATGAAATAAAAGAAGCTAATGATTTGATTGGTGCCTCGAATGTATTTATTTATGATTTCCCAGATAACAGATTTGATACTGTTGCTTTCTTAGATATTGTTAAGGTTATTGAAGATGTTAAGGAATCAATTGAACCTTCAATAATATTCACTCATTTTTCTAATGATTTAAATGTAGATCATCAAATTACTTCAAAGGCTGTATTGACTGCAACAAGGCCAATGGCAGGTCAATGTGTAAAAGAAATTTATTCTTTTGAAATATTATCATCCACTGAGTGGAATTATCCATTAAAATTCTCACCTAATTATTTTGTAGATATTACTGCGACTGTTGATATAAAAATTGAAGCTATGAAAAAATACAAATCAGAGTTAAAAAACTATCCTCATCCTAGGTCTCTTGATGGTATAGAACTAACCGCTAAGCAATGGGGTATGAAGGTTGGATTGGACTATGCAGAAGCATTTGAAGTATTAAGAATTATAAATTAAATTTAAGGAAATAGTATGAAAAGAGTATTAATTGTTGAATCATCAGCTTTACCGAAGATTTTCATTGATGAGATCAGAAATAATATAACTGGCATTGAGATTGTTAGTTGTTTTGATAATAAAGAAAGTATAATAAACAGTTTAAATAATATTAATGGGTTAATTGGGTGTCCTCGTCCTTTATTTTCTAAAGATTTATTAGAAAGTGCTGGTGATAGTTTGGAATGGATCCATGTGCCTGGTGCAGGAATTGAGGAGTTTCTTATTGAGAAGTTTGTGAATAGTGATATTGTTTTAACTAACGGTAAAATTATTCAGGGGCCAGAAGTTTCTGATCATGCATTAGCCTTATTGTTATCTTTAACTCGGAATATTGGACTAGTTACGAAGGGAGTTGCTTATAAAGACATGCCTAGGCCTATTGAATTAAGAGGTAAAAAAGCTTTAGTTGTGGGAGTTGGTGGAATTGGCCATTTAATTGCAGAGAAAGCGGCTGCCTTTGGTATGACCGTTTTCGGTGTTGATGAAAATCTTATTCCGATGACAAGCTATATAAATAAGATTGTGTCTCCAGAAGAAATTGATATATTATTGCCTGAGGTTGATGTTGTCTTTAATGCTACTCCTGTTACTCAAAAAACTATTAAAATGTTTGATAAAAAAATGTTTTTAAATATGAAAAAAACATCCTATTTTATTAATATTTCCAGAGGAAAAATTGTTGATACTGATGGTTTACTTGAAGTTGTCTCTTCTGGTCATTTATCTGGTGTTGGATTGGACGTTACTGATCCAGAACCATTACCTGAAAACCATGGATTACATAAGCTAAATAATGTAATAATAACGCCACATATAGCAGGACCTTCTGATTTTAATAGACAAAGAAGTCAAGAAGTTGTATATAATAATATAAAAAGATATTCAACCAGTCAGCCATTAATTAATGTAATTAATAAGAGACTAGGGTATTAAAGGAAATAAATGAACGAAACATTAGTTGATCAGCAAGTATATGATAAATGGGAAATCGAATATCAAAAAGGATCTAACAAAGAATATCCTTCTATTGATTTAGTTCGCTTAGAACATTGGTTTTATGGACATAAGGGAGAAGGTGCCGTTTTAGAATATGGCTTTGGTACTGGTGTTAATGCAATGCACTTAATAAAGTGTGGATATCTTGTTGATGCGGTAGATATCTCTCCCACGGCTAAAACTTTATTGGAAAAAAGAATTGAATCAGTTGATGGTAAAGATAGGTTAAGTCTTCATTTAGTTGATCCTACAACAAATAAATTACCTTTTGATGATAATTCATTTGATATTGTAAATTGTATTAATGTTTTATCTTTGTTAGGGTCATATGAAAAAGTCAATCTATTACTTAGTGAATTTAAAAGAGTTTTAAAAGATAATGGTAAGATAATTGTTGATGTTAATTCTACTGAAAGTGATTTTGCTAGAGGTAGTAAATACCTAGGAAATGATGTATATGAATTTAGAGGTAAAAGTGGGAAAGACTCTCCAAACCCGTGTTACTGTCCTGCAAGTATGCAAAACTTTAAACAATTAATTAAACAATACTTTACAATTAAAGATGAAGGTTATAATGCATATTCGTATTTTGGAAGTGAAATTAAAGAATATATTATCTGTGCTGAAAATCTCTAGAAGTAATGATGCTAAAAGCCTTAATATCAAATAGCTTAGAGCTAGTAAATAATGCTAAATATGATGCGTTATTTACTGATTCACCTTTTGTTTTTGAAAAATATCCTAACTCAACCTTTATTGAAGATATATTATATAAAAGAGAAAAGGATGAATATATTGATGCAATAGAAACATTAGGAGAAGTTTTAAATAAAGAAATAATTAATAAGTTTTTAAGTAATTACAAACATGAAAATAATATTTATTTTTTTAGACCACATGTGTTTTTGACAAATTTATTTATAAAATGTAAATCTATTGATGAAATTAAAAAACAACATCCAGAGTACACCTTTAAAGTTTTAATGGATGAAATAAAAGAAAAATGTATCCTTACAAATCCATCAAGCTTAAATAAGTATGGAAATATATATTCCGAAATTTCTAAACATACCAATATTAATGTTGAATATCGAAGAATCAGGGAGAATCCCAAACCCAGTGAAAGTAAAAGAAATATTATATATGAAGTTTTAAGGGTTATAAGTTTGCCATTACGTGTTTATGTAAACATGTTTTTAGAAAAAATTAATTTACACACGAAATTTAAGTCAAAAATTTTTGTTTATCATTATAATGAATCAACAAGAGACATAAAAAATAATTTAATGACTCAAGGGATTGGTTATTTAAATTTAACTAAAATGATTAAGGATTTGGATACCGACATTGATCTAATGAAAAATGTTGAAAAAGAGAATAAGGATTTACTTTCTAATGTAGATACTGTTATCAGTGCAAAACTTGATACTCTTCAATATTTATTTCATGATATATCTTATTTTATTGCTTTTAAAAAGATCTTTACTCAATCAATATTTGAATCGTTAGTAAACTTAAAAAAATACGAAATTGCTGCAGAAAAAAAACTGATACCTTTTTTAAAAAAAAATAAGGATATTAAAATAATACTTTCACATGCATTATTTGGAATCAAAGGTTTGGCATTAACTAATATTTTTAAAAAAAATAATGTGAAAATAATAACTTCAATTCATGGACTAAGCATAGGATTCGGAAAAGTTAATGATTTGGTTTTACCATATAATACGGATTCTCTAAACGCTGATTTTGTGTTTTGTTTTAATCAGCAATCTAAAGAAACTTTTAGTCGTATACTAAAAAATAAAGTTGAGCCAATTGAACTTGGGACTCCTTATGAATTGAGAGAGAATAAGTTCAAATTCTTAAAAAGATTCTTATCAAAGAAACTTTTAAATATAAACAATGATAAAGAGTGTATTTTTTTTGTTTCAACATTAGAACCTAGAAATAATTTTCAAATGCTAAAGTGTGGAATGTCAACAAAAAAAATTTATCAATTAGAGAAGAAAATATTGATTTTATTATCTAAACTTAATAAACGTATCATATATAAAACGTATGATGCAAGCTTATATTTAGATGATAACTTAAATATTGAATTTGCAAAAAAATTGGGTTTTGATGTAGTAGACAAGTACGATTTTAGGTATGTAAAAAATCTTGGAGACATACTCTTAAGTATTTCGGCAACTAGTACAACAGGTTGGTGTATAGGTACAGACAAGCCCTTTGTATATTTGGATTCAAATGAACAGTATCAACTACAAAATAAAAAAGTACAAGGTGCATTTAAAGAATCTTTTTTTGTTTTTAATTATGATAAAAATGGTTGGGAGCAAGAATTGAGTAGTTTTTTAAATAAACCATTTGAAGAAATCTTGCATAGATGGAATGAAAAGGAAAAAAATAGACAAAAATATAATGAAAAATATTTTTTATCAAATAAGAAAAATGCTGGAAAACTTGGGGCTCAATATATAAAGGGAATAATGTAGTATGTATGAAGTTAATATTAATCTAAAAGAAGAATATGGATGGAAAAAATTTACTTCAGATGATGATATTTTATTGATTAAAGGTTACATGTATAATTATAATTTTACTCAAATATTTAATTCCTTAAAAAAGTTAAATAGTAAAAATATTTCTAGTTTTATTAAAAGTATTGATGGTCAATTTTCATTTGTTTTCCAATCTAGAAATTTTACACTCATTTGCGTTGATAAAATTAGAAGTATACCGATATCTTATATGACTAAAATTGGTATTATATATATTGGCACTAATACACAAAAATTAAAAGAAATTGGTGATTTAACATTTAAAGATATAAATAAAGAACAGTTATTGAGTTTTAAGATGTCTGGATACACAGTTGCAGATAAAACATTATATCCAAATTTATGTTCCTTAAAAGCTGGAGAATTTGCATTCATTAAAGATTCAATTGTTGAAAAAACAATATATCATAGATATGAACCTTGGAATGTGGTAAATAAAGATTATAATACATATTTAAATGAACTATCACATATTACACTTGATATTTTAAAAAAGGTAATTAAAAGTGCCAATGGAAGACAAATTATAATACCTCTAAGTGCAGGAAACGATTCAAGATTGGTTGCATCTGGGTTAAAGCATTTAGGTTATGAAAATATATTATGTTACTCATATGGTACCAAAAATAATTTTGAAGCAAAAATTGCTGCAATTATTTCAAAAAAACTTGATTACGAATTTATAAATATACCCTTGACTCATAAAGGTGAAATAGAATATTATTCTTCAGCTGAGTACCAAGACTTTTTAAACTTTGCAGATACATGTTCTTCTATCCAGTGTATTCAAAGTATTTCAACTATAAAATTTTTAAAAGAAAATAAACTTATAGAAAAAGATGCAATTTTTATTAATGGCAATTCTGGTGACTTTATTTCAGGTGGGCATATTTTAGGTGAAATACAAAATAACCACGAAGAATTAGATGAAGAAGCAAGACTAGAAATTGTATTAAATCAAATAATTAAAAAACATTTTTCACTTTGGGGAAATTTAAAAACTGATCAAAATATATCAAGAGTTAAAGAGTTATTAAAAAAAGAGCTCAAAAATGAAAACTTGTCCGTAGATTCTGATTATAAAGTTCATGGAGTATATGAATACCTTGAGTTTATAAATAGACAGAGTAAATTTGTTATTACAGATCAACGAGTGTATGAATTTTACGGTTATGAATGGCGACTTCCTTTATGGGATGATGAATATTTAAAATTTTGGGAAAAAGTACCCAAAGAATATAAAATTAATCAAAAATTATTTAAAGAAATGCTGAAAAAAAATAATTGGGCAAATGTTTGGGGAGATAATATCCCAATTAACAAAAAAAGCATTGTACCTTCGTGGATCATTCCTTTAAGGTTTATCGCTAAAATCCCTTTTGTACTCTTTGGTTCCAAGCGTAAAGATTATTGGCATCAGTTTGAAGGAGCATTTTTTCACTACTGGATGGATGTAACTCATATGATAAATGTGGTTCCATATACTAGAGTTGTAAAAGATATATTTAGAAAACCAAGGCATGCAGTTTCTTGGATGGTAGAAGATTATATTTTAAAAATAAAGAATAAGTGAGTAATATAATGTATAATATAAGGATAATTATTAAATGACTGTATCCATTCATCAACCCAATTATTTACCATATAGTGGTTATTTTAATAAAATTAAAAATTCAGATATCTTTATTGTTTACGATACAGCTCAATATGTGAAAAATAGATGGGATAATAGAAATCGTGTTAAAGGAAATGACAAAGATGTTTTTTTAACTATTCCTTTAGAAGCTAAAGCTTCATATCTGAAGAAATTTTATGAGGTAAGTTTACCTCAAAATAGTATTTGGAAGAAAAAACATTTTAAAACATTAAAAACATATTATAATAAAAGCAATCATTGGTCTTTATACGAAAAGTTTTTTGAAGACTATTATTTAGACAATGAGGATGACAAACTTGTGGATTTTAACATGAAACTAATAAAATTTGTAATGAATGAACTAGATATAAAATCAAAGATTGTAATGGCAAGTGAGTTAGATGTTGATCCAAAATTGTCTTCAACTGAGGCACTAGTTAGTTTGGTCAAGGCTGTAAATGGCAAGAAATACTTATCAGGTCCTTCGGGTTTAAAGTATTTGGACTCAGAGCAATTTGATCAAGAAAATATTGAGTTAGAGTTTCAAAATTATTCAGCTTCAAAATATAAACAACAAGGTAAAGATTTTATACCAGGTTTATCCATTTTAGATCTAATATTTAATATAGGTAAAGAGACTAAAAAAATTATTTAAGAGGTTATTGTGAAAAAAATACTAGTATTTGGGGCACATCCAGATGATATTGAACTAGGCGTTGGTGGAACAGTTGCTAAGTATATTGAAGAGGGTGCATCTGTTTTAATGGTAGTGGTAACGACTCCTTCAGAACAAAGAATTGAAGAGTGTAAAAAAGCTGCAAATATTTTAAAGGCAGATTTAAAAATGTTGAATATCCCTCAATCTGAGTTGGTTAAGATAAGAGAACTTGTAATAGAGTTTGACAAAATTATTAATGACTTTAATCCTGATGAGATTTATACTCATTGGATTCATGACTCTCATCAAGAGCACAAATTTGTAACTCAAGGCGTTATTGCAGCTTCAAGAAAAAATTTATGTTCTGTATACATGTATGACCAAACCATTCCTTCTGGTATAACTGAAGGAAATTTTAATGCGCAGTTATTTGTGGATATTTCTAAATATATTGATATAAAACTTAAAGCAATTGAAATTAATGAAAGTCAATTTATGCCAAATCGTGGTATGGAATGGATTGATGCAGTTAAAGGTAGGTGTGCATATAGAGGGTATCAAATTGCAGTAAAGTATGCTGAAGTATTTGAAATTGTTAAAGAAATAAGAAAGTAATAGATGAAAATAGTTGCATTTGTGAATGAAAATGGTTATAAACAATTACTAAGTGCTGGATTAGAATCAAGCATTGAGCTGGTTATTGGACCACACAATAGATACGAGAAGTTTAAATTACTTGAAAATAATTGTACTCACAAATTAATACAACATGTAAAAAAAGATGATGATAATTTTAAAGACTTTGTAGAGACTATTAGAAATATTGAGCCTGACTTGATATTATCAAATTCTTATTCTTGTTTAATTCCCAGTGAGATTTTTAAAATTGCAAAATACTCAATTAATATACATGGCGCTATACTTCCTAAATATCAGGGATGTGCTACAGAAATATGGGCTTTTTTGAATTACGAAAAGAATTTCGGAGTAACTGCACACATACTTGATGAGCATTTTGACACGGGTGAAATAGTACACATTGAACATTTCAAAATTGAGGATGTTGACACCGCAGTAGAATTCAAGAAGAAGAAATACATTTCTATAGTAGAATGTATTAAGAGGGTTATCGAAATAGTTACTAAAGATAAAGTGAGTGAAGTTTCCTATCGTCAAAATAGGGATGAGTCCATATATTGGAAACCTTATACAAGCGATGATTTAGTATTAAATTCAAAAATGCCTATTACTTATGTGAATGCAATGGTAAAAGCTTTTTTCCCATCTACTGATAAACTGAGATATGAAAGTGGGGAAAGCATTGATACTGTGCGTGCCTTAAATGATATGAATAATTTTTATAAATCGATAGATAAAACCAATGTATAAAAAAAATGTATTAATAGTTGAATCCGGTGCTATTGGTGGAGGAAGTGCTGAAAGTTTGTACACTCACTTGAAGGCTTTAAAAGATGAATATGATTTTAAAGTGATATTTTTAAGAAAAAATAGATTTTCAGAAAAAGTCGAAAATTTAAATATAAAAGTTTTTTATTATGAAAATACAATTAAAAATGAAATATTTGCACAACAGCATAAAATAGGTGTTAAAATTTTCAATGCTTTTTATAAGTTTATAGTGTATTTCATGCCTTTTTCTTCTATTATATTTGAAAGAATAGTTAATTATAAAATAATTAATTTTATTAAAAATATTATTGAATCAGAAAAAATTGATGTTATTCATACCAATAACCAACCTAATCGAGATTTTTATGCAATCTTAGCTGCAAAAGAAAAAAATATATCAATAATTTCTCATATAAGAACGAATAATTTCTTTGGATTTACAAAACAAAAAGCCAAGTTCTGTAATACATATGTACAAGAATTTATCACGTATATTTTAGATAAAAAAGAAACTTGGGTTAATCAAGGAATAAAAAGTGAAAAAATTAGTATTGTTAATAATGCATTAGAAGTGTCTACTTTGGAAGATATTGAAATACTACAAGACTATAAAAATCAAAAAATTATTAGTCTTATTGGAAGAATTCGACCAGAACGGGGTTATGAATTCTTTTTTGAGGTAATAAAGAAAATCTCTAATGAACGTCAAGACTTTATTCTTTTAATAGTTGGAAACTATGAAGGGTTTGAATCTTATTATACTAAACTTGTTAAAATTACAGATGATTTGGGTATCCATAAATATGTTAAATTTTATGGGTTTACTAATACTCCTCATAATATAATTTCAGAATCAAATATTGTTGTTTTACCTTATACCGAAGTTGCTTTTGGAAGGGTTGTTATGGAATCATGGCAATATAAAACACCACTTATAATATCTAAGATAAAAGGTATTGAACATTATATTACTGATCAAAACAACGCTCTTTTATGTGATTATGGAAATATCAATCAATGGAGTAGTGCTATAAGTGAAATCTTTGATAACGAAGATACTGTAGAATACTTAGTTGAAAATGGGAAAGCGACTTATACTCAAAAATATACTTTAGATGTCTATCGAACAAACATTAGTAAGATTTATAAAAAGATATAAGATGAAAATAGCCTTTGTTATATACAATTTATCTGGAGGAGGAGCTGAAAAAGTTGTCTCTTTGCTTTCAAGTGAAATGTCATTAAACCATGAAGTCAACATAATAAATTTTGATGAAGGAATTGATTATAAGTATGGCGGTGATGTAATAAATTTAAATATTCCAAGCTCCAATAATATATTTTTTAAATTCTATAATATCCTTCGTCGTGCATCAAGATTAAGCAAACTATTTAAAACAAAAAAATATGATAAGATTTTTTCATTTATGGAAAGTTCAAATATACCATCGATTATGGTCTCAAATAATGTAATTGTATCTGTCAGGAATGACCCATTTAAGTTTGATAAAATCACACAATTTTTAATTAAAGTTTTATACAAAAAAGCCAAATGTGTTATTGTAAATTCTAAGGAAAATAATGAGGTCTTACGTAAATATTTTAAACTTAATAATGTAGAGGTTATTTACAATCCTTTAAATATAGATGATATTCAAAAAAACCGTAAAGAAAAACTTGATATAAATTATAAATTTATCTTAGCAATAGGAAGACTTGACTATCAAAAAGGTTTTGATTTATTGATTAAAGCTTATTCTCAAACGGTCATCAAAAATGATGTTAAACTATTAATTTTTGGTGAAGGGAAATTGAAAAATGATTTACACCAGTTGATAAGTACATTAGACCTAGAAGAAAATATTTTTTTAATGGGAAAAACAAATAATCCATATAAGTACATGAGTCAAGCCGAAATGTTTGTATTATCAAGCAGACATGAGGGCTTTCCCAATGTATTGGTTGAAGCAATGGCATGTGAGTGTTTGGTTCTTGCAACAGATTGTCCTACTGGGCCCAAAGAGATTCTTCAGGAAAACAAAAATGGTATATTGGTTAAGAATGAAAATATCAATGAATTAACAAGTATGATAGATAACTTTTACTATAATACGCCAAAATGTGAGCAAATTAGATTAAATGCCTTAACTTATGTTAAATCATTAAATGTTGAATTAATCGCAAAAAAATGGCTAGAAATATAACTACAATGGAGAAGATTTGAAAAATAACTTTTTACGAAAACTATTAATGTTAGGTGACTTTTACAGTTTTTCAGAAATGATATCAATCGCTGTTAGAGAAATGAAATTTAGTTTTGCTAAATATGTTTCAAGAAATATCGAAATCATGGGAAATGTATTAACATTTAAAATGTATATACCATTAAGAGAAGAGGGTATTGGTAAAGCTCTTTATACTAGACAAGAAAGAGAATTAGACCATAAGTATATAATGGAACAAGAAATAAAGCCAGGTGATGTAATTTTTGATTTGGGTGCAAATATTGGATATTATTTATTAATGGAAGATACACTGTTAAAAAATAGTGGTAAAATTTACGCTGTTGAACCTGATTATAGAAATATAAAAGTATTAAAAAGAAATATGGAATTAAATAATGTAACTATAGATATTGAAATCTTTGAAGCAGCAATTTCTGATTTTGATGGAGAAGCTGAGTTTTTTTTAGCCGATAAAACTAATTTAAATACTTTCAATATTACAAGTAATGATCAATATGAAAAAGTTAAAGTTCAAGTAATTGAGTTTGCAAAATTTTTAAAAGATAAAGAGAATATTGATTTGGTTCGAATGGATATTGAAGGCCATGAAGTAGAAGTATTTCGAAGTTTGGTGAAGTTATTAAAAGAGGCACCAGAAAAAGCTCCTAAGAAAATTGTATTTGAAACTCACAGAAGTAAATATAATGATGAACATGATATGAAAAAAGTTCTTGGTGAATTATTTGAGTTGGGATATTATCCAAAAACAATTACAACTTCAAATGAAAAGTACTCTGAATTTCATAAGTTTGGCTATTCTCCAGAGAGAACATTTAAGGACTTTCCTTTTGTAAGAGGAATTTACAAAAATGTCTCTAAAGAACACGCTATTGAGCTTATTACTGAATTAGGTTCAGTAAGAACAGTTTTGATTGAACAAGAAAAACTCAATGATTAATACCTCAAATTCAGTAATAAGACTATGTTATGGTAAATAACCTCGCAAGATCTCTACGAAAATTATCTTTTGTAAAAACAAATAAAACTGTGAAGTTTTTCTTGAAAAAGATTTCATTGATTTTATCAAAAATCATTTATGGAAAAAAAAAGCAAGTAAAAATTGCAAATAAATACGAGTTTTATTTAGATTCAATTTTTGCTTTTTCTAATTATGAGAATTGGGGTAATGAACACAATAGTGGTTTTGAGAAACTGGTTGAACTATCAAAAGATAAAAATGTTGTATTTGATATTGGGGGGCATGTTGGTCTCTGTGCATTGCCTATGTCACAAAATATATCAAAAGATGGGAAGGTTTATACATTTGAACCTTCAAATTTAAATAGAACATATCTGAAGCGACACCTTGAATTTAATGATGTTGCTAATGTTGAAGTCATAGATAAATTATTAGGTGATAAGAAAACGGATAATGTAGAGTTCTATGAATTAAAAGATGTTTCAGGAACGCCCTCAATCGTTAATATAAAAACTAATTTTATTCAAACAACCAAATCTCAAACAACTCTTGATCTTTTTTGTTTAGAAAATGAATTGATTCCTGACTTAATTAAGATTGATGTTGAAGGGGCAGAATTTTTTGTATTAGAAGGTGCAAGAGTAACTTTAACAAAATATCATCCTGATATTATGCTTTCCTTACATCCAAAACATCTTGAAAAACTGGGACGAAGTGTTGAAGAAATTTTTGATATTTGTGATGAACTTGGATATAAATTGGTTGACTGTATTACTGGTGAACAAGTTAAAAAACAAAAACTTCCACTAAGTGAGTTTTTAATGACCAAGCTGGATTAAAATGATCAAAGTCAATATTTTAACACAAGGTTTTAGAAGTACAAATGGAGTAGGTTTTCTATATCCAATTGTCTTTAATAAATTGCGGTTTCAAAATATTGGTTTAGATATTCAAATTCATACTAAAAAATCTGATGCTTTATATGACTGTGATATTTTTATTTCTGATAGTAAAATATACAGAGATGATTGGGCTAATAATAGTGAAATGATTTTTAATGATTTTAGAAAATATAAAGAAAAAATTAAAAAAGTAATATTTTACGATATTGGTGATAGTAGTGGTGGACTAATAGATAAAATCATTCCATATGTTGATTTGTATATTAAATCATTCACATATAAAAACAAGCAATTGTACAAAAATGAATTCTATAATAACAGAATATGGACTGATTATTATCATCGAGAATTTAACATTAATGATGACTCTATTAATGTTTCAAAAAATAATTTATCTGACTCAGATATTCAAAAAATAAGAACAGGTCATAATCAAGGTTTAGTAGACTGCTCTTTAAATGGTAAGTTTATAGTAGGTAGATATTATAATGAATTGATGAGAAAATATTTGTATTTTAACAAATTATCTTATTGTAATGATGATGCCTTTGTTGTTCCATCTGTTAATAGAAACTTAGATTTATCCTGTAGAATTGGAATTGGATATAACAGAAATACGGTCTCTTATCAAAGAAAACAAGTCTCTCTCAAACTTTCTGAATATATACAAACAAACAAACTTAAAAGAAAAGAGTATTTCGACGAATTAAAAAAGTCAAAAGTAGTAATATCTCCTTTTGGTTGGGGAGAATTAAATACTCCTAGGGATTACGAGGTGGCAATTAATGGTGCACTCTTGTTAAAACCTGATGTATCTCATATAGATACTTATCCAAATATATTTACTGATGAATATATAGAAACTTTTAAGTGGGATTTGTCGGATTTGGAAATGAAAATTGAAGACATAACTTCACGTTATGAAAACTACATTGAAAAAGCAATCAAATATCAAAACATATATAAATATCATATATCAACAGAAGATGGTTATTACGATTTTTGCGATTATTTTAAAAATATAATATTAAATGATTAATTTAAATAAATGTATAATCTTGTTAAAAAACACTCTTGCAAACTAAACAAACTCTTTAGAAGTACAATATGAAAAAAAAATTGGCAATTTTAATATACTCATTGGCATCAGGTGGCGCTGAAAGAGTAGTTTCCATCCTATTAAATGAATTGGATAAGAAATATGATTTAACATTGATATTGATGAATGATACAATATTCTATAATATAACTGAGAATATTGAAATTATATATATTGAAAATTCTGACCCAGTTGAGAGTGGAATAAAAAAACTAATAAAATTGCCTTATTTAGCTTGGAAATACAAAAAAATTTGTCAAAAATATGAAATAGATTTTAGTTTATCTTTTATGAATAGACCCAACTATATTAATACCCTTTCAAAGGTTTTTGGTAGTAGGGCTAAAATTTTAATAAGTGAGCGAATAGCACCTTCACAAGAGTATCTTACAAATTCATTAAAAGACAAAGTATCTCGAAGATTAATAAAATATCTTTATCCTAAAGCCAGTGTTATTATTCCAAACTCTTGTGGTATAAAAATTGATTTGATGGAGAATTTTAATATAGATAATAATATTATAAAGGTTATTAATAATCCTATAGATTTAGATAAAATAAAACTGTTACAATCGCAGCATGTAATTATTAAAAAAGATAACTTTAATTTTATTACGATAGGAAGGTTGTTTGAGCAAAAAAATCATGATTTACTTTTAGAATCAATATTGGAATGTGATGCCAATTTATATATTATTGGAGAAGGTGAACTAAGAAATAAACTTGAAGAAAAAATAATAAAGTTTAAACTTGAAGATAGGGTTTTTTTATTGGGTAGAAAAGAAAACCCTTATGCTTATTTAAAAGAGGCAGATTGTTTTATATTTAGTTCTAATTATGAAGGATTTCCAAATGTATTACTTGAAGCGTTAGCTTGCGGACTTCCTATTATTAGTACAGATTGTATAAGTGGTCCAAGAGAAATTTTATCTCCAAGTACTGATGTTCATTTTCAAACTAAAAGTGGTATAGAGTTATCTGAATATGGAATACTAACTCCTGTTGGAAATAAAGAAAGTTTGGTTGATGCTATACAGTTAATTATTAGCAATCAAAATTTAGTGAATAAGTACAAAAAAATAGCAAAAAAAAGAGCTTCAAATTTTGATAAAGATATTATCATCAATAAATTTATAGAGGTAATTGAAAACTAATGTGTGGAATAGCAGGAACAATAAATTATAATAATAACCTTGATTTAATAAAAACATCTTTATTTCATAGAGGTCCTGATAAACAAGATATCTATAGTTATAACAATATCCATTTAATCCATACTAGATTATCAATCCAAGATGTCTCCCATGGACATCAACCCTTTGAATTTAAAAACTATGTGATTGTTTTTAATGGTGAAATCTACAATCACTTATATTTAAGAGAAAAATATTTAAAAGATTTTATTTTTACCACTAATTCAGATACCGAAACATTACTGTATCTTTATATTAAATTTAAACATAAAATGTTTGAACTCCTTGATGGTATGTTTGCCTTTGCAATTTTAGATAAAAGTAACAATATAATTATTTTGAGTCGTGATAGAGCAGGAAAAAAACCTCTATATATGTATACAGATTCTAATAGTTTGATGTTTGCCAGTGAGCTAAATGCAATTAAAGCGGGAATTCCAGATCTTGAGTTAAATGAAAATGAAATTGCTGCGTATCTACGAAACGGTTTTTTCTTTAAAACTGCAACACCTTACAAAAATGTACTGGAATTTGAACCTGGCTTTGTTTATGAAATAGACATAGACAGTTTACATATAAAAAAAGAAAAATATTTTGATATTTTAGATTTTTATCAAAAAGATAAAATATATGATTTTGACTATGCAAAAAGTGAACTTGATAATATTTTACACAAAAGTGTAAAAGATAGATTATTGTCTTCTGATTTGGAAGTTGGCGCATTTTTAAGTGGTGGTATTGATAGCTCCTTAATTGTGGCAGTTGCAAGTCAATATGTCAATAAGTTAAAAACATTTACTGTAAAGTTTGAGGGTACTTTTGATGAATCACACTTAGCCCGCTTAACAGCCAATAAATACAATACGCAACATCATGAGTTAAGTATTAGTATGAATTTAAAAGACGATATTGAAAAAATACTTGCCAATTATGGTGAACCATTTATGGACAGTAGTGCAATTCCCAGTTATTATGTGAGCCAAGAAGCGAAAAAACACGTGACAGTAATACTCAATGGTGATGGAGCAGATGAAATTTTTGGTGGATATCGACGATATGTTCCTATTGCCAACAATTGGGTTAAGTTTGCATCTTATTTTTCTTTTTTATCCAAAATACTTCCTAAATCACATAATAAACAATCCATATATAATTATGCAACAAGACTTTTGGCAATGTCATCGAAAAGTGGCTTGGATTTTTATAATAGTGCAACCAATGATATCTTTGAAGATGTTTACAAATTTAATAAAAATAATACCTGCATACAAATGAATGATTACATCAATACAATTGAAAATGAAAATATAACAGAGTTGTCCAAAATACTGTATATGGATTTTAACTTGATTTTACAAAGTGATCTTCTAAAAAAAATGGATATAGCTACCATGGCACATTCCCTTGAAGGAAGAAGCCCTTTTTTAAGTAAATATATGTTGGAGTTCGCGCCAAGATTAGCAGATAAGTTTAAAATAAGTGGTGCAACAACAAAGTTTTTATTAAGAGAATTGTCCAAACAGTATTTGCCACAAGAACTTATTTCTCAGCCCAAAAGAGGTTTTGAAGTCCCCCTTAAAAATTGGATTGAAAATGATTTGAAAGACAATGTTTTTGATGCTTTGAATCATAACTCTTATAGCCAAAAATTCGTTGACAAAGGATTTATAAACAATTTACTCGAGAAACGTATTCCTGTTTCAGATGAAAAAAGAGCCAAAATACTTTGGACTTTATACAGTTTGGAATCATGGCATAAAAATGGTGAAGCCAAAATTAATCACAAAATTGAAATGCCTAATAAAATCACTGAAGAAAAAAAGATTAATGTTCTACATTTAACTACAGGTATTGGATTGGGAGGTGCGGAGAGAGTTGTTTTAGATATTTGTAAAAATATAGATAAGTCAAATTTTGACGTAAGTGTTGTCAGTTTATCTTCTCAGAATACTTTAGAGGAAGAATTCAGGAAAAACTTAATAGATACATATGTTTTAAATTGTAAAAAATCACTTTATGACATCTGTACAATACTATTATATTTGAATAAGTTTTTAGAAAACAAAAAAATTGACATTGTGCATGCTCACATGTTTCACACAATGGTTCTTTTAACTATTCTTAAAATTTTTAAACCAAGAATGAAGATCATATTTACGCCACATAACACGTATATTTCCTCAAAACTAAGACAATATATTGTTTATTGTCTTAAACCATTTAGAAAAATAGATACAATATTTGCATCCAATATGAAAAGTTTTTTTCATAAAAACAATGCTGCTTTAATTCCAAATGGAATTAATTATAAAGATTATGATGCGGTACAAAGTAAAAATGAAGTCTTTACCTTTGTTATTGTTGGAAGACTTGAAAATATGAAAAATCACACATATTTGATTGACATAATAAATGAAATGAAACAGTATGATTTTAAACTCTTGATTATTGGAGGAGGATTTTTAGAAGTAGATTTAAAAAATAAAGTGACAACTTTAGGTCTGGATGAAAAAATAGAATTTTTAGGTCCAAGGATGGATGTCCCTGATATTTTAGAACGATGTCATTGTCTTTTATTACCTTCTTTGTGGGAAGCTTTTCCTATAGTACTTCTTGAAGCTGGGGCTTCAAATATTCCTGTAATTACCACTTCAGTTGGAAGCATTCCTTCTTTTATAACTTCTGAAAATGGATATATCGTACAACTAGAAGATTTTAAAAAAGCTATGATAAATGTTTTTAAAAACTATGATAGAGCAATTGAAAAATCAAAGAAACTACACCAATTGGTAAAAGAAAAATATAATATTCAAACAATAGTAAAACAATATGAAAAACTCTATAAGACTCTAGACGAGGAAGACTCTAAATTATGATATTAATTACGGGTGGCGCAGGATATATAGGAAGTCATGTTGCCAAAGAACTTCTTGAACAAAATGAAGATATCATTATTATTGATAATTTAAGTACGGGAAATCAAAATACACTTGATAGCTTAAGAAAAATTAAAAAATTTAAATTTATCAATCAAGATTTAAAAAATACATATAAAATTGAAGAAATTTTTGAAGAAAATAACATTCACACTATTATGCATTTTGCAGCAAGTATTGTTGTCTCTGAGTCGGTTATTGATCCATTAAAGTACTATATGAATAATACCGTTAATACTGCTAATTTAGTTTCTTGCGCTATGAAGTTTAAAATCAAGAAATTTATATTTAGTTCAACTGCATCCGTGTATGGAGAACCTAAAACTATGACTAGTTCTGGTATAGATGAAAATCATTTTACCCATCCCATTAATCCTTATGGTAAAAGCAAACTATTGAGTGAGACAATTATAAAGGATGTAGCTGAGACAAATGAGGCATTTAAATACGTAATTTTTAGATATTTTAACGTGGCTGGTGCAGATATGAATAAGGTTGCTGGAAAAATACTTCCCCGATTTGGGCAGAGCTTTCCAAATGCAACCCATCTGATTAAAATAGCATCTGAATGTGCAATGCTAAAAAGAAAAAGCATGAGTATTTTTGGAGATAATTATCCAACTGAAGATGGAACGTGTGTTAGGGATTATATCCATGTGGATGATGTTGCTATGGCACATATCCAAGCAATGAAATATCTGGATAATCATAAAAGTGATATTTTTAATATAGGATACGGACAAGGGTATTCTGTTAAAAAAGTTATTAATACAATGCAAACTGTAAGTAAGGTTTTTTTTGATGTGAATCACGGTGAAAAAAGAATAGGAGACCCATCAGTTTTAATTGCTAATAATAATAAAATACAAGAAAAAATGAAATGGGTTCCTAGGTATAATGATTTAGAACTAATTTGTAATAGTGCATATGAATGGGAAAAACAATTAAAATTATGAAAAAAAACAAAATCATTATTAGTGCCAATGTTCTTTTTACCATTACTAATTTCAGAAAAAATCTCATTGAGTTTTTATTGGATGAAAATTATGAAATTGTTTGTGTTGCAAACAATGATGATTTATCAAATACTTCAATTCAAATTTTAAAAGATTTAAAAATCAGATTTATTCAAGTGGATATTAGTCGTAAAGGTATGAATCCCATTGAAGATTTAAAATACTTATTCAACTTGGTGAAAATTTATAAAAAAGAGAAACCCAATTTGGTTATGCATTTTACTATCAAACCAAATATTTATGGAACAATTGCTTCTAAAATAGCTGGAACCCTATCTATTAATACTATAAATGGTTTGGGTTCTGCAATTATAAAAGGAAATTTCTTATCAAAGATATTGAAATATTTATATAAGTTTTCATTGATATTTTCAAAAAAAGTTTTTTTCCAAAACAATGATGATCTTGATTTTTTTGTGGATAATAAACTTTTAAATAAAAATAAAACTGGGATTGTCCCAGGTTCTGGTGTTGACACGAAGTCTTTTGATGATTGTACTTCTACTAATGAAGAATTGACCTTTTTATTGGTTTCTAGATTACTGAAGGACAAAGGAATCTATGAGTATATAGCTGCAATTAAAAACTTAAAGCAGCAAGGTATTCATTGCAAGTTTTTATTGGCTGGTCAATTTGATTCCGGAAACCCTTCTTCCATAACAAAAGTGGAAGTAAAAGAGTGGGAAGATGCTTCACTTGTAGAGTTTTTAGGTAAAACGGATAATATCAAAGAATTTTTTAAAATGGCTGATATCATTGTTCTTCCAAGTTATAGAGAAGGTCTCTCTCGTGTATTAATAGAGGCTTCGAGTGCGTCAAAGCCGATTATCACAAGTAATGTGGCGGGATGTAAAGATGTTGTTGATGATGGTATAAATGGCTATTTATGTGAAGTTAAAAGTACTCAGAGTTTACAAAATTGCATTCAAAAAATGATTCAGCTTTCTATTTGTGAACGTACCAATATGGGTGAAAACTCAAAACAAATGGCTGTGAATAGATTTGATAAAGATAGTGTGAATGAAATTTACTTTAAAGAAATAGAAAAAATATGTTTTATTTAGTCTTATTACTTATCTCAGTTATTTTCACCTATTTAATTAAAAATTACGCAATTAAAAAATCAATTGTGGACATTCCAAATTCTAGAAGTTCCCATACTATACCCACTCCTAGAGGTGGTGGATTGGCCATTATATTAACTTTTTATTTAGGAGTATCTTATTTTTATTACTTGGATGAAATAAGCTTAAAACTATTTCTTTTGCTTTTATCCTCTTTGCCAATTGTCATAATCAGTTTAATTGATGATCTTATAACTTTATCTTCAAAAATAAGAATGCTGATACAAGTACTTTGCTCAATATTTGCAGTTTATATTTTGGGTGGTGTTAATAGTATAGACTTCATACTTTTTGAAGTAAATGGCTGGTGGGTAAATATTTTTGTTGTTCTTGCTATAGTATGGATTACTAATTTGTATAACTTTTTAGATGGTATAGATGGATATTCCAGTAGCCAGGCTATTGTTGCTGGACTTGGGATTTTTTTGATTTTAAACAATAGTGTTGGTTTAATAATAGCAGTTTGTAGTTTGGGGTTCTTATTCTTTAATTGGCCAAAGGCTTCTATCTTTATGGGCGATGTAGGCAGTGCATCACTTGGGTATATATTTGCAGTATTATGTTTTTATGATACTTCAAATGGGAACATATATGTTTGGTTGATATTATTGTCACTGTTTTGGTTTGATGCCACATTGACACTTATCAGAAGATTTAGAAATGCTGAAGAACTCACTGTTGCACACAAAAAACATGCCTACCAACGTTTGGTTCAAGCTGGTTTTTCTCATAAACAAGTCACCATTTGTTTGATTGGAATAAATGTTATGTTTATTATTTTATTGAAACTAATGCCTATTTATACATATCCATATCTATTTTTAGTAATAATAGTATTGTTATTTTTCTTAGTAAAAATAATAGATAAAAAAAAGGCTTTTGATAAGTGCTGAATATTGATAAAAGAGTTTTGAATTTTTTAGTTATTATATTATTAACTACTATAACATTTTCTTGGACTTTTTTTATCTTTAAAACATCATTTGATTATCAAATAATTTTATTAGTATTGCTTTTTAGATCTTTTGCCTCTATTTTTTTATTTAGAGATTATTCTTTATCTTGGTCCAAAGCAACACAGAAAACTTTTTTGATCAAAAGTATAGTTTATATTATTCCTTTTTTATTGTATATGCCATTTGTCTATGGACATTATCGTATTGCCTTTATGTTGTCTGAATTGTTTTTGTATTTGTTCTTAATGAATTTTTTAATGTATTCGTATTATTATCTTGTCAATAAAAGTAATATATCAAAAACAAAAAATGTCATTATATATGGAGCAGGAGAGGCTGGACTTAAACTTAAAGAAGAGTTTAAACACAGTGAATATAGTGTTAAATATTTCCTGGATGATGACATATCTTTACATAAACGCACCATTGATAGTATAAAAATCTTGTCTCTAAAACTTCTTCGAAGAACTGTTAAAGAATCAAAATTTGATTTATTGGTTATTGCCATGCCCAGTGCTAAAAAAGAGCGAATAAAAACCATTTATAACAGACTTGATAAATATTTTGATGAAATAAAAATTCTTCCTTCTTTGGATAATATTTTACAAGATGAACTTTTTTCAAATCAACTTCAAAATATTTCGGTTGAAGATTTACTCGCACGGCATCCACAAGATTTAGATAAACAACAAATTGAAACATTTATAAATGAAAAAGTGGTTCTAATAACAGGAGCAGGTGGAAGTATTGGGTCAGAGATAGCCAGACAATGTGTTGGTTTTAATGCAAAACATATTATTTTGCTTGACCACAGTGAAGTTAACCTATACAATATAACAGAAGAATTAAATAGGTTTAATATAAATTCTATTATGAAATCAGTTGTAAATAAGAGCTCTCTGGAAGGTGTGTTTTCAAAATATAATCCTGATATCGTTATTCATGCAGCAGCTTATAAACATGTGCCACTTGTTGAAGAGAATGTTCTTGATGGTATTACAAATAACATCATTGGTACTAAAAACTGTATTGACCTCGCAATCCAATATAAAGTCCAAAAAGTTGTACTTATATCAACTGATAAAGCAGTGCGACCTACAAACGTAATGGGAACAACAAAAAGAATATGTGAACTATACTCTCAGAACGTAAATTCTTATGAAACTGAAATTGTAGCAGTTAGATTTGGAAATGTCTTGGGATCTTCAGGTTCGGTCATTCCTAAGTTTAAAGAACAAATTAAAAATGGTGGCCCACTAACTGTTACCCATCCTGATATTACAAGATATTTCATGCTGATACCTGAAGCTTGTGAACTTGTACTGCAAGCAGGATCCCTTGGAAAGGGTGGTGAAATATTTATCCTTGATATGGGTGAACCTATTAAAATAGTTGATTTAGCTAAAAAAATGATTGAACTTTCAGGTCAAGAAAATATTGAAATAAAATTTACTGGTCTTAGACCTGGTGAAAAACTATATGAAGAGCTATTAATAAATGACAGTGATAAAAAAACAAATTATGAATCAATCACAGTTGCTAATCCAACTTTTTATGATATAAGTAAATTAAATACCGATATCAATGACTTGTTAGTGATTGAGGATAAACTTGGAAAATTGAAAGATATTGTTCCTGAGTTTAATCATCAAAAAAATAGTTAAAATTGAAGTAAGAAATAAGGACTAAATATGAAAAACAAAAATGCTTTTACACTTCTAGAAATGATTTTTGCCATTGTTGTTATTTCAGTTCTTGCAAGTTATGCTATTCCTAAATTTTTCAATACTACCAATGACGCGAAAGTATCAACTTTACAAAGAGATATTACGACAGTAATTACTTCTGTTCAAAGTTATTATTTGGTAAATCTAAAAATAGAAAAAATTTTAGATGCAGTTAATCTTAATTCTAAAACGTGGGAAATAAATGATTCAAGTATTACTTACAAAGAAAATGAAAAAGAATGTGTTAAAATTGAAATCTCAAGTGCATCAGATAAAGATAAAATAATTCTAACTATAGATGATTCAGCAGGAAGTATTTGCAAAAAACTAAATGATAGTGGCGTTAACACCACATCTTATGATTTAAATTAGGATATATATGACAAACCAACAATTTTTTGAAACTAAAAATGTTAATTATAAAGTTTATGAAGAAATACAAAAAGAACAAGAACACGTGGGTTATTATAACTTGGCACTTCAAGAAGTAAATGAGATTCAAGAGTATGCTAAAACAATCACAAAAAAGAATATAGTTATAGTTGGAATTGGTGGAAGTACACTTGGAACTTATGCTGTATATGAGTTTTTAAAATATTCACGTGAGTTTGATAAAAATATTATATTTTGTGAAAGTACAGACCCTGTATTAATTAGTTCAAATCTAAATAATCTTGATTATTCAGATACTATATTTTTGATTGTCTCAAAGTCTGGAAATACCATTGAAACCATTTCAATTTTTAAGTATATTTTATCTCTCGTTGAATTCAACCGTGATAACTTTGTCATATTGAGTGATAGAAACTCCTCTTTACATAAACTCTCAATTGATAAAGATGTGAAGTTTTTTGAAATCCCTTCAAATGTTGGAGGACGTTTTTCTGTGTTAAGCACAGTTGGACTTGTACCACTTGCATTAATGGGAGTAGATATCAAAAAACTATTACTTGGAGCAAAAAATATCAAAGAAGATTTTTTTAATAAAGGGGACATTTATGAGAGTCTGATTAAAAAAGCAAACTTTTATGCTATGAATACTAGAAAACATAACATCAATTGTCTTTTTTCTTACTCTGAAGCTTTTAGAGGATTTAACTCTTGGTATGTACAACTTTGGGGTGAGAGTCTTGGAAAAAAACAGATACATTCATCTCTTAATGTTGGACTAACACCTATTGGTTTAATAGGTCCTACTGATCAACACTCTTTTTTACAGTTAATAGTTGAAGGAAATAGAGATAAATCTGTAACTTTTTTGAAGGTCAAAGATTTTAAATCAAATATTAAAATTCCTGATATTAG
>MAAB01001194.1_pt1 | contig 81836 bp, 86 predicted proteins | sample 1115991 | NCBI WGS metagenome assembly MAAB01 (sample SAMN04961124, study PRJNA320927) | seawater metagenome | isolation source: sample BD02T18 sea water enriched with oil for 18 days | place: USA:Gulf of Mexico | collected 2013-07-27
CCCATCGCCTGCTCAGCACCATTGTTCCATTGGGTGACCGTACCCTCAATATTAACGCCGATAATAATTGACGGCATTGAATCAATGATATTCGACAGGTAACTTCTGAGTTTCCCAACCTCCATTTCAGCATGTTTACGTTCGGTAATATCGATAATGACACCATCAAGGCGGTTAAGATCACCATTACTATCAAATACTCCCCGCCCTTTTTCATATTGCCATTTAATCTCATCATCGGCAGAAACAATACGATATTCAATCGTATAGGGCTGTTTTTTTGCTATTGCTATCTGCACCTTTTCATCCACAAGCTGCACGTCATCCGGATGAATGATGGATGCATAAGTACGTATTTTATTAGCGATAAAGTCAGATGCTGGATAACCAGTAATACTTTCAACTTCATCACTGATAAATTCCATCGTCCAGTGTTCATCACAGGCACAGTGATAAGTTATACCTGGTACATTTGCTATTAATGTGCCGTAACGCTCTTCTGCAATTTTCAGATTAAATTCAGTTTGTTTTATCTCTGTAACATCCCGAGCTATTCCTAACACCCCTATCAAGTTACCGTTAGAATCTAACATGGGTGTTTTCAAGGTATGAAGAATAGCTTTATGGCCATCATCAGCAAAAACGACCTCCTCCTCATTGGACGTTGTTTGCATTGCATCCCTTGCTGCTTGATCTTTTGAACGAAAGAAGTCCGCTAAGTCTTTATCTACAAAGTCGTAATCTGTTTTGCCAATAATATCGGCTTCTTTGGCACCAAAAAACCGTTCAAAATGTTGATTACAAGAAAGGTACTTACCATCAGGAGCTTTCAACCAGATCAAGTCTGGTATCGTTTCAACTAAGGTACGTATGCGGCCTTCAGACTCGACTATTTCCGTATTTTTATCCCTTAACGCATGAATAAATTGATGATTTTCATCTATCAGGTCATTTGCTGATTGGGTAAGTAAATTAAACTCATCCTCTTCATGACCAACCGGCGTTTTTAGTTTGGAGTTTATATCTTTAGGATCTATTTTTTTAAATTCACGCCCTAAATTTACCAAAGGTCGAGTAATAATAGTGTGAAAGGCTAAAAAAAGCAGTAAAACTAAAATGATATTTCTTGCTATGCCGCTGACCAAAACAGCTAATGAACGTGAATAAAATGAGGCTAGTGCCGTATCTACATTGACGATAATAGTTAACGTTCCTGGCGAATCTTCGTTAACACTGGGGGGGTAAAGCTTAATCGAATATTGTTGGTATTGCTCAGAGATGTAGCCTGTTAGCCACCGTGTTTGACTGGACAAGGTTGGGGGCCGTTTTTTCTGCGCCAGTAGCGTGCCTAAATCATCAACAATATTAGCTTGTTGAATATAATCATACTCTAGCAGCCCAACTATAACTTCATTTGCCAGTTCTTCACTTAAGGTATGCACAGATGCAGATGCTGAACGCTCAGCCACTTTCAAGACCCTATTAACAACCTGGTTTAACGCTTCTTCTTCTTGCAAGAAGTCACGATAGACCTGCAATGCACTCAGTAATAAACCAACTATAAAAGCAATGGCCACACTTATTTTTGCTAGTTTAATGGCTATTCTTTTTTGAGCCATAAGATCAATACATCCTTTACTAACTTAAGGGTGAAAATCACACTTTATTTAGCACGCTTGCAATATCAATATAGCTTTTACCTAAGACAATCTTACTATTGCACACTTTTCAATAAAACGTAATTATTTGGCTAGATTTTCAGAAAGGTTCGAGAGTATGATGTGAGGTATTAGTATTGTGAATTAGTTGTCAACTGTCATTAATTATACTGCTTAATGCAATTAACATCGTTTCATTCTACCTGGGGGGGATGAACAATTTATGAATACTAAATTATGGTTATTCTGCCTATTCGCCTTGTGTAGTGGAACGGTTTACTCCGACACGACGTTCACCTACCGTGCCCCAGAAAGCAAACATGACACGCGTTATGAATATGACCGACGCTTATTAGAATTAGCATTACAAAAAACGGAAGCTAAATACGGTCCTTTTAAGTTGGTCCCCACAAAACCAGGCCTAAATGAAAAACGTGTTTTTTTGGAGGCAAAAAAGGGGACTTATCAAAATTTTTTCTTTAAACAATCGGTGAACAATGAACATCTTGAATCTCTACTCCACATTCCTTTTCCTCTTGACCGAGGCGTCGTAGGTTACCGTGTTGCCTTTATATCTGAAGCAACCAAACAAAAACTCACACAGGTTAAAACGCTAGAGGAATTAAAACAGTTCACTGTATTGCAGGGCTTAGGCTGGTTAGATGCGGACATATTAAGACAACAAGGATTTGAAGTCATATTATCTAGCTATTACGATCCTATGTTCAAAATGGTAGCGAGAGATAGAGCCCATCTTTTCTTGCGAGGAATAAATGAAGTTTTAGATGAGTGGCAAGCTCATAAACACATTAAACAGTTAGTATTAGATGATAACGTCGTTATTCAATATCCTTTACCGCGATTTTTCTTTACCAACAAATCAAATATTGACGCTCTCAATCGCATCCAAGAAGGCATTCTTATTGCTTACCACGATGGTTCTCTTATCGATTTATGGAAGAAAAAATACCAAGCAAGTATTGACTTTTCTAATCTAAAAAATCGTAAAATGTTTAGGATTGAAAACCCAATCATTAAGGGGCTCGATGATTCCTATAAGCAATATAATTTTGATCCCTTTAACGATTAAATTAGGCTTATACCGGCAATCTAATGATAAAACGACAGCCCTGACCAAGCTCAGAGTCAACCATCGTTTCACCCTCATGGTGCTTAGTAATAATAAAATAAGATACACTTAAACCTAGCCCAGTACCTAAGCCAACTGCTTTCGTAGTGAAAAAGGGATCAAAAATACGTTTAGTCGTAGCATCATCCATACCCGGTCCATTGTCTTCAATCTCAATTATCACCCTTTGCAACTCTGCATCATAACTGGTCGTTAATGTAAAGTGCTGCTCATCTGAGCTCGCGGATTTAATCGCTTGTGCCCCATTCCTAAGTATGTTCAAAAACACTTGCTGAATTTTTCTGGGCTCACAGGGTACCAAGGGTAAACCCTGTCCATACTCTCTGGTAATAGTAATCGTCTTAAAATCGTATTATTTTTTAAGATCATAATCAGTAGATGCCAACGCCAAGGTTTTGTCTAACAGAACATTGATATCAACTGTGCTAGAGATAACATCGCCCTTTCGAGAAAAGTTAAGCATATTATCGACAATATCAATATCGGCCACACGAAAACCAGCTTCATAATTGAGTTCAACCTCCAAAAAATGCCACGATTTTCCATAAAACCATGAATTGCTTCCATATCGGTGCCAGCTTGCTGTGCTGCCTGTTTGTTAGCAGACAGTTCATTGCCTGATAAGCGATTTGTCATCACATTTGCTGTTTGCATCATGCCTGCCAATGGATTGTTGATTTCATGCCATGCCTGCTGCCAATCCGCCAACAGATATCACTTGTTCAGACTGTATCATTATCTCTTCCATGTGCACCTGTTCAGTCACATCATCAATTCTAATCACTGCTCCCTTAATACCTTCTGCCACAATGGTAATGTCTTGAAATACAGCTTTACCATCAATGACACGCTCTCGCTTTTTATCAACTAAAACTTGCCGCGTCTGTATCGCTGTTTTCACACGAGCCATTTCACCCGTTAATTGGGGAAATATCTCTACTAATAAGCGACCCAACGCACGTCGATAATTAACTTTGGTAACGTTTTCAGCTTGTTGATTTCACTATGTAACTTGTCCATCAGCATCAAGCAGTTCGAGGTATCGTGTTATCCACGGGCTATCAAGCCGCCGACCCAATGCAAACTCATGTTTAATTGGACATGTGCCTGTTATAAATTGCGCGTCATACCGTAGCCTCTTTATCACCACCGGGAGCGCATCATCCAAACGAGTAGCATGACTAGTATATGAAGTGGGAGTTTCACTTATGACTTGAGTTATTTCATAGCCTTGCAGCTCCCTTATGCTCATGACATTGATGCCATATCAATGTATGGACAATTTTCTTTCATAAAACGACTTATCCATATTAGCCTCAGGTTGTCACATTCATAACTAAGCCATTGACTGATACTTCAACAATATTTCATCTGCAGGAACCGGTTTACTATAGAAATACCCTTGACCTATATCACAGTCCAATAATTTTAATATTTCGGCTTGCTCAGGCGTTTCCACGCCTTCAGCAACAACTTGCATATTCAGTTCATGTCCTAGAATAATGCAGGTTTTAACAATGGCTTTTGCCTCTTCATCCTCGCTCATATTAGCCACAAAACTACGATCAATTTTCAGCTCGGTAAAAGGCACACGATGAAGTAGTGATAACGAAGAATAACCTGTGCCAAAGTCATCAATAGACAAACCGACACCTTTTAAACGTAATCGAGTGAGGATATCTAATGAAGTCACTAACTCACCCATTAATGCACTTTCGGTGAGCTCCAACATTAACATCGTTGGATCAAGCTGATTACTATCTAATAATTCAGCCAGATGTTCAGGTAAGGTTAAACTTGTAATATCGACCGCAGAAATATTGACCGATACCAATAAATCTAAGCCCTTACCTTCCCATTGTTGTTTCTGTTTGACCGCATGGTCGATCACCCAATGTGTTATCGCACCAATCAAACCTGTCTTCTCTGCCAGTGGAATAAAACGATCTGGGTAAATCAACCCACGTTCTGGGTGTTGCCAGCGTGTTAATGATTCAACCCCAATAATATTGCCCGTGGATATATTGATCTGCGGTTGATAATGCAAAACAAGTTGTTCGTGAGTAATTGCCCACTGAAGTTCTTCAAAGCTTGGCTCTGTGTCTATTGAAAGCCTTGTTGGTACTGTATCTTTATCTGATGAGGTGGAGCTAAGCAGATTTTTAAATTTTTCAAGATCAATCGGTTTTCCAATATAATCTAAGATCTCTAGATTCCGTGCTCTACCCAGTTTTTCCGCTGCATGAAGAACACCTGAGTCATGACCACTCACCAAGATTAATGCAGGTGGTGCAGGCATAGTCGACAAACGGCGAATTACTTCAATGCCATCCATATCTGGCATATTGAGATCTAAAACTAAAATGGCATTTTCTTCAAACTTTTTAACGTGTTCAAAAAAATGACCTGCACGACTATACGGCTGGGCGATGAGCCCCATCATTTCGATGATATCACTGAGCATTTCCAACATCTCTACTTCATCATCGATCAGGTAGATAGTACGTTGATTCACAATGCTTCTCCTACGCTATTTCTTCTGCATATCGTCAATCAATCCTAGTTTAATGAGCTCCCCGGCACCGTCGCAGTAGGGTGCATAAGCTCGGTCCATTGTTTTTATATGGTCCACCAACCAACTATTGAGAAATAGTAATAAGGCATGTTCAGTTAGCATATCCTTTTGATATAATTTACGTTTTTCTTCTAATTGTTTGATCAATAGTCTGTGTACTTGTCGATGATTAGCCAAACCTGGGTAGCCGCACGATTCCATTACTGACTCTTCACGTTTAAAATGTGAGGCCGTATAATCACTTAAATTATCCAGAATTACTCCAAGGTCACCACCTTCACCAGCAACGAGTTTTTGACATTTATTGAGTTGTTCTAGCAATATTTTATGATCATCATCTATGCAGTCTACGCCAATACTTAGTTCATCAGACCATTCTATAAAGCTATGGTCTTCACGCTTTTCTTCGTTTATAGACACCGCATCATGATTTTTGACCTTCATCACCTGTTTGCCTAATACCGTTCTAATTCTATGTGCTAAATCAGTTTGTGTATAAGGCTTAGTAATCAGCTGCCCCATGAAACGTTCCATACCCCTCTGAGGTAAAGATTTATCAGTATAACCAGAAGTCAGTAAAACATTCAGTTTTGGGTGAGAAACCGTCGCTAGTTCAGCCAGTTCATAACCACTCATTCCGCCGGGCATCACCACATCTGTAAATAACAATGCGATATCCGTGTTTTGGGTTAAATGCGCCATTGCTTCTTTACCATTTGTTGCTGACAACACGGTATAACCCAAGCTAGTCAAAAGCTCTTTTGCCAGTTCTAATAATTCCATTTCGTCATCAACTACTAATATGGTTTCATTTCCCCACGGCAGTTCAGATTCTTTAGTTGTAGATTGTTTCCCTTCAACCACATCCGCGTCTGTAGAACGGGGTAAATACAGCCTAAATGTTGTGCCAATTCCTTGCTCTGAATAAAGGTTAATATGACCTTTGGATCGCTTTACAAAACCAAATACCATGGCCAAACCAAGGCCCGTACCCTTTCCTCTCGGTTTCGTGGTGAAGAACGGTTCAAAAATTCTCTCTTGATCCTCACGTAAGATCCCTGAACCTGAATCAGTTACCGCAAGCTGAACGTACTCGCCAGGCAACAGATCTACTGCGTGACTGCAAAAGTCATCATCAAGCATAATATTATTGGTTTCAATCGTTATCTTCCCCCCACCTTCCATGGCATCTCGTGCATTGATCATTAAATTCATCAATGCATCTTCAAAGTCTCCCGGATCGAGTTCCGTCAGCCATAAATCGCTAGTGAAGTGATGCTCTATCAACACTTCTGGCGTCATAGATCGTCCGAGCAAATTTTTCATCTCTTCAATCAAACGATTAATGTCAGTTGTGACAACTTGAGAAGCTTGTTGACGAGAAAACCCAAGCAGTTGTTTCGTTAAATCTGCTGCACGTTGGGCTGACTTATCAATCGCTTCGATACGTCTTCGCGCCTGAACATTATTGGAGATCAACGGTGTAAGCAAACTGATGTTGCCGAGAATAATGCCTAATATATTATTAAAGTCATGAGCTATTCCACCCGTTAATTGACCAACAGCATCCATTTTCTGACTACGTCGTAAAGTCAGCTCCGCCTTTTTTTGGTCAGTGATATCTCGTATCGTTCCTACTAAATTTCGCATACCTGAAGTTGGATTTATAAATGAGGTTTTACTAGTAGAAATTTGTCGTGTTGGATTACCACCAATAGTCAACTCTCCTTCACTTATATCTACATCCGTGGAGTTAAGGACCAACTCATCTTGACGCTTGAAGTTATCGGCTTGCTCTTTAGAGAAAAAATCATAGTCTGTTTTTCCAAGCAGCTCGATGCGCGGTTTACCTAACAGTTGGCAAAAGGCATCATTTAACACTGTCCAACGACACTCTTCATCTTTTACAAACATCGGATCTGCAACACCATTAATAATGCTATCCAGAAATTCCTTTTCAAGTTCTCGAGTTTTAATGCGGACTTGCTCTTCAAATTCCAACGCATCAGATTGTTGCTCTAAGACCTCTGCCGTTCTTTCTAATGCTTTGGTAACCGTATGATGAAGCACATCCAAGCCTTTAACAGGCTTAACCAAGTAATCATAAGCGCCCAACCTCATAGCCTCAACGGCATCACCGATATGTCCAGCGCCAGATATAACGATAATCAGTAGATTGGGCTTCATTAATTTACTATGTTGAATGACCTCTAGACCACTCATTTCGGGCATTCTGAGATCAGTAAGAACGAGATCGGGATCATGCTGTTCGATCAATTCCACACCTATCTGTCCATTTTCAGCTTCAAGTACACGAAAGCCTAAATCTTCAAGTTGATCACAAAGGCTTTGACGAACGATGGCTTCATCATCAATAACTAGGATAGTCTTAGCTTGAGTGGCATCATTCATTAAGCTGGCCTCCCGTTTGAAATAATGCCTAGTACACTGCTTACTTCATTTTCGAGCTCTGCAAGATCAGAAACAGGTTTTTTAAATATGGTGTTCGAGACGATTGATAACTGATTAAAATCAGCGGGCAAATCAAATTCAGGGGATCCTGTGCAGATTACACAGGCAATAATCAGGTCTCTATTGCACAGTTCACGAATAAATTCTGTGCCGTCCATGCCCGGTAATCGAACATCAACTATGGCTGCTTGTGGACGTTCATCCTGCAACATCATCAAGGCATCCTCTGCTGATTCAGCCTGAATGGTTTGCCAGAGATGGTCTTCAAAATAATCTGAAAAACTCTGGCGTACAGCCTGCTCGTCATCAAGTATGAGGATCTTCTTCACACAGAAACTCCTGTATACATCAACCGTAAGACAGCCTACAAATCCATGCTAGAAACCACCTCAAAAACTAAATATTACTTAGCCCTTCGTCGTTTTTTCACCCTAAACACCCTCTGTTAAAATCATAATTAACTTTACTGTGAAACTCTGACTTCCAAGCGTGTTTAGTGTTGTACCTCAATTTCATAATTTATTTAATAGTACTCGCAAATTATAGTCAAACTTCTCAAAAATTTTTAACTTTAAATATCGCATCTTCTGCTCCATCTCCCCAGCACTATCCATCATCATTATCTTTCGTACATTTATCTTACACCCACTTTTTACTGACGTAACCAAGTCGTGTTTTTCATTAATTATCAAACTGTTACACCAAGCCTCCTTGCCCCCCAATTTCCCGGATCAACTTCAAAGAGACCATCACAGATGGTGCCGCATTGCGGGCACTTTCCATCACTTGTTAACAACCATTGACTCAGCTCATACCAATCTCTTGCTATTAATAATGCGCCGCAGTGATAACACCAGGTGCTATCGCCTTCAGGATCATGCATATTACCCACATAGGCATAATGAATACCGTTTTTTAGTGCGATTTCTCTTGCTCGCTTTACGGTTTTAGCTGGTGTGAATGGCTTATCCATCATCTTCCAATCTGGGTGAAATACGGAGAAATGCATGGGCACATCCGGTCCAATATTCTCAGCTACCCACTGGGTCATTTCATCAATCTCAGCTTCGGAATCATTTTCACCGGGTATCAATAAGGTAGTCAGCTCCATCCATACCTTGGTTTCACGATGTATATATTGAATTGTATCGAGTACCGCTTCCAGATGAGAACCCGTTATCTTGTGATAAAAACGTTCCGTAAAGGCTTTTAAATCGACGTTGACAGCATCCATATGTTGATAGAATTCTTCCCTAGGTTCGGCACACACGTAACCGGCGGTAACCGCAACATTTTTAATACCATACTCATGATTTGCTTGAGCAACGTCAATTGCATATTCATGAAAGATCACTGGATCGTTATAGGTATAAGCCACACTTCGGCAATTTAATGCTTTTGCTTTCTGGGCGATCATTTCTGGCCTTGCTAAAGCCATTAACGAATCCATCTTTCGAGATTTACTGATATCCCAGTTCTGACAAAACTTACACGCAAGGTTGCAGCCAGCTGTACCGAAAGACAGTACAGGTGTGCCCGGGAGAAAATGATTAAGAGGTTTTTTCTCTATCGGATCTACAGAAAAACCGCTGGAACGACCCCATGTTGTTAATACAATTTTGTTATCTTGATTGGCACGAACAAAGCACAAACCTCGTTGACCATCATGTAATTTGCAAAAACGGGGACAGACGTTACATTGAACTCTCCCGTCATCAAGCAGCTGCCAGTATTTAGTCTCGACTGCATCTGGAAATGGTTCCATTACCTTTGCGGATTTAGTCATTGTCCTACCTCATAAAAACACTTTAGCAAACCTTGCAATCCAAGTATTCACGCAGGATACTAGTCCATACTACTCCTATAAATGGAGGTCTGAAATGGAAAATAGTCGACCCACCGCCGTTGCCGGTCTGTTTTATCCAGCGAGCACGCATGAGCTTGCCGATATGGTTAATTATGAGCTCGCACAGGTCACAGCAAGACCTGAATATCACCCACTGGCCATCATAGCCCCGCATGCAGGCTATATCTATTCAGGCGCTGTCGCAGCCAGTGTATTCAAAACCATTCAACCTCTTCGTTCAATCATCAAACGAGTTGTATTAATAGGCCCCTCACATAGGGTTGGCTTTCAAGGTCTGGCATTGAGCAGTGCCGATTTTTTTAAAACACCCTTAGGTTCAATTCGCATAGATAAGCAAGCACAAGCAAAGCTGTTATCCATTCCTGATATCATGTTACTTGATCAGGCTCATGCCAACGAACACAGTCTTGAAGTTCAATTGCCGTTTTTACAACAGGTTATTGATGACTTTTCCTTAATACCTATCGTGGCTGGCAATGCGAGTTCTGAGTTAGTATCTCAGGCGATTGACACACTGTGGGATGGCACTGAAACTTTAGTCGTGATCAGTTCAGATTTGAGTCACTACCATAATTATCAAACGGCACAGCAACTTGATGATGACACCTCCCAATCTATTGTCGAACTCGATTACACGGCGATTCATTCGGCTAATGCCTGTGGATATGTTGGTATCAATGGAATGTTGTTATTCGCACAACAACACCATTTGAAAGCATCGTTGGTTGATTTACGAAACTCAGGTGATACCGCAGGAGAAAAAGACAGTGTTGTTGGTTATGGAGCTTATATATTTGAGGAATAAGCGCATGCTCACTACTCATCATAAAAAAAAATTAAAACAAATCGCCAAGGATTCCATTGAATTTGGGTTAAATCATCATCGGCCATTAGCGATTGATTTAGCAAAAATGCCAGACGAACTTTCAACGGTTCGAGCCACCTTTGTGACTTTAGAAAAAAATGAACAACTGCGTGGATGCATAGGCATGTTAACCGCACGCCGTCCCTTAGCTGAAGATGTTGCCGACAATAGCTATGCTGCTGCTTATTCAGACACTCGTTTTCCACCTGTAGACCGTCATGAGATAAATCAACTGTCCATCCATATCTCGATACTTAACCCTGCAGAACAATTAAACGTGAAATCTGAAACAGACTTGATCCAGCTACTTCGCCCTGGGATAGACGGTCTAATTATTAAAGATAAGTTACATCGTGCGACATTTCTACCTTCTGTTTGGCAGTCATTGCCTCAGGTCGAAGATTTTGTCCGCCAGTTAAAAGTTAAAGCAGGTTTCGATGCCAATTATTGGTCAAAAGACATGTGTGCGTATCGCTATACTACTGATAGTTTCTAACTAACAAAACCATCCTCTTTAAGGGTGTTTTTAATAAATAGCTAAGACTTAGCTAAACTTGATATAAGCCAGCTAATTACAGAAATTATGATTCGGACTCAATTTCACAGCTAACCGCTAACAAGGAGATATCATCTTCACCTTGTTCGGCTTGCAGATGTTCTAACACTTGCAGTTTGACCGCTTGTACCCGTTGCCCATGAGGGTTGGCTTGAAGCGACGTAAGCATAGCCAGTTGCCCTAACTGTTCACCTGATGGGTTTTCAGCTTCGATCACCCCATCGCTATATGCAAATAACTCACATGTTTCTTCCCAACGATAGATCTCTGTCCGCGAATCAAATTTCTCTGGTGGTAAAATACTTACCGCCATATTTTTAGATACAAATTCATGCAGAACTTGGCCTGACTTACTAACAACCATCGCTGTCGGTAAACCACCATTCCAACATTCAATCATTTTATGATGAAAATCAAAGGCAAATAATGCGATTGCAACAAAGCGATCTTCGGGTAACATGGTCTTGGTAGCCGAATTCATTTCCTCGACAATACTCGGGATACTAAAGCCTTTGTCACTCATGGCATGGAAAATCCTAGCCACAGCGAGCGTCGGTAAAGCTGCGGCTAATCCATGACCAGAAGAATCCGCAACCATAACGTAAAGTCGTCCATCTGATGTCTCTGCAGCAGCAATAAGATCGCCACTGAAATGTTTGGCCGGACACAGCCAATAGTCCACTGTTGGGTGCTCTATATTTCCCTGATCCAACAGCTTATCAGCCAGGTTTTTAGCTAGTTTTTGTTCTTGTTCCAGATCGTAATTGGCCTTTCGCAATGCTTCCTTTGTATGTGTGTTTATCGTTTGCAGCGTTATCATCTTCTGCATCGACTTAATTTTTGCTCTTAAAATACTGAGATTAATCGGTTTAGATAAGTAGTCATCAGCCCCTGATTCTAACCCATGGATAATATCTTTTTCATCGCCAAGCGCACTTAAAATAATGATCGGTATCCAAGTGTCTGTCTGATGCTTTCTAACCTTTTCAATTAACTCTATACCATTCATGATTGGCATATTAATGTCGGTCAAAAGTAAATCAGGTGGGTCCTGTAAATACATGTCTAAGGCTTGTTGACCATTTTCAGCGACGTCAACAGTATGGCCTGTTGTTTGTATAAACTTTTTTAGTAAGGCTAGAACACTCGCATTATCTTCAGCAAGTAAAATTCTTATCGATTCAGTGCTCGTCATCGTCCTGCCACCTGAAATTCAAGTTCATCCATATGTTCACTACGATACGCTAGTACCTCATCTAATATGCTTTCAAAACACGTGACTAACGTAGGATCAAAATGCTTCCCACTCTCTTCTTTAATTAGCGTCATGGTATCTTCAACTGTCCAAGCCTTTTTGTAGGGTCGCTCAGAAGTTAATGCGTCAAATACATCACACAACGCACAAATACGTCCTTCAATGGCAATGTTTTCACCCGCTAGGCCATTGGGATAACCACTGCCATCCCATTTTTCATGGTGTAATAAGGCTATATTTTTCGCCATCAGCATCAGTGGCGAATTACTTCCCGATAATAGATCGGCACCAATAGTCACATGTGTTTGCATGATTGCCCATTCTTCTGCATCTAACTTACCCGGTTTCAGCAAGACACGATCAGGAATACCAATTTTGCCAATATCATGCATTGGTGATGCATTTAGAATCATGTCCGATTCAGCTTGAGATAAACCCGCTGCTATGGCTAACATCTCAGAGAATTTACTCATCCTCAAAATATGATTGCCTGTCTCATTGTCTTTATACTCGGCAGCACGACCTAAGCGTTGAATAATTTCATAGCGACTATCAGCAAGCTCTTGCGTGCGCCGGATTACTATTGCTTCAAGGTCTTGATTTTGTTTTTTCATGTGCTTGTGAAGCACGCGTACTTCAAGAATATTATGAATGCGTTGTAATACTTCCAACTGTTCAAAAGGCTTAGTCAGAAAATCTTTTGCGCCATTACACAGTGCTTTGGCTTTTGTTTCTATTGCGAGTTCTGCCGTTAGTACTAGGATGGGTAGGTAATCGTCACTGACTATATCCTGTAATGTGCTCATCACCTCAAAACCATCCATATGCGGCATACGAATATCCAGCAACAACAAATCTACGTCGTGCTGTAAATACATGCTGACGGCAATTCTTGAGTCAGTAATGCCTTTTACATTTTTATATCCTGCATGTTTTAACATTTTCTCTAGCAATGTCACATTTGGTGCTTGATCATCAACGATCAAAATGTTGGCGTGAAGAATATCCTGTTCTATGTTCATTAGTGCGGTGTCCTCATTTCCCTATTATGCTTACCTAATTGTCTTTCAATCTCTTTCATTAAGACAGTGAAGTCCACTGGTTTTGTAATATAAGCATCAAATAATCCTTCAAATTTTTCAATATCATGTTTCATCGCTACTGCTGATAATGCGATGATGGGGATCGTACGATATACCTTATCATTTTTTAACTGCTCTGCAGCTTCATTGCCACTCATTCCCGGTAGATTTATATCCATAAGTATCAGGTCAGGACATTGATTAACGATTTTGTCTATCCCTTCTTCAGCTGATGTAACCACCTGCAATGATAGCTGAGGATCACGTGCAAAAAAAGCCTGCATCAATTTTATATTTGCCAGATTATCTTCTATATAAAGGATAGCTTTCATTGACTCTCCCTTTTCCGTATTGCCTACATCACTCAAATTTAAATTCTCTGTAAATCGTTTTGAGAGCTGATTTACCTCTTTTTCAATTACAGGCAGTTCAAACCAAAATATAGAGCCTAAACCATCGACACTTTTAAAGCCTATTTCACCATTCATCGCATCAATTAATTTCTTGGTAATGATTAAACCAACGCCGGTTCCCTCTATACCTGAATTTTCTTGACCAAGTCGATTAAAAGCCGTAAACAATTGGTCCTGCTTCTCTTTCACTATGCCTATTCCAGTATCGGTAATATTGATTCGCATCAAATTACGCTCACTTTGCATACAATCAATCGTAACTTGTCCGCCTATTTCATTATATTTAATCGCATTGGTACACAGGTTCAATAATACCTGTTTAACTCTTATGCAATCGGCATAAAACGCAGTATCAGACATATCGTTAACAATAATTTCAACGTTATTGGCCGCGGCTAGGTTTTGTAAAATCGGCAAACACTCATCAATAACATCAGAAAATACAACACTTTCTTTCACTACTGGAATATTACCTGTTTCAATTTTGGCTAATTCCAACACATCATTGATCAATGTCAGTAGGTGATGGCCACTGTTAGAAATATGTTTAAGGCTATCTTTCTGATCAGTCGTTAGCGGCGATACTGCATCTCCTTCCAAGATCTGGGCAAACCCAATTACCGCATTCAATGGTGTTCGTAACTCATGGCTCATAGATGATAAAAATTCAGACTTAGCCTGGTTTGCTGCTTCTGCCGCCACTTTTGCATGCAAAAGCTCGGACTCCATTTTTTTCCTAACATCGATATCAGTATGGACACCCGTCATCCGTATAGGGTTACCCTCACTATCCAATGCAACAACTTTCCCTCGTGAAAGTATCCATTTCCAGCTTCCATCCTTGCATCGCATTCTAAACTCTATCTCAAAGCGAGGTAGATTACCCTCTAAGTAACTTTGTAAGGTACTTTGAACTCGAGCCCAATCTTCAGGATGGACATTATGAATCCAAGTCCCCAATTCTGGCAGCATTTCTTCAACTGAATAGCCCAACATTTTGGCGTACAATTCAGAAAAATGAACGGCATTGGTGCTCATATCCCAATCCCAAATACCATCGCCGGCGCCCTCAATAGCAACGCTAAGACGTAACTCAGCATTTTTACGCAAAGATATATCGTGGAAGCTAACTAATACACCGATAAAATCATCATGCTCATATCGTGGCGTAATCGTTAAACTGACATTAAATCCTTTACCACTCTTATCCAAAAACCAGCTTTCACAACAGTGAGCGTGTTTATCGTTTAAGGTTTTGAAGATGGCACATTCAGATTCAAGATTAGGTGTACCATCTTGTTGATAACAGTGAATTTCCTCATGTAGATACTTCCCTATGAGTTCTTCTTGCTCATAACCAAGTATGGTTAAGGCCGCTTGATTGATGAAGGTACAAAGCCCTTCTTTATCTATGCCAAAAACGCCTTCGCCCATCGAATTTAACAATTCAAGGTGCGTTTGTTCTTGAATTTTTATCTTTGTTATGTCGGTTCGGTATGAGACGTACTTATAAGGCTTACCTTGCTCATCAAGGAAAGGAGTGATCGTCGCTTTGACCCAATAGTAGTTACCATTTTTACTACGGTTACAGATCTCTCCAGTCCAAATCTCACCTGACAAAAGCGTCTGCCACATCTCGTCGTAAAATTCTGGGGGGTGGTGGCCTGATTTGAGTATCCGGTGATTTTGGCCTAGCAACTCATCGCGCTCATAACCACTGATATGACAAAAATTATCATTTACATAGGTGATATCACCTTTTGCATCAGCAACACTCACCACCACATGAGCATTCAATGCATCTTGTGTTCGTAGATATTCATACCCAGAAAGAGGTTGATTATTATTCATACGCCCTTAACTGTGATTCAACAGTGTTATTTATTTGACATCAAACCAACGTCCCTCTTATTTCCTAAGGGCTTGCAATTGAGTCTATAGGATAAATTACTATTGGTAAATATACGCGTTCAAATTGCAATATCAGCAGAAAAGTACTATTTCTAGGCCAAACACTTTTAAAAAAGCTTTTTCCAAGCCCTTTTGATATTGCCTTTAATAAAGCGTTTTGATTGTTGCTTAAAGACATAGCGTTTGACTGCAAAGCGCCAGCCAGGCAATTCTCTACCTAAATAATCGATGTAATAAGCCATCATTTGTTCTCGGTGGTCCCACGATAATTTGTAGCAAATCCGCATGACATCAGTGAGGCGTGTTTTTCTATTGATATGATTTCTTACCCGAGCACGACCGATATCGATCAAATACGGTTTTATACCCTCTTCTTCCTGTACCAATAACAAATTTCCTGAGGAAAGATCACGATGCAATACACCGCGATTATGCATTTCACAGGTGAACTCAGCAATTACCTGTAATAAATGATCATGAGCAATGCCTTTAAAGTCGGCTTCGCCATTATTGATGCTAGTAAATACATCTCGGGCTGAAAAGGCACCCACTAAAAACTGAGTAACGTAATAATTCTCTTCAATACCACTATCATTATGACGTTCAAAATAAGCGACGGGTTGTGGCGTGTTTATGCCGCGTCGTAGCATATTTACGGCATTATTCCAGTGACGTTTTCCTTTGCTTTCTGCAAACCGATAGGTCAGTTTTTTCAAACCTTTAGCTCGATTTAACTTAACCGTTAACATGCCAAAATCTGATTGAATATTCCATACTTTATTGCGACTATCTCGAAATACTTTATCCGGCGTAGCTTGTTCTAACTGTTCTGGTAGGACCTGCTTGGTCACTTGGTCAACTGACAACGCCTTATCGAACATCATTGCCCCTTTCCAGTCCTTATTACTGAACTGTTCAAACTGTTGATGTGCCAAGGCCGAAAACGCGATATTTTGTTTGTTTAAATCAATTAATGAATTAATCTTTTCTGCTGATGGTCGCATCGCCTGGATAGCCGGAAAACGAATAAATATCGGCTGCTCAGTAATATAGCTCGGCAGCTCTACCAGCTTCTTGCCAAGTAAATCAAATACGGTGATATTTTCTAATTGTTCCGAATAAATTGATGTTATTGGCAAGGAATACCCATCTTTACACCACGCAATATGTATTTCTTGCTGTTGCGCCTCAAAGATAAAGTGGTTAATCCCATTATCAGCACTAACACCTTGAACAGAGCGTGTATTTGATAGCTGCTCTACAACAAACTTATAGGCATAAAATGACGGTCTATTACGGAATGATTGCACCTCACCTCTTACTTGACGGTAATAAGTCACATTTTCGTAATCAGGATAGTCATCCGAACCACAATCAATCATGCCATCACGCTTGCAAATCAATGCCCCCCAATATACCTTCTCCAATGCTCCACTCGCGGCGGAAATCACTAAATAACGGGTTAAATAATCAGCTTGTTTTTGTTCCGGATCAGTTGTTCTTCGGCTAAGACGTTTCACCGTCCAACAGTTATAGGTACAGAAGGTCTGCAATGCACCTAATCGTTTGCCTATGGCGGCTATGATTCTCGCCTTTTTGGTTAGGTTCAGCTTTAGAATCTTTGTTGCTCGTTTGCCAAAAACCCGGTGGTCATATGCTTCTGGTTCAATCACTCGTTCTACAAATAAATTATCGGTATGGATCGCTGGCACTTTGTGCAAGCGTTTCATTTCCTTTAGATAAGCCATGTTATAGATAGGCTCAAAATCCGATACGTTGGGGCCAGCTAACGTAATGTCATATTGGTCAGCCAGTGGGCTGGCAATCTGCCAAGCACGAAGATAGGAAATGGGGCTAAATCCTGACCAACTTTGTCGGTTTGAGGTGCTCCCTATTTCAAATGCCATTACCTGTTGGTGATATTGGGCAAAGACCTTCTCAACAAAATCTTGCCAATGTTGAGCTGCATTCTCATTATCCGCCAAGCTTGCAGCGCCTTCTAATGGTGGAAACACGTTCAGTAAGACATCAAAGCCTTCCGCTAACACGCGATCTAACAAACGTTGACCATTGCCGCCGAAAGATTCATAAGTGAAATTCATCCGCACATGTCTAAGCCCCAACTCGTGCAAACTTTTTACCACGTAATCATCGCAGGACGGATCATCTGAAGTCGCTATGTTTATGCCAAAAAAATCGTTGGGCACTTCGACCGGAGGAGATGATTCGCTAGAAATTCCAGACCATAAACGACTACGAACCAAACCACGAATAATCTCGGTGACCATTCGTATCCAAGTTTGTCTGGGATTAATATTTTCTTTCATCTAATTGGCCTGACTAAAGGGACTGCAAAAATAAACCATACGACCTGTATTATCAAGAAACCATAACGACTAATTTCAACTGAAGCGAAATAAATTTGTAACTTTTAATTTTCAGCACATAATTAATATCTTCTTCTTACACCTTAAACGTCCCAATTCTATTAGCTTTTAGCCCGACCCATTTAACTTAACCATCATACAGGCGCCGTAATAACACATAAATATCAACAACTTACCTGCCGCCCGCACTTTACGAGGTCGCTCTAAAACTCATCTCGAGAGAAAGTGCTCGATAAACAGTATGTAATCATTTGAAGTAGCGAAGTATTTTTTATAATCTCGCAAGATTACAAAATGTAATATTTTGTTACAATTTTGCATAATTCAATTTTTGGAGTAGTTTGAAGGCTAATTTGTTTTTGTAAGTTTGGTCTTGTATCTACAAATGGAGGTGGAAAATGAGTGATATTTGGATATTAAGTTCACTAAGAGTCGCCGAAAAAAAAGCAAGAGAACGCTCAAAAGAATTACACAGGCAGGCAAACTGTGAACGCCGCCGAGCTATACTGTTGGAAAATGCCGCCATACAAATGGAAAGTGACCAACTAAGTTTGCAAGAAGCCACGCAACCCATTCGCAGTAATTATAAATTTTAAAAAAATGTGCGCGTATTAAACCCCGTCCAAGTACGGGGTTTTTATTTTCGGGTTCGTTTCAGTGAATACAATTAATGTATTAAGCTGCGGTGACTTGTTCAAACTCCACCCAAAATGTCATGCCCTGCTTCGGATTTCGAAACGCGCCTATTTCCCCCGCCATCATATCTACTAATTCTTTAGATATCGTTAACCCAATGCCTGTACCTTGAATGGTTGTATTTTCCTTGCCTAAACGGACAAAAGGTGTGAATAATTGCGAAATTCGGTCCTCCGTAATTCCATCACCCGTATCACTCACAGACACTCTTACCTTGCCATTACCCGTTTTCATCGCTGAGACACTAATTTCACCATTTTCACTGTTGTACTTAATCGCATTAGAAATCAGGTTTAACAGCACTTGAGTCAGTTTTTGTCTATCTGCATTGATAATAAGTTCAACATCATCAGCCGCTATAATGTTTATAGTCAAACCTTGTTGCTCAACTTGTGACTTATTTAAATCATGCATCTGTACAATCAGTAAGTTGAGGTTAACGCTCTCTAATTCAACCTCAATACTACCCGCTTCAATCCTTGATAAATCTAATACATCATTAATCAAGTTCAATAAGTGTTTACCACTCTGATTTATATAATTAACCGATTCAAGTTGCTCAGCGGTAAGTGGATTTTCACTATCCGTCTGCAGTAACTGTGAAAAGCCAAGTACTGCATTCATTGGTGTACGCAGCTCATGGCTCATCGAAGATAAAAACTTTGACTTGGCCCTATTTGCTAGCTCAGCGGTTTCTTTTGCCAACATTAACTCTTGAGCCTGATTTTCTAATATTTTGGTATTACATAAAGCTAACCAATATTCCTTATGGGCTCTTTCTATCAGTACATAGGAAAAGGCATAATAAGCTAAAAAACCAAAAATGAAACTGGCACTAACAGGACTCCAGTTAGCCATAGCAGCAATAATCGGGGGGATAAAAATAAGGGCGAGATAAGACTGTGTAACTCGCCTCCAAATAAACAGGCTAATTGATGCTCCACCAGCGATCCCAACCGTAAATAATAGAATCACCATTGTGCCGATACTCGTATCGTATAAATACAAGTGAATACCGGAGTAGACACCCCAAATAAACGGCGTTGATAAAATCGACCATGTCGCTAAGCGCTTCCATTGAGGTAAGCGCTCAGACTGCTTCTCCAATAGGTGAGCCATATACAACCGTGCAGCCGAGCTTATGGCAATCAATACAAAGAATGTTATTGCCAGCGCTCTGGCCTCATTCAATAAATCAGCAGTAATTATGGATACAGCAAGACCAACAAGAACGACTGCTGGCCCATGGGACGCGCGTTTAACAATATCTTTGGCTGCATGTAAATTAAGTTCATGAATGGTCTTATCATCAAGCTCAATCAATTGTTCGCCGTGCAGTGATTCTTGTTTCATGCTCTACCCTAAATATCGTCAGCTAGCCAAATCATCTTAATGGAACTGACCTCTTAAACAAAGTTTTTGGGGCCCACCTTGACGACTTTATTTGTAAAACCCTTACTCAAAATTGTGTTTTTCATCTATGATAGTTCAGCTGTACTCTGCATAAATAGGCGATATTTATGACTTGGATGGACCCGAAAGCTGAGACATCACAAGATGAAGATTCACCCTCGTTTAACGCGAATGTGCTCGCAGAACAAACTTCCCAACTTTTTGCTGCCCATACGAGATGAGTGGCACTATTGAAATAACAAGCATGCCAGGTACAGGAAGCACCGTTATGCTGACTGTTCCTTTGAGCCAGTCGGCTTCCGATCAAGTGTTATCTCCTGTAAGTAATGCTTAAATTTGGCAGGATTATTGCTTGATAAATACTAGGTAGAGCTAATTACCCTACAAGCAATTAGTTGGTTAATACGTTAAGGAATACAAGTAGTTAGGTTTTTAGCTCACTCAAGAAAGAGCAACATGCGCCGTTAAAACAAGTGAGGGGGTGCAGCATGAAAACCTTGATATTGTTACTACTAATTAGCTTTCAAGTTTCAGCAGAAGAAATCGACAGATCTGCTATGAATACTTGTTCCTACGCTGGTGGCATAGCCAGAGAAACCCAAAATATTCGTCAACTTGAACAAGACAACTGGATCATATTCGAATATAAAGTCAGTTTGATGTACGAAGACGGTGACGGCCTTAACAACCTTCTCGTCATAGCTAAAACTGTCTATGACTATGCACACATAAATTCAAGCTCAACAGATGTATTTAACAACGTTTTTGATGCATGCATGGGTAAACACATCACCCATACTGTCAGCTTGCCCGAATTTGAATTATGACAAATTAGGTCCTTAACTGACCAAATTCGGCAAAGATCAGATTAAATCATCGACTTAACTGTTGTCTGATTATTAATCTGACTCAGTAGTAATAAAGTGGCTACGTACTTTCTTGCGTACGAGTGTCATGGTGAGCCTGAACTTGAGCAATGAACTGCTCCCGTACATTTAACTCATGTAATTGCCTCTCTTCCACGAGAGGCATCCTGGGAAAACGTTCACGAAGTGCGGCGGCAAACAGTCCTTGGCCTTGATGTAAATACACTTCTTGCTCTTCCTGGTATACCTTAACGTCAACCAAGCCACAGCTTGGGGAATTCTGCACTAATATAAAACCATCCAGATTTGAAAAGTCAGCCAATTTTGACTCTATCGCATTCTTTAATTCAGTCGACATGTCTTCATGTCCACCATCGCGATACTGTAAGGCTGGAAATTCTATATTTCCGATCAAATGCATTGGCGCCCTTGGGATACCAAAGCCAGCGGCGACTTCAGGACAAAAAGTCACCAAATCAAAATGCGTGGCTATGATATTCAGACAGACATCCGACCGCTTATCTGCGCCGTCGTAACGTACTGCCATTCCCGATAAACAGGCACTCAGTCCAACTTGGATAGTAGAGGAAATAGCCATCGTGACACCGTCGTATTAAGGTAAAGCCCACACCGTTAATTTTTGGCCACTTTTATAACCAAATAACTTATTGCCGCCCACAGCGACTGCAATATATTGTTTTCCATCAATTGAATAACTGATTGGTGGCGCATTAACTCCCGCTTCCGTTGTGCCAGCCCATTTTTTCTCACCGGTCATTGCGTCAACTGCAAATAACTCACCGCCGCCTTCGCCACTAAATACCAGTCCCGTTTGGGTACTTAAGATGCCGCCAATAAGTGGATTGGGTGTTTGGTGTTGCCAAACAAGTTGACCACTATCCAAATTAATCGCACTTAAAAGACCATACTGTGAACCCGTCTTTACCGGTGCCATAGATGAATATCTTAATGCTGGTTTATTCGCTGTTTCAGCACGTTCATGCAAGGTATACGTCACTGGCCAATGTACACCCGCTATAAACACTAATCGCCGTTGTTCATCTACCGAGACCGGTGACCAATTAGCGCCACCAAAAACACCGGGGTAAATTACCGTGCCTTCACGACTCGCTAAGGAAAATAGATTGCTTTGAGGTACGAAAGCCTCACTTTTAAACATCAGTTCACCGGTAGAGCGATTGTGCACATAGAACCAGCCAGTCTTTCCAGCCTGTCCTACTACGGGTACTTCTTTGCCATCAATGTTCGCCGTGTACAACACTGGTGGACTAGCAACATCATAGCCCCACATGTCATGAGGAACTTGTTGGTAATGCCACTTGTATTCTCCCGAGTTTGCATCTAATGCCACCAGCGAAACAGAATATAAATTATCACCTGGCCGAGAAGAACCTTCCATTTGTGGTGATGGATTACCTGTGCCGAAATACAACAAACCTGTTTCATGATCGATAGCCGGTGTGCTCCATGCTGAACCCCCACCATATCGCCATGCATCTTGGTACTGATTGCTATCCGCCTTTTCTTTTTCTATATTGCGAGGCAATTTGACACCATCAGCCGTTTCAGCAGTAAAATCACCTTCCCAGCCTTGGGACGAAATCGTATCAAATTTCCACACACGCTCACCGGAGTTCATGTCATAAGCGGCTAGAAATCCACGACGGCCATACTTACCCGCAATCCCGACAACCGCACCCAAGGGTGCATCAGGATCGGGCGAGTTTAGGTGAAGGCCATAACCGACGCCGGTAATGCCAACAATCACTTTACCCTTATAAACCATCGGTGCCATATTCAAACCGGCACCCGAAGCACCGGATACATGTTGCTCACCGTGATCGTTCAAACTAGCAATATCTTCTTGTATGCCAAACTCACCCTGAACGACATCAATATCCCATAGTTTTTTACCCGTCTTTGCATCCAAAGCGAGTAAGCGGGCATCAACTGTACCCATAAAGACTTTACCATCAGAGACAGCTACGCCACGATTGGCAGGGCCACAACACATGTTGTAATCTTTATTTCGGTCATGATGATAACGCCAAAGTTCTGCACCGGTTTTTGCTTCTAATGCCACTACATCATTAAAGGGCAATGACACATACATCACACCTTTTTGAACAATGGGTGTTGCTTGAAATGTTGCCGCGATACCAGTGTCATATTCCCAGGCCAATTCAAGATCATCAACATTCTTTGGCGATATTTGTGTCGCCATACTATGCCGCTGATGGTTTTTGTCTCCACCAAAAATAGGCCAATCATAATCCGCCGCCATGGCCGAAATTGATATCAAGCTCAATGTTGTAAATACAGTATTTTTAAATATTGTTATCACGTTATTCAATGTTCTCTCGTGTAAAAATTAACTATGTGTGTGGAACACTTTATTCATTATTTTCCACTTACCGTCGAGCTTTAATAAAGAAAATAAATCCGTAAACCGGTGCCCCGTCCAATTATCTAGCTCTAATCGTACAGTCGCAACAGTGCCCTCTATGTCAATACTAGCAAAACGTGCCTCTAGTTCAGTTGCTGCACCATTTTCATCATTCCAATCAAACAACGCTTGTGCCGGCGCAGCAAACAGATCCTCGCCTATGTAGCCATATACACAAGCATCATCATGAAATGCTAGTTTCATCGCATCACCACTGCCGGTTTTAGCGCCATCGATATAATGCTGTATTACTTTTTTTATTTCTTCCATTTCGTTCATAATTTTCACCTCACATCTGACGGTTCAACTAAAACCAGACCTAGTTTAAACGTTCAACTTGCACTAAGTTATCTGAAAATGTCGGTGCATGCCCCATATCAACAAACTCTGCTGAACTAATACAATTCACTGTGCCATTGTTCAGTTGTCGCCAATAACCTAAGGTTGCCACCACAATGCCATTATTCACATCGTCGGTGATTTTAGCTACGCCTTCAAAGCCACCTCTATCATTGAACACCCGTACTGTGTCACCTTGCTGAATTTGTCGTGCATTAGCATCAATAGCATTAATCAAAACAAACTGCTCACCTTGGCCTTTGATTTTTTTCTCAACATTGGCATAACAAGAATTAAGAAATCCATGACTCTTAGGTGAAAGGATATTTAGTGGGTATTTAGCTGCTAACTCAGGAGCGGCCTCTGCTGTTTCTCGTGAAGCCACATAGTCAGGCAAACTATCTAACGGTTCACCAGCTTGAAAGCCCTCATACATTTGCCGGAAAGGTCCGGCTACAAAATTAGTCGCCCCGTCTACCCTAAACTCACATTTACCCGATGGCGTTGGAAAGTTACCTTCTCTATGTGGTGCCCGGTCATCTTTTGTGCCCACGTTCAACCTTGCAAAGCCGTGCTCACGCATATAGTCCAAATCTATGCCTTCACATGCTGCCGAGTCCCAATCAACATAATTTTCAAGACACTCACTATCGGACCACTTGAAGTTATCTTCTTCATAGCCCATGCGTGCGGCTAAACGACGGAAAATCTCATTATTTGGAATAGCTTCACCCGGTGACTCAACACACTTCTCATTGTAGGTAAGGTAAAGGTGTCCCCATGACAAAATCATATCTTCCATCTCAGCACCCATCGATGCCGGCAAAATAATATCTGCGTAAGCTGCCGTATCAGAAATGAAATGCTCCGCAGAAACTAAGAATAAGTCTTCTCGCTTCAACCCTTCAATAATCTTATCGGTTTCTGGCGCCTGGGTAACCGGGTTGGTATTCCAACACATCATCGACTTAATCGGTGTTTCAAGCTCTGTTTCACCCGTTAATACCCGACCAACCTGTATGTTATTCACCACCGGCGTGCCTTCAGGAATTAAATCAGGACGACAAATTACATCAAACTTATAAGGATGTTCCCACACTGGAAACTGTAATATTCCGCCACCGACATGACGCCAAGCACCAATAAGCGCAGGTAAGCACGTCACCGCACGAATCGCCTGGCCACCACCATAGTTTCTTTCTAATGCCACGCCAATGCGTATCGCTGCAGGGCCCGTTTTGGCATACTCAATCGCAAACTTACGAATATCTTCAGCTGGAATCCCCGTGATTTCTTCAGCCCATTCAGGTGACCGATCTTTGGCTCGTTCAGCTAATTCGGGATAGCCTTGAGTATAGTTATCAACATAATCTTGATCTACTAGTCCTTCTTCAATAATCGTATGGATCATCGCCATGGCCAAAGCGCCATCTGTTCCAGGTTTCGGTGCAATATGCCAATCTGCTTCTTTCGCGGTTTTAGAAGCAAAGCTATCAATCACAACAACCTTGGCACCTTTCTTTTGAGCTTCCTTCACAATATGCCAGTGATGCAAATTGGTGCTCACCGAATTAGAAGCCCAAATGACAATGTATTTTGAATGTATAAAACTTTCTGGATCAACCCCAGCCGTTGGACCGACAGTTAACAACCAAGCGGTACACGACCCCTCACCACAAAAGGTACGTTCTGTAACCGTCGCACCCATTCGATTAAAAAAGGCGTCACCACCATTTAGTCCATGCACCAAGCCTTGGTTGCCCAAATAACTGTTTGGCATAATGGCATGAGGGCCAGAGTCATCAATAATGGCTTTCCATTTAGTCGTAATTTCATCCAGAGCCTCATCCCAACTAATTCGTTCAAATTGCTTCGAACCTTTAGGGCCTGTACGGCGTAAGGGATATAACAATCTATCTGGATGATAATGTCGCTTCTCATAATCTTTCAACTTCACGCACAGCCCACCCCGTGTCATCGGGTGGTCTTTGTTACCCTTAACACCGGTTAACTTACCGTTCTCAACTTCAAATACCATTGAGCATGTATCAGGACAATCATGAGGACACCCACCATGATGAGTAGATTTTGTTACTACGGACATTATTTGTTTCCCCTTACTAGGTATTAAAAATACAGACCTAATATACTTCAACTAACCATGGGAATTTTGCCCGAGTCTTTACGTTATAGCTCAATACCAAAGACACAATGAGATCAATAATTAATTGCTTTTAATTCAACTATTAGATCTCCACTAGGTCGTTCCCACTGTACCTCATCACCTAACTCTCTATTTAATAGTGCTTTTGCAAGCGGTGACACCCAGCTGATTTTACCTTGCTTAATATCAGCTTCATCCTCACCAACAATTAAAAACTGATAGCTGTTTCCAGCTTCATCAATGATTTTTACGCTGGCACCAATTTTAACAATGGTTTTATCATGAGGTGTTTGCACTACTTTAGCCGTAGAAATTCGCGCTGTAAGGTAACGCACTTCTCGGCCTATCTGAGCGAGTTCAACTTTACTGCTCATCGAGTCTTTATCCATATTTAAGACATCTTGCTGTTTTAGTCGTAACTCACGGCGTGCTTGCAGCTGTTGCAGACCCTGCACGGTCACAAAATTAGTGTGCTGGCTTATTGGCCATTCAGGTTGGTCATCGCTAACTTGGTCGCCATCAGGTTCTTTTACAAATGCTCTACTCATGATCTACCTCGTGTCGATATAGGCTAAGCCATGTTGCATTCAATCTCAGCATAATGATCTTGGTGCACCACTTCTAACCGTAGGCGATCACCAGCTTGAAAAAACTGAAGAGGCTGGCTCACGTCATCTATCCATTGTTTTTGTTGTTGCGGGCTAATCAAAGGCCCTGAATCACCAACCTGCCAATGGAAATACATTTCATTTTTGTCTTTCTCGGCAAGCGTCAACTCATCCGTAGGTTCTGGAATAGAAATATACGAACTAAAGAGCTCTAAACCGCCCTGTCTTTCATTATCATTGGCAAAATATTCTAATGACATATCCCAACCACGTACCAAACCTTGATTTTCATCACCTCGTTCAATGCTCACGCCATACATTGAGAAGGTGCCGTCATTTATTTTGGGTAATTTTTTTAATGCTTGCTGAATTTTTTTAATGCAATCCGCGTCACTGCCCTCGACTTCCGGTAACGACAATAACCAATCACCCAACTTAATCGCCGCGTTAATGACTGTTTTATCTTGTTTTGAAATATTAATATTCGCCATACTGACTTCCTACATAACTCTGTGTAATACCTATCACGTTACTTTATCAGTATCACTACCGATCTCGACATAAATTTAAACAAACTGTTTGGTAACTATGACTAATGTCGCTTAAAATAGTGGGTTATTTAAAAGTCGTCGCTCGACAACATAAACCACCGGAATTTTCCCGAAACAGTGGCATTGAGCCTGTGATGCCTTGTCCAGAAATATGATCGGAGAAAACCAGTGAGTCAACAAGAACAATTGTCACAAAAAGAATATGTAGTGAAATGCAAAAAAGCAGCAAAAGACGGTAATGTGGTTGCTCAAAACACCTTGGCTTACATGTATCTACATGGTCATGGCGTCGAACAAGATTATAACGAAACCTTAAAGTGGTACCGTCGTGCAGCCGAACAAGGTTACGACATTGCACAATATAACCTTGCCATTATGTATCACCTCGGTACAGGCATCGACAAAAACAGCACTGAAGCGCTTAAATGGTTACAACAAGCTGCAAACCAAGGTCATGGTGAAGCTCAAAATCAACTTGGTAACATGTTTTATCAAGGCCAAGGCATTATGCAAGATTTCGGGATGGCCTATCTCTGGTGGCAACTTGCCGAATCAAATGACATTGATGATGCCAGCACTAATCTCGTCAAAGTGTCTGAAAAAATGACCACCTCTCAAATTCTGCAAGCCAAACAACTCATTCAGGATTGGACCACCAAACATTGATCGTCTGAATATTGAATATCTCCGCTAAAACTAAATAATTACTAGGGTGACAAAACCATTTTGCAGTCCTATAATCAAATTAGGAAATTTGTCCTGATATTGGAGGATAAAGTCATGAGTATTTCAGCTCGCGTTTCCGATTATTTAGACTCCCGTGATATTCGCTACGAAGTCATCAATCACGGTCACTCAAATAGCTCCATTAGTACCGCAGTCGCAGCCCATGTTTCACCAGACAGTATCGCTAAAGCTGTAGTCCTTGAAGATGATGAAGGTCGTCGACTAATGGCATTGTTGCCTGCGCATTACAAAATCAGCCTGCACAAACTGAGAGACCAACTAAACGTATTAGATCTGCATATCGTTAATGAAGATCAGGTTTACAAAATGTTTAATGATTGTGACCCCGGTGCCGTGCCCGCTATTGGCCAAGCGTATAACATGAACACAGTCTATGATGAAACTTTAAACCAGCTAGTTGATATCTATCTTGAAGCTGGCGATCATGAAACCTTGATTCATCTGACGCATAAACAATTTGAAAAATTAATGGGAAATACCAAACATTCTCGCTTTAGTGGCGAAGTGTTTCATTAATTTATTTCGATACGCTTTAAGTAACGGACATAGCCATACATAGCTTTGTTCAGTATCTCTACGCCCGCAACCATTAGGCTACACAAAGTCTAATGAGAACGCATACGTCTGTTTGTTGTGTCTTTCACTAAAACATTGAGGCATCACACAAGCAGCGCGTTTTAACAACAAATCCACCTGTACAAACGGAGCTATCCGTGTGCATTGAACATGAATAGACCCCAGTCCTAGGTTTTAGCTGAACAATCTGCGTCGGCACTCAAATAGAATCAACGGTTTTGGGGTTGCTTGGTACTGATGCTTTTTTCAGTGCTTATCTTCTCGTACTAATTACTCAGTGAAGTGTCTGACTACAATCACAGTTTTCGTCATACATAGCTATCACAGTCAAATGCAATGTCACCTTCGGCCTTAGACATAAGCTTTATAGCATTAGCAATTCAACTAAAGCTTTGAACTTTCACGTCTACTAGCAGAACATCTCCCATAAAAGAAAATATTTTATTTTCTGTCCAAATTCAAAATTTGCCTTATACTGAATCCGAAAGAGAAAGAATAGTTTGTGCAAGATGTAGCCTGAAAAGGCATAACTAAAGCAAGGAAACTATTTATGAATCGATTCCTGCATCTGTTTTGTGTCGCTCTTATCTTCTATCCAGGCCATGTTTTTTCTGCCTGGGACCTCAATATGCCCATCGGTGTAACCGATACTAGTCAAGCAATTTATGGTCTACATATGACCATCTTCTATATCTGCTTGGTGATTGCTATTGTGGTCTTCGGGGTAATGTTCTGGTCTATCTTCCACCATCGAAAATCAAAAGGCGCTAAAGCAAAGCAATTTCATGGCAATGTAACAATTGAAATAATCTGGACAATCATTCCATTTGTCATTTTGATTGCCATGGCCGTTCCTGCTACTTATACCCTTGTCGATATGTACGATTCCACTGAATCCGATATTGATATCCAGGTAACCGGTTATCAATGGAAGTGGCACTACAAATACATTGGTGAAGATGTGGATTTCTTTAGTGTCTTGGCCACGACCATGGACGAAATCGAAAACAAGAAAAAGAAAAACCCTTACTACCTGCTCGAAGTCGATAACGCCTTAGTGTTGCCCATAAATAAAAAAATTAGATTCCTCTTTACGTCGAACGATGTGATCCATTCTTGGTGGGTGGCGGATCTTGCGGTTAAGAAAGATGCAGTACCTGGATTTATCAATGAATCTTGGACACGTATCAATGAAACCGGTACCTACCGAGGCCAATGTGCCGAGTTGTGCGGTAAACATCATGGCTTTATGCCGATTGAAGTTAAAGCGGTTACCGAGCCGGAATATCAAGCATGGTTGCAAACTCAGAAAGTGGCCAACTTGGTTGTAGCCGAGTCAGCACAACAAGAATGGACGATGGATGATCTAATGAGCACGGGTGCCATAGTCTATGAGAAAAATTGTGCCGTCTGCCATCAAGCTGAAGGTCAAGGGATGCCTCCTATTTTTCCTGCACTCAATGGCAGCGCTATCGCCACCGGTGAGATGGCCGAACATTTAGACATTGTCATGAATGGTAAAACGGCCACCGCAATGCCTGCCTTTGCCAAACAACTGTCTGCTGTTGATATTGCAGCTGTTATTACTTATGAACGCAACGCCTGGGATAACAAAACAGGTGACAAAGTGACACCTGTTGAAGTTCAGGCATTAATGGGTGAAGGCTTATGAGTGACTCAACAGCAACACCACATCATCACGGACCAGCCAAAGGCATGATGCGCTGGGTACTCACCACCAATCATAAAGATATTGGCACCATGTATTTGGTGTTTGCCCTCATCTTATTCTTTGTCGGTGGAGCAATGGCAATGGTTATTCGGGCAGAACTGTTTCAGCCCGGACTACAATTAGTACAACCAGACTTCTTTAATCAAATGACCACTATGCATGGTCTGATTATGGTCTTCGGTGTCATCATGCCCGCATTTGTTGGGTTAGCAAATTGGCAAGTGCCCTTAATGGTAGGCGCCCCTGATATGGCCTTACCCAGAATGAATAACTGGAGCTTTTGGCTCCTACCTTTTGCCTTTACCATGCTGCTTTCCACCTTGTTTATGGATGGTGGTGCCCCCAACTTTGGTTGGACTTTTTATGCCCCATTGTCGACAACCTACGCACCTCCCAGCGTCACCTTCTTTATATTTGCCATCCATATGATGGGCGTTTCATCCATTCTGGGTGCAATGAACATTATTGTTACCTTGTTTAATATGCGTGCTCCGGGTATGACGATGATGAAAATGCCTATGTTTTGCTGGAGCTGGCTGATCACTGCATTTTTGTTAATCGCTGCGATGCCCGTATTAGCGGCAGTGGTCACCATGATGTTGATGGATATTCACTTTGGCACCAGTTTCTTCAATGCTGGTGGCGGTGGTGATCCCGTATTGTTCCAACATGTATTTTGGTTTTTTGCTCACCCAGAAGTCTATATCTTAATCTTGCCAGCCTTTGGCATCGTTTCCCAAATAATTCCAACCTTTGCTCGGAAGCCTCTTTTTGGTCACGACTCTATGGTCTATGCCATGATTTCCATTGCTGTGCTAGCTTTCGTAGTATGGGCTCACCATATGTTTACTGTCGGCATGCCGCTTGGCGGAGAACTATTTTTCATGTATTCAACCATGTTAATTGCCATCCCTACCGGCGTAAAAATATTTAACTGGGTAAGCACGATGTTCAAAGGGTCGATGACCTTTGAAACGCCCATGTTATTTGCCGTCGCTTTTATTGTCTTATTTACTATCGGTGGACTATCCGGTTTGATGTTGGCCATCGCACCCGCCGACTTCCAATATCACGATACTTACTTTGTAGTGGCTCATTTTCACTATGTATTAGTACCCGGTTCAGTGTTTGGCATTATGGCAGGCGTGTATTATTGGCTCCCTAAATGGAGTGGCCGAATGTATAACGAATCCCTCGGCCAACTGCATTTTTGGTTATCGCTTATTGGTGTGAATTTAACCTTCTTCCCGATGCATTTTGTTGGTCTAGCCGGTATGCCAAGGCGCATTCCAGACTATGCCTTACAGTTTGCTGATTTTAATATGCTGACCAGTATCGGTGCCTTTATGTTTGGTGCTACCCAACTGATTTTCCTCTATCTTGTCATCACTACACTTCGCAGTGGTAAAAAAGCAGAGCAAGTAGTCTGGGAAGGTGCTGAAGGTTTAGAGTGGACCGTACCGTCACCAGCGCCTTACCACACGTTCCAAACGCCTCCTTCGGTGGAGGACAAATGAGACTTTCACTAAAACCATCAACACCAGCCGGTTTAGTTGCCATCGTTGTTTTGATGTTTGCCTTTGGTTTTATGCTCGTACCCTTATATGACGTATTTTGTGAAATAACAGGCTTAAATGGCAAAACCAACGACCAATACCAAGGTGTCTTACCCATAAGTTCAGTTGAGAATACGAGGACTATTACCGTGCAACTTGTCGCCAACCGCAATAACAATCTTCCATGGCATTTTTCGGCCGAACAAGAAGAGTTCAAACTAACACTTGGAGAACAAAAACAGACCTTTTTCCATGTAGTTAATACCTACGACAAAGCGGTTGTCGCACAAGCTATACCCAGTGTATCGCCTGCTGAAGCGGTCGCATATTTACATAAAATTGAATGTTTTTGTTTTCAGCATCAACCACTAGAACCAAGTGAAAGAAAAAGCTTTCCATTAGTGTTTTTTATCGATTCAGAGTTACCCGAAGAAATAAGCAAATTGACGCTGTCTTATACCTTGTTTGATATAAGCAGCACGCAAACTGCCGGCATGTAAATGATGTCATAAAAGGTAGGCAAAAGGGGGAAGAAGTAATGGGGAATTCTTCAGAAACATATTACGTCCCAGCGCAGAGCCATTGGCCTATTATTGGCGCGGTTGGACTATTTGCCTTGCTTGGTGGCGGCGGACTTGTACTTCATAGTATGCAAATGCAAGGACAAGCAAGCCTCTTTAGCCAGATAGTGCTCTTTTCGGGAATTTTGATTATGGCGGGCATGCTGTTTGGCTGGTTTGCTACTGTGATTGTAGAAGCAAGCAAGGGTTTGTATTCACCCCAATTAGATATTTCCTTTCGCTTCGGTATGTCCTGGTTTATTTTCTCTGAAGTTATGTTCTTTTTCGCCTTCTTTGGTGTTTTATTTTATACCCGTAACTTTTCTGTGCCTTGGTTGGGTGGCGAAGGTGATAAAGGCATTGCCCATATGTTATGGCCAGATTTCACCGCCGTATGGCCCATGTTAAATTCACCCGATATAGAGCAGTTTCCACCCATTAAAGAAATCATCAATCCATGGCATGTGCCAATGATAAATACAATTCTACTGCTGTCTTCCAGTGTTACCTTAACGCTGGCACATAAGGCACTAAAACGAGGAAATCGTAAGCTCATCAAGATCTGGCTTACCATCACACTGGTACTAGGTGTGAGTTTTATTGCGTTACAAGTGTCCGAATATGCTGAGGCCTATCAACACCTTGATCTGACCTTACAATCTGGTATTTATGGCGCCACATTTTTCCTTTTAACCGGTTTTCATGGCGCTCATGTCACCATCGGCAGTATTATCTTATTTGTATTATTGATGCGAGTTTTCAAAGGCCATTTCACCCCAGAAAAACACTTTGCCTTTGAAGCTGGAGCTTGGTACTGGCACTTCGTCGATGTAGTCTGGGTATTACTCTTTACACTTGTGTATCTTGTTTAGGACTGGCTGACATTGACCAGTCACATATGTTCGGTGGCATAAATATCAGGGAGGGTTAGAGTGACAGATAATCGTTTTATATGGTCATGCTACGGTTGGAAACTATCTGTACACGTTCCCTATTTGATATTTGTCTGCTTTGCGTTGCTTTTATGTTTGTTTTTATCCAACTGGCAATGGCAACGAGCTAAAGCTGCAGACGTGCGTTATAGCCAATATCAACAACAAGCCACATTACCTGTATCAGGTTTAGCCAAGTCGCCACAAGACTACCAAAAGGTCTCGATCAGTGGTGAAATAAAAAACCACTTCTTCCTCGATAACCGAATATATCAAGGTGTAGCCGGTTGGCATGTATTAGCCGAAGTTAAAACCAACAACGTCTTACTGTTGGTAAATTTAGGCTGGCTGCCAAAACAGGCTCAATTAAGCTTACAACAAACACTGCCAGAACAGATCGATGTACAAGGCTTAATCAAGAAACCACAGCCCGGCTTTATGTTAGAAACGGCTGAATACGATCCCAGTTGGCCACAATTGTTACAACAAATCCAAATACCCCTATTAAACGAACACTTCGCTTATGAATTATCGCCGTTCGTTTTATATTCTGAAACACCAATAACCAATCTCATACCTGCACCGCTCACCATGGAAAATAAATATCCCATGCATTTGGGTTATGCCATTCAATGGTTCCTTATTGGTGGTGTTGGTTTTTCGTGGTTTATCTATATTTGTCGACAAGAGCTGAAAGAAAATGAAACCCAATAAAAAGACAGGATTACACAAAGCAATCTGGTTAATTACGCTACTGCCATTAGTGATTGCATGGCTAATAGCCTATTCAGGTATTGGCTTACCACTTGCCACCAAAAACAATGGCATTTTGATGCCAGCTGGTATCCAAGTACCAACCACATTGACTGATCTGCAACAAGGTAAATGGGGATTATTAGTGATCAGCACTGACTGCGATGCTCTATGCCAACAACAGGTTTATCGGCTGCAACAGTTACACAAATCCATGGGAAAACACGATGATCGGCTGCACGCAATTTGGTTATCGTCCCAACGCCCGTCTGATAGCCGAAATTTAGGCGTAGATATCGATTTTTCTATCGTACAAAAAGTGAATAATCAAAAATTATTCAGCTGGTTCAACCAGCAAAACGTAGCTTGGCAAGATCAAAGTATCTGGCTGATCGACCCAAATGGCATTCTAGTGATGCAATTTCTGCCAGAACTTAGCGGTAGGCAAATGATGGCCGACATTAAGTGGCTATTAAAAGCCTCCAGAATAGGATAAACACAGCATGACCATTAAGTTATGCAAACTGGCATTCATCATGACTCTCATCGTGATGACATTGGGCGCATTAACTCGCCTGCTCGATGCCGGCTTAGGCTGCCCAGATTGGCCCGGTTGCTATGGTCAATTAATCCCGCCAGACAGTGTCCAATTCACGGGTACAACGCTTATCGATGAAGGCAAAGCGTGGATGGAAATGATACATCGTTACGTAGCAGCTACGTTAGGCCTCATCATACTGTTTATCGCCGTTAAAATAGAACGCGACAAAACCGTTAAGCCTACAGTCCGATGGCTAAGCCGATCAATACTGTTGTTAGTGGTTGTTCAAGGTCTTTTTGGCATGTTAACGGTGGTACTAAAACTCTTGCCCCAAGTTGTCACCTTGCACTTAATTAGTGGCATGCTATTGCTCGCATTGTTATTTCTATTACTGTTGCAATTAACCGCCGTAAAACCGGTGCAAATATCAACACATCTGAGACCCTATGCACTGACAGTATTACTGCTATTGTCTTGCCAAATCGCCTTAGGTGGTTGGACAAGTAGTAACTATGCAGGCCTAGCCTGTCCGGACTTCCCTACTTGCCAAAATCAATGGTTGCCGGAGTTAGAACTGGCTGCATCGTTTAACATCACCGATGTAAGTAAACGCAATTATGAAGGTGGTTTATTAACTGCCCAATCAAAACTAACCATCCATGTGGTGCACCGCCTCATGGCCTTAATCTTATTGGTCAGCATCATCTTCTTGCTTTTAAGCATGAGAAAATCACCACAGCTACAACAGCAAGCTAAGATTCTGCTAGGTCTCACCCTATTACAAATGAGCTTAGGTATTGCCAATGCTGTATTAATGCTGCCACTTCCTCTTGCCTTGGCCCACAACACCGGTGCAGCTTTATTATTGCTCAATGTTATTTACATTAATTACCGGCTATCACCACTCCCCACCACCGTTGTCATTGACGACAACAGCTACGCTAATCAATCAGCCACTTAAGAGGATGATGTTATGGAAGAGTCAATTGGTTTATTAAGCTCGTCAGATAAAGCTAGCTGGAAAGACTATCTTGCCTTATGCAAACCTAAAGTCGTGTTGCTGATGTTGCTCACTGTTTTTGTCGGCGCTTTTATTGCTAGCCCAGACTGGCCAGATCTGATGAGACTCAATATCGCCTTACTGGGCATTGGTGCCTGTGCCGCCAGCGGTGCAGCCATTAACCATATGATTGATCATCGTCTTGATGCCAAAATGGCCAGAACAAAAAACAGGCCCATTCCTAAGGGTGTTGTTACACCTCTGCAAGGTTTAGTGTTCGCATTGATATTGGCAATATGTGGACTAAGTCTTTTGTGGTATCAAGTCAACCCCACCACCGCTTGGTTAACTTTATTCTCATTAATCGGTTATGCCGTGATTTATACCCTGTTTTTAAAGCGTGCTACACCGCAAAATATCACCATCGGTGGCTTAGCAGGAGCTATGCCGCCATTATTGGGTTGGACAGCCATGACAGGTCAAATAGAGCCGAATGCGCTGTTATTAGTCCTTATTATCTTTGCCTGGACACCACCCCATTTTTGGGCCTTAGCCATACATCGAAAAGAGGAATACGCCCAAGCCGATATTCCGATGTTACCGGTGACTCATGGTGATCATTTCACCCGTATCCACATTGCCCTATATAGCTTGTTGTTATTTGCCGCGACATTGATGCCCTTTGTTTCAGGCATGTGTGGCCTCTTGTATTTGGCTGGAATTTTAATGATCAATCTGCGTCAATTATGGATGGTGAAACAATTATTTGATACCAGTCAGGCGCAAGCACCCTACCAATTATTCAAATACTCCATTCAATATTTAATGTGGGTATTCCTACTTATTCTGATTGATCACTCCATGCTTAGCTCGATCTAAAACCGCAAAAATAGTATCTGCTCCATGATGTGAACCGGAGTGTGACCCAGTTCACTTGAACAACAACATAAAAGAGCATAAAGTGGAATTAAAACAACCTGCTACTTAGGTCCGATTTGTGTTTACAAATAAACTAAGGGGTTAGCTATGTATCATCATCACCATAACCATTTTCTGGGTATATTCTCAGTTCCTCATGTCGAATGGAAATCAATTAGAGAAGAGAAGCTTGATCTCTTTCAATTTGGCCTTGCACGGCTAAGTATTCTCGCTGCAGTACCGGCGATAGCCTTCCTTGCAGGCCTCACACAACTGGGCTGGAGTTTATCCGGTACCGAGTTTCATATCATTACACTGACAGAAGCACTAACAATGGCTGTGGCTTTTTATGTCGCTATCATCCTCTGTACCCTATTTATGGCTTATTGCACCTACTGGATGGAAAGAACCTTTGGTGATGAAGCCAGTTTTGAGCGCTGCTTGCTCTTTATAACCTATACAGCCACACCCATGTATATGGCAGGGTTAGTGGGCTTAGTGCCGATCGTCTGGGTCGTTATGCTGGTGTTGATGGGTGCAATGTTTTACAGCTTATACTTACTCTATATAGGCGTACCTATCTATATGAATATTCCTGAGGGGAAAGGCTTTATCGTCTCAACCTCAATTATCTCTGCAGGTCTTTGCACCGTAGTTTGCTTCAATGTAGCAACGGTAATCATTTGGAGCTCAATCGGTTTCTAGTATCATCTTGTTGTTACTTAGGTAGGGATTAACACTCCCTGCCTAATAAACAACAACTGCAGACAGTGTCATCAACAATTTCCGTGATTAAGCTTTAAGCTATCACCCTCATTTATTCCAATCTATATCTTCTGGATCGATCTTAGCTTCCACATAGGGGTGATTATTCTCTAAGGCATCAAGTATCAGCTCCGGTATCCGTTTTGGTTGCCAATAGTTGGCCCCCGTGATCACAGGTTCAACGCCAAATTGAGCAATATGTCTTTCCACCGCATCTTTGTAGCTAATCATTTGATTACCTCACCAGTCGTCAGACTCCATCTTATGAGCATCAACTTAAAATTAGCAAGCTATTATCAATACGATAGACAATAAAAAAACCACCTAATGGTGGTTGTCTATGTGAATAACATTTAACCCATCATTCTCATTTTTCCCAGATTAAATCATCCGGATCGACCTTAGCTTCGACATAGGGATGATTATTATCCAAAGCATCAAGTATCAGTTCAGGTATTCGCGCCTGCTGCCAATAGTTAGCCCCCGTAATCACCGGCTCAACGCCAAATTGAGCAATATGTCTTTCCACCGCATCTTTGTAGCTAATCATCTGATTACCTCACCAGTCGTCAGACTCCATCTTATGAGCATCAACTTAAAGTTAGCAAGCTTATCAATATAGTAGACAATAAAAAACCACCTCTAGGTGGTTTTTTATTGTCTATTTAGAAGGATATGAATAATAGATTTAGTCAAGGACGTAATTGATTACCCAAGACCTGAGCTGGCGCCGAAAAGCAATATCCCACGGCGTGAACAGTCTGCAGTGGTAATTGAATATCAAGCTCATTGAGCACTTTTTTGCGTAATCGTCGTACCAATGAATCAATCGAACGGCTGCCATAGTCATCTGATGAATAACCTAAACTTTTCCTAAGCGCCTTTCGTAACACATTCTCACCGACCTGCGACATAAGTAACTCAAGAAACTTAACTTCTTTCGCTGTGAGTTTAACTTCATGCTTATCAGGTGAGAGTAAACACCATGACGGTTTGTTCAATACCCAATGTGTTTTATCGTTCTTATTATTTTTCGTTGTCGGCTTTGTCCCTAAAGCGGGTGATTCTAGGCGGTTATTTAAGTTACGAATTGCCGCTGTCAATTCAAGATTATCCAATGGTGCCGTGAAAAACTGATCGGCTCCATTTTCATAACTTGCTATCCGTGTGGATGTCGATGAGTCTGATGTAACAACGATAATCCCTAAACTGGTTTTTTCTCTTAATGACGCAATTATATCAAGGTTAACTTGTTCTGCTTCACCTACATCAATAATTGCAACGTTATATTGAATTGCACTTATTGTTTCGACAAGCTCACCTTCTGAGTTAACAGTATCAAAGAAAATATCAGCTACTTCAGTGACGCCCAAAATGTTAGCGTTCAATGCATCATCATTAGCTAAAAAAATTACGTTTATTCGGCCCATATAGTTATAACTTCGACACTCTTTGAAATATCCATAAATAAAAAGTAACGCTTGTAGATTGATTATCGTCAGCCCGCGCTAAATAGGCAAGTAAAATTACATTTGGTGTGATTTCGTCTGATTCACCACAAGTAAAACATCAATCCAATCACTCGATATTTAGCCATATCTCGTTACATTTTGTGTGAGGTAAGTCTTGAGAAAATAAGATTTAATATGGCAGCCGTCACTATAGGGATATATCAATATGGAAAACATATCGAAACGTATTTTAGTTGTCGATGATACTGACAGTAACCGACTGATGCTGTCTATGTTATTAAAGCGAGATGGTTACAATGTCATTGCCGTTTCATCAGGTAAAGAAGCCTTAAAAGCATGCCGTAACAATGATATCGATTTATGCCTACTCGATATAAAAATGCCAGGGATGACTGGTTTTGAGCTAGCGGTTAACTTACGAAAAGATGAAACTACGGCAACGCTCCCGTTTGTTTTTGTTTCTAGCAATGATAGTAAAACCAACATATTAAAAGGATTGTATCTCGGCGCCATCGACTATATTGTCAAGCCCATCGCCCCTAAACACTTCACTCGTAAAATCAGGTTATATTTCGATTTTATTAAGATGGAAAAACAGTCACTGTAGGAAAATTAAATCACAACAACCCTAGGTTCATAACCAACATCCGGCATTGGCAATAAATGCGGATAACCTCGTGGATACGCCATGATTACTGTCTTGCCTTGTTGTTGGTTTTTCGCTTTATGAATATGACCAAACAACCACAGATCGGGCTGATACAAAGAAATAGTATCCTGTAAATTTGAGGCGTAAGTCGCACTCAATGAATCATGTTGTCGCTCTTCAGGCAAACATGCTGACAGAGGAGCATGATGGGTAACCACCACTCGTTCACCCTGGTGAGGCTGAGCTAATGTCTCTTTGAAATAACCTAATGTTTGTTGATGACAATTCAATAAATATTCTGGTGTTACTTTAACCATCTCCGAACCAACCATCATTCGGATCTGACTATAATCATTCATATTAAGAATAGCTTCCCGCATTGCTTCAGTCACTTTATCTCGACCAAATAAGGCATAGTCGGTCCACAAGGTAGCGCCAATGAATTGCGTTCCTTTAATGACTACGGTTTCATCCTCTAGAATATGTACATCTGTGCCTTGGCTAACGACTTTCATTGCATCTAGCAATGGCACATCACCGTCGTAGGTATAGTGTTCATGATTACCCAATACATATACCACTGGAACAGCTAAGCGTTCTGTTTGCCTCACTGCCCACTTAGCACCCGCTAAGCCATGATCAATATCGCCCGCCAACACCAGAACATCTATCGTCTGCCCAGCAAGATAAATATCAGGCACTGCGTCAGGCCCACCCAAGCGAATATCATGTCGGATAAATTCATTATGAATGTCAGAAATGAAGGCGATTCTCATCATTTTCTAACCTATGGTGAGTCAGAGTTAATCAAACAGCTTTATGACTATTGAACGCCTATCTAACCCGACAAACAAGGAGATAAATAATAAAAAACTCGAGAATGTATTTTTATCCCATTTAAAACCGATTAGATGAATTTTTTCAGCAAGAAATAATATTCCTCGGTATTGGACAAATCATTGTGACCCACAGCAAGAATCGTTTTTACCGTGATTTGGTGTGGGGGAAAGGCAGCTATCAGCCGCGCTGAATATTTTAATGGAATGACCTTATCGTGCTCAGCCAGTATAACCAGTGTCGATGATTCAACGTCTTTGATTCTATCTGCCGAGTCATATTTATCCTTTAATAAAATGGATATAGGATAAAAAGGAAAAGTATCTTGAGCTATCTGCTCAATACTATCAAAGGGTGTGACCAACACCAGCTTATTAATCGCTCGGGTTGAAGCTAAAAAAGTAGCAATGCCCGAGCCAAGACTACGCCCAACAACAGAGATACTTTCATGTCGGTTCTTAATGCGATCAAAGATATAAACTGCATCCGCATAAAGGGCTTTTTCCGATGCCTCTCCACTACTGCCAGCATAGCCACGGTAATTGACTAAATAGATCGTATGCTGTGGAAATGCCTTGGCAAAGTCAGGAGAATTATGCACCACTGATTCGCCGTTACCGCCAAAGTAGAGAATGGCTTTTTCTTTATCTTCATTGAGCACCACCACTTCAATCTGTTCGTTGTCATTTAAAAACTGTTCAATCGTTAATAAATGGTCATATTTCAATGACGGGTAATAAATAAAATCTCGCTGATAGACAAAAATCAGCACCGCCGCCAGTAAATATGCCGCTATCAATATCCTGACTAGAGATTTAATCATCTTCACTTTATTTGCTGATTACCCAATTGACTCATCACCAATAGCCCACAGTTCATTGTTAATGAACGTCCCCGTTTATAACGTCGTTGCCTAATAAGAACCTTGGCTCAGTCTATCGGCTCTAACCATCTAACACCACCAAGCCGTTGTTGTTGCTTAATATTCCACTTCGCCCTATCACGTAAATGTGGAGCAGGATCTGCCGGATCATACTTCAAAGGGCTCGGCAAGCTTGATGCCAGCAAGGCCATTTGCATTGCTGTGAGTTGTGACGCCGACTTAGAAAAATGATAACGGCTGGCCGCCTCCAGTCCAAATACCCCCTCGCCCCACTCTGCAATATTCAAATACACTTCCAAAATGCGTTGTTTGCCCCAGGCCACTTCAATCAACAAGGTAAACCATACCTCTATGCCTTTACGTATCCAACTGCGACCCGTCCATAAATAGACATTACGAGCTACTTGTTGACTAATCGTGCTAGCGCCACGCATTTGTTTGCCGTTGCCCAGAGACTTCAACACGCTAACAATGGCATCTACATCAAAACCATGATGCATGGGAAAAAGCTGATCTTCAGAGGTTACAACAGCCAAGGCAGCCTGTTTAGGCATATCCTCCCAACTCAACCATTGTTGTTTTAACTTGAAATCATTATTAGTTGCATTTAACCAGCGATCTGCCATCACCATGGTTATCGGCGGATTTAACCAACGAAATGGCACCACAATAAATAGGCTCAATACAACGAAAGTAAAAACAAGTCGTAATAGATATTTAAACAAAAGTCGGCGTAATTTTTTCACCCAATGATCGTAGCAGAAGTCATCGAACGAAGTAGGCTTTATGCTACATCTAAGACCAATCTGAATTGTTCCAAATTTAACTCAATAAAATTATCATTACACCTCTTTGTGATTAGTCACATTTAGTTACATTTGGTGTGAGGAAAATAACCAAAGAATAAGTTTAAATGTGTCAACAATCATATATGGACATACAATCATGAATTTATTGTTCAACCACGGAACAGGAAATGGTAGTGCGCTCGATGTTATCGAAAGCGCGTTTCAAACAGGTGATTATGTACCACTGTTTGGACTCACCAACCGCAATGGCGAAAGAAAAGAACTACAAACTTACCTAGATCACGGCCCTCTCGTTTTATCCTTCTATCGTGGCTCATTGCGTCCATATTTTAACCGACGACTTAAAACCTATATAAACCACCTTGCTGAAATCATAAATACCGGTGTGACCGTGATAGTAGTATCACCTGAAAAAGCGATTCGACTAGACAAATTAATTAAAGATAGCGTAAAAAAATCACCGTCAAATAGGAGCGCAAACGATATTAAATTCGAGGTGTTATACGATGAAAATAATTGTTTGGCTGAACAATTTGGTTTGCAATTTACATTACCCAAAAGCCACAAAAAGTCTTTAGAAAAGTTCAGCGTCAATGTAAAAAAAATAAATGGTACCAACATATTCACTTTCACGAATCCTGCTACCTATGTTATCGATACAAATGGAAAAATAAGCTGGGCACTTGTTCCAAACAACGATCGTAAATTAGCTACCGTCGACGAGATTGTGGCAGCAGTCAATAAACACCAAGATTCGTTCGAAAGTATGGAGTACCAATGAAAGCATTTCTCATAGCATATGTAACGGTCAAAGACAGTGAAAAAATGCACACCTATACAAAAGTAGCCCGTGAATCCATGCAACCATATGGAGGAAAGGTGTTTACCAAACGTAACCAACAAAATATGGCTGTAATCTGCTTTCCAGATCTTGACAGTTTAGAATCGTGGTATCGATCAGATATCTATCAAGAAATAAATCCGTTAAGAAAAGAGGCCGCAGATATAATTATTAACAGCTATGTCACCTAAACTAAAGGTCGATATTTAGTAATCCTAACAAGCAGGAAGAACGAACAGCTCGTATGGACAACATCAAATGTTGGCGTTGATTAAACTTCTTGTCTGACATCAACAGAATAAAACTCGACCCAAAAAGTTAAGCCTGTTCCATCTGGATTTTTAAATACACCAATTTCCCACCGTTAGAAAAGGAGATGGAGGGATTACCCCCCCATCACCTTTAACCCTTCAGTTAAACAACTAACAAAAGCTTGTTTTATCAGCTACTTATATCGCAACTTGAGTATTCGGTGGTTTTAATTTTTTTACAAACTCAATGACATATTTTTGATAAGCATCAGAATCGAATCCATTTCTACAATTCACATGAACAAAGCCTCCATATTCGAAACCTAAATATTTAAATGTATTCGTGAAGGCATCTATAAATGAGTCGTCAAGTTGATTACTTACTGAACTAGAAACGACATAAGCAACTTTACCTCTTAATTTTCGTCCCCGGTCCTTTAATGCTTCTATCGACAAAAAGTCAGACAGCCTATCAATGAAAACTTTCATCTGAGCACTCATGGCAAACCAATACACGGGTGATACAAAAATAATGTTCTCATAGTTCAAAAGACGATTCATCAACGGTAAAAAGTCATCGTCGATGTTTTTATGTTCATAATCAAACGGGGAGATATTATGTAAATCTAAGTCGATAACCTCTATATTTAATTCTTCTGCAATCCAATCAATCAGTTTTCCTGTATTCCCATTTCGTCTTGAGCTGCCCAAAACGGCAATTGTTTTGTTCATCAAACTTGCCAACTCAAAGCAGCATCAAGATCGGCAAAATAACCTATTTTGAAATCTATACCCGGTGGCGAAGTTTCTAACTCACCTGAGGCATTTGGTTCTCCTGTGCCAACAGCCAGCGTTGCAATACCTGACTCGTGATAAATAGGCACAATATTCTTAGCCCACCACTCGCCATAACTTTCTTCTACATCGGTGTTTTCGCCTCGCAGCCATGCCATTGCAGGACTGCCCTGATCTAAGGCTGCAGCATCAATGACAACATGATCAACCATCACTTTTTTACACTGGGCAGCAAAGGTAGCAATGCCATCTCTAAAGTCTTGAATACTTAATCCTTCTACATATTCCCATATGAATAACATTGTGTTTTTCTTTTCGATGAAAGCAAAACTGTACTGCTCGTGTTCGCCAAGTATCTTTTCATTTATCACACTCATTTGTTTTTCCTTTTATTAAAAGAAATGCCAAGATACAAGTTAAAGTTAACTTTAAGTCAAGCCTAAATTTATGATAATCTGCATTGATGAAATCTATTCTTACAATCAGTGAAGTTTCAAAAAGGACTGGCGTAGCCTCATCTGCCCTACGCTACTATGAAAATCGCGGTCTAATCCAATCAGAGCGGGCCGGTTCCGGTCATCGACGTTATTCTCGCGCCAGTCTTCGCCGCATTGCCTTTATCGTATTTGCACAACGTCTCGGCCTATCACTCGCCGAAATAACGGAAGAACTGACAAAGCTGCCAACGGATCGTATTCCCACAGAAAAGGATTGGTCTGACCTTTCCGGTAAATGGGTCAATCGAATTGAAAAACAAATGGCAGATCTAGAAAAACTTAAAACGGGATTATTAGATTGTATAGGTTGTGGCTGCCTTTCATTCGATAAATGTCACCTTGCCAACCCAGAAGATCGTACCGGTCGTAATGGCCCTGGAGCTCGATATTGGCTATAAATATCAATCTCAAATATTCTCGCTAATTAAGCTAGCCTGATATCAACAGAGTCAAACTCGACCCAAAACGTTAAACCTTTTGCATCTGGATTTTTAAATACGCCAATTTCCCCACCCATCAATTCAACTAATTGTTGGCATATCGTTAAACCTATCCCTGTTCCAGGCAAGCTTGAATTGGCCATTTTCAATCGATTAAAAGGCTCAAACAAAGCGTGAAATGACTCCTCAGTGGCACCAATACCGGTATCAGTCACATCGATTCGGATACTTCCCTGTTCCGTTTTATAAGATGAAAAACTCACATTACCATTTTCAGTATTGTATTTGATGGCATTAGAAGAAAAATTGAGCAGCACCTGCTTCAACTTTCGATAATCCGCACGAAGATATATATCCTCTTGCTCATCGATATCGTTTACCAGCGTAATTGAAGATTGATCCGCCTCGCCTTTAATCAACGTAATAACTTCTAAAATAAGCGTAACTACATCTATATCAACGAGTTCAACATCTAAATTACCCGTCTCAATTTTGGCTAAATCAAGTACCTCATTAATAAGTTCCAGAAGATGCTCACCACTTTCTTTTATATAGTTAACTGACTCGTGCTGTTCCGGTGATAAGGAATGTTTATCATCCATCACAAGTAACTGTGAGAAACCCAATATTGAATTCATTGGTGTTCGTAACTCGTGACTCATTGACGAGAGAAAATCCGATTTAGCTCTATTCGCTTTTTCAGCCTCATCGCGTGCCATTTTCATTTCAGCAGTGCGAGCTTCAACCAAGTTTTCTAAATCTTGTTTATAGTCATTAAGCGATTTTTCCGCCTGTATACGGTCAAACTCTAATATTTCTTGTCCACATAAATCAGCAATCGAGCTGGCAAACTCTTCATCTTCTATCCCCCACTTTTTAATCGAACCAATCTCGGCCGAACAAACAATTCCCACTATTTTCCCTTTGATAAGTATCGGCATATTCAACATTGAGTTTATACCCAACGGTATCAAATAAGAGTCGGCAAGATCACTCGTTGCCGGATGATTAATCGCATCTTCTGCCGAAATAAAGCCAGCTACATTTAATAAGCGGAAATAGTTCGGAAAATCCTCAGCGGTAAGCGTCATTTCGTCATTACTTACTTTTCCATCTAAACAAAGAGTCTGACATGTGAGCACCGAGCTGTCGTCGTTTAGAAACCAGATACTTACTCGAGCAATATTAAGTTCATCAGCCGAGATTTTTGCTATTTCATCAAAAGCATCTCGCAACGATGGAAATTTTTCTTTTCCTAACTTCAACAACACCTTATGGTGTTGCAAGATCTGGTTTTGTCTTTTAAGAAGCAGCTCTTCTTCTTTCTTTTGTTCAGTGACGTCAGTATTTATTCCAACGACCATCAATGGTTTATTATCGTTATCCCTCTCAACAACTTCACACGTTGACTGTAACCATACCCACAGGCCTTCAAATGATTTCACTCGATAAATCATCGTTATTGCAACGCCAGAACTGATGCCCGACTCAAACAACTCTTTTGTAGCAAGCATATCGTCTGGATGAATATTTTCTAACCATAACCGAATTGGAAATACAGTGTTGCTATCACCAAACCCATCAAGCTTAAACTCGTCACTGACACTGACCTGACCGGTCTGAATATTAATTTCAAACCAAGCCTGATGAGCAGAAATTAAGGCGCGTTTAAGCCGGTGTTCATTCTTAACAAGCTCAGCCGTTTGTTGTTGTACTTTTTCATCCGATACTTGTAACAAATACTGTTGTCTTTTATTGGCTACTTTATAAAGTGGATAAATAAAGAATAGGAATAACACGGCAAACAGCAACGAACGATATTTTCTCTGATCGAGTATGGCCGTGATATGAGCAATCGAAAGATCAGCCCCGATTACATACAGTGTTCCATCATCAGAATAGCGTGGAATAAAAACACTTCTGAACGTGCCCCACTGATCGGTATATTCCAAAAATGCCTTTTGTTTAGTTTTAAACACATTTAAAACACGAGGATCAACATCGTCATATAGGTCAAAGTAATCAGTCAGTAATTCTCCAGACTCACGTTCTTCAATGGTTGCACTTGAAGAGGTGAAATAGACCTGTTCATCACGCGAAATCAAGGTGTAGATGTAGATTACGTCATTATTATCCGTGTACTCGGACAAATTAGATCGGTTGGCTCTATCTTGTTCACTGGATAAATCAGCACCAGTCATCGTCTTATTGTGAAGTGTTTTTGGTAAAAGCATAGACGCAGTGAGAGCAGCCGTTTTGAGCTGCTCATCAAGTTGCTCATATAGATTTATTTTTTCATTATTCGTATCTATATAAGTAAAAGAAGCCACCCACGCTATGTATAACAACACCGCAATGAGCAGTTCTTTTCTAGGTGCTAATGTCAGTTCTTTCATAAGTAATAACCACTCATCCTTAACATGCATTTTTAACAGCTAAACCTATCTATTTTTCCGGCACATCTCCAGTTTATTCTTAGGTTATTCAATCCTTTAAGTAACTTGTCGATGATTAACATACCACAAAATACTTTTAACGATCGTGATAGCGACGAATAACACTCTTAGAGCTGGGATTGACATGGATCACGTTATTTTCTGTAACTGTTTTCCTCAGTTTCATTTAAACCGCCTCTCAAAATAATATCTCTATTTCAAATAAGGTAAAATGGATGCACCCATACTAAAGAAATGATGTTATGGCTAATCAACAAAAGACTGTCAGCGTTACGCTAAATAAAATCGCATACATAGGGGTATATAAAGTTACATCTAACTTTGTCACCATTTCTTATGGCAAGTACCATAAATCCATACAACTGGGCACTTTCAACAAAGAACAAACGCCTTCTCTTGCTCGGTTATTACTGCGAGAGTTAATTAAGGAGAAAATAGAGTAAGCGGCTGTTTACGGTATCACCCGTTTCAGCTCAAAAACGCCAGAGTTCTTGTCCACCCTTAATGCTGTCCGTTACACTCAGTACATATCACTCCTGGCCTATCTAATTTATGAACGCAAACAAGCCTGTCCTTATCATTCAGCTACGCCCAGAAGACGATACCTCCGATAGTGAATATCAGGCATTTCTTAACTATGGCGAACTTTGCGAAACACAGGCCCATCGTCTGCGTATTGAACAAGGTGGCATTCCTGAAGGTTTATCATTAGATGACTATAGCGCCATCATCGTCGGTGGCAGCCCGTTTGATATCAGCACCCCAGCTGAACAAAAATCGACTATCCAACATAAAATCGAAGCCGACTTCAAACGACTGCTCGCCCAAGTGCTTGAACAGGACTTCCCTTTTCTTGGTGCCTGCTCCGGAAATGGTTTGCTCGGTTCATACCTAGGCACAAGCATCTCCCAACGTTATAGAGAGCCGGTTAGCTGTGTCACATTAGAGCTCACCGAACAAGGCAAACGTGATCCCTTATTAACAGGCTTTCCCGATCACATTGACGTCATGCTCGGTCACAAAGAAGCCTGTGACACGCTACCAACTGGTGCCACATTATTAATGACCGGTGCCGCCTGCCCCGTGCAAATGTTTCGTGTAGGCAACAACGTTTATGCTACTCAATTTCACCCAGAAGGTGATAGCCAAGGTTTTATCCTGCGTATCGAAGCCTATAAGGACAACGGTTATTTTGAACCACATGAGGCCGAAAAATTAATCCAAGATCTCAGCCGCACGTCCACACCTCATTCCCAACAAATCCTCAAACGTTTTGTACAACGTTATTACCAAGGCTGAATCAACAAACACCTTCGTTGTAAAAACTTTGCCTTTAAATATTGACTTAACATTCCAAATAATTAAAAATGATACGTTATATCATATCTATTTTTACGAGAAAAAATGAAAGATCAACTTGGTTCATTATGTTCATTCCTATGCATCGTGCATTGTTCTTTAACCCCTTTGTTTTTAATTTTTGGCCTATCTATTGTCGATATCGCCTTACTTGAAAATGAATGGATACACCGATTAATAGCCATTCCGATGGTGCTGTTAATGTTGTTGAGCATCCCTGTCTCGATAAAATCACATGGCAAATATCAACCATTTTTAATAGGTGGAATAGGCCTTTTAGTACTCTTCTGGTCATTGTTAGCAGCTGAGGAAATAGAAGCTTATCTAACGGTAGTAGCTGGGCTATTAATTATGACCGCACACGTGTTAAACCGTAAACTGCTACTGGGACAGACAGTTCGCCTAAACTAATTTCAGTGAAAATGACTTATTCTCAGCTGATTGTTATAGGCATTGTTACAATACATGCACATTGAGAGAGCCATTAACTTAACGATGACCAGTACCCAATCAAACAATACACTCGCAAGAGCAGCTGAAAAATGCCTTCAAGCTGGCAGCAAACTGACGGACAAGCGAGCATTGATTCTAAAAGTGCTTGTTGAAGCAGACTCCCCGCTCTCAGCGTATGAAGTGGTCGATCGCTATAATGAACATAGTCAGAAAACTATGCCTCCCATGTCTGCCTATCGCATTCTAGACTTTCTAGTCTCTGCTCAACTGGCACACAAGCTCACCTCTGAAAACAAATATGTTGCTTGCTCACACATTGCTTGTTCACATGAACACGAAATCCCTCAATTTTTAATCTGCCAGAAATGCCACCAAGTGAAAGAAATAGATATTCAACACGATATTATTGATAGTCTGCAGCGACAAGTGAACACTGCAGGCTATAAATTACTTAATTCACAATTAGAACTGGATTGCTTGTGTGAAGACTGTGCTGTTTCGAGAGACTAAGCACATCAATAGATACAAGCCCTGAGTCAAGCTTCAACACCTTATGCTCAACAAATCTTAAAACTATTCGTGCAACATTATTACAAAACTCAAAATAACGTCATTGTTTAGTTGTTTTTTGTAAGTCCTTAATTGACGATGATAAGGATAGTTGATCGTTAATAATAATCTTCTCATGAGTGACTGCAAGATCATCATAATCAAACACATTTTCCATACTATTATTCTGTATCGCCACCCAAGCATTTCTTCCGTTTTGCTTTGCTAGATATAACGCCATATCCGCCACCTCAATTGTCTGTATAAATGACAACGTCTCAGGTGCCGCCAAATTAAACGGAAACTGGGTAACGCCTACTGAACAAGTGCAGTGAATACCTTCAGGCCGGTCTATATCAAATAGGTGACCTTCCACTAATTCAAGAATACGTTTGCTGACGTGCTCTATAGATCTAACGGAGGTAAAACGCGCCACAATAAGAAACTCTTCTCCGCCCCAGCGAACAAGAAAATCAGAACGTCGAAACACGGATGCAATGAGGCTACAAAATTGTTTTAACATCAAATCACCAGCGTGATGTCCATATTCATCATTAATACTCTTAAAGTGATCAATATCTAATAAATATATGATTAAGCCAGCATTCTCTGGCACCGCTTGTTGATCTTGTTGTTGCCAGTCCTTGATTGTTCGAATGATAATATCTGTATCAGCTTCAATATTTTGATCTAGAAACCGGCGATTACGCCAGCCAGTTAAGGGATCGGTGGTACTGGCTTCTTCTAAGCGCCTTTGAGCCTCGGTAAGCTGCTGATTTTTATCAGTGAGTTCATGTGTTCGTTCTGCAATACGTTGCTCAAGCGAGTTATTAATGCTTTTTAACGCTTGTTGCGTATCTAAGATCGTTGTCGTCATATCGTGAAAAGTATCACTCAGCAAGGTTAACTCTGTTTCACCATAAACGCTTTTATCTAATGTCCTGCTATTGAGAGTTTGGTTTAGCTTTGTAGTTTTTATCTGGCTAGTAATTTGGGCGAGTGGCTCCTGTAACAGAGCACGCGAAAAATATAAAAAGATGATCCACAAACACAACGTTTTAATCACGGCACTGATAACCAGCAAAACAAAACCCAGCCCAACACGATTGAGTACCACATTATCAGGCGCTGACAGTGTTAACTGCCCAATGACCATTTGTTGATTACGGTATGGATGAGTAATTGGGTGATTAAAAGGCGATATTTGAGCACTAAAAGACGGTGACACTTCACCAGTTGAAAACACCACACTATCAGTATCGTCATACAACACGGCACCACTTATCTCGGGCAGCTTTATCAAACCACTGACAATCGATTCTAATTGCGTCTGGTTTAGGTCCCACATTGCCAGACTAATGCTGCTGTGGCTTGTTTGAGCAATGGTATGAATCGATTGACTAATATCATCGTGCGCTTTCTGATATTCAATGATCATTTGAAGCAGCGAAATAAGGATTGCAATCACTAAATAAATAGAGAAAACAGCTAACAACAGCTTCATTGCAATAGAGTGTTGATTGCTGAAAAAGGCGTTAATGATTTTACTGACCATGGTGAGCCTTTAATCAAAACCCGTAAGCTCACTATACCAAACTATTCCCCTGCTACGCATTACGCAGAACAATTGAAATCTCTAGTCACTGGGTATATGGTTTAACTATAAAGTTGAATGGATACCAGTATGCGTTCATGCAGAGCCCTATGTGCCATTATTGTGTTTGTATTTTCAACTCAACTACAGGCTGATGAGTGCAGCTCACTTCATGTCGGCAAAAGTAGCAGTTGGTTCCCCATCGCATATGACAATACAAATACGGGAATGAGTGAAGGCATTGCTATCGATGTACTAATGCTAGTTGAGCAGCACTTAGGCATCCCTGTTGAGGTTGATGAAGAGCTCCCTTGGTTGCGAGTACATAAACAACTAGAGAACGGTAGTTTGGATATGGTCACCGGCTTGTACTGGACCTCAAAGCGCACAGATTACTTGCAATACACCGACCCTTATTTCGTTAATGAAGCCCGAGTATTTGTATTAAAAGAGAACCAGTTTGAATTTCAAACCATTGAAGACTTGCAAGATAAAGTGGGCGGCTTGCCAAAAGGCGGCAGTTATGGAGAACAGTTTGATAACGATGCTGAAAACTATGCCTTACCGATAGAAAAGGTTGATGATAAAGAGCAACTGATAGGCAAGCTAATAGCCGGCCGGAATGATTATCTTATCCTAGATTTTAATGATGGCATGACCTTCATTAAACAATCAAAGCTTGAACATAGAATCATTGCCCTACCACAACCAGTTTCAGTCACGGACGTATTTATGGCCATATCAAAACATTCACCTTGTATTAAACACCTTTCGTCAATTAATGAACTTCTTGCTCAAATAAAACAAGATGGTCGTTTAGATCGCATAATCGAAAAGCATGTAAAGCCATTATAAAATCTTCCTCACCTTCAATCTAGACAACACACTCTAAAACGCTTCGTGCAGCGTTATTTTAAAACTATAGGAACCACCGTTATGGTGGTTCCTATATAAACGCGACTACTCTCAAACATCACAACGACTAAGCCTTCTTTTGCCTCAGTGTCGTCACCATGTCAAAACCAATCCCCCAGTTATCGGTATTCACTTCATCAATAACAACAAATGTCGTGGCCGCTGTTTTATCAAGCACATCGACCATTAATTGCGTAGCGCCTTCTATTAGCTGTTGTTTTTGTGCTTTCGTCACACCTTCGTCAGTGATTTTAATATTAATGTAGGGCATATCATTCTCCTCGTAAAAAGTTTTAAATCGTTGTGTACATTTTGTTCACAATTAACCAGCGACCATCTTCTTTAAGCAAACCTAAAAAGTCGATATAGTGACCGGCCATCAACGGCACATTCGCTTTAACCATCGCCTGATCATTAATGATCTCGACTGAAATAACATTAAAGTCATAGTTAAATCCTTGCTCCTTAGGAACAGGTCGTGAAGCTATAGCATCTAACCATTCATCACGGGTTCTGCGTAGACCATTGGCTTTAAGCACCGTATCTAAGTGAAAAATCGCCCTAAGCTTATCGACATCCCCTTCATACAAACCATCAAAGTAATCCTGCAATATCTCGTTGATTTGCTCAAAGTCCTGCTGTTTATTATTCTCATGTTGTGTATTCATATTATTCTCCTAACTATCGACCTACTCGGTAACCACCATCCACAGCCAAGATCACGCCAGTTGTGAATGACGCATATGCTAAATGAATAACAGCCTCAGTTGTTTCTTCAACCTCACCCACCCGGTTTAAGGGATGAATGCTTGCATAATCATCAACATTGTCAGGTTGCAAAGGTGTTCTAATCACGCCAGGAGCCACCGTATTCACCCGTATCTTATGAGGTGCTAATTCTGCCGACAAACTCACGGTTAACGCATGCACGCCACCTTTACTGGTCAACGCCGCACTAGCAGGAAAACCGGTCATCGCATGATCAATAAGCACCGTACCAATATTAATGATTGCCCCACCCTGACCTTGTTCAACCATTTGTCTAGCCGCCGACTGAGAGGTCAAATAGGTGCCCTTTAAGTTAGTATGAAAAAAGTGTTCTAAATCATCTTCCGTGCTGTCTAAAAATGCTTTGGGATAAAACGTGCCAGCATTATTGATTAATACATCTACCGAGTTAAACCGCTCAATCGCTGTAGCAACAAGTGCTTCGCCCGTTGCTTTAAGGCCAATGTCACCACTCACTGTGGCTAATTGCTCAGCATGACCTAAACCTACTGCTGCTTGAGCTAATTTGTCAGCGTCGCGGCCAGTGATAACGACATTATCGCCACGTTCTAAAAATCCCCTAGCTATATCAAAACCCATACCGCCGTATGCACCGGTCACAATCACTGTTTTAGTTGTATCTGTTGTAGTCATAATAAAATCCTCTTCATAAATAATGGTTCAAAAAAACGTCTGAATCGTTTGTTTCTCGATTCGTTGGACACAGTTTATGAATTGTCATTGGAATGATAAACAGTCACAATAGAAACCTACTGTTCTCAATTTGGAAACACCATGGATACATTAAGAGCCATGCAGCTATTTGTTCGACTTGCTGATCTAGGCAGTTTTACCAAAGTCGCCGACGAAACCAATCATTCCAAATCGATGATCAGTAAAGAAATCAGCCGGCTCGAAGATAAGTTAGGTGCCAGACTGTTACAGCGATCAACTCGCAAGCTGCAACTCACCCAAGTTGGCGAAGGTTATTTAGAGCGCTGTCGCGACATATTGATCAACCTCGAAGATGCCCAATCCTATGTGCAAGATCTGCAAGACAAACCCAAGGGCAAGCTTAAAATAAATGCCCCCATGGCCTTAGGCATAACCGATCTGTCTGCCATGTTTGCCGACTTTATGCAGGCCTATCCTGATATAGAACTCGACATCCACCTCGGTGATGAGCCAATCGACCTTATCGAACAAGGCTTCGATGTAGGGTTTCGCGCCGCCAGCACTATCTTTGATTCAAACTATGTGGGCCGCCCACTAACTAGTTTTAGTTACCATGTCTGTGCCTCACCGGACTATTTGTCAGCCCAACCACCAATAAAAGCACCAGAAGACTTAGCGCAGCACAATTGTTTTTTTTATAGTTATTTTCGCAACAAAAACGTCTGGCCACTCGGTGAAGGCATGACCATCAAAGGCAACCTAAAGGTCAATAACACCCTCTTTATGTTAGATGTAGTCAAAAAAGGCCTTGGCATAGGCTTTCTTCCAGACTTTGTCTGCAATCAGGCCTTAGCAAGCGGTGAAGTCGTTGAAGTTCTCAGCAACGTCGACAAACCAAAACTAACTTTATACGTGCTCTACCCCGCTCGCCAATTCATCCCACTAAAGTTGCAACACTGCATCACCTTTATGGAAAAGTGGTTTAATGATCGTGAATAAGATCAGTAACGTCTGTTTGCAAACTGGCAGGCCGCAGTTTTATTGGAAACTAAAAATGACAACTGATAACACACAACAAGATTCACCCGCAGGTATTGAACTCCAACTGTTAGATTGGGTTCAGGCCAAACCACTTGCCGAACACATTAGACGAACGGTCTTTATCGAAGAACAGCACGTACCAGAATCCGAAGAATGGGATGACGAAGACGATGAAGCTATCCATGTTATCGCCATTCACAATGGCCAAGCCGTAGCCACAGCACGAATAACCCTAGCCGGTAAAATTGGCCGCATGGCCGTATTAAAAGCCCACCGCAAACATGGCATCGCCTCAATGATGCTGCTAAAACTGATTAAAGAGGCCCAACAACAAGGCCACCAAGAAATAAAACTTTGGTCTCAAACCTATGCTCAAGGCTTTTATAAGAAACACGGTTTTAAAACCCAAGGTGATGTCTTTTTAGATGCAGGTATTCCACATATTGAAATGAGCCTATTGATAGGCTGAAGAATCAAGCAGGCTGAGTCTCTGGTTTTACGAAAGCTAATTTTAAGCCTTGGAGTATCTGATGGAGTATGTTTCGCTCTAGTACCAAAGTACGAGTGTTATTCAAAAAACACTGTGTTATCGTGAACGTCGAAAACCTTCCACCAGAGCAATCTTAGGTGTGAATCAAGGATGTTACGTTATAGGGAATTCATTTATCTGACTTAACCCTAATCTTGAGGAATACAAGAATGTTCAAACATACACAAATAAGTCCCCTTAAAATATTTTCTACTGCCTTAACGATGACAGTGACCCTGTTTGCTCTGCTTTTTTCGATGGGCGCATCAGCAGCATCAACGGTCACCGTAGATGGTGTTAAAAAAGCCGGTGAATATACGGGTACTGCTCCGGGTACATGGAGTGGAACAGAATCGTTAGATTGGTGGAACGGTCACCATTCAATTTATACCCTAGGTGCCAATTCCAATGATCTGTATTGGGAAATCAACGACAACCAGACCAACGGCTTTTCACTTAATCTCTTTGTCGAAGTGCCGACGTATGCCCGCCGAATGGTTTGGTCAGACGGATGTGAATATAATGGAGCCGGCTGTACTGATAGTGATGGCAACTATTTGATTGATGAAGAGTATTTGAAAGCATACCAAGACGGTTCGCATCATATACACGGTGGTAAGAAAGAGGTCAAGATGGATTACCACACTCAAACGCACAGCGAGTTTTTCGAACTAAGAGGACTCACCGGTGAAATCAAATGGCAGGACGAAGATGGCAATGGCATAAGCGATGATTTCACTTGGGCAACTTCTCGTGAATACCTCATTAGCGAAGGCATATGTACCACATCACTATGTCTCGAATATGATACAACTGCTTCTTTGGAATTAATGTACCTAGGGCTCGCTTCAAAACAAGCCGCACAAGATTTAATAGACGACATTACCGATATGCACTTACATCTGTCAGATGAAGCACGGGGACTTCCTCCCATTACAGCAGTGCCAATTCCAGCAGCAGCCTTTATGTTTGCTCCTGCATTGATAGGTTTCTTAGGTTTACGTCGCAGAGCTAAATCAACAGCCGTTTAAACTTAAAGTACATAGTTAAACAAATAAGCCGTGATAATTATCTATCACGGCTTTTTTTTGCTTGTAATATCGCAAGATTCGGGTCGACGAATTGGGTCATAACTTTTATATTCCCCGTATAAAAATATAACAGAACTATAATGACGCCATGACCACACAACAGGACATTGATTACCATAGAGTTGCAAATGCCATTGCATATATACACGAGCACTTTAAACAACAACCTTCTTTAGACGATATCGCCGCCAGTGTTAATCTCAGTCCCTTTCATTTCCAACGTCTGTTTAGCCAATGGGCAGGTGTCAGCCCGAAAAAATTCATGCAATACATCAGTATTGAACATGCCAAAAACATCTTAAACAATCAGCAAAGCACCTTGCTTGATGCCGCTCATGAAACTGGTCTTTCTGGCACCAGTCGTTTACATGATCTGTTTGTCAGCATACAAAGCATGACCCCGGGTGAATTCAAAAATGGCGGCGCGAGTCTGAACATTAATTATTCATTTACCAGCAGCCCCTTTGGCAAGTTAATCGTCGCCTCCACCAGCAAAGGCATCTGCCAAATGTTTTTTGAAGATGACGAAGAAAAAGCATTAGACGACTTAACAGCAAAATTTCCTAATGCGGCTTACCACTCAGTGATAGATAAATTCCAACAAGACGCCCTCTTCATCTTTCAACAAGATTGGAGCAAACTAAATACCATCAAGCTGCATTTATCGGGAACCGCATTTCAGTTAAAGGTATGGGAAAGCCTGCTCACCGTCCCAACAGGCACATTAACCACCTACGGCAGTTTGGCAAAAGACATTGGCAACCCAAAAGCCTCACGCGCAGTCGGCACCGCCATTGGCAGCAACCCTGTGTCGTTTCTTATCCCCTGCCATCGCGTCATACAAGCCAGCGGACACTTAGGTGGTTACAGATGGGGGACAGACCGAAAATCAGCCATGATTGGCTGGGAAGCAGCACAGACAGAAAATGAATAAGGCAGATCAAACATGGATCTCTTTGAATCATTAGACAATAGCCCCAGAAACTTACTGCCCCAAGATGGTGAGGTGCATTATTACGGCAGCATTATGTCCACGAAAGAAGCCGATCAGTATTTTGAAACTCTGATGAAGTCGATCCAATGGCAACATGACGAAGCAATAGTGATGGGCAAAAAAATCATCACCAAACGCAAAGTCGCTTGGTATGGCGAAGAAGCTTATTCATACACCTACTCCAATACCACCAAAACCGCCCTACCATGGACCAAAGAATTACTCAGCCTTAAACACATGGTCGAACAAACATCAGGCGAAACATTCAACTCCTGCCTGCTTAATTTATATCACGATGGTAGCGAAGGCATGGCGTGGCACAGTGACGCCGAGAAAGATCTTAAAAAAGACGGTGCTATTGGGTCGATAAGCTTAGGGGCACAACGTAAATTTGCCTTCAAACATCGGCAAAGCAAAGAAGTCATCTCCCACCTATTGGAACACGGCAGCTTACTGGTGATGAAAGGTAAAACCCAAAGTCATTGGATGCATCGCTTACCACCAACAAAGACGGTAGAGCATCCACGGATAAATCTTACATTTCGGATGATTGAGGGTTAGTGGTTATACGAAAGTAAAGTATGCATTACATGAATCAAACCTGCACATAGCCAGAACAGTCAAAGCTTACACATACCGAATGTCAGTATAAATAAATTTGCACTAGTACCGAATATCAGTATACTTTAATCATGAGAACAGTTATAGAAACACCACAGTTCACTAAACAGGCCGATGAAATTTGGTCTGAAGATGAACGACTTGATTTCTGTAGCTACATCTCGCAGAACCCTTTGGCCGGCAGTGTTATTCCAGGTACAGAGGGTGCAAGAAAAGTACGTTGGACTGTAAAAGGAGCAGGAAAGCGTGGCGGTGTTCGGGTTGTTTATTACAACCATGATGCTGAGGGAACTATTTATTTAGTAATGATTTATCAAAAATCAGTAAAGGAAAACACAACCCAAAAGGAAGTAAGAAAAGTACGCTTAGGATAAGGGGAACCGACAAATGGACATTAAACAAGTAGCTGCAGCCATTGAAGCTGACGCGGGAGTTAAGCTACCCGGATTAGAACAAAGTTTGGCCGAAATGAAATCTGGAAAACAAGGTCGCGTTTACTCTCCGGCGCAAATGTTAGTACGTGAAGTTCGCACTATGGTGAATTATTCACAAACTGAATTCGCTAAGGCGATTGAAACACCGGTGACATCACTGCGGGATTGGGAACAAGGCCGACATGAGCCGCCGGGGGTTGTTACTACATTAATGAATGTAATAAAAAATCACCCGAAAATCATTCACGAAATAGAGGCTGAACACGCTTAATAATTCAGCCGTTCCACCGCCATATCAAATTCAGCATGGCCCATTTCACACCCAACAAACTGCCGGCCTGTGTTCATGTGGGTCACCGCTAAAAGCGTTCATATGTTTAACGTTGGAAACTCATGCCGATGAGTATCAGCGACGAAGTTTGAGAACTTCGATAGAAGTGTAAGATGACGAAGGGATTCAATGTGAATCCCTTCGTCATCTGTTATTTGTTTAGCTTATAGCTTAGGGCCAACATCAACTAAAGCTGCACCACGTTCAGTATCAGTGAACTGTGCAAAGTTGTTGATAAAACGTTGTGCCAAATCACGGGCTTTCACATCCCAGTCATTCGCATCGGCATAGCTGTTTTGAGGATTAAGCACATTGCTATCAACACCGTCGAGTGCCGTAGGTATTGCCAAGTTGAAGTACGGTACTGTTTCGAATTCAGCCTGATCAATAGAACCATCAAGAATAGCGTCAATAGCAGCTCGAGTATCTTTAATACTGATTCGCTTACCCGTGCCATTCCAACCTGTGTTCACCAAGAACGCTTCCGCGTTTACTGCTTCCATACGCTTGCCTAATACTTTAGCGTAAGTCGTAGGATGCAGACTTAAAAACGCACCACCAAAACAAGGTGAAAAAGCCGGTGTAGGTTCAGTAATACCACGTTCAGTACCCGCCAACTTCGCAGTAAAGCCAGATAAGAAATAATATTCCGCTTGCTCAGGCGTTAACTTAGACACCGGAGGCATAACACCAAAGGCATCAGCAGTCAGGAAGATAACCTTACTAGCGTGTCCCGCTTTAGAAACCGGCTTAACAATATTATCGATATGTTCAATCGGATAAGAAACACGCGTATTTTCAGTCTTAGAAGTATCGTAGTAATCGATCTTGCCATCGTCATCAACAGTGACATTTTCCAACAAAGCATCACGACGAATCGCGTTGTAGATCTCAGGTTCGTGTTCTTTATTTAAATTGATGGTTTTTGCGTAACAGCCGCCTTCAAAGTTGAAAATACCACTGTCATCCCAACCATGTTCATCATCACCGATTAACTCACGCTTAGGATCGGTCGATAAGGTTGTTTTACCGGTGCCAGATAAACCGAAGAAGATTGCCACATCTCCGTCAGCACCCTTATTAGCAGCACAATGCATAGAAGCGATGCCTTGCAGCGGTAGAAAGTAGTTCATCATCGAGAACATGCCTTTCTTCATCTCGCCGCCATACCAAGTACCACCGATTAACTGGACCCTTTCGGTCATATTAAAGGCAACAAAGTTCTCAGAATGTAAGCCATGCTCCTGCCATTTGTCGTTAACCGCCTTAGCGCCATTCATCACAACAAAATCAGGTTCGAAGTCTTCTAATTCTTCTTCGCTCGGACGGATAAACATATTCTTCACAAAATGAGCCTGCCACGCCACTTCTGTCAGAAAACGTACTTTAAGACGCGTATCTTCATTAGCACCGCAATAAGCATCAACGACAAACAAACGTTTATCGGATAACTGATCAGAAATAGTTGCTTTCAGATCATTCCAGACTTCACCAGAAATAGGCTTATTATCGTTCTTACCTTGATCAGACCACCAGAACGTATCCCGAGTCGTATCATCCTTAACGATGTATTTATCTTTCGGCGAACGACCAGTAAAGATATGTGTGTCGACTGATACCGCACCAGACTCGGTTATAAAACCTTTTTCATAACCCGTGACGCTCTGCTTAGTTTCTTCTTCAAACAACAGTTCATAAGAAGGGTTATAAATGATCTCACGTGTATTCTTAATTCCGTATACAGAAAGATCCAATTCAGGCATAACAGTAGACATAGTTTTCTCAATTCTTGCGAATAACGAATAAAAAATGGTGGGTCATTGCGGAAACGAATCATCGACCTCGGGATTAAAGCACCCCAGCTCTACAACCAGCTACAACAACCCTATACAATCGATTTCTCGATCCATGCCACGTTTTATTCGTTAGTTTAATCATCAACTCGGCGGCACGCTACCGAACTTATAGCGCGTGATTATCCAAACAAATTGGTTGACAGTCAATACATTGATCAACAAACGGAAAGGATAACGGAAGTATTCAATTTAAATCCCACCATCACCTTTAATTACTCACTTATATAACCCATCGAACCTGACCCTGTTGACGCCCTCATTTCTCATAATGAAAAACAAATTTATTGTGTCAGGTTACAATCAAAATACGGTTTTAATTTAAAAAGTACATCTGGCTAAAATGGGCATTACTCATTCACCAACTGAGCAACAGGCAACGCTGTCTAAACCAACACTCATGGTCGTTAGAATAATGGCCGTCATAGTGTTCGCGTTTATCTTGTTGATTACTTATCTTGCCAATTCGGGAACAGATACCCTCTTGTTTGCCTTTGTAAGAGCGGTTCCCTATGGCGATAAAATCGGCCATTTTTTCTTATATGGTGTTTTAACGCTTATTCTTAACTTAGCGTTAAACTTAAAAGCAATCACCCTTAATAAGCGCAAGGTATTTATAGGCAGCGTGACTGTGATTATATTTATAGTGATAGAAGAACTAAGCCAAGTATTTATTCCTATTCGTACCGTTGATTATTTCGACTTCCTCGCAGGCGGAACCGGAATAGGTGTTTTTACATGTATTTGTTATTTGATTAAGCAGAGAATCAACACAAACTGAAAATGATGGCTTTGTATCATCACAAATGGGAGCAGTCATACACCATCAAGCTGGCTGACCCCTTGATTTCTTCAGCTGGCTGACCCCTTGATTTCGCGATTTCGAAATTGCGATATTCTCAGATTTTTGTCTCAGGTATCACCATCAATAGATGTATCCTGCTCGCTTATTAATGGAGACTGTTCGGCGTCAGTTTCCTCGGAAGCTTGCTCCATTTTCTTTAGACGTTTTTCTTCCTTTTTCTTCTTTTTCGCAATCTCTTTTTGCCGCTTTTCAAATGTGTAATTAGGCTTTGCCATTAAATTTCTCTTACTTTAATTTAAATATGATAGTTTTGGAGTAAAACACATAACAGTGTGTTTTATGAGGCCAATGGCCCCATAGTAATTATTAAGTAGGTAACCCTCTAATACTGAGTTTACTTCATAACCGTATACTTAAGTAACTGAATATACGACCAAGGTTTCATTGTGAATTTTAAGTCATCAATGATAAGACGCTTTTCCTTTATTCAATCAATCGACTGATTCTATGGGTCGGCAGCAGACATTAATTAAACGACTGCTTCGTGCCAAAAGCGGTCATTATAAACGCCAATAATTACTTTAATTTGAGGCTCCCGACCTCAGCTCGCATTGTCAGTGAGTTCATGCAGCCTAGCGACCACATCAGGTGAACTGCGAAAGCGAAAAAATGCACCTGCGGCATCAGCACGCTCTTCAAGCACTTCGCAGGAGGCAAAGATCTCGCCGCGCAAGCCCTGCGCCGACCAAGGTAAAAAAACCTCGGATTCAACCAGCTGCTGTTGGAAAAAATGCACAATCGCCTGATGCAACTGTGTTATATCGTCCTTACGGCGCGCGCTAAGAACAATACAACCGGGATACTTCGCTTCCAGCTCTGCGATACGCTCTTTTTGTGCAACCGCGTCATCCAGATAGTCAATTTTATTGAATACCCGAATTTTCGGCACATCATCGGCACCAATCTCAGCCAATACTTTATCGGTCACTTCAAGCTGCATCTCAAAGCCGGGATCACCAGAATCAATCACGTGCAGTAATAGTGAGGCGCTAAGCGCTTCGTCCAACGTTGATTTGAACGAGGCAACTAAGCCATGCGGCAAGTTTTTGATAAAACCAACCGTGTCACTCATCAAAATTTTAGGCACACTTTCTGGATAGAGGCTGCGTACCTTGGTATCTAAGGTGGCAAATAATTTATTAGCGACTAACACTTCTTTACCCGTAAGGGCTCGCATCAAGGTGGACTTGCCCGCGTTGGTATAACCAACAAGAGCCACTTGCGTTAGCCCCGCTTGTCTCTGACGTAGCGCTCGTTGGATCTCACGCCCCGCTTCCATTGCATCAATTTCTTTTTGTAACTCAGCAATACGATCGCGAACCTTGCGGCTGTCCATTTGGGCGCGAGACTGTCCTGTGCCTCGTCCACCGGTGCCACTGCGTTGTTTGCCTGCAGGTCCGGCTCGCTTGGCTGCCTCTCGTAAACGCGGTGCCATATAGGTTAATCGTGCAATTTCAACTTGTACTCGCGCTGCGTGTGAGCTGGCATTGCGATGAAAAATCTCAAGGATAACGACGGTACGATCCATGACTTCGCAACCGACTTCATTTTCTAAGTTAAGTGCTTGAGATGGCGAGATTTCATGATCAACCAGAATAAACTCAACTCCCTCACTAGCAGTTTGAGGATTAGCTTCCGACACTATTTCAGTACCCGAATTTTGAGCATCGATGAATTGTCGTATTTCCTCCCGTTTACCCACACCCATATACGCGGTAGAGTCGAAAGACGAACGCTTTTGAGTAATCTGTCCGACTACTTGCAGACCTAAGGTTTTTGCCAAGTCAGCTAACTCGGCCAACGACGACTCAAATTCGACATCGCTGACGGTGTCCAATTGCACGGCGACGATCAGCGCACGGGGAAGGCTTTGTTTTTCGGGGTTTAACATAGGGGGATTTCTCATGAGATTTGGGACGCGGACATTTTAAAAATAGCGTCACACGTAGTGAAGTATACAAAGAATCTTGGACGAGAACCTGAGTATTAGACACCCCCCTCTTTTTTACGTCCAATCTACAACACCTAAAATCCCACTGTCAATGGCGAGTTCATGGTTATCACTGACCCTTTATTTCAAACTCACACCCAATCAAACACGCTTTTTAATCTCCCGTGTCGCAATTTCAACCAGCGGATCATCGGGCCAAGGGTGCTTGGGATATCGACCTTTCATTTCTTTTTTAACCTCGTGATATGAGGAGCGCCAGAAACTGGCGAGGTCTTGCGTGATTTGCAGAGGTTTGCCTGCGGGTGACAAAAGGTGAATCAACACAGGTACCTTGCCGGCGACAACAGCCGGGCTTTGCTCGCAGCCAAACATTTCCTGTAATTTCACCGCCAGCACGGGCGGGGATTCGTTATAGTCGATGCGGATGTTAGAACCGGACGGCACCTTTAAATGGGTGGGTGCCAGTTTGTTGAGTGTTTGTTGTTTATCCCAAGGCAGTAGTGCATGCAGGATTTCCGTTAATTTAACTTTCTTGAAGTCGTTTAATAAATTCACCGTGCTCAGATAAGGTGCCAACCAATCCTCAAGCGTGGCAAGCAAGCCTTCATGGCTCACATCTGGCCAGTTATCACCTTCAATGGATCGCACGAGTGATACTCTGGCACACCATTGCTCAAGCACTGCAGTCCAAGGGAGAAGATTGAGTCCCTTATTGCGAATATGCTCAATCAATGCGGCGCTTTTGGCGTGTGCGGGTACGGTGTTTAAGCGGGTGCGTTGGAGAATGAGTATGCCAATTTTTTGCCTTTCTTCGGCGATAAAGCGATTGGTTTGTTTATCCCACTCGGCAATGGTTTCTAGCTGAATCGAGTTGCTGAGGGCTGAATCAAACAGGCCTTCATCAAGTTTCACGGCTGAGCGAATAATATCGCCTTTACCGCCCTGCATGCTGGATACTTCGGCAATCGCGAGCCAGCTATTATTGGCAAGGTGATGATGCCCCATCAGATTGGCGCTACGGCCGTTGGCGAGTTGATACCCCCCTGAGTGCCTTTGACGCGCGATGCGGTCTGGATAGGCACAGGCGAGCAGATAACCGGGCAATTGATCAGCGCTTATCAAGTGCGATAATTTACTGGGCCGTTTCACCTTAGATACCTGTTGTTCGAATTGTTGTGCTAACTGACGAGTGCGTTGTAACCACCCCTTATGCATTGGCGGACAATCTGACTTGCCGTTCAAGAGTTCAAGGCGATAGCTAATATCTGCATTGTCATGACTAAAAGGATCACGGTCAGATAACAGGCTGGCGAGTAAGGCCGCTGGTTTAATAAAACCGATCGCGCTACCGCACAGTAATAGATGTGCGAGCCTTGGGTGTACCGGCAGAGATGTCATTGCCTTGCCATGATCAGTCAGAAGCCAGCCATTGGTCTCGCGCCTAATCGCGCCGAGCGACTTAAGTAAATCCATCGCCTGTTGCCACGGCCCTTTTGGCGGGGGATCGATCCAGCTTAATTCCCTTGGATCGTCTACGCCCCATTGTAATAATTGCAGTGCCATCGGGGCGAGGTCGGCATTTATAATTTCGGCGGTGCCGTGCGCTGCCAGTTGACGTTGTTGATCGGCTGACCAGAGTCGGTAACATTTTCCCGGCCTTAGCCGCCCTGCTCGCCCTGCTCTTTGCACACTGGATGCTTTCGAAATTTTGACGGTATGTAAACCCGTCATGCCAATCGACGGGTTAAATTTTGCTTCCCTTACAAGGCCACAATCTACCACGACATCAACGCCATCAATGGTGAGGCTGGTTTCCGCAATATTGGTCGCCAATACAATTTTCTGATCGTTTGATTGTTGGCCGCTTAGTGGCGCGATGGCCTGTTGTTGCTCTTCAATCGATAGGTTGCCATAGAGCGGACGCAGATGAATACCCTGTAACTTTCTATCAAAAATCCAGTTTGAAAGCTCATCTGCAACGCGTCGAATTTCTCCCTGTCCAGGTAGAAAAGCCAGCACGCTACTGTTTGGATTTTCATCAATCGCCTGTTTAATGGTGGCAACCATGCGATCAATCAGGCGCTCTTTGGCTTGCCTGGCCTGACCATAAATAATATCGACAGGGTACGCCCTGCCTTCACTTTTAACCGCAGGTGCACCACCGAGTAATTCCGATGTAGCATCACTATCAAGTGTGGCCGACATGACCAGTATTTTTAACGGGTTCAGCTCATCTCTAAACAAAGCGCGACCTTTAAGGCACAAACTGAGCGCCAGATCAGAATCTAAACTGCGTTCGTGAAATTCATCAAATATCACCAAACCCACCTCATCTAACGACGGGTCATTTTGTAACATTCGGGTAAGAATACCCTCGGTGATCACTTCTACCTTGGTCTGCTTGCTGACCTTAGTATCTAAGCGCATACGATAACCAATCGTTTGCCCGGGGCTTTCATTCATCAGGCTTGCCATACGATGCGCAGAAGATCGAGTGGCGATTCTGCGTGGTTCTAACATTAGAATTTTTTTGTTATTTAGCCAAGGTTCATCCATCAAGGCTAGCGGCACTAAGGTGGTTTTACCCGCACCCGGTGGTGCTTCCAGTACGACCTCATGCCGCTCAGACAATTGCTGCTTAAGACTGTCTAAAATATCTTCAACAGGTAGGCCCAATGGGGTCACGGTTTTGCCTCTGACAGTCGGTTTGGAGGGGTGTGATAGTAACGCAAAGTGATGATGTTTTCGATTATATTAATGACTTCAACGGCTTCTGCGACGCTTAGATTTTCCTCGGCCACGGGGCTGAGGATCGGCCTCAAAATTACCATATTCCTCATCATCGAATGGGCTCGCTGCAGCCTTCTTACTCGGGGCAAAACCTGGGATAGTCTCTAGCTCAAACTTACGGCCAATAACACGTTCAATTGACTGTAACTGCTTCGCTTCACACTCACTAAAGAATGAAACGGCTAAACCAGCGCTGCCAGCACGACCCGTACGCCCAATTCGATGCACATAATCTTCTGCTATATAAGGCATATCAAAATTAACCACACACGATAGTTGGTTTACATCAATGCCCCGCGAGGCGAGATCAGTGGCGACCAATACCTTAACGTTTCCGCTTTTAAACCCATCTAAGGCCAGTGTCCGTGCATGCTGGGTTCTGTTCGCATGGATAGAAGCAGCACTCACCCCCGAATTTTCCAACTGCACAACCAAACCATCCGCCCCTTTCTTGGTGCGAGTAAACACCAAAACCTGATGCCATTTTTTCTTATTAATCAGGTGAATCAACAGCTCACTTTTACGCTCTTTGTCTACAGGGTGTATTTTCTGCTTAATGCTATCAACCGTACTGTTGGCAGCAGTCACTTCAATCAACAATGGATTATTTAGCATACCTTGAGCAAGTGATTTGATCGCTTTAGAAAACGTAGCTGAAAACATCAACGTTTGACGTTGAGTAGGTAGCAGGGTTTGAATGCGACGAATATCATCGATAAAGCCCAAATCCAACATGCGATCAGCTTCATCCAATACCAATATCTCAAGCTGCTCAAAGTTAACGGCCTGTTGATTATAAAGATCAATCAAACGACCGGGCGTAGCAACTAACACATCCAAACCACCTTGAAGCTGAGATATTTGTGGCTCAATCCTCACACCACCAAATGCAGCTGCAGAACGAATATTCATATCACGGCTGTAGTTCTGAACACTCTTTTCAACTTGAGCAGCAAGCTCTCGAGTCGGCGTAATAATTAAGGCACGTACAGTTTGACTCTGTGGACTCGGCCCACCCGATAATAGCTGTACCACGGGTAAAATAAAACCAGCCGTTTTCCCCGTTCCCGTCTGTGCCACCGCCATCACATCGCGCTGACTAAGCACGGCCGGAATGGCTTCACACTGTATCTCTGTCGGCGTTGCATAGCCTTGTTCTTCAACAGTTTTAAGCAGAACATCACACAAGCCTAAAGCGCTAAATGACATGGATAGTGTTCCGTTTAACGGCCCTTCCAATTTGCCCATGGATCGGCCTTCTTGTCCGAGCCATGTTTTGTCCCCTGATCCCATTCCGCCGATTTAGCTTCGCGTTTTACGCGCAATCGCTCAGCGTCCTCTAAATTTAACTCCGCTGGTTCACCTACGACTTGACCTTCTGGAATAACTCTATCCCTAGGAGGCAATGAAAACTGTTCGGAAGACGCACTAGGTAAGTTTTTAAACTTGTATAAATAGAATACTTCAACTTTTTCACGCGCCCAAGCTGTTTTTTTTAAAAACTTCACACTAGAATCAATGCTCGGGTTGACCTTAAAACAATTAATGTTTAAATAGGCAAAGAGAATCTCAAAACCGTAATGATCAACTAGTTCAAGCAATAAATTTTCCAACCCAACACCGTGTAACGGGTTGTTCTTGTAATTGATCTCATTGTTCATGTTAATGTCTGCTTAAAATGCCTAAGTAAATATCTACATTATACCCCTTGATCCTGCATTCCTCATTTAATAATCAAGCTGGCTGCCCCCTTGATTTCATATAATTCTAATTACAAATAAATGGTTCAATACTAAGTCTTGGTTTTATAATTAAAGCTATAAATAACTATTTGACAATACTCTTATTCTCTTATGATGATATTTTTAAATATATCTTGTAAGATGCTTGTGGGCGATGGAGTAATGGAAACTCGCTTACTGTAAAAGGTAAGAGAATAGTAAGGTTCGATTCCTTGCCGCCAAAAGGTACTTGAATAAGTATCTTTTGGCAGCACGGTATCTATATTTATATGGCAATCACAGACGCTAAATTATATAAGTTTCACGTAGCAAATATTCATTCAATTGAAATTGCACTCAATCATGCAGCGCTAGCAGCAAGAAAGGCTATAGCTGAAGAAAACGATCCTGCAATTAAATCATTTATCAGTCTATATGCATTTCTTCTTGGTGCCTGGTTTGAGAACAGACTCAGTAAGCTTCTTTATGAACCCAATGCTTTTGAGCCTGTAGAAAGAAATGCCATTCTCGCTCAAGATTCACAATTTAAAAAGTGGGTTAAGTTAATTGATGTTGCGTTTAGAAAACATTATAACGTCCCTCACGCACCTCTTACCAAAGACAACATTGCATTTACCACTAGTGCCAGATACGAAGAATTAAACAATATTCTTGAGCAGGACTTAAAAAGTGTGATTGAAATAAGGAATAGACTTGCTCATGGACAATGGATATATCCTTTTAATTCTACTGGTACCGATATAGAAACGAGTAAATTTCAATTATTGCAAGATGAGAACTTACCCTCTTTGCAATATAAAAAAACAATGTTAACAAGCCTAACAGATATACTTCACGATTTAGTTGTTTCGCTACCTACTTTCGAAAGAGATTTTGATACACATTACAGACTCATAACAACATCAAGAAATAACCTACATAATCGTAGTTATGAAAATTACGCAGATCAATTGATTCGAAAACGGCAAAGAGGAAAAATATTGAGAAGAGCTAGGGTTGATAATATTGATCGGCCTTATAAAGAAAGCATCTTCTCTTCTTTTATTAAATTCTTAGGTATTTGTAGAGACTAACATTGAGGCATCACAAGGAAGTAAAGTGTCGGAATTAGGAATATTACAAGTATATTCAGGGCCTCATATACCTGCCATTAAACGAATAAAATTGTTTTCACCCAATGAATGGGAAGAATTTGTTGAGGAATGGCTCTTAACAAAGATTAACAGTTATCACTCAATCGAACGTCTTGGTGGTGCTGGTGATCAAGGGCGTGATGTCGTTGGCTATATATCCGACCCGAACCAGCCAAATTACACCTGGGATAATTTTCAATGTAAACATTATGATCATGCATTAAGGCCTACTGATGTCTGGACTGAGTTCGGCAAGCTATGTTATTTCACTTATAAAGGTAATTTCCCAGTACCCAAGAAGTATTACTTTGTTGCACCACTTGGCATAGGTACAGGGCTATCCGATTTATTGAGAAAGCCAGATAAATTAAAAGAAGGTTTAATTAAGAACTGGAATAAATACTGTCAAGATAAAATAACTAAAAAAGAGTCTATAAAGCTAGATAAAAACCTACTGACTTATTTAGATAACTTTGACTTCTCTATATTTTACAAAATAACACCTCTACAGCTTGTTACTGAACATAAAGAAACTCGACATTATGTTACAAGGTTTGGAGGCGGGTTACCTGAGAGGCCAGAAAGAGAGCCTACACCAGAGAATATCGCTGACTATGAGTTACCATATATTAATATGCTTCTGAAAGCATATAGCAGTGTCGGAGTAGAAAGTTTTCACCATATTAAAGACTTATTTTCAGTACATAAATATAACAATCACCTTTCTAGGGCTCGTGAGTGCTTTCATCACGCTGAACAGCTAAAAAACTTTTCTAGGGACACTTTACCTCCAGGTATTTTTGATTCTTTTAAAGACGAAATTTTTTCTGGCACAATTGATGTGTCAGAGGATGAGCACGCTAGTGGTTTCACTTGCGTAAAAGCTGTCGAAAAAGAATCTAGAAAACTAATAATCACAGCAAACCCATTAAGTTTATGCAGTGATGGAAATGATAGAGTTGGTGTATGTCATCACTTAGCCAATGAAAGTAAATTAGATTGGCTAGGAGACGAGAGTGAGTGATAAAATTCAAGCGTTTAACAATCGTGTTGAATATGGATTGAGAGCTCTGATTGTTTTACAGCATGCTTATCCAAATAGTTATGATTTGAGTGAACTTTCTTGTTTGGATTATTTGATAGTCCACTCTGGTGACTTCAACTCATCCCTCAAAAGCTTACATGCCCCTATCCCTAACAGGAAACAAGAAATTTATATTAGGCGAAGTCTTTTGGATGCTGGTTTGAAACTTTTCTCCCAATACAATTTAGTTAAACCTATCTTCTTGGCAGATGGTATTTACTATCAGATCACCGATGAAGGTGAACCATTTATTGACTCTCTAATGGAAGAATATACCACTGAAGTAAAATCACGCGCTGATTGGGCAGTCAGTAATTTTGGTGGTATGCCTGTTAACTATTTAAGACAAATCATCAAAGAATCAACAGGGACAAGCGATCTAGATATAGCTTTCCATATGGATGGTTTAACGGAGTAATAATGTCAGGAATATATCTACATAAACTTCTTCTCACAGGTGTTGATAAAAAAGATGCTTCTGTCGGCTTTGAAAAAGGTGCGAACATAATTTCAGGACCTTCCAATACTGGTAAAACATTCATTTTTGAGTGTATTGAATATATGTTAGGCGCTAGCTCAATTGAAAGAAGAATTAAAGAGTCTAGAGGCTACCAGAACATTTTCTTAGAAATAAGAACATTCTCTGGCAGTCAATTCACTATCAAATCAGATTTTGAAGGTGGAGATTTCTACAGGTTTGAGTGCTCAATAGAAAAAATCACCAAACACACAGACTATTCAGTTCTAAAAAGGAAACACACTCCGAAGAAAACCGATACTTTGTCGTACTCAATTTTGAATGAATGTAATTTCAATGGAATGCAGGTTAGAACTAATGCTAATGGGAAAAAGCGAGAGCTCTCTTTAAGGGATCTTCGCATACTTCATTTGATAGATGAGTTGAGAGTGCCAACAAAAGCATCTCCTTTTATGAGTGGCCAACATATACACAAGACTGTAGAAGAAAACGTACTAAAACTACTTTTAACAGGAGAAGATGATTCAAGTATTCTTGAATCTATTCCAGAAAAAATTCTTGCCAATAAAACAGGTAGATTGGAAGTTTTAAATGAACTTATCGGCATAGAAAAAGCAAAGTCACATCAATCCTCCTCGTATGAGGAAATATTGACACAAAAAGAGATTCTTAATGAGTCATTATCTGAGAATCAAAAAGCGAGAGATGCCATTCTTGATGATTACCGTACTCAAGATAAGAACAAAAAAACTCTAGTTTCTGAGATTCAATTGTTAACTACTAGGCATAATGAACTTACCAAACTAAACGAAAATACATTTGTATTAGAAAAGCAGTACCGCTCAGATATAAAGAGATTAAGATCAACTATCGAAGTAGGAGAAACGCTAACAAACTTCGAAGAAGCTAACTGTCCTGTATGTGAATCAAGTTTAAAAGAAGAAACAAAGGTCTCTGTTGTTGATATATCAAAAAGTGCACGATCTGAACTGTCTAAACTTCAAGGGTTAGTGCTTGAACTAAGTAAGGCAAAAAAATTATTTGCTGATGAAATTGAAACTCTAAATAGTTCTATGCAAGAGATTAAAGCAAAAATTAAGAACATCAATGAGGCGCTTGATGACGATCTAAGTATTAAAAACTCAACGTTATCAAAACTCATAGATGAACAACAGGAAAAGTTAACCGACATATGCTTACTGATTAAAGATTTTGAGAACCTGAGTTACTTAGAGGGGCAAAAACAAAAAGTTGAGGAAGTTATTGAAAATGCTCCACCAAAGAATCGTACATTCGAAAAAACACCAAATATATTCATGGATGAACTGGCCTTATCTATGGAAGGATTGCTGGAACAATGGGGCTACCCTGACGTTGGTAGGGTACGGTATAGCGAAGACAATAAAGACTTTTTAATTTCAGGAGAAAACCGCAACCTTACTGGAAAGGGATATAGGGCTATTACCTTCTCTGCCTTTGTTCTATCCCTCATAAAATCTACTGAATATAAAGAAAAATGTTTCGGGCTTTGTATGATCGACTCCCCTTTAGTGACTTACCGAAAACCAGATGTTCCATCGGGTGAAGGTATATCAGAAGACATGGCTAATGAGTTTTACAAATCTCTAATCAATGTAAATCAAAACTGCCAAGTCATAATCATAGAAAATGAGGAAGTTCCATCTGAAGTAGAGAACAAAATTAACCATATTCATTTTACGAAAAATCCGAATATTGATAGATATGGTTTCATCCCTCGTGTTGTTTAACGTTCATTTCTTATATCACTCTGAATTCAAATTGGATAAAGCGATTCCGTACAGTTATTGACAGAACTCCAAGTGTTTTTGGTTTAGCCTTTCAAAGCTTTTGAATTTTTCGGAAGCTGTATTGGAAAACTTTCTGATTGGCACTCGAAAGATTTCGAAATATTCCATGCATGTGGACGAGAGTTAATCAGCGTATTACCTTGTTTAATCCCGAAAATTTTCGGAGAACTTAATTCTTCATACTGATTTTGTCGTAATTCGCACGTAGTGATGCCAACAAATATATCAACATTGTTAAAATTAATATCACCGCCAAATCCAGACAGAAAATCAAAAATATTGTTAATTTTTTTGGTGTTTTCTTCATGTAACCCCTCAGCTTTCAATTTTTTATTTAAAACCAGGAAAAATGTAGCACCAAAAACATGAAAAATCATGAAGTACCGGATATTGACCCACGCCGGTACATCAGAAATCAATGGGGCGGCCAGCTTGGTCTACTGAAAAGCAATCAAGAAATCAGCCATAGGCCCCTTACGTTTTTCAAACACCTCCCTCTCTCTATTACCCCTCTTTTAGTGCGTTGAGTTAAAATAGTAGAACTATTTTAAGGCAAGATAATTTATGGATTATGAGTTTCAACGTAATACCTTAACCGGTAGCTTCGTTGCTGAGTTTAGTATGGGTCAAGAAGCATTCGGGTTTTGGTTTGTTGAGGAATTAGGGGAAGGTTTAGAAAAGTATGAGGCGATTTGCCAAAGCATCGCCAAATTGCAGTCAAATCAACTGAAACACTGGCAGTTGGTAGGCAAAGCACTATCCATTGAACTCGATGATGAGCAAGTGAGGGTTTTTGCCAATGAACTTGATAGTAGTGAAGAAGTTGAACTTGAAGATGCATTGTCTCTCTACGATGGTGAATCGGAAGCTTTTTGTGGCTTAGCCGATTTCCACGTTGCATTACAGAGTTGGCGTGAATTTGTTGATGATGACTATTAAGTTAACCTCAACTCTGGATAAGGAAAAAAGCGTATAAACCCTAAGAAATATCGTCATTCCGGTAGTCTTTTGAGCCGGAATCTATACTTTATGCACTAGATTCCCGCTAAATACATGCGGGAATGACGGAAATAAGTGTTGAATTTTCTTATCCAGAACTCATGTTAAGTTAACGTAGCACTAAGGGGTCGCCCCCCTATTCTCCGATTAGAAAGCTTTGTTGATGATCGAGCCACAATGGATGGTTTATCATCGATTTTGAAAATAACGCCGATGTAAGATGCTGCTTAAGCCATTGCTGAAGGTGCGGGTAAGGCGCTTGTGTATACCATTGGCGCTCAACACGGGCAAACTGACGAAGGTAAGGCAAAATCGCGTAGTCGACTAAGCTGGGCCTGTCGCTCATTAGGTAGTTGTGTTTGCTTAGACGCTGGTCTAATTCAATGATAAAGGCTTCGCACTGCTGGCGATGTTCGGTTTTGCTTTCTTCATGATAGCGTTTGGCAGATTTATAGTTGTCTAAGTGCGTTTTGAACTCATTGTCAAAACGGTGGATGACGCTAAGCATCGACGGTAGTTGGTCTGGCTCGTCACTGTAAAGTAAATTATCTGGGTCGCTCAGGCTTAAGGCCCAAAGCATAATATCTAAACTTTCATCGATGACCGTTGCTTGACTGAGATTTTCGGCATTATCAATGACTAAAACAGGCACTGTGCCTTTGGGCGATGCCGCTAGCATTTCAGGCGGTTTATTTCTTAAATCTATCGCGCGTAACATCACTGGCTGTTTTGCCAGTAGTATCCCCAGTCTTGCACGCATCGCGTAAGGACAGTTTTGTAAAGAATAGAGTATCGGGTGTTGCAAATTAAACCCTCACAATAATGCGTTAATCTTAGTTGGCCGTGGCACTATTTTTCACTGTTAGCTGCCAATAGCCAATAAAACTAAGTCAGATTAACATCCAGTTACATTGACCTTAAGCGGGCAAACGATATTACAAGCCTTGGCTGTATTGTGCATTGGTCGATACCGTAATTAACTCATTAAGCTGGCTAGCGACATTTTTATCGCCGTTCAATAATCCGTCAAAATAATGGACCAGTTGCACTTTATCTTGCTCGGCTTTTGAACCTGCACCAATGTTGGTTAGGTCAATAAAAAACTCGTCAAATAAGTATGATAAATCATCAATAATATCAAGATTTAAAAATTGCTCATCATTATAAATACTCGGGTAGCCGCCTTTTTGTTTGTCTATAGCAAAGGAGACGCCTTTGACATTGGTAACGGTGGTGGCTTTTTCACATTTGAGCATACAGCCATCTTCAATGCTGGGCTTGTTGCAGCCGACGGTTTGTTGGAAAAAACATTGGCGGCTTGTCATCATTAAAATTGGATGATAAATGCTGTAAAGCAGCTTGAAATTTTCTGGACGACTGATGTTTCTGATTTGGGTTTTGCTGATTTCGTTGGAAATAAAAGCGCCAGCACAATTGAGTGATTCTTTCATTGTTAACAAGGCATACGAGTTGGTTGTATTTAAAAATGGGCCAGCGATCCATTCAATGCCTTTTTCGAAAGCCTGATAGGCAATGCCGGTGTTATTAGTAACAATGCGCTTAGGTTTAACTTGCTCAAGGATCTTAACCGACTCATCATAATCCTTGCCAATGAGTACCGCTGGGAACCAAGGTATTAATCGAGGATGTTCGAGCAGCAATTCAATGTGTTTGGTACAGCCTTTTTTAAGACTTTCCGGCAGCTTAAAATAAATATCAGCATCGGTTTCATCGCAAAGGTGCAAATCTTTAATATCACTAATAAGCAGTGACAACTTGGGCTTGTCTTCCACTTTTGGATGTTTGACCAGCGCCGGCACGTCAACTGGTGCAATTAGCTCAACCGAATCATTTAACAAAAAAGCGGCTTTGTTTTTTAAAGCGGTAAGGTCCTTATAAGGAATACTTAAGTTGGCACCTAGCTGTTCAAAGTCGAACCCTTCAATGGTGTAATTAGCATCGTTAAAGCTTTTGAAGCGTTTTTCTAGTGTCGCTTGGTCAATCGTTAATTTGTCGGCAGCGGTTAATACAGACGCTGAATCAAGGTTAAATGATTTTGTTTGGCTGCGTGTTGATGTGGCCGCATTTTCTGGCATTGAGTCCGTTTCACACACGGTGATATTTAGTGTGAGCGGCTGATTTAGTTGGCCAGAAAACGTCAGTGTTAATCTTTGTTTATCAATATTAAGAAAGGCTATTTTTTGTTGCAGGGTATCGCCTATCGCATTCTTATCTGCATAAAGATCTTGTTTCGCTTTGTGAATTTGAACAATCGAAGTGGCATTGTTTTTTTCGATTGCGTGCTGGCGACTGTAGTCTCGGGGGCTGTCGATAAACATCGACTTGGTTAAATCCCCCTTTAAAAAGGAATTGGTGAAATCACGATTAAATACTTTGTGCAGGTTCGAATCATCATTCAATAACTTGCCCGAATCTACAAAGCTATCAATCTGTTTACGCCAAGTATCCACAACGGTGTAAACGTAATGTGCACCTTTTATCCGACCTTCAACCTTGAGTGAATCAACGCCCGCTTCAACTAACTCAGGCAGATCAAAATAAGCAGAATTGTCTTTTAAATTGAGCGGGTAGCGATGGCCTTCATTAGTGGGTTCATACTCGTCACGGCATGCCTGACTGCAACGACCTCGGTTACCTGAATTACCCACACTCACCGAGCTTGAGTAACATTGCCCTGAAAAAGCGATGCATAAAGCACCATGGACAAAGACCTCCGTCAGTAGATTGTTTTGATGCGCCAGAGTCGTCAGGCTTTTGATCTCGTCGAGGTTAAGCTCTCGCGATAAGTTGATCCGAGACGCGCCTACTTTACTGAGAAATAGAACCTGACCTTCATTGAGCGTTGTTAACTGCGTGGAGGCATGAATATCAAGGTTAGGAAAATAGTCTTTGACCAGCTGAAACATACCTAAATCTTGGACAATAATACCGTCAATATCCATATTGACTAGCTGATTAAGCAGCTTAACCATGCCCTTAATTTCGTACTCTAAAATCACGATATTTAAGGTTAGAAAAACCTCGCAGCCATATTCATGTGCAAGCCGTATGACACCATTGAGTTCGTCGAATGATAAATTAGCGGCGCGATTACGCGCGTTAAAGGCATCTAAACCACAATAAACAGCATTAGCTCCTGCAACAATTGCGGCTTTGATCGCTTCTACATCACCACCCGGCGCCAATAATTCAATTTTTCTAAGCATGCTCAATAACCTAACTAATACCCTATTCTTTGGCGGGAGTGTATCGCTAAAGACTATTGATTACTATTAAATACGTTTAAAAATAAGGGGGCAAATAGACAGGTAGTAGCGATGCCAATGTTGTAAAACATACCGGTCGGTAATGCGATGATGGTTTCTAATCGATCAGCTTGTTATTTCGATTCACATACCAGCCCTATCAAACCAATATGAGATATAGCTCGGTAAAAAACGTTATCGGTGTCGTTATTGAAAACAGTATCCAAACTAGTTTTGTGTCATTTATGAATGCTATCGGCTTCGAAAAATAAAAGAAGGTTATTGCTATCATAAGCAGCTGAACCCAGTTTAAGTGTGCCCAAGAAAAGTAAAGTAATGTCGCTAGGAAAATGATCGATTGCATTCCCCCTAGAATCATGACCAAAAGTGATAACGGCCACTCCTTTCTGAGTCGAGCTGTTTCTCCTGATTTATCTAGCCTTGTTGCTGTTAACACTGAAAGAGGTGCCGTCATAGCAATGATGAAACCAAGTATGGTGAGCTTATCCACTTTCAATCCAACTGAAAAAGGCACATCATACTCCCGAGAATTAACCTAAGTCTATGTCTGCCATCATCTTGCACCTAGATAGGAAGTGATGATGCCACTTGCTCAGGTAATTCAACCACTTGGTCTTTGGCTTATGCCGAAGTTAGTTTTTTTGCAATGAACTTGATGATAACTATCTCTATACAATGGCGAATCAATAGCTTTCTATGGCCTAGCCTATTTCCACATTGTTCTACAGAATAAACGCGTTTTTTTGATCGACTACACACTTAGCCCATGACCCAATTAAAATACCTCTCCGGTTACCCAGAAGATGTGAAGTCTCAAGTGCAGTCTCTCATCGCAAATCAAACACTCGGTGACTTTTTATTAGATAAATATCCTGTGACCCATGATATTAAGTCCAATAAAGCCTTGTATGCTTATGTTATTGACCTAAAAAACCAATTTATTCGCCAATCCAGCTCACTGAGTAAGGTCATTTATGATGATAAGCTTGATGTACTCCATCAGGCACTCGGTTTACATAGCTTTGTTTCGAGAGTTCAGGGCGGTAAATTAAAAGCCAAAAATGAAATCCGTATTGGCTCGGTGTTTAAACAGGCACCTAGTCAGTTTTTAACCATGATCGTCGTGCATGAGTTAGCCCATTTAAAAGAGAAAGAGCACAATAAAGCCTTTTATAAATTGTGTATGCACATGGAGCCGGACTATCATCAGTTAGAATTTGATATGCGCCTTTATCTAACGTATTTAGATCGTGTTGGAAAATTGTATTAACACTAATCTCCGTCTTCATCTATTGTCTCAGCAAGGTACAAATGAAAAAACATCAAGTGAGTCTCGGTTTAATCAACCCAAAAAGTCCAGATAATGTGGGCTCTGTTTTACGTGCCGCCGCCAATTATGGTGCTGATCAGGTCTTTTATACCGGTAACCGTTACCCGCGTGCGATTGAGCGTAAGGCCAGAGTGGTTGACATGAGTCGTAAAGTGAGCAAAGACGTGCCGATAACGCAACAGGATTGTCTGACAGATGTTGTCACTGAGAACATGAAGATTGTATGCGTTGAATTTGCTTTAAATGCCATTCCCCTACCCGAATATGAACACCCAGAAAATGCCCTTTATATTTTCGGCCCTGAAGATGGTTCGATAGACCAAGCGATTATCGATCAGGCTGATGACGTTGTTTATGTGCCAACCGTAGGCTGCATGAACTTATCGGCTTCGGTCAATGTGCTGCTTTATGATCGACTATTTAAAGCTGGGAATTACAATGCAGGCAATACACTAATTCGTGAAAACAGAGATACCAATAATCGTTTAAAAGTCCTGTAAAACTCAGTTTTATACTATAAAAATAATCAATAGGGTCAGACTCGATTGATTCCTAACAAACAGTGTTACCACCAGAAGTGTTCTGCTAATCATATCTCGAAAATAAAATTATTAGATATTATGATTTGTATTGGATCCACAGCCAAAATCGGCCATTCGTTTAATGCTAAAAGCAAGCGCGCCACCAAATTCAACTCGATAGTATGTTTGGTATGGTTGGTGATGGTATTTATGACCGCCTATTAGATTTTAACCAAGCCAAAACGAGTTAGCTCGTTAAAGCTGCCATACTGTCATTACTTAATATCCATCTATAAGCTTCAACCCATGGCGCAAGAAAATACGACGAATCACAAAAACAGACCGAAACCAAAACGCGTTGTCTCATTAAAAGATTTATGGCCTTTTTTAAAACCTTATCGCTTACAAGTGGGCATTGCCTTTGTCTTGTTATGCTTGGCTTCTGCAACGTTACTATTAGTGCCCTTAGCATTTCGTGATTTAATTGATGTGGGCTTTGGCAATAGTGATGGCGCAAACCCGACGATTAATATCGATACCAAGTTTGGCGTGCTGTTTGGTTTAGCCGCTTTTTGGGCGATCATGGTTGCATCGCGCTTCTACATGGTTTCGTGGATAGGCGAACGCGTGACGGTGGATTTACGTAGTGCAGTTTATGCCAGCGTATTAAGGCAATCGCCGCAGTTTTTTGAAACGCTACAAACGGGCGAAGTGCTTTCTCGTTTAACGGGGGATACCACGCTTATTCAAACGGTCGTGGGTAGTTCGGCATCGATGGGTTTACGTAGTTTATTTCAGTTTACGGGCGGCATGATTATGCTTGCCGTGACCAGTTTTTACTTGTTTTCAATCAATATTGGTTTAATGATCTGTTTGATTTTGCCCATCATGTTAATTGGTCGTTCAGTCAAAAAACTCTCACGTGAATCGCAAGACCGTATTGCCGATAGTTCAGCCATGGCGGGTGAAATTTTAAATGCCATGCCAACAGTCCAATCTTATACGCAAGAAACGCGTGAAACTAACCGCTTTGCTGATAGTGCAGAGTTAAGTTTTTTAACCGCAATTCGAAGAGTAAAAGTCAGAGCGTTACTCACCGCAGTGATTATTACCGCGGTGATGGGCGCGATTATTTTTGTATTATGGTTAGGCGCACGCCAAGTGAGTGAAGGCGTGATGACGGGTGGTGAACTGGCTTCATTTGTCTTATATGCCGCCATGGTAGCGGGTAGCGTAAGTACAATGGCCCAGGTATGGGGCGACATTATGCGTGCCGCTGGCGCCACGGAGCGTTTGCTCGAATTGTTGCATACAGAAACAGCCGTTACTGAAGCGGCTAACCCATTACCATTAGCCAACGAATCCCAAGCCGACGTCCAATTTAACAATGTGAAATTTCACTACCCATCGAGACCTCTGAACCCAGCGTTAAACAACGTTAACCTGCATATTAACGCAGGTGAAACCGTGGCTTTGGTTGGGCCATCAGGTGCAGGAAAAACCACCATTTTTCAACTGTTGTTACGGTTCTATGAGGTGCAAACGGGCAGCATTGCTATTAATGGCCAAAATATTAGTGACATCAGCTTGCATGATTTACGTCGATTAATTGCGATTGTGCCTCAAGACCCTGTTATTTTTTCTGCCAATGTATTAGAAAACATACGCTACGGACAACCAGACGCGACGGATGAAGCGGTGATAGCCGCCGCCAATGCAGCACAAGTAGCGCAATTTGTGCTGCAATTGCCCGATGGTTACAACACCTTCTTAGGTGAGCGTGGTACACGTTTATCAGGTGGACAAAGACAACGCATAGCCATTGCGCGCGCCATATTAAAAGACGCGCCTATTTTATTATTAGACGAAGCCACCAGTGCACTCGATGCTGAATCTGAAATACTCGTGCAAGAAGGACTCAATGCCGCCATAAAAGGCAGAACTACATTGATTATTGCCCACCGATTGGCCACAGTACAAAAGGCCGATAAAATCGTCGTCCTGGAAAATGGTGAAATTGTAGAAACAGGCGATGCGGTCGAACTGCGAAAAAAAGGCGGCTTGTACGCAAGGCTTGCTGAATTGCAGTTTGAAAACTAATAAAATCAAGGGGTCAGCCAGCTTGATTTAGTATGGTTTAAGCCTGAAAGTCCTGTGACTGGAATTACTCAGATCATCCGCCCCTTTTTCGTCGCCATCTTCTTCAAAGCTATACCGAGTCATTATGTCGAGTAGCTTTGCTTTGCTTTATTTTCTGGTTCGACAAAGGGCAATAAATGCCAATGAGGTGTTCCATCGTGATGAGGTTCGGCAATCCTAAAACCATAAGGATAAATATATTGCCTCTTAATGGAACCTCTCATCTTTGCCCAGATCGACTTCAAGCATCACTCGGCGATAACACGTGATTTATTTCATCTGCTAAGCATTACTAATTATCACTCGTAGCTTCGAGGTATCCCGATTAATCCTCTTTAACAACAAGCAATTAGTTTTAGGATATACTGCGCGCTTTCTATTTATTACAACACGTCGAATCACTATGTCATTTTCAAAACTAGGGTTAAGTAATCCTATTGTAAAAGCGATTAAAGAACTGGGCTATATCAACCCTACCGCTATCCAAAAACGAGCGACTCCGATCGTTCTTGCCGGTCGAGATCTTGTTGCCACAGCTCAAACTGGAACAGGTAAAACCGCCGCATTTGTTCTGCCTCTATTAGAACGATTAAACAATAATGAGCAGGTACGTGCTAAAAGTATACGTGCACTTATTCTGGCTCCTACCCGTGAGTTATCGATTCAAGTTGCTGAAAATGTGGCTGAGTATAGTAAAAACCTGAATTTAAGCTCGATGGTTGCTTATGGTGGTGTTGATACGGCGCCACAAGCGGAACGCTTATTAGAAGGCGTGGATATTTTAGTGGCCACACCAGGTAGATTGCTTGATTTAGCTTATCAACGGGCCGTGTATTTTGATGATGTTGAAATATTGGTATTAGATGAAGCTGACAGAATGATGGATATGGGGTTTGGTACTGAAATCACTAAGATCCTTGATCGCTTACCTGAAAATCGTCAAAACCTATTGTTTTCGGCGACAATGAACGACAGTGTTCGCTCTCTCGCGGGTAGTTTTGCTTATAGCAATCTGACTGATGCCGTCGTTGATATATCTGTCACACCGAAATCATCTGCCGCATCGACGATAAACCAGTGGTTAATCACCATTGATAAAGATACCAAATCTACTTTGTTAAGCCATTTAATTAACAATGAAAAATGGGACCAAGCACTGATTTTTATCGAGAAAAA